>Ga0187893_10001632_pt1 | contig 53033 bp, 63 predicted proteins | sample MA1701074metaG_FD_139574 | JGI IMG/M metagenome (GOLD analysis project Ga0187893, IMG submission 139574) | White microbial mat communities from a basaltic lava cave in the Kipuka Kanohina Cave System on the Island of Hawaii, USA - MA170107-4 metaG ... | reverse complement strand
TGGGGACAATGTGACGTTTGAGGTGCAGCTGATTACGCCGATCGCGATGGAAGAGGGGCTGAGGTTTGCGATTCGGGAAGGTGGCAAGACAGTGGGGGCGGGAGTCATTAGCGCAATTTTAGAATAGGAAGACTAGTAAATTATGGATCAGAAAATTCGCATCAGGCTTAAAGCCTACGATTATAGAGTGTTAGACCAGTCGGTGGGAGAGATTGTGGAAACAGTGAAACGCACTGGCGCCAAGGTTGCCGGTCCTATCCCTCTGCCTACCCGGATCAGCCGGTATACGGTTCTTCGGTCGCCCCACGTGGACAAAAAATCACGGGAACAGTTCGAGATGCGTGTCCACAAACGTTTGATCGATATTTTGGAGCCTACCCCAGAAACTGTAGATGCACTTATGAAGCTTAATCTAGCTGCCGGAGTGGACGTAGAAATTAAACTATAGATAAATAGCCCAGCCTCTGGCTTGGCCAGGGACGGGCTGAGGTGCGGGGGCAGGCACACGGGTCCCCGTAGATGAAATGTTAAAAGGTATGATTGGAATGAAGGTGGGAATGACCCAGGTTTTCGAGGACAATGGCAGGGTAGTGCCTGTCAGTGTAGTCCAGGCTGGGCCCTGTAAAGTGGTTCAGTTGCGGACGCCTGAAAAGAATGGATACAGTGCAGTACAGCTTGCCTATCAGGAAGTCAAAGAGAGTAAAGTTTCAAAACCCGCAGCGGGCCATTTCAAGAAGGCAGCCGTTCCTCCAGCCCGTTTTTTGAGAGAGTTTCAAAGTGATCTCAAAGATCTTCAGGTGGGGCAAGTGATTACGGCAGATCTGTTTCAAAAAGGGGAAAAGATAGATGTGATTGGCGTATCTAAGGGAAAGGGCTTTGCTGGAGTGATGAAACGCCATCATTTTGCAGGAGGACCTGCCACCCACGGTTCCATGTTTCATCGTACTCCGGGTTCGATCGGAGCCAGCTCTTTCCCATCACGAGTCTGGAAAAATCAACGAATGGGTGGACATATGGGAAATGATCGTGTCACGGTGAAAAACCTTGAGGTGATGGAAGTCAGAAAAGAGGAAAACCTCTTGCTGATACGCGGTGCTATCCCCGGCAGCCCCGGAACAATGGTGTTAATTAGAAAGTCGAAAAATATTAGGTGATTGTAAAAGATGCTCAACCTGGATGTCATCAGTCTTACAAGCGAAAAAAAAGGTACGGTCAGCCTGGATGATCGTTTTTTTGGTGTGACCGCTCGGCCCAGTCTGCTTCATGAAGCGGTCGTGATGCAGTTAGCCAATCAGCGCCAAGGGACTGCTTCCACCAAGACACGGGGAGAAGTCAGAGGTGGAGGAAAAAAGCCCTGGAGGCAGAAAGGGACGGGGCGGGCAAGAGCGGGATCCATCCGCTCACCGATCTGGAGAGGTGGCGGAATCGTGTTTGGGCCTCGACCACGTACCTACATCTTGCATTTACCGAAGCAAAAAACACGGGCCGCCCTGTACTGTGCTTTAACGATGAAAGTCCGGGAGGGGTGTCTCAAGGTGGTAGAAGAGTTCTCTCTCACAGAGACAAAGACTAAGGCCCTGGTGGCTGTATTCAAGGGCCTTCAACTGGAAGGAAAGATTCTGATCTTGGTGGATAATCCTTCATCGGAACTTAAGAGGTCGGCAGAGAATCTTCCCAGGGTCACGGTTCAGGATTTGGGACGTCTCAATGTCTATGATGTGCTGAGACATAACCACCTATTGATTAAGCGACAGGATTTGGAAACGTTGCAGCAGCGATTTATCAATCAACTCAACAACAGAACTTCGTAAGAAGCTTAAAGTGCAAAGGAATCCACATCAAATACTTCTGAAACCACTCCTGACCGAAAAGAGCACCGCTTTGCGTGAGGCCCACAGTAAAGTCTGTTTTATGGTTCATCCACAGGCCAATAAGATTGAGGTCAAAAAGGCGGTGGAAGAAGTGCTCAAGCTCAAGGTCGACAATGTCCATATTCTTAATGTCTCCGGTAAGATAAAAAGGACAGGCCGTTTTACAGGTAAGAAACCGGACTGGAAAAAAGCAGTGATCACTCTTAAAAAAGGCGAAAAACTGGATATTTTTGAAGGGACTTAATAGAAGGACTGTTCAAAATGCCACTCAAACAGTATAATCCAACGTCTCCCAGTCGGCGGTCAATGACCACCTCGAATTTTGAGGAGATTACACGAAAGGGTCCGGAGAAGAGCCTGGTGGTTTCCCGTCCTTCGACGGGGGGACGGAACAGCCGTGGCAAGGTGACGGTCAGGCATCACGGTGGTGGGCATAAGCAGGCCTATCGGTTGATCGACTTCAAGAGGAATAAATGGAATGTCCCTGCCCGCGTTGCAGCTATTGAATATGATCCCAATCGCTCTGCCCGGATTGCCTTGCTCCATTACAAGGATGGGGAGAAGCGTTATATCCTGGCTCCTGACGGTTTGTTGCTGGGAGATCAAGTAATGGCGGGAGAAAATGCTGAGATCAGAACGGGCAATGCGCTTCCCTTGACCCGTATTCCCGTAGGCAGCCTCATTCACAATATCGAACTAAAAAAAGGAAAAGGCGGGCAGTTGGTCCGGAGTGCAGGTTGTGCGGCTCAGCTCATGGCCAAAGAAGAAGAGTATGTTCAGGTCCGACTCATGTCTGGAGAGGTTCGGCGGATTCCGGCAGGCTGTATGGCGACCTTGGGACAGGTGGGGAATATCGAGCATGAAAATGTGACGATCGGCAAAGCCGGAAGATCCCGATGGCTGGGTCGAAGACCCCATGTCCGTGGTGTGGCGATGAATCCAGTAGACCATCCCCATGGAGGTGGGGAAGGAAAGTCCGGACAAGGGAATCCCCATCCCGTCTCCCCTTGGGGACAGCTTACAAAGGGATTTAAAACCCGGCGCAGGAAAGACACGGACAAGTTCATTATCAAACGTAGAAAATAATTTCGCATTTTAAGGAATAGATGCCCAGCGAGCAAGGCGAGCGTGAGGGGAAGGCTCCATCCGGCTTTGCCGATGGAGGGGGCGACGCAAGCCCCTAGAATAGAAGGGAACATATGCCACGTTCAGTAAAGAAGGGCCCGTTTGTGGATCAAAGCCTTATGGAAAAGGTATCGTCCATGCAGGTGGATCGGGAGAAAAAAATCATAAAGACCTGGTCCAGGCGTTCGACCGTGATTCCGGAGATGATTGGACACACCATTGCGGTCCATAATGGGAAAAAATTTATACCGGTTTACATTACAGAAAATATGGTAGGTCATAAACTGGGAGAATTTTCCCTCACACGGTTCTTCAAAGGCCACGGGGCGGCAAAGGCAGAGAAGGCTCCTCCCCCGAAGTAAAAAGAAGGCTAATTGTCATTCATGGAACGTTATTCGGGTGCCTTCTCTTGCAGAGATCATTTGTAACGAATAACGTATAACGAATATCGGTTAACGAGGAAGCAATGGCAGAGGCAAGGGCAGTATTAAGACATGTGCGTATCGCACCGCGCAAGGCCCGAATGGTAGTGGATCTTATTCGAGGTAAGCAGGTAGGCGAGGCTTTGTCTGCCCTAAAATTTATTCCTCGTGGGGCTTCTAAGGTGTTTGAAAAGGTTCTCAAATCCGCCATTTCCAATGCACAACAGAAGGAAATGGGTGATGTGGATGATCTCTGGATCAGCCGGGCATATGTGGATGGGGGGCCGGTCATGAAACGTTTTCAGCCAGCACCCCAAGGAAGGGCTCATCCTATTAAGAAACGGACCAGCCATATTACATTGATGCTGTCTGTTAGGGAAACCAAGAAAGAGAAGAAACCTATTACAAGAAAGTGATTTCCCGGCTTCTGGTTTTGCTAATAAGGTGCCGGGATATGGAGGCAATTTATGGGTCAGAAAGTTCATCCACTGGGATTTCGTTTAGGATATGTGAAAACCTGGAGTTCCAGGTGGTTTGCCGAGAAGGATTATGCCCATTTGTTGCATGAAGACCTACGTATCCGTGCCATGGTCAAGGAAAAACTATACCATGCAGGAGTAGCAAAAATTGAGATTGAGCGTTCCGGGAATCAGATCAAAATTTTTATCTCTACAGCACGTCCAGGAATTATTATTGGGAGAAAAGGAGCCGAAGTAGACAAGCTGAAGGCTGAGTTGGATGCCCTGACAAAACGTCAGGTCCAGATCAATATCAAAGAAGTACGAAAGCCTGAACTGGATTCCCAATTGGTTGGAGAGAACATTGCGATGCAATTGGAGAAAAGGGTTTCATATCGTCGGGCCATGAAGAAGGCTGTAGCAGCTTCCTTGCGCTTGGGTGCTCAGGGGATTAAGGTGCACTGCGCCGGAAGGTTGGGCGGAGCAGAGATTGCCAGGAAGGAGTGGTACAGAGAAGGTAGAGTTCCTCTGCACACCCTTCGGGCGGACATCGACTATGGTTTTGCAGAGGCCAAGACTACTTATGGTCAGATTGGGGTCAAGGTCTGGATTTACAAAGGTGAACTACTACCGCAAAGGGATGCAGATACCACGGTGACAATGAGGGAGGCGGGTCGGTAGATTTATGCTCAGTCCAAAGAAAGTCAAGTATCGCAAGATGCACAAGGGGCGTATGAACGGGAAGGCCTATCGGGGAGGCACTCTAACGTTTGGAGAGTTTGGCTTGAAGTCTCAGGAGCCTGGATGGATTACAGCCAGGCAGTTAGAGGCCGCCCGTATCGCCATGACACGATATGTAAAACGAGGTGGAAAGATCTGGCTTCGAGTTTTCCCCGACAAGCCTGTGACCAAGAAACCGGCTGAAACCCGAATGGGTAAGGGAAAGGGTAATCCAGAGCTTTGGGTGGCAGTCATTCGTCCGGGTCGAATCCTTTATGAGATGGATGGAGTGACGCGAGAAGTGGCACTGGAGGCGCTACGCCTTGCTGCCTACAAATTGCCGATTGCAACCCGTTTTGTGGAGCGTGGGGTTTACTGATGGAGATGAAGGAACTTTTGGACCTGACCCCAGAAGAATTGTTTCAGCGGGAGAATCAGTTGCGCAAAGAGTTGTTTAATCTCCGTTTCCAGCTTGCGTCGGGGCGTGTGGAAAGTCCGGCACGGGTCCGTCAGGTCAGGCGGGATATTGCCCGGATCAAAACCGTATACAATGCCAAAAGAACAAGTAGCCAGCGGCCGGATGCTAGTGGTTAATGAGTCTAATAAATTACTGGAGTCAAGCATCTTGACACCCGTCACTTTTTATAAGCGGAGCTCATAAGGAATGCAAAAACGTAAGGGTCTGATTGGGAAAGTAATCAACAATAAGATGGAAAAGACCATAGTAGTGGAGTTTCAACACACCGTACAGCATCCCCGATATGGAAAGGTCATGCGCCGGCGTACAAGGTTAAAGGCCCATGACGAAAAGAAAGAGTGCCTGATAGGGGACAGAGTACGAGTGGTAGAGTGTAGGCCTCTCAGTAAGGAGAAGCACTGGAGAGTCGTGGAGGTCCTTGCACATGTGAATCGGGTGGAGCCGGTGCCGGTTGAAGGAATATCATGATACAGATATACACAATGCTGGACGTGGCCGATAATTCTGGGGCCAAAAAGCTGATGTGCTTCCATGTGATGGGAGGATCCAAAAGAAGGTATGCCACGGTAGGGGATGTGATTGTGGCGACCATCAAGGAGGCTATTCCTCAGGGCAGTGTGAAGAAGGGAGAGGTGGTTAAAGCAGTGGTGGTAAGGACCGTTCGAGCTGTCCGCAGGGAAGATGGATCTTACATCCGATTTGATCGGAATGCGGCTGTTTTGATTAATGCCCAGGGTGAACCCATCGGAACCCGTATTTTCGGGCCTGTTGCTCGAGAACTTCGCCGAAAAAAATTTACTAAGATAATATCTCTGGCACCTGAGGTGCTCTAATGATGACACAGAGATTTAAGATCAAAAAAGGTGACACCGTGATGGTGATGACCGGTAAGGACAGGGGAAAGACAGGTAAAGTTCTGCAGATGGGTGAAAATGGAAAGGTGTTTGTAGAGAAGATCAATCTTCTGAAAAAGCATGTCCGCCCTAGTAAGGCGAGTAAAGGGGGTATCGTAGAGAAAGAAGGGGGACTTTACTTGTCCAAGGTCATGATAGTGTGTCCCCAGTGTGAGGAACCAAGCCGGGTTGGCATACGGACCATAGATACCGGAAAGCGGTTGCGGTATTGCAAGAAATGTGAAGAGGTCATTGATAAAGGGTAAGTGGGAATTTGAGGTGTATTAGAAATGACGCAAGCAGCCACTATATTCAGACTTAAGGAGCGATACCAAAAGGAAGTCGTACCGGCAATGATGAAGGAGTTTAGTTACAAGAATCAGCTTCAGGTCCCACGCCTGGAAAAAGTGGTGATCAATGTGGGAATGAGTGAAGCCACCACCAATATCAAACTTTTGGATACAGCTGTCAAGGAGTTATCCCAGATCACTGGGCAGAGGCCGGTAGTGACCAAGGCCAGAAAGTCTATTGCTGGATTCAAACTGAGAGAAGGGATGCCGATTGGCTGCAAGGTTACCCTGAGGGGAAATCGCATGTATGAATTTCTTGAACGGTTGATGCACGTGGCACTACCTCGGATCCGGGATTTTAGAGGTGTTTCTTTAAAATCCTTTGATGGTCATGGTAATTATACGTTAGGGATTAAGGAACAATTAATTTTCCCAGAGATTAAGTACGATGATGTTCTGGCTACTCATGGGATGGATATCACCATTAACACGACGGCCAAGACGGATGCGGAGGGCAGGGCATTGCTCAAATCCCTAGGGATTCCTTTCCGCCAGCAGTCATAATAACTGTACATTATCAAAGCGAGGAGAAATTGGCCAGGAAAGCATTAATCTTAAAGGCTAGACAAGAACCTAAGTTCCAGGTGAGAAAATATCATCGGTGTCCTCTCTGTGGTAGGGTGCGGGGGTATCTGCGAAAGTTTGAAATGTGCCGAATCTGTTTTCGTACCCTTAGCCTGAATGGAGAGATCCCAGGTGTCACTAAGGCCAGTTGGTAGAGGAGAAAGCTGCTATTCGTTATACGATTAATGTTTAACGTATAACGAATAGCGATTAACAAAGAACGGATAATCCCTATGATGACGGATACGATCGCAGACATGTTGACACGGATACGTAATGCCAATCAAAGAAAGCATGATGTGGTGGAAATGCCAACCTCCAGGATGAGACTGGAAATTGCAAAGGCTCTGAAGCGGGAGGGTTTCATAAAAACTTTTCAGGTGGTTCAGAGTCGCCCGGTGGATCTTTTACGGATACATTTGCGTTATTTGCATGAGGATCAATCGATCATTAGTGGCTTGAGGAGGGTAAGCCGGCCAGGCCGTCGTTTCTATGTTCGGAAGGATGAGATCCCAGTGGTGAAGGGAGGTATGGGAATTGCGATTCTCTCCACCCCAAAGGGGATCATGACCGATCGGCAGTCACGAAAGGAAAACACGGGTGGTGAGGTTCTGTGCTACGTCTGGTAGTGGTAAGAGAGCAATAGGGGTAAAGAAACGATGTCACGGATTGGAAAAAATAAAATTGATCTCCCTCAAGGGGTTGATGTGAAAGTTGATCAGGTTTTGGTACGGGTCAAAGGACCTAAGGGACAGCTTGAGCTTAAAGTTCCACCGCAGTTAACGGTCCGCCTCCAGGATGGCCATCTCTTTGTGGATAGAAAGGCTGAGGATAATTTTATACGGGCCCTTCATGGAACGATCCGAAATCTGATTCAGAACATGGTCCGCGGGGTGACCCAAGGATACACCAAAGTTCTAGAGATTAATGGGGTGGGTTACCGGGCACAGCTTCAGGGCAGAACATTGGCTTTTACTTTAGGGTTCAGCCACCCAGTGAACTTTGAGCTACCAGCGGGCATCGAGGCCAGTGTTGAGAAACAGACCATTGTGACTCTGAAGGGGATTGATCGCTACCTTGTGGGTCAGGTGGCGTCCAATATTCGGCGCCTCCGCGATCCAGAACCGTATAAGGGTAAGGGAATCAAGTATGCCAATGAGGTTATCCGAAGGAAAGAAGGAAAAGCGGGAAAAGCTAAGGCTTAATCTATTATAGGGGCTCGCGTCGCCCCCTCCACTGGCCAAGCCAGATGGAGCCTCCCCCTCACGCTCGCCTTGCTCGCTGGATAGATGTCCACGGGCAACACGAGCCACAGGACCACGCCTTTGAGGTGTGGATGAATGGATCTTCTCGCTGGAGGCGAAGCAAATAGGACTTGTTGTTGAAAAGTGCCACGGGTTCTGTCTGTGGATATCTACTAGTGGGTGTTGAAAAGTATGTGGGCTGAAGACAAGGTTGAACGAAGGAGACGTAGGCATCAGAGAGTACGAAAGGTTGTGGTAGGGACACCAGATCGTCTTAGACTGAGTGTCTTTCGTAGTCAGAAGAACATCTATGCCCAGATCATTAACGATCTGACAGGTCATACCCTGGTGAGCGCCAGCAGTCTAGATAAGGAATTGAAGGGAAAGGTTAAAAATGGCTCGGATGCTGAGGGGGCTAAACAGGTAGGCTTGCTCTTAGGTAAGCGAGCCCTGGCGGCTCAGATCCAGAAGGTGGTCTTTGACAGGAGTGGCTACATGTACCATGGCCGGATCAAGGCGCTGGCAGAGGGTGCAAGAGAGAGCGGACTAAATTTTTAATTTAAGCGAAGGTCTGGCTTTGCCAGGACCCGTTGCAATGAAAAGATGCAACGGGTACCCCGCGTGGGGTGTGGGATTTAACCCAGCGAGCAAGGCGAGCGTGAGGGGGAGGCTCCATCTGGCTTGGCCAGTGGAGGGGGCGACGATAGCCCCTATAATAATAAAGGAGTAACGTGCAGAAGATCAACCCAGATGAACTCAGCCTGAAGGATAAGGTGGTTTATATTAATCGTGTGGCCAAGGTGGTGAAGGGGGGAAAGCGTTTTAGCTTCAGTGCAGTGGCAGTTGTCGGCGATGGCCAGGGTTGTATAGGTGTAGGAAAAGGAAAAGCCGCTGAGGTTCCTGAAGCCATCCGGAAAGCTGTGGATCATGCGAAAAAGAATTTGCTCCGGATACCCATGAAGAATATGACCATTCCCTATGAGGTCACAGGGTGTTATGGGGCTGAAGAGGTTCTTTTAAAACCTGCAGCAGCGGGAACGGGCATTATTGCTGGAGGGCCTGTTCGTGCTGTCATGGAGATGGTGGGAATTCAAAATATTCTGAGCAAGTCATTGGGTAGTGGAAACCCTGCCAATGTGGTGAAGGCTACCTTGGAAGCATTCAAGCAACTTAAGGACCCAGCAGAGATAGAAAAACTACGTCAGATCGAACCCAACCCCGTAGAGGCGAGCTAGAGGCTAGAACGGGCATTGTCTATGAAAAAGAAAGCCATGATCGGAATTACATTGACCAGAAGCCCCATCGGAAGATCTTATAAGCAGAAGAATATTGTGCGAGGCCTGGGTTTAAAAAAACTTCACCAGACGGTCATCAGGCAGGACACTCCTGAGATTCGAGGAATGGTGGCAAAGATTCCGCATCTTGTAGTGGTTGAGGAGTCCCCCGACAAGCTGGGAGATTCCTCGACCCGAGTGGAGAAGTAATCATTCATATTCGCACGCCTTGAGGCGTGCTTTTGCATGTTCAGGAAATGCAAATCAAATGAAACTTCATGAACTTAAACCCCAACCTGGGGCTAAGAAAAAACAAAAACGGGTGGGACGTGGTCCTGGTTCGGGACATGGAAAGACCTCAACCCGTGGTCACAAGGGCCAGGGTGCTCGTTCAGGTGGAACCAAGGGACCCGGTTTTGAAGGCGGACAACAGCCATTAATTCGTAGGATTCCAAAGCGGGGGTTTAAGAATATTTTTAGAAAAGAGTATGCCATCGTCAATTTGAGCGATTTGGGACGTTTTGACAAAAACCAGCAAATTACCCCAGAGCTTCTTAAGGTAACAGGTGTGATCAGGAAATCGGCCGCGGCCGTGAAAGTTCTGGGAGACGGGGAGATTACGAAACCCTTAAATATTGTTGCCCACAAATTTAGTCAGGGTGCCATGGCCAAGATTCAGTCTGCGGGTGGTAAGGTTGAGGTGATTCAGGGTGTTTAGTCGTCTCATCACAAGCCTTCAAAACATCTTTAAAATCCCCGAACTGAGACAACGTGTCCTATTTACTCTGGCCATGCTAGTTGTTTACAGGATTGGGGCCCATATCCCCACACCAGGGATCAATAATGAGGCCTTGGCCCAATTCCTTCAGGAAAAGGGTGGGGCACTGATGGGATTTCTGGATATTTTCTCTGGTGGTTCCCTCTCCCGATTAACAGTCTTTGCCCTGGGGATTATGCCCTACATCAGTGCCTCGATTATTCTTCAGCTGCTGACGGTGGTGGTCCCGCATCTGACCAAGCTGGCCAAGGAAGGAGAGAGGGGCCGGAAAAAGATCATCCAGTACACTCGTTATGGCACTGTTTTAATCTGTTTGATTCAGTCTTTTGGAATTGCCATCGGTTTGGAAGGGATGAACGAAGGGGCCTTCGTACAATTTCCCGGCTGGCCCTTTCGCTTGGAGACCATGATCACGATTACGGCGGGTACTACCTTTCTGATGTGGCTGGGGGAACAAATTACTGAGCGAGGTATTGGAAATGGGATTTCGTTAATTATTTTTGCGGGAATTGTGGCGAGTATGCCTGCGGCCATTATCAATACCTATCAACTGTATCAGACCGGGGAACTGAGCAACTTCCTTCTGATAGCGGTGGGTGTGATGATGCTAGGAGTGGTGTACGCAATTGTGTTCTTGGAGAGTGGCAGGAGAAAAGTGCCTGTTCAGTATGCAAAGCGTGTGGTAGGGCGAAAGGTTTATGGGGGACAGAGCACACATATTCCCTTAAAAATCAATACAGCCGGAGTTATACCCCCGATCTTTGCATCCTCCATTATTGCTTTCCCTGCTACCATTACAGGTTTTGTGTCTGTCCCTTGGGTCAAGGCCATGGGCACCTATCTGGCCCCCGGTTCTTTAGTGTATACCCTTTTGTACGTGATGTTGATTATTTTCTTTTGCTTCTTTTATACGGCAGTTGTATTAAACCCAGTGGATATGGCAGACAATATGAAAAAGTATGGAGGGTTTATTCCCGGTATTCGCCCGGGTCAAAAGACCTCTGATTATATTTATAAGATCCTGACCCGCATCACTTTTGCAGGCTCCATTTACCTGGCCACGATTTGTGTGATTCCTGAGCTATTCATTTATAAGCTCAACATGCCATTTTATTTTGGAGGAACCTCCCTTCTGATCGTAGTCGGTGTGGGTCTGGATACAGCACAGCAAATCGAGACCCATATGATCACAAGAAATTATGAGGGTTTTATGAGGAAGGGGAGGATCAAGGGAAGATCCTTGTAGGGGTCTGGATGAACCTGTTTCCGATTTGGGGATAATGAGACTGATTTTTTTAGGGCCTCCTGGTGCTGGAAAGGGCACCCAGGCGCAAAGACTGGCTGAGCGTTATTCTTTGGTGAAGATTTCGACGGGAGATATCCTTCGAGAGGCCGTATCCCGCAAGACTCCTCTGGGACTACAGGCCAAGTCATTTATGGATAAGGGCGGTCTGGTCCCCGATGATGTGATGATTGGTCTCATCCGTGAGCGGTTAAAAAATTTGGATAGCGATTCTGGATATGTATTGGACGGGTTTCCCAGAACTTTACCCCAGGCCCAGGCCCTGTCGAAGATCCTTGAAGACCAGAAAGCGCCGATTGATCGAGTCATCAGTTTTGAGGTGCCTAAACGGGATTTAGTCCGCAGACTCACCGGAAGACGCAGTTGTAATCTTTGCAAGCGGGTGTATCATCTTGATTTTAACGCCTCTAAGCAGGCTAATCGTTGCGATATGTGCGATGGGGTCTTAGTCCAGAGAGAAGATGATCGGGAGGAGACTGTACGAAACCGTCTCAAAGTCTATGAAAAGGAGACTGCCCCTCTGTTGAAATATTATGACAAGAAAAAGATCCTCAGTAGGATTGATGGAGCGGGATCAATTGATGCGGTATTTGATCGTCTCCAGAAGGTCTTAAATAGTAATAATTTACAATGATTGTACTTAAATCACCTCAAGAAATAGAAAAGATCAGTCAGGCCTGTCGTATCGTGGCGATGACCTTGATCTATCTGAAGGAATGGGTTAAACCCGGTATCAGCACTCAGGAACTGGACCGTCTTGCTGAAGAATTTATTGTAAAGCAAGGGGCGCGTCCTGCATTTAAAGGTTATCGGAATTTTCCCTGCACGCTTTGTACCTCTGTAAATGAGGAGGTCGTACATGGAATCCCGTCTAAAAGGCGGCTCAAAGAAGGAGACATTATCGGAATTGATGCTGGAGCCGTTGTTGAGGGATTTTTTGGAGACGCTGCGATCACACTACCTGTAGGGAAAATTACACCGGAGATTCAGGACCTGCTGGAGGTGACCGAGCAAGCTCTTTATAAGGGAATAGCCCAGGCCTCTCCGGGGAATAGGCTCACTGACATTTCCCATGCGATCCAGACCCACGCCGAAGGGGCAGGGTATAGTGTGGTCACGGATTTTGTGGGCCATGGCATTGGCAGAAATCTTCATGAAGATCCTCAGGTTCCTAACTTCGGACAACCAGGCCAGGGACCGCTTCTAAAAGAAGGAATGGTTTTAGCGATTGAGCCGATGGTCAATATGGGCGGCTCGGCAGTCAGGATACTGGAAGACCATTGGACCGTGATGACACAGGATGAAAGCCTCTCTGCCCATTTTGAACACACCATTGCCGTAACATCTGATGGGCCTGTGATCTTGACAAAGTTATAGAAGAAAAATGCCAAAAGAGGATGCTATTGAGGTACAAGGTACCATTATTGAGACGCTACCGAATGCCATGTTTCGGGTAGAGCTTGAGAATGGGCATAAAGTTTTGGCTCATATTTCGGGTAAAATGAGGATGCATTATATTAAAATCTTGCCAGGTGATAAGGTAACAGTAGAGCTTTCCCCTTATGATCTTACTCGGGTAAGGATTACTTATCGGTTTTCTAAATAATAGTTCTGGAAGGTAAGCATCATGAAGGTCCGTTCATCGGTCAAGAGAATTTGTGCAAAATGCAAATTAATTAAGCGCCGAGGAGTCATTCGAGTGATCTGCGAAAACCCGCGCCATAAACAGCGTCAAGGGTAAGAAGAAATTATTGGACTGTGAGAGCTTATTCTCACGCTGGCGCTTGAATCCCTGCCTGTCGGCAGGCAGGCGCTAGCGTGGTGAGAAGGGGGATACATTGGCACGAATTGCAGGGGTTGATCTGCCCCGCGAGAAAAGGATTGAGGTAGGGCTTACCTATATTTATGGGATTGGCCGCCCTTCGGCTAAGAAGATTCTGAAGGTGACAGCGGTCGATCCGAATACCCGGGTGAAGAACCTCCGAGAGGACGAGATTGTCAGGCTTAGAGAGATGATCGAGCGGGATTACAAAGTGGAAGGTGACCTACGTCGAGACGTCTCGATGGGGATCAAACGATTGATGGACATTGGGTGTTACAGGGGCTTTAGGCACCGCCGCGGGCTTCCGGTAAGAGGCCAACGTACTAAGACAAACGCACGGACTCGCAAAGGCCCACGAAAACAGGTGATGGGTGTAAGAGCCAAGAAGGAAGCTACTAAATAAACAAAGACTGCATAAGAAACAATTAGGAATCACGTTCTCGTGTTGGCGAGCCCTTGGCTGATATCAAACCCGGCAGCGTGGAGAGGGAGACTGGAGTGGCTAAAAAAGGAGCCAAGAAAAAGGAAAAGAAGAACGTTCAGGTGGGAATTGTTCACATACACGCCTCATTTAATAATACCATCGTGACCGTTACCGATATGCAAGGCAATGTGGTTGTATGGGCCAGTGCAGGGAATCAAGGATTTAAAGGCTCGCGTAAAAGCACGCCTTTTGCGGCCCAAAGAGCGGCTGAAACTGTGGCGAAAAAGGCGATGGAACAGGGGATGAAACAGGTGGATGTGTATGTCAAGGGGCCGGGTTCAGGGCGAGAATCTGCAATACGGTCCATACAGGCAGCTGGTTTAAAGATTAACTTAATCAAGGATGTAACGCCTATCCCGCATAATGGATGCAGGCCACCTAAGCGTAGGAGAGTCTAACAAGACAGTGGCTGGGGCCAGTTGCCAGGGACTCGTGTAAAATTAACTGGCATATGAGCTCTGGACACTGGTTACTGTAACAGGGGGTAAAATGGGGAGGTATATAGGTTCTGTTTGTCGACTGTGTCGGCGTGAGGGTATGAAGCTTTTCCTCAAGGGATCCAGGTGCTACTCGGAGAAATGTGCCGTGGAAAAAAGAAACTATCCGCCGGGCCAACACGGTCAGGCCAGGCCTAGGATTTCAGAGTACAGTACGCAATTACGGGAAAAGCAGAAAATTAAACGCATATACGGTTTGTTTGAACAGCAGTTTCGAAAATACTTTCATAAAGCCGAAAGGATGAAAGGGATCACGGGAGAGAATCTGTTGGTTTTGCTTGAACGACGTATGGACAATGTGGTGTATCGCTTAGGTTTTGCTTCTTCCCGTCGTGAAGCTCGTCAACTGGTTAAGCATCGACACTTTACAGTGAATGGTCGGATTGTAAATGTCGCAAATTATTTAGTCAAATCAGGGGATGTGGTAGAGATACGCCCACCCAGCCGCGAACTTGTACCCATACAAAAAGCCCTGGTTTCTATTGAAACCAGGGGTTTCCCTGCATGGCTGGAATTAGACAAGGCCCAGTACCGCGGTAAGCTTAGGGTTTTGCCTACAAAGGAGGATATTGCATTACCTGTGAATGAACAACTGGTGGTTGAACTCTATTCGAGGTAGTGTCAAGAGAATTTGATTCGAAAGCCAGTTTTCGAATCAGTCAGCAATAAGAAATAAAGATACTTCAAGTACAAGTTACAAAACCTATTCTCGCGCTATCGCGGCCCTTCGGGCCAGCGCTCGAATCCGCTAGCGTGGTGGGGAGGGGGAAAAAGGATGATGAGGCTAAAGGATTTTCAAATTCCCAAAAAACTGGAATTTGAACAGGAGACCCTAACCGATACTTATGGGAAATTCGTTGCAGAACCTTTTGAGAGAGGATTTGGAACTACCATTGGCAATTCTCTCAGAAGGGTGCTGCTATCCTCTATTGGAGGGGCTGCGGTGACCTCTGTGAAGATAGAGGGTGTCCTTCATGAGTTTTCAACCATCACGGGAGTAAAGGAGGATGTGACCGACATCATCCTAAATATCAAGAATCTCCGTCTGAAACTGCATTCAGATAAGACAAAGACAATTCACATTAAGAAAAAAGGGGCAGGAGAGGTCAAAGGTAAGGATATCATTCACGATGCAGATGTAGAGATCCTGACACCCGATCTTCATCTTGCAACCTTGGACAAAGATGCTTATCTGGAGCTGGAGATGACCGTGAAGATTGGGCGCGGCTATGTGCCGGCTGAGCGAAACAAAGAGGAAGGAGCCCCAATTGGAGTGATCCCCATCGACTCCATCTTTTCTCCCGTTCAAAAAGTCAACTTTCTTGTGGAGAATGCCCGGGTGGGGCGAGTGACAGATTATGATAAATTAATTATGGAGGTTGTCACCGATGGGAGTGTGAAACCGGATGAGGCATTGGCCTTTGCTGCGAAGATTCTGAAAGATCATCTTTCGATCTTTATTACCTTTGATGAAAAGGATGAGGTCCATGAGCCCGTTATTGAGGAGAAGCAAAAAGAATTTAATAAAAATCTCCTCCGTAGTGTGAATGAGTTAGAGCTGTCCGTCAGAGCGGCCAATTGCTTAAAAAATGCCAATATTAAGACCATTGCGGATTTGGTTCAAAGGACAGAAGCCGAGATGCTTAAAACCAAGAACTTTGGACGAAAATCTCTTAATGAAATCAAAGAGATCCTTTCAGAGATGGGACTGTCCTTAGGGATGAAATTAGAAAATTTGCCACCCTCAGATTATAACCTGGCCAAGGAACGTTGACCGGTACCAGGAAGGCGTTTTGAGAGAGGTTTAGAAATGCGACATCGGAAGCGGGGTAGACAATTAGGACGAGACACTGATCATCGGCGTGCCCTTTTCCGTAATCTCGTGACTTCCCTTTTGGAGCATGAGAAAATAGAGACCACGGAGGCCAAGGCCAAGGAATTACGGGGAATCGCAGATCGTATGATCACTCTGGGAAAACAGGGCGATCTGCATGCCAGACGGTTGGCCCTGGCTTATCTTCAGAGCAAGTCTGTGGTGGCCAAGCTTTTTTCTGATATTGCCCCTCGTTTTACGGATCGAAAAGGTGGTTATACCCGTTTGATTAAAACCAGAATCCGACTTGGCGATGGTGCTCGGATGTGTGTGGTGGAACTTGTAGAACTTAAAGAAAAAGATAAGAAAACGACCAAAGCTCCAACCACTGCTGCTGCGCAGGCGGCCACTTCTTAGCAGTAGGTCACCCTAGATCCCAGCCGACAATAACCCTATCATTATATGAGTGTTTATGGATTCTTGGTTTGTGCCAGCCGGAGCCTGAGGGCCTCAAAAATACTCTCCACTGTCAATCCAGTCTTCTCCTTGGCGGGGTCGCCCACTACCCAGTTTTTGGTGTTGTTGTCATAGGTCTCAAACTTTCGTTGAATTTGAACTTTTGTAGAGGATTCGGCTGGAATGACCTTGATCGAGTAGGAATCCCGGTAATCGTGTTCAACAGGTGGGAATTTCGCCGAGAGGATCTTAAAATAGCGTCTGGTGACGGTATTGAGAGTTCCTGCAGGCTTATCCGAGTTGGCTACTGGGAAATCGTAGCTTTTCAAGACTTCCACAAGATTTTCCCATACTGTATCTAGGTTACCAGAAAACGTTTCCTCTGGCACTGACACAGCGGGAGGAGCGGTTTTTTCTGGGTTCTTGGGGGCTTCTTCAGCCCATCCTAAAGCTCCAGTGAACAAATAAATGATCGCAATTCCTAAAGTGAGTTCAATCTTTTTCATGAGTATCTCTCGTTTGGTCTAATGAATGAACATATTGCATTTTTACTCTATTTAAGGTGTTGATGTCAAGTCTTTTTAACCATTTTTGGCTTATTTTAGCTTATGTCTATTCCTCTGTTTTCTTTACACTTAAGGCCTTTTGTGTTATAGTGTGAACAAATGACGGATGGGGCACGTTGGGTGGGTTTTTAGCCCTTTTCGGCACGGTAAATCAATGGGAATCCGCTATTTTAGAGTAAAAATATTCCTCCTAGCTGGAATGGTCGTTGGCTTGTCCATTCTTTCTATTTCTCTCTATGTTGCCCTCGAAAAGCAGGATATGATCCTACCAAGGACCTTTTCACTCATGAATGCGGATATTCAAATCCGCGATTTTGCTTTTATTCAGACGCGAGATGACTACAATGAGTGGGAAATTAAGGCCCAGCAGGCGGAAGTGTTTGAAAACCAGAGGCAGGCAGTTCTTCAGGAATTACAAGTACAGTTTAGGCTGCCGCAAGGGTTGGGGATGACCTTTCATGGAAAGCAGGGAAAACTGGATACCCAAAATCACGACTTTGAAATTTTTTCTGATGATGGTAGCATTGAGGTTGCATTTAACAATGGGTACAAGATTGCTACAAGGTCCCTTAAATGGACAAATCAAGAGCAGAGGATTTTGACCTCGGATGCAGTCCAAATACAAGGGCCAGGACTTAAAATTTATGGGCAGGGCCTGGAGGCCTACCTTGCCTCGCAAGAGCTGAAGGTTCTTTCAGATGTCCATGCAGAAGTTTTTTAAAACAGCAGTAACGGCATTGGGAATAGGGGTGTTACTCCTTTTGGCTTCTGACGGCCAGGCGGAGTCTCCGGTAGTGCCTCTCACCATTACCTCCAAGAGTATGGTCGCCAAGCATCTTGATCGAATGGTTATCTTTGAAGGGAATGTGGTCTTAAGCAAAGGGGATTTTACCCTGACGACTAATCGGCTGGAAGTGACACTGGCATCAGAGGATCCAGGAAATGATAGGCCTGGTAAAACGAAAGAATCCTTTTTTCAGGTATCCAAGGGTAAGGAAGCAATTTCTCTCATCGAGGCTATCGGCGATGTACAGGTTGTTCAGGGAAATCGTCACGGAAAGGCAGAGCGCGCGGTTTACGATCAGGGGGATGAAAAGGTTATTCTGACAGGTCATCCTGAGGTATGGGAGAAGGATTATCGGGTCAATGGAAAAAAAATGATTTTTTTTCTGAAGGAACAAAAAAACGTGGTGGAGGACGGTACAGCTGTCGTTTATCCCAACCCGAGTGGGGAGCTGGCGTTCCCCGCTCAAAGGAAATAAGATGATCCTTGAGGCAAAAGGGTTAGAAAAGAGTTATCGGAAACGCAGGGTTGTTAAGAGTGTTGATCTTTCCATCAAGACGGGCGAAGTGGTTGGACTCTTAGGGCCTAATGGGGCCGGCAAAACAACAATCTTTAACATGATGGTAGGGTTAATCCCTCCCTATCGGGGAGGCATCTACCTAGAGGGTGAAGAGATTACTTATCTTCCCATGTATCAGCGAGCCCGTAAAGGCATTAGCTATCTTCCCCAGGAATCCTCTATCTTCCGTAAATTGACCGTGGAAGAAAATCTTTTAGCCATTTTAGAAACCTTAAATCTCTCCCGCGATCAGCGGCAGGAAAGGTTAAAGGTCCTTCTTGATGAATTAAACCTTACTCCGCTGGCAAAGCATAAGGCTTTTACGCTCTCTGGGGGGGAGCGGAGACGGGTGGAGATTACTCGGGCACTGGTGACTTTGCCTAGATTCATGTTGTTGGACGAGCCCTTTGCGGGGATTGATCCTATTGCTGTCATTGAGATTCAGAGAATCATCGCCCATCTCAAGCAGCAGGGGATTGGCATTCTTATTACGGATCATAATGTTCAGGAAACACTGGAAATTACGGATCGGGCCTATCTGATTAATGAAGGAGAGATTCTTGAATCGGGAACTCCCAACGATATTGTGGAGAATCCCAGGGCACGGGTCTTATACTTGGGAGAGCATTTTAGTCTAAACAGACGACTATAAATGCGAGGGACTGGCTTGGCCAGCCCAAGCACAGATAAATCATTTATGGCTGAAGACGCACGTTTTATGAAAGCAAGGCTGGATCTGAGGCTTCACCAGAAGCTGATCATGACACCTCAGCTTCAGCAGGCCATCAAATTGCTTCAACTTTCCAGGCTGGAAATTAACCAGATGATTACACTAGAACTTCTGGAAAATCCCATGCTAGAAGATATCACTCTGGAGACCACGGAGGAAGAGACCACCACATCCACCGAGCATGAAACAGAGCGGTCCGAAGAAGAGGACACGTTTAAAGAAACAACGCAGGGCGAAGAATTAGGGGATCTGGGTTTTAAATGGGACGAGTATCTTGATGAAGATTCCTTTGATGGTTCTAAGGAATACAGCTATTCTCAGCCGACATCTGAAGAACTTCCCTCCTATGAACAAACCCTGACAAGGGCCACCTCCCTGGTGGATCATCTCCTCTGGCAGCTCAGTTTAAGTCTCGTCTCTGAAGAGGAAAAACGCATCGCGACGGCGGTTATCGGGAACATTGATGATGATGGCTATCTCAGAACTCCAATGGAAGAACTGGGAGTCATCGTGGGATGTGGTGCTGATGAAGTCGAAAAAGTACTCAAACTGATTCAAACCTTTGATCCTCAAGGGGTAGGTGCCAGAGATCTTAGGGAATGCCTACTGATTCAGATTGAACAATTGGGACTCAGGGGAAGTCTGGTGTCCACTGTAGTGGAGCATCACCTGGGTGACCTTGAAAAGAAAAAATACAGCTTGATTGCCAGAAACCTTGGGGTCAGTGCGGAGGATGTTTTTCAGGCTGCCAAAGTGATTGAGCATCTGGAACCGAAGCCCGGCCGTCCCTACACAAGCACAGAGAATCTGTACATTATCCCTGATGTATTTGTGGTGAAGCTTGAGGGGAATTATGTCGTGGTCTTAAACGACGATGGCCTCCCCCGATTGAGGATTAACCCGTATTATAAGAGACTCCTGAGGAATAAAGAGCCCGGATCAGATTTGACCAAGGCCTATGTGGAGGACAAGCTCCGCTCAGCTCTATGGCTGATCCGGAGCATTGAACAGCGGAATAGGACTATTTGTCGAGTCAGCGAGAGTATTGTGAAGTTTCAGAGGGATTTTTTTGATCGCGGAATTAATTATTTAAAACCCCTTGTCCTCAAACAGGTTGCTGAAGATATCTCCATGCATGAATCAACCATTAGCCGGGTGACCACGAACAAATATATGTTTACCCCACAAGGAATTTTCGAGTTAAAGTTTTTCTTTAACAGCAGTGTTCCCCGAATCGGTGGAGAAGGGGAAAGTCTTTCTTCCATTACAGTTCGGGAAATGATTCGTAAAATGGTGGAAGCCGAAGATTCCAAAAAGCCCCTCACGGACCAAGAAATCGTCGAAGCCCTTAAACTCAAGAACATAGAAATTGCCAGAAGAACTGTCGCAAAATACCGTGCCTGGTTAAATATTCCCTCAGCCAGCAAGAGAAAGAAGCCTTTCTGATAAAAAAACCGAGCCTCTGGCTTTGCCTGAGCACGGTGGGTGTGGGGCATGTGAGGATTTACCGAAAGCAAACCGCAGCGGCCCCGCATGTAAAAGTCGAGCGGCACAGAGCCAGGCATCCAGCTCTGCTGGTGACTGGCTGGGGCATCGGAGCACCCTTCTTTTTGCGGCGGCGCACGGGCCCCCATATATAATGGTCGAGGCGTGAAGGACCTTCAGATTGTCATTGTCAGTGGACTTTCGGGGTCTGGTAAAAGCCATGTCCTAAGATGTTTTGAAGACTTTGGCTTTTTTTGTGTGGATAATCTCCCACCCCCACTACTTCCCAAGTTTGCGGAGCTTTGTCTTCATTCAGTCCATGAGATCCGGCAGGTTGCTTTAGGAATAGATATCCGAGAGCGAGATTTTTTGGACAAGTTTTTTGCGATATTTGATAAGCTCAAGGCCACTGGTTATAAGATGGAGATTCTTTTTTTAGAGGCTAGGGATGAGGTTTTGGTCAGGCGTTTTTCAGAAACCCGAAGGCCTCATCCTCTGGCGATGGGCATGTCGATGATCGAGGGTATTCAGCTAGAACGACGTCGCTTGGCCGATCTAAAAAAGCGGGCTGTCTTGACCCTGGACACTTCAGACTATTCCGTGCACCAACTCAAAGAAGTGATTGCTCGCCATTACCGTCGAGAAAGAATGAACCAGCATCTCCACGTGACCTTAATTTCATTTGGTTTTAAGTTTGGGATCCCTTATGAACTGGATTTGCTTTTTGATGTTCGATTCTTGTCGAACCCCAATTTTGTAGAGGATTTACGGCCCCTCACGGGTAAAGATCTACGGGTTATGGAATATATCATGCAGTGGCCTGAGGCCTCTGAGTTCTTAAAAAGCTTTTTTCACCTGTTAGATCTGACTCTTCCCCTCTATGAGCGAGAGGGGAGGTCCTATTTAACGATAGGTGTTGGTTGTACAGGAGGAATGCACCGTTCTGTGGCTATTGTAGAAAAAGTCAGGGATTATCTCAAGGCAAAAGGTTATGATCCTCTTGTGCGGCATCGTGATATTGGTCAAGAGAGGTGAAAGATGACCCTTTTCCTTCCGCCATTGAATCTACAATTTGTGACTCATACGACCCTCCAGGCACTGGTTCAGGAAAACACTACGAACCCGAAGCTGCTAGACCAGATTGCTCGGATATACTATAAAGATTCTACCTTAATGAAGGATTTGATTCGACACCCTCAGATTACAAAGGATACTCTGGCCTTTCTCTATGCCTCCAGCTCTCCTGAAATACAACTGATCGCAAAAACCCGATTAGACTGTTTACCCACCATTCGCGATACCTTCGCCACGGGAAAGCATTCGGACCAGACGGCTACACCGTCTGTGAGTAGGACCCAATCGGATACCGATGAAACAGTTTATCAGATGATTCAGCAGATGACAGTGTCCGAAAAAGTTCGATTTGCCATGAAGGCTGATAAGGCCGCTCGTTCACTGCTCATTAAAGATCCCAATAAACAGGTTGCCCTGGCTGTTGTGGAAAGCCCCAAAATTACTGAGCAGGAAGTGGAATCCATTGCTCAGTCACGAAATGTCTCGGAGGATGTAATCAGAGCCATTTCAAAAAAAAGGGATTGGCTGAAGAACTATGCTATTATCCGTGCATTAATCAACAATCCAAAAACGCCCGTGGGTATTGCCACTACACTTCTGCCTCAACTAAAAAACAGGGATCTCACCCTGCTGATCAAGAATCGGGGAATTTCAGAGGCCGTAAGGTCCCAGGCCGACAGACTCCTTAAGATACGATCTAAGACTTGACAGAATAAATATATTAAGTATACTTACACTTGTGAGCCCGATTTCACAGGTCAGTTCCCCGTGTCCAGATTCCAGTCAATTAAGTAAGGAGGTTACTATTCCTAGCTTCTGGTCTCGAGCCGCTGGATCTAGGGCAAGGAATTCGGGCACAAGAGGTATGTCAATCTATGATGATCCTCATGGTGGTGGGGAACAGGGCAGTGCAGTAGGGCTAGGCTAGAATGGCTCAGAAGAACAAGAAACAATATAAAGCAAAAGATATCTGTCGTCTCTTTGACATTTCCAAGGCGACGCTATTCAAGTGGGAAAGAGATGGTCAGATCTCCAGTGTAAAGAGGGACTGGAGAAATTGGCGGTTTTACACTAATCAAAATGTCCAGCAAATCCGTGTCCTGATCCGGAAAAAAAATATGATAAGGAAGGGATAAAGATCATAGGATTCCCTGAAAGGACGGTCAGCAGTGTTTAAGAAAATTAGGCCATTGGTAGGACTGGATATCGGTTCAAGTACCGTCAAGTTAATCCAGATGACCGAAACCAAGAAAGGGTATAGCCTAGAAAAGTTTGGTATCACTCCTCTTGATCCGGAACTGATCGTGGATGGTACTGTGATGGACGCTGGAAGGGTCACGGATGCGATTCGTCAATTGGTGGCAGAGCAGAAGATTAAGGTAAAAGAGGTGGCCCTCTCTGTTTCTGGACATTCCGTCATTGTCAAAAAGATTCAGGTGCCTGTGATGTCAGAGGATGAACTAGAAGAATCCATTAAATGGGAGGCCGAACAGTATATTCCCTTTGACATTAATGATGTCAATATTGATTTTCATATTCTGGGTCAGGCTGAAGGGACTGAGAACCGCGAACAGATGAGCGTGGTTTTGGTGGCGGTTAAGAAGGATAAGCTCAATGAGTATACTGCCTTAATTACCGAGGCGGGATTGGCACCAGTAGTTGTGGATGTGGATGCCTTTACCCTGGAGAATATGTATTGTGCCAATTATGACATAGGCCGGGGTGAGACCGTAGCTCTCGTCAATATCGGGGCCAGTGTGATGAATATCAATATTGTGAAGAACGGGAATTTTGCGTTCACACGGGACATTTCGATTGGTGGGAATCGTTATACAGAGACGGTGCAAAAGGAGCTTAGCCTGAGCTATGAGGAGGCCGAGAAGGCTAAAAAGGGGGAGAGAGTAGATGGGGTCAATCCGGAGACTCTTAGTGCAGTGATTGAAACCGTGAATGGAGAAGTGGCTTCAGAGATAGCCAGGTCATTTGATTACTTCAAGACCACCTCCCTGCAGGAAAAGGTTGATAAGGCCATCCTCAGTGGGGGATGTGCCAAGATCAAAGGACTAGGTCCTTATCTTACTGAGAGGCTTGGGGTCAAGGTGGAGATGGCCAATCCATTTAATAATGTTGAGATCAACCCCAAAGTTTTTGATGTACAGTACATCAGGGATGTAGCCCCTCAGGTGGCCGTAGGAGTTGGCCTTGCAATTCGTCGGGTAGGAGATCGGTAAAATTAATAGCCGGTGACTAGTGGCCGGCAAAAATAGAAAAAGCGAGGCTCTGGCTCAGCCAGGCCGAGCGCGGGGCGTGGGGGCATCGGAGCACCTTTCTTTTTGTGTAAGCGCACGGGCCCCCACAGATGAACGATGATTAAAATAAATCTACTTTCTCAGTTACGTGCAAAAAAGGTTAAAAAACAGGCGGAGGTCCAGTATCAGCTCTGGCTCTTTGGCGGTTTTTTGGCAGTCTTGATCTTGGTGCTGGGGTATTTCTGGTTCTATCTGAATGATCGAATTGATAACTTACAGGGTGAAAAGGTCGCTTTAGAAAGAAACCTGACGATACTGAAACAAAAGGTGAAAGAAGTCGAAAATTTTGAGAAGGATAAAAAGATCTTTGAGGAAAAAATCAAAGTCATCCAGCAGCTTAAATTGAACCAAAGTGGTCCGGTGCATTTATTGGATGAGGTGAGTCGAAACCTCCCATCTAGGGTCTGGTTAATCGGATTGACCCAGCGTGGGAAAAATGTGGGAATCGAGGGGAAGGCCATGACGAATTCGGAGCTGGTGGATTTTATTGATAACCTTAAACGCTCTAAGTTTTTCTTAGATATTCAAATTTTAGAGTCCCGCCAAGCAGTAGAGGGGAATGTCCCTATTTATAATTTTAAATTGAACTGTATCATGGCTATCTAGGGGAAGGAACAGTTGTGGCTGCTAACTTAGAGGCATTAAAGAATATCCCATATTATCAGAAGATCATGATCGCGGTGTTGCTGATTGTGGTCCTGGTAGGAGGGTTTATCTATTTTATCTACATTCCTAAAAATAATCAGATTAATGCACTCAAATCTCAAATTGCCAATCTGAATCAGGAGATCAAAGTTAATGAAGCTAGAGTGCAACGGCTGGAGGCTTTAAAACAGGAAAATGAACTATTGCAGCAACAATTAGCCAAACAGATGGAACAACTTCCTCCAGAGGCTGAAGTGCCGGCATTGTTGAAGCAGGTTTCTGAACTGGGTACGCGAATAGGTCTTGATTTTAAGCTCTGGAAACCGTCTGGTCAAAAGCCTAACGAAAGTGGCTTATACACAGAGATCCCTGTGGATGTGGAAGTGGCCGGTGGCTACCATTCTGTTGCCGTGTTTTTTGATCGGATTAGCAAGCTTCGTAGAATTGTTAATGTGGTAGACATCAAAATGACTAATGCCAAGATTGAGAGGAACAAGGTGGTAATTCAGACCACTTTCAAAGCTGTTGCGTTTGCCTTGCTACAGGGTGGAGGACAGAGTAAAGGGCAAGTTCAACAGCCCAAAAAGGCAAAGGGTACAAAGGGATGAGGTGTTTAATTTCAAGGTATGCTGCCCTTTCCTTGTTAGTATTCACCCTGCCGTTTCCGGGGTGCGGAGGGGAATCCTCGCCACCACCACCAGCAAAAACTCCAGTAGCTGCTCCCCAGGCCAAACCTGAGCAGAAACAGGTGGCGAGTGCGACGCCTACTCAGGAGCCAGTTCTCAGTGCAAAGTTTATGGATGAAAACTACACCTATGATCCTGAGGGTCGGCCGGATCCATTTAAATCGATTCTACTTACGGGAACGACCAAGAACCAGCAGTTTCTTCCACCTCTTCAGCAAAGAGAGGTAGGAGAAATGAAGGTGATTGCAATTGTGTGGGGTGGTCTGGGACAAAGCGCTATGCTACAAACACCGGATGGTAAAGGCTATACTGTTCGGGTCGGTACCCGGGTAGGGCCCAACAATGGTGTGGTGAAGAAAATTACCCCACGGACGGTGATTGTGAATGAACGTATTACAGACGTTTTTGGCGAAACGAAGACCCGAGAAGTGGTCTTAGAATTACATACATCAGGAGAGAGAGTAGAATGAGACGCAGAAAATATAGAAGGGGTTGTCCCTCTCGAACCCGTTGGAGTCAGACAGGGCTTCTGGTTATAAGTTGGATTGCCGTTTCCCAGTTGGGGATTTCCTGTACCACGGTCCAAACGGCAGCTCAGCCTCAACCAAACGAGGTGAGAGAGATTAATAACATTGCAGTAAATGACCTTCCTGAAATGACCGAGATCAGGGTAGAGAGCGATCAACCCCTGGTTTATACGGCCTATCAGTTGTCTGATCCCCTCCGTTTAGTTTTAGATATCAGTGGGGGAAAACTTGGAAAATATACCGAGGAGATTCCGGTCAATCAGGGAGCGGTCTTGTCGATCCGACCCTATGAAGGCCAAGCCCCTAACTATATGTCCCGTTTGGAAATCGGCTTAAGCAACCTGACAGATTTTAGGATTGAACCACAAGAAAACAATCTTGTCGTTCAGGTGAGTAAACCATTGCAAGCAACAGCTACAGAGGAGGTTACCCCTCTACCTTCTGCCCCTGCTGAGCAGACGCTTGCCCAGAATTTAATCGGTGTCCGTGTAGAACCTTACGAAAAGGGAGTGAAGGTCATCGTCACAGGGGACGGAACCCTTTCCCCATCAGAGGTTTTTACCTTGAAAGGGAATAGGCTGGTGGCTGACTTCCCAGAAACCTCTAACCAAGTCAAGCCGAACGTCATGAACATTGACCATCCCTTGCTGAAGCGAATTCGTCTGGGACAGCATACCGCACCCAAGAAGGTCCGCTTAGTGATGGACTTAACCTCAGATGTGACTTATGAACTTGAAAAGAAAGACCGGGAAGTCATTTTAAATGTTGTGCCCGCTGTGAAGGAAAAAGAAGTGGTAGGGCAGTTGGAAACCGAGGCGCCTAAACCCCAGGTACCTCAGGAACCAGTCCAACAGGCGGCCCCTGCACCATCTGAGCATGCCCCGGCTTCAGTTCAACCTGTAACGCCTCGCCCAGCCACTGGGCGTCCAGTGGTGGAATTATTGCCCAAGAAGTTCACCGGGCGCCGTATTTCTCTGGACTTCCAAGATGCGGATATGAGTAATGTGCTCCGGCTTATTGCAGATGTCAGCGGCCTCAATGTGGTTTTGGGTGAGGATGTCAAGGGAAAGATCACGCTTAAGTTGCAGAATGTTCCTTGGGACCAGGCATTGGATATCATCCTCAGAAGTAAGGGGTTAGGCCAACTTAGGGAAGGCAATGTCATTCGGGTCGACACGAATTCTAATATTGCCAAACTGCAAGATGATGAGGCAAAAGCCAAGGAATCACTCATCAAAGCAGAGGACCTTTCGACTCGAATCATCGAAGTGAACTACTCTAAAGCACAGTCCCTTTCTTCCACCTTGAAAAAGAGTTTGAGCCCGCGTGGAGATATTACGGTGGATGAGGGCACGAATACCCTGATTATCAAGGATGTTTCTAGAAATCTAGATGAGGTCAGCCGTTTGGTCAAGATCCTGGATCGGCAAACTCCCCAAGTCCTGATAGAAGCTAGAGTGGTCATTGCCAATGCCACATTTGCCCGTGATCTCGGAATTCAGTGGGGAGCTGCTGCAGCAACATTAACTGGCAATAATCGGTTTGGCATTTTTGCAGGTCCTACAGGTAGCTTTGGAAACGAGATACCTGACCCCGCTAATGTGACCGCCCCAAACATTACACCTCCTTCGACTTTTGCCGTGAATCTTCCGGCAAGTGGATCGGCTGGCCCGCTGGGTAATTTGGGATTTACTTTTGGAAGATTCGTCGGCCGCCCCCTGACACTGGACCTTCGAATCTCTGCAGGAGAAACCACCGGGGATACCAAGCTTCTTTCCAGTCCTAAGGTCGTGACCCTGGATAACAAGGAAGCCGTCATCCAACAGGGAGAATCGATACCTTTTGAAACAGTATCTCAATCAGGTACCCAGACTCAGTTCATTGATGCTACCCTGAATCTGACCGTCACTCCCCACATTACGCCAGATGGGAGTGTCATCATGAAAGTCAAGGCCACCAAGAATGCGATCGGGACCTTCCGATCTGCTAGGACAGGGGCGCCCAGCATTGATAAGCGAGAGGCCACTACCGAGGTGCTGGTGAAGGATGGTGAGACTACGGTGATTGGTGGAATCCTGGAGACGACTCAGGCTAGGACGATAGAAGGGGTACCCTTGCTCAAAAATATCCCCTTCTTGGGTTGGTTATTTAAACGTCAGTCCAAAACTGACAACAACAATGAATTGCTGATCTTTATTACACCCACAATCATCAAAAGTTAAAAACCTCCTAGAAGCGGCGCTTAGCTCTTAGTTCCCTCAGCCTTCCCACCTAGTGTAGAGGGGGCCTATTATAATGAGCTAGGCAGTTGACCCGCGCCTAAGTTTTATAATAAACTGTACTCTCAAATCAGGAACATGTCCAATGACATTGAGATATCTTACAGGAGGAGAATCTCATGGCCGATTGCTTGTCGGCATTGTAGAAGGGATCCCCTCGGGTTTACCTCTGACAGCAGAGGCGGTTAATTTTGATCTGGCCCGCCGCCAAAGAGGTTATGGGCGGGGTGGTCGAATGCGTATCGAGAAAGACCAGGTTGAAATTGTGGCTGGGGTTCGTCATGGTAAGACGCTGGGTGGCCCTATCGGACTGATGATCCAGAATAAGGATTGGGAAAACTGGCAGCAGGTCATGGCGGTGAACCCAGGCCAGGAGGGGGCTCAACAGCGTGTGGTGACCAAACCACGGCCAGGCCATGCGGATTTGGTTGGGGCCATCAAATATGGGCATCAAGATATCCGCAATGTACTGGAGAAAGCCAGTGCGCGAGAGACGGCGATTCGCGTGGCGGTGGGATCGGTTGCTAAACAATTTCTGGCGCAATTCGGTATGAAGGTGATCAGCCATGTGATAGAAATTGGTGGAATTAAAGCCGCCATCAAAAGCGGGACAGATTCTGAAGAGATCTTCCAGCGTGCTGAGGAATCGGAAGTGCGGTGTGCTGACCCACAGGCCGCGGAGGGGATGATGGCTAGGATTAAGGAAGCCAAACTTAAAGGGGATACCCTGGGTGGAGTGTTTGAGGTAGTGGTGACTGACCCTCCCATTGGCTTGGGGAGTTACAGTCAATGGGATCGCCGGCTCAATGCGCGGCTGGCCATGGCCTTGATGAGTATTCAGGCTATTAAGGGCGTAGAAATCGGTTTAGGTTTCGAGGTGGCCAGACGATTTGGTTCTGAGGTTCATGACGAGATCTTCTACAACAAGCCAAAGGGGAAAAAGCAAGCGACTGGTTTTTATAGAAAGACGAATAATGCAGGTGGTGTTGAAGGAGGAGTGACCAATGGGCAGAATATCATTCTTAGGGCAGCCATGAAGCCTATCGCGACCTTATATACTCCCTTAAAAAGCGTGGACATTGTAACAAAAGAACCCTTTGAGGCCTCTGTGGAGCGCTCTGACGTCTGTTCGGTTCCTGCAGCCGGGGTGGTAGGAGAGTCCGTGGTAGCTTTTGAAATGGCCGACGAGATGATACGGAAGTTCGGGGGAGATAGCCTGACGGAGATAAAACGAAATTATGAGGCCTACCTGGAAACCGTAAAGAAGTTCTGATGCTGATCAATGTAGTGTTGACCGGTTTCATGGGAACCGGAAAGACGGTTGTGGGCAAAAGTCTGGCCCAAGTGCTGGATTATGAATTTATGGATACGGATTGTCTGATTGAACAGGAGGCCGGGCAACCCATTTCGCAGATTTTTAGCCGCTCGGGGGAGGCCTATTTTCGTAGGGTCGAGAAGGACGTCATCCGCAAACTTTCGGGTAGAGAAGGACTGGTTATGGCCACCGGGGGTGGTGCGATCCTAGACCCTGAGAATATGGCCTCCTTGCGTCGCCAGGGCTTACTGGTTTGCCTGAATGCGCACCCTCGTACCATCGTTTCTCGCTTGAAGGGGCAAAAGAATCGCCCCTTACTTGATACTTCAGATCGGTTCGATAAGATCCAACGGCTTTTAAAACAGCGTTTGCCTTTTTATAACCAAGCGGATTATATCATTCAGACAGACCGGATGAGTGTGTCGCAGATCGTTCGTAAGCTTCAAGAATGGTTCTTCATGCAGCTATCCCATAGAGTTAAGGTTACATTACCCCAAAATTCATATGAAATCGAGGTCGGGTGGGGGATTTTAGATAGTCTGGGCAAACGGTTGAAACATCTGGGCCTGGGTCAGAAGGTGGGTGTGGTGACCCATCCTGTTGTTAGGAAGCTTTATGGAAGCCTGGTTCTAAAAAGTCTTAAAAAAACCAGGTTTAGAATCTCACTCATCGAGATACCAGACGGAGAACGCTTCAAAACTACTCGCTGGGCCAATGCAATCTATGATGAACTGATTCGGAATAAATTTGAACGACAATCCTGTTTAGTTGCCCTGGGCGGGGGGGTCATCGGGGACATGACTGGCTTTGCAGCGGCCACCTACCTGCGGGGGATTCCTTATGTTCAGGTCCCCACCACGTTAGCAGCCCAGGTGGATGCCAGCATCGGTGGAAAAACCGGGGTTAATCACTCCCTAGGGAAAAATTTGATAGGGGCCTTCTATCAGCCTCGATTAGTCTATGCCGATGTAAAGGTTTTGGAATCTCTGGACCGGAGGAGCTTTATCAGCGGTTTGGCCGAGGTGGTCAAGTATGGTGTGATTGCCGATGCAGAGTTTTTTAATTTTTTAGAAAGGCATCTTTCACAGATCATTGTCCAAAATCCATGCTATCTGCTTCCAGCTATTCGGCGCTCCTGTGAAATCAAGGCCCAAGTTGTGCAGGAGGATGAACGGGAAGGGGGGCTCAGAAAGATTCTTAATTATGGCCATACCCTGGGACATGCCCTGGAAGCCGTGACCTCCTACCGACGGTACCTCCATGGGGAGGCTATCTCCATTGGGATGGTTTTTGCAGCCAGGCTGGCCTATGATCTAGGGCTGTGTGACAAGACAACGGTTCAGCGGCAGGAAGCATTACTTGCCAGGATAGGTCTTCCTATCTCATTGCCAAAGGATAGCCCTTCATCGATTCTCGAGGCAATGTCCCACGACAAAAAGGTCAAGCAGGGAGAGATTCATTTTGTCCTAGCGGATAAAATCGGCCACGTCTTGATCAGGAAGGTCAGGGCATCCCAGATAAGAAGATTGCTTTAACTGCGTGCCCACAACACTAGCCAATCCATTAGGCTTATGCTATATTGGTTAAAAAGAGGGAGGGCTTAACTTTGTTTGGGTACGGCTTTGGCCTGTTTTTTAGCCTGTTGAGTCTGCTGTTTTTTGGCCTTTTGTTTAGCCTGAACGGCCTTTTCCCGGCGTTTTCTTCTTCGTCTTAATTCGCGCTGGCGTTCTCTACCACGGGCCATTCTAGTCGTCTCCTTTTTTTAACTTTGCCGATGCCTGGCTGAAAATTAAGTTGGGATATTCTAACGTAATCGAGAAAAAAGTCAAGAGCCATGAAGTTTTTTCGTATTGCCCTTGCACAAATGAACAGTACCGTCGGGGATCTGAAGGGTAACCTTCGGAAGATCTACCTGACCATTAAGGAGGCCAAGAAACAGGGGGCCGATTTAATAGCCTTTCCTGAGATGGCAATTCCAGGGTATCCCCCTGAAGATCTTTTGCTAAGACCACGCTTTATTACGGATAATCTTAAAGCACTAGATGAGCTCAAGGCCCATGCCGTAGGAATTACGGTCGTGGTTGGATTTGTAGACCGTCGCGATGATATCTATAACGCAGCAGCTGTTCTACACAGTGGAGTAATTGCTGGGGTATATCATAAGATCTATCTGCCTAACTATGGTGTCTTTGACGAGGAGCGATATTTTCAAAGAGGACATCAGTCTCCAGTCTTTGTGGTGGAAGGAGTTAGGGTAGGCATTAACATCTGCGAGGATATCTGGTATCCAGATGGCCCGACTGTTGCCCAAGCCCTGGGAGGAGAGGCAGAGGTCATCATCAATATCAGTGCTTCTCCTTATCATGCTGGAAAGGGGAAATATCGAGAGAAGATGTTGGCCACCCGGGCCAAGGATAACGCCGTCATCGTGGCATATGTGAATATGATCGGTGGGCAGGATGAGTTGATCTTTGATGGAGATAGCCTCATCTTTACCCAGGAGGGAGGGCTTTTGGTGCGAGGGAAGCAGTTTGAGGAAGAACTGATCCTTGCAGACCTCAATATTGATGAGGTTCTTCGTGCCCGCTTGCATGATCCCCGAAGGCGCAAAGACAAGTTTTTGTTCCTGCAAAAGGAATCAAATCATCCGGGATCAGCCCAGGATGGCATTCCGATTATCGAGGTATCGAGAACTCAGAGAACTGCTCAATCAAAAAGAAAAGGTGCGAAAAAAACTCCATTATTGACTTTGGGCTTAAGACAGCCGCTTCACCCTCTCGAGGAGATCTATCAGGCTCTTACCATGGGGGTAAGAGATTATGTAAGAAAAAATTGTTTTTCCAAAGCCACTATCGGGCTTTCCGGGGGGATCGATTCTGCCCTGACAGCCTGCATTGCAGTGGATGCCCTTGGCCGGGAGAATGTGGTCGGGGTCTTCATGCCCTCACAATACACCTCTGTACAAAGCCAGGAGGATGTGCAGATACTTTCGAAAAACCTTCAAATTGAACTGATCACTTTACCGATATGGGACATATTTCAGTCCTATCTGAAGATGCTGGAGTCTGAATTCAAGGGGAAACCCGTCAATGTGACCGAAGAGAATCTTCAGGCCAGGATCCGGGGTAACCTTTTGATGGCCCTGTCCAATAAATTTGGTTGGTTGGTCTTAACCACTGGGAACAAGAGCGAAATGAGTGTTGGGTACGCCACCCTGTACGGAGATATGGCGGGTGGGTTTTCGGTGATTAAGGATGTTCCCAAGACACTGGTTTACGAGTTATCCCGACACCGCAATGCTCGAGATAGGAACGAGATCGTCCCTGCTCGTATCTTTGAACGTCCCCCAACTGCGGAGTTGAAACCGAACCAGACAGATCAGGACACCCTCCCCCCCTACGAGATTCTAGACCCCATTCTCCAAGCCTATGTAGAGGAGGATAAAACCTTTGAGGAGATTGTGGCTATGGGGTATGGGCGGTCGGTTGTTGAAAAGGTGGTGGATCTGGTGGACCGAAGCGAATATAAACGGCGTCAATCCCCACCAGGCATAAAAATTACCCCCAGAGCCCTGGGGAAAGACCGTCGGATGCCTGTGACCCATCGTTACAAAGAAATTTCCTGACTAAAAGCGCAGCTGGGTCTGATAAAACTCTCATTTCAACTTTCAAAAAATCCCTTGAAATTAGCAGACTTGGGCTATTTTAGCATTGACATTCCTCTAATTTTCCGATATATTTGATTTATTTAAGGATGTGACAATACTATGGTCGAAGAAAAAGAAAAGAAATTGAAATTTAATACCGTCGAAGAGGCAATCAAAGAGATACAGACCGGCAAGATGATTGTTTTGGTGGATGACGAAGATCGTGAAAACGAAGGGGATCTGGTCATGGCCGCTGAGAAGGTTACCCCTGCAGCCATCAATTTTATGGCCAAAAATGGTCGGGGCTTAATCTGTCTGACCCTGACTGCAGAGCGGGTAGAAGAACTTCAGCTCGCTCCGATGTCCCCAGAGAATACTGCCACCTTTGGGACAGCATTCACCGTTTCAATTGATGCCCGAAAAGGGGTCACGACCGGGATCTCTGCCCATGATCGTGCTGCTACTATCCTTGCTGCTGTCCACCCTCAAACCAAGCCTTCCGATTTAGCGAGACCCGGCCATATCTTCCCTTTAAGGGCGCAAAAGGGAGGTGTCTTGAAACGGGCAGGTCAGACTGAGGGATCGGTGGATCTGGCTACCCTAGCGGAGCTGTATCCTGCTGGAGTTCTGTGCGAGATTATGAATGATGATGGGTCCATGGCAAGGGTTCCACAATTGATGGAGTTTGTAAAGCATCATGGCCTTAAAATTGTGACGATTAAGGACTTAATACAGTACCGGATGCGGACGGAATCCTTTGTGCGTCGGATTACTTCTGCCCTTTTGCCTACTGAATATGGGGAGTTTGAAGTCATCGCCTATGAGAATACGGTCGACCATGGAACTCACCTGGCCTTGGTTAAGGGTCAGATCCATCCAGATCAGCCTACCTTGATCCGGGTCCATTCAGGTTGCGTAACCGGAGATGTTTTCCATTCGCAGCGGTGTGATTGTGGAGAGCAACTTCATCGTGCCATGGAGATGATTGAAAGGGTGGGAAAGGGAGTGGTGCTCTATCTTAACCAAGAGGGACGAGGGATTGGCCTGATTAACAAAATCAATGCCTATCACCTCCAAGACAGTAAGGGGCGAGACACGGTAGAGGCTAACCTTGATTTGGGGTTTAAACCGGATCTACGAGACTATGGAATTGGGGCGCAGATTCTGGTGGATCTTGGGGTTAGAAAGATTTCTTTGATGACAAACAATCCCAGAAAGATCGTAGGCCTGAAGGGCTATGACCTCGATATCGTGGAACGTGTTCCTATCGAGACCCAACCCCACGACAAGAACGTGCACTATCTTCGGGCTAAGAAGCATAAATTGGGACATATCCTGGATAAAGTCTAAACTGCAATCATTTGCATTATAAGTAATTCATGTCTGGATCTATGCCCAAATATATTGAAGGGGACCGTTCGGCCCAAGGCCTGAAATTCGGGATTGTGGTGAGTCGCTTCAATGAATTTATTACGGACAGCCTTCTGGAAGGGGCCTTAAAGGTCCTTGTAGAGCAGGGAGCAAATCCAGAAGAGATCCATGTTGCCAAGGTGCCAGGTGCTTTTGAGATTCCCTTGGCTGCCAAAAAGATGGCCTTGTCGAGGCAGTATGATGCGGTGATTTGTTTAGGGGCAGTGATCAGGGGAGAAACGCCGCATTTTGAGTATATTTCAACTGAGGTATCCCATGGAGTTGCCAAGACGGCCCTGGAGACAGGCGTGCCTGTCTTGTTGGGTGTCTTAACTACGGAGAATGTACAGCAGGCCATGGAACGGGCAGGTCTGGGTTCTGATCAAGAACATGAGACGGCCAACCATGTGAATCATCGGGGTCGGCAGGCTGCTCTGTCGGCTATTGAGATGGCCAATTTGATGAGAAGGCTTAAACAGTAAGATGATGCTCCGAAGAAAAGCCAGAGAATATGCTCTCCAGATGCTTTTTCAATACGATGTAACCCGCAAAGGAGAAGGATTAGTAGAGCATTTCTGGGTACAGTACAAGGCCATTCCTGCAATACGGAATTTTGCAGATCGCTTGGTGGAAGGAGTACTCAAAAATATAGATGAAATTGATGGCATCATTACGAAATATACTGAGCACTGGTCGCTTGATCGTATTGCAACGGTGGACCGGAACATTCTGAGGTTTGCCATCTATGAAATCCTGTATATGGACGATGTCCCCGCTAAGGTGACCATCAATGAGGCAATCGAGATTACTAAAAAGTATGCCGATCAAGGTTCAAGTGCCTTTATCAATGGTATTCTAGACAAGATCGTGAGAGAAGAAAGCAGAGCCCTATGGAAGAAGGAGGCAATCGAGAGGGATCTCCATGCAGGTAACGATTCTCTCTAAAAAAATCACGAGGATACGTTCAGAAATTCTAATTCTTGGTTTTTTCCAGGACGCCCGACCCATTTCAGGATATGCCGCAGAAATTGATTGGTTTACCAATGGTACTATTTCCTCTTTAATCCTAAAAAATAAAATTCATGGGAGGTTGGGAGAGGCCACTTTACTGGCTACTTCAAAAGTTGCGACTCCTAAAATTCTCCTCGTAGGGTTGGGCCAAAAAAAGGATTATTCCTATAGAATCCTTCAACAACTTTCCACCCATGTCTTGGAGATTCTGGTACGCCTAAAGGTGCGAGAGGCAATTGTCGAACTGTGGGGGCAGGAGGAGTGTTCTCTCGATCTTGTTTGTTGCCTAGATGTTTTTTTGCAAGGATGTCTAGGAGGGTTTTCCCAGCCCGCTCAGGGAGAGCCTTTAGGGGAAATACCTGAACTCATCACTCTTCTGACCCATTATGCCGATCGGATTAAGGAACTGTCCCATCGGATTCGTGAATACGAACGTACACGGACTTTACCGTCAGCTTCCGGCGGTTCATCCCAGGGATTGGGGATTCTCCGTGCTGAGACCAAACGATAAAGCTGGGGTGTGTTAAATCATGATCGACCGCTACACATTGCCCAAAATGAAGGCCCTCTGGGGCTTTGAACATAAATACCAGACCTGGTTAAAGATCGAAATTCTGGTCTTAGAAGCGTTGGCACAGCGTGGGCTGGTTCCTAAAAAGGCTCTCCACAAAATTAAAACCAAGGCCAAGATAGACATCAAGAGAATCGATGAGATTGAAAAAGTGGTCAAGCATGATGTGATTGCCTTCCTCACGGCAGTTTCTGGTTCTGTTGGGCCAGAGGGCCGCTACCTCCACTGGGGACTTACTTCTTCAGACATCTTGGATACTGCACTGGCAATCTTGATGAAAGAGGCGTCACAGATCATCAAAGAGGATTTAATCCGCTTGCTTAAGGTGATTGAACAGTTAGCCTACCGCCATAAAGAAACGGTCATGATAGGTCGATCACATGGAATACATGGAGAGCCTATTACGCTTGGACTGAAAATGGCTATCTGGTATGAAGAAACTAAACGAAATCTTCAACGGCTGGAACAGGCCCAAGCAGTCATCAGTGTAGGCAAATTATCGGGATCCATGGGGACCTTTGCACATCTTGATCCAGAAGTCGAGGCATATGTCTGCGCCAAGTGTGGGCTAGATCCGGTTCCTGTCTCCAATCAGATTATCCAGCGGGACCGTCATGCCCAGTACCTGACGGCTCTAGCGATCTTGGCCTCTAGCATCGACAAATTTTCCACCGAGATCCGCCATCTTCAAAGGACAGAAGTTCTGGAGGTGGAAGAACCCTTTACAGAAGGGCAAAAGGGATCTTCAAGCATGCCACATAAACGTAACCCTATTGGATGTGAGAATCTTTCTGGCCTGGCCCGTGTGGTGCGGGCCAATGCCCTGGCTGCCCTGGAGAATATTGCTCTGTGGCATGAGCGGGATATCAGTCATTCGTCTGTAGAACGCATCATCATTCCTGATAGCACCCTCTTGATTGATTACATGCTTAATCGGTTTATCGTGATCTTGCAAGGGCTTCAGGTCTATCCTGCCAGGATGCGGTTGAATTTAGACTTAACCCACGGCCTGATCTATTCGCAAAAGTTACTGCTAACCCTTGTGGAAAAAGGTCTCATTCGTGAACGTGCCTATGAGATTGTTCAGCGGAATGCCATGAGGGCCTTGAAGGAAGATCACAGCTTTGAAGAATGGGTCCACAGAGATCCTGCCATCCGTAAAGTTTTATCTGAAAGGGAGATTAAATCCTGTTTTGATCCCAGGGATTATTTGAAGCACCTAGATAAAATCTATAAGCGAGTATTTGGATAGCAAAACGATGCTGATTAAGCGAGCCTCTGGCTCTGCCAGTGACTGGCCAGGGCATGGGGTATTGGAAAACCAAAATCAAAAAACATATTCTCGTATGATGCCCCTTGAAGAATCCTGCTATCAAAGCCAGGATTCTTCGACCCGAGTAGATGGAGAATCAATCTTATTCGCTTGCAGGCGCTCGCTCTGCGGGTTCGGGGTATGCTCGAATGCGCCAGCGAGATTGGGCCCCACCTACGAAAGGTCGGACTTGTGAAGGCAAAAATATATGTTACACTTAAGGAGGGAATTCTAGATCCTCAGGGTAAGGCTATTCAGCAATCACTGGAAGCTTTGGGCTATCAAGGACTTCAGGATATTCGTGTCGGTAAGTATATTGAGATTAAGATGCCCGGCCGGTCTATTGATTCGATCCAGCGGGATCTCATGGAGATGTGCGAGAAGTTATTGGCCAATACTGTCATCGAAGAATATCGGTTTGAGATCGTAGAGTCATGAGATATGTTAAGTCTATGGGATCCTTTAATGGTCTGGTAAAATTATGAGTCTTGAAGGTCGTTTAGAAGATTTAGGCCTTACCGATATTTTTCAGATTATTGGGCTTAGTAAGAGGTCGGGTATCTTGACCGTGATCTACAAAGCTGGCACAGGTCGTCTAGTATTCCATGAAGGCAATGTGGTGTATGCCACCTCTGATCGCAAGAGCCGATTTGGATATTCCCTTCTTCAAAGAGGCATCGTCACTTATGAGGAACTGGAAGAGGCGCTCAAAATACAAAAAACCGCTAAAACAAGAAAGCCTCTCGGGACCATCCTCGTCGAGATGGGAATCGTCGGACAAGATGTAGTAGAAAAACTTCTCAGGGAACATATCCTGGATATAGTCAAGGATCTCTTGACCTGGGATACCGGTTCTTTCCATTTCGACCTGGGGGCGACATTGCAGGAGGATATTGTGTTGCCCCTTGGATTGAGTGCAGAGTATCTTCTTTTAGAGGGAGCCAGGCTTCAGGACGAGGAGGAGAGAAGCAAGAACCGTGAGCAGGTTCCCCAAACTGAGCAGGCCAGAACTGTTTCTCAGGCTAAGCAGGTTAAGAAGGAGACGACTCCAAAACCAGAAAATGTAATGTCTGTTGCACCTTCCACCTCTAATCAGAAGGGCCGAAAAGACCTGACACTCCTTACCGCAATGATCGAAGAGTTATCGGGACCCTCCAGTAGCAGCGAGATTATTCTGATGATTCTGAGATTCGCCAGTGAGATGATGAATCGTGCCATAGTCTTTTTAGTGCGTGAGAATGAAGTGGCGGGACTGGGACAATTTGGCCTAATTCTTAAAAATGGATCTGCGGATCAACTCATCCGTAACGTAAGAATCCCATTGGATGAACCTTCATGTTTTAAAGAAGTGGTGACCCATGAACAGACCTTTCACGGGACCCTGGACAAGAACACTTGGAATGAATATTTGGTCCAGCAGCTGGGAGGAAAATGGCCAGTGGAAGTTTTGATTGTACCGTTGATTAGTGATGGAAAAGTTATAGCCATTCTTTACGGAGATAATGCGCCTCACCAGCAAAAAATAGAGAATACGGAAGGGTTGGAGGCATTTATCCGGGTTGCGGGCTTTGCATTTGGTAAGGCTATCTTGGAACGTAAATTACAGGCAACTCGTAGTAAGACCTGATAACCTGTCAGGGTAGGTCAACTGAAGACTGAGTTATGGCCGGGCAGATTTATGCTGTGAGGAATTCTCTGTAGTAGAATGTGAAACTCACCACCCATAACATAAAGGGTACGGTTTATGCCGAAAAAGGTGCTTGTGGTTGAAGATTCGACCACCATGCGATCTCTGATCGCTTCGACGGTTGAAGAACTTCCAGGATTCACAGTCATTGCAGTGGGGAATGGTTTTGAAGCGCTCAAGGCCCTCCCGTTGCAGACCTTCGATCTTATCATCACCGATATCAATATGCCTGACATCAATGGGCTGGAGATTGTGAATTTCGTTAAGAATCATCCCAACTATAGAACCATTCCCCTGATCATTGTTTCAACCGAGCAAAGCGAAGAAGATATCCAAAAGGGTCTTGCTTTAGGGGCCTCTGCCTATGTGACAAAGCCTTTTAAGCCAGATGAGCTCAGAAAGACCGTACAGGGTCTTTTAAAATCCTCAGGTCATTAACAGATGCCTGACTCTTTCAAACCGCTCGAGAAAGTTTGAAAAACAGGCGTCTCTGTAGGATATAAAAGGTGGCAAATATGAAGAGCAAAAAGTCTGATTCTTTGAAGGATTTCGTTGCAGAAGCTGAAGAGATTCTGGATGGATTGAATCAGTGCCTTCTCCAAATTGATTCTGCAGCAGACAAAACACCAGTGAAGCCCGATGTGGTTAATGCCCTGTTCCGTGGGGCACATACACTCAAGGGAATTTCTGGGGTGGCAGGGTTAGACAAGATTTCCAAATTAAGCCATGTCCTGGAAGAGATGCTGGACCGCATGCGATTGGGTAAACTTTCCCTGTCTGAAAATGTAATTAGCACCTTGATGCAAGGTGTGGAGACTTTAAGACAATTGGTACAATCTGTCCACACTCGAGGGGATGATGGCGTGGACCTTCAACCCCTTTATCAAAAGATAGAACAGGCAGTCACTTTACAGACACCCTCCCATTCACAAAATCCCATGGAGCAGATGGGGATTGGCCCAGAACTCCTGAAGGTTTTGACGGAATATGAAACTCATCGCCTCATGGAAAACATCAAACAAGGTCGCCACATTATTGAGGTCAAAGCCCATTTTGACCTTCAAAGTTTTGATCGGGATTTATCCCAAATGATGAGCAGCGTACAGAATCTGGGTGAAGTGATTACCACACTTCCCAGTTCTGGTCTCTCCCCAGACAAAGGCATTGAATTTAATATCGTTCTGGGCATTGAGGGAAACATTGAGGGTCTCAAGACTCATTTACCATTAGATAAAGTTACCATAAGAGAAATCGGTAACCGACCGACTCCTGCTGAGCCAGCCGCCACTGTAGCTCCAGAACAGGCAGAATCGAGGGCTACAGTGAAGAGCTTGAGCCAGAGTATCCGAGTGGACATCACCAAGTTGGATAGCTTACTCAATGTGGTGGGAGAGCTGGTTCTCAATAAGGCTGTGATCAACCAGATTGGCAAAGAGATGATGCAAACCCAGGGTCTTGTGGGTAGCGTCGCCGAGCTTTTTAAAGCTTCACAAGATCTGGACAGGAGGGTAACGGAACTTCAGGAAGGCCTGATTGAAATCCGTATGGTCCCAGTGGGGCAGATTTTTGAAAGACTGACCCTGGCAATTCGTAAGCTTTCTAGAGAGCTGAGTAAAGAGGTCAACTTGCTGATCAGCGGTGAAGAGACCAAGTTGGATAAGTCTATGGTGGAGGCAGTGGCAGATCCACTGCTCCACCTGATTCGGAACGCCATAGATCACGGAATTGAGTCCAAAGAGGACAGAAAACTTGCGGGAAAACCCGAGATTGGCACGATCCAGCTCAGTGCTGTTCAGCGGGGGAATACGGTAGCAATTGAAGTATCGGACGATGGCCGAGGGATTGATCTGGAGAGGGTATATCAGAAGGCTCTTCAAAAGGGCATTGCGGAGAAGGAGAAGACTTACAGCCAAAATGAACTTTTAAATTTCCTTTTTCTCCCGGGGTTTAGTACGGCTAACCATGTGACCGAGGTTTCTGGAAGAGGTGTGGGGCTAGATGTTGTCAGCAAGAATCTTGCGCGTCTCAATGGAATGGTAGATATTGAGACCCTGCAAGGCAAGGGAACTAAATTTATCATTACTTTGCCGATTACCCTAGTTATCATCAAAGCATTGATTATCAGGGTAGGAAGTGAGTTGTATGCGATTCCTTTAAATGCGGTGTCAGAAAGCCTGATGATTGAGCGTCGTGAGATAAAGACTGTTGAGCAGCGGGAGGTGGTGCAACTACGGAATCAAACTCTTTCACTGCTCCACATTTCAGATATCTTTTCTTTGCCCCCTGCAGAAAAGCAAGAGGAACGACTTTATGTCATCGTGGTCGGACTTGCAGAAAAGCGGATTGGCTTAGTCGTGGACTCGATCGAAGGTCAACAAGAGATTGTGATCAAAGCCATTGGTGAAACATTAAGAACAGTTCCGGGAATTGCTGGGGCAACAGAACTGGGTAATCGCCAGGTCATTCTGGTGTTAGATGTAGGTGCCTTCATTGAGGAAGCGACTAGAAGCAGTTCTGCCAGAAGTGCAAATCCAAACCACTGACAAAATTTGTCAGTGTGTGTGTATTAAGCTGCTCAATTCTAACAGATAATCTAGAGACCTTAAACCATTCTCTTTTTCTCTTAACACGCTATAACACTTTGAAAACAAAGTTGTTTATTTAAAAGACAACTCCAAACTCCAGCCCGGTTTTATCCTCTAATGCCATGGCATATAGCTTGCAAACTTCATTGTGATGGGATTTTTTTGTCCTCGATTTTACAATTCTGTGGGATGTGGCTGATATGGACGAACGAACGGATACCATAATGTATGGGACAAAAGAAGTGTGTGACATGGTGGGAGTATCTGCCCGGCAGTTAGAGTATTGGGTGCTCATTGGGGTAGTTCATCCCATTATGGAACCTCACGGATCAAAAATCTTTAAGAAATTTAGAGAAGAAGATGTCCGTATTCTGAAAGAGGTAAAATCTTTAACGGATGAAGGAGTTCTGGTCAGCCGGGCTGCTCAAAAGGTGAGGATGAAGGTACAGGGATAGTCATCCGTAGAAAGAGACAGTCATGAGTAAGAAGGTTGTAAAAAAAGGAAGCACGGTTCACGAAGCTCCTGTCAAGGAGATAAAATCAAACGACACTGTAAATGTTAAAGATACTGCGGTGGCGTCTCCTCCACCTTTATCAACGCCATTGAAGACTTCTGTTATTGAAGAAGCCGTAAAACAAGTTCATACAGAATCCGAACCGGAGCAGGCACCGGTAGTTGAAGAAAAAGAATATGAGTTTTTGGCCTTTGTGATCTCAGGGGAAGAATATGGAGTTGACATCATGATGATCAAAGAGATCATCCGTCCAGTGGGAATTACACACGTCCCCCGTGTCCCTGATTACGTGAAGGGTATTATCTCATTGCGTGGGACTGTTGTGCCAATCTTTGATATGACAAAACGCTTGGGATTAAAAGTTAAACAATCTAGCAAGAAATCTCGTATTGTGGTGATTTCTTTAGGTGCAAATCTGGTTGGTTTCTTGGCCGACTCAGTCACGGAAGTGGTAAAACTAAGGGAATCTGGTATTGAACCCCCACCTCCTACTCTTTTGGAAGGGCCGGCCCAGTACATTCGAGGAGTTGGACATTTTAAAGACCGGATGATTATTGTTTTGGACGTGGAGAAAGTGTTAAAACCCCTCGATTCATCTTTGACAATCGCAATGACAGGTCATATGTCCAAGTTAGAATAAGCGTAAGGAGAATTCTATGGATATTCAAAACAGCAGGTTTCAGTTGGGGTTACGAAGTAAATTTGTTGTCTTAATTAGCCTGCTTTTCATTCTGATGGCAACATTCTTCACCTGGCTTTATATGGTCCAGGCAAAGTCATTTATTGTGGATGGTCTTCAAAAGCGGGGTATCTCATTGGCCAAGAACTTGGCCCACAATGCTACTTACGGAGTGTCTATTGGTGACACCGTGGCCCTGACGGAGTTTGTCAAAGGAGTGGGGGAAGAGCCTGATGTGGCTTATGTGATCATTCTCAACAGCCATGGAATTGTGTGGGCCCATAATGATCCAGCCGAGGTAGGGAAGCTTTATAAGGACGAGGTCAACCAGAAGGCCCAGGAAGTCCAGGAGTTGACGGTGTATCCCTATCAGAATGAAAAGGGAATAGAAATTTATGAGGTCGTTACCCCCATTATGCTGAGCAGCGCAATTGTGGGTGGTAATATGCAGATGGGTGATGAGAAGAGTGGGTCTGCAGAAAAGATTGGGATAATCCGGCTGGGACTCTCTACCGAAAGTACGACTGCCAAATTACACCGTCTGGTTTGGGTTAGTATCTTGTTGACCCTGGTGGTGATCGGGTTGGGAATTGGGGTCTCCATGTTTTTTGTAAAACTGATTGTAAAACCTTTAGAGAAAATGGTTAAGGTGGCAACCTTGGTGAGCAATGGAGATTTTACACAGTCTCTAGAGGTGAGTTCGAGTGATGAGGTTGGAACTTTGGGTCAGTCCTTTGTAAAGATGATGGACAATCTCAAAACCATGGTTAGCAAAATCGCTGATGTTTCTCAAGACGTCAGCATGGCTTCTGATCGGATTACCCAGAGCAGCAGACATGTAGCTGAAGGGGCCAACGTTCAGGCAACCGCTGTAGACAAAACTTCCTCCTCGATTGCTGAGACGAGCGCCTCAATACGGGAGATCGCAGGAGGGATTGAGGTCCTTTCGTCAGGTGCGGAAGCCACCTCCTCCTCCATTCTAGAAATGAGTGCAGCCATTAATGAGGTGGCTAATAATAGCCAGGAATTGAGTACCTCTGTGGAAAGTACTTCTTCTTCGGTAGTTGAAATGACCGCTTCTATCAAACAAGTGGCAGAGGCAGTGGATCTACTCTCTTCAGCAGCGGAAGAAACCGCATCCGCCATGAACGAGATGAACGCTTCCGTCAGAGAAGTGGAAAAGAATGCTAAGGAGTCTGCCAGAATCTCTGAGAAGGCCACCAATGATGCCCAGGAATATGGTATGAAGGCTGTAGAAAAGACAATTACAGGCATGAAGCGGATCCAGCAGACAGTAGAGAAATCCGCCCATGTGATCAATAAATTGGGGCAACGGTCCGAGCATATTGGCAAGGTCCTGAACGTGATCGAGGAAGTCACTAAACAAACGAATCTTCTTGCACTTAATGCAGCGATTCTTGCTGCCCAGGCCGGAGAGCAGGGAAAAGGATTTGCGGTGGTCGCCGATGAGATAAAAAATCTTGCAGATCGTACTGCAGCATCCACAAAGGAGATATCTCAGCTGATTACGGATATTCAAACTGAATCCAAAGATGCTGTGCTCTCCATTACTGATGGACATAAGAGCGTAGAGGAAGGGATGAAGCTTTCCTTGGATGCTGGTGAGGCTTTAAATAAAATTCTGGATAGCTCTAAGAAGTCTGCAGATATGGCAAGAGACATCGAGCTGGCCACTGTGGAACAGGTTAAGGGTATCCGACAGGCCATTGAATCCATGCAACGAATTACCCAGATGGTGAGCCAAATTGCCCATGCAACCCAGGAACAGACCAAAGGATCCTCCATGATTACACAGGCAGCTGAACGAATGAAAGATATTACCCGCCAGGTTCGAAACTCAACAGAGGAACAAGCTAAAGGGAGTAAACAGATTACCAAGGCCATGGAAAATGTCACGGAACGTATCCAGCAGATGGTTCGGGCCATTACGGAACAGAAAAAAGGCAGCGAGATCATTTTAAAGTCGGTTGAAGAGATTCGCAGTATTTCAAAAGAGAGTGTGAAGTTGGTAATGGAGATGAATCAGGTGGTGGAAATCCTCAGCAAGCAGGCCGAAGTTCTTCGAGGGGAAATTGGTCGGTTCAAAATCTGATAAAGGTTAACTCATGTCGTCAACAGCAACGAAGACATCCACTCAGGAACATCATTTAGTCCATTTCTACGTCAATGGGCGGGCTTATGCCATTGATATACACAGGATTCAAGAGATCATCTATTATCGAGAGGTTACGCCTGTTCCTAAGTCAGCTAGCTTCATTTTAGGGGTTATTGATCTTCGTGGTCAAATTATTCCAGTGGTGAGTCTTAAGGAAAGACTCGACCTCCATGGCACGCGGTCCGATCCGGATTTTCATAGGACCCAAAGCGCTTCCCATATTCTGATTGTCAGGCTTGGAGCACGAACTGCTGGTTTAGTCGTGGATGAGGTCAGAGAGGTCATTCGACTTGGAGCTGGATCTATTCATCCACCAGATAAGCTATTTAGAGGTCAGGATTGTAAATATCTAGAAGGAATATTCCATTTCAACGACCAGTTAATTCTAGTTTTAGACTTGGATCGACTTTTGTCAGTACAAGAACTTGAGTCGCTTGAACACGTATAGCGAGCGCGGTCCCCGCCTACGAAGGCGGGGTTAGTGAGCGAATATAAATTAGTTTTCTCCACTCGGGTCGAAGAATCCCTGCCTGATAAGGCAGGGTTCTTCAACAGGTATAGCATGCAGCGGTTAGAGCACAAGGTTCTCTTTGTCCTTTTATTAGTCCTTGTAGTTGCTTTTGGTGGAATTCTTTATGTGGTATCCTCAAAAATCCGAGGATACTTTGTTGAACAAGAAAAACAGAAAGCGGCACTGTTGGCTAGTACCATTCATCAGGCGCTGGATAAGGACATGTTGGCATTCAGGGCCGATAATGTACGCCGGCTGATACATGACCTGCAGGATCTAGAGGAGCTGGAGAGACTTCAGATTGTCCGTGGCAAAGATGGAAAAGGTACGGAAGCGGCTTTCATGGATCTCAAAACTCTGGATGATGTCAAAACTCGAGTACCTATTCGACCAGAGTGGCTCACAGACCATTTCAATCAACCCACCAATGTGGCTGAGGGAGTAGATAGCCCAGCGTATCGTGCTGCTTTTCAACGAATCCTAAAAGACCCTTTCAAGGCAAAGGATGAGTACTATTTTGAAGAAATTAAGGGTAAGCCGGTCTTGACCTATCTCAGACCGTTACCCAATTTTCAGCAATGTTTTCTTTGTCACGGCTCTGATCATCAGCTTCGAGGTGTTCTGATGGTTTCGATGACCATTGAAAATATCCAAAACAAGATTGCAGAAAATCGCAGACAGCTCTTCTGGATTGCCTTGAGTACACTCTTGGCTGTAGGAGTTATCCTCAAAGTCTCCATGCATAAGGTGGTGATGTCCCCCATGCACCAGATGGTGGAAAGGATTCAGGACATCGCCGATGGCGAAGGGGACCTAACCAAGTCAATTACCATACGGTCCCAAGATGAAATGGGCAAGGTCGCTTCTGGGTTTAATCGGTTCGTGGAAAAACTTCGTACGATTGTGACCCAGGTCTTGGTCACCGCTCGACAGGTGACCCAAGCCGTGCAGGAAGTCTTAAAGAATACTAATTTAATCTCTCAAGGTTCTGAAATTCAGGCGGACGCCATTGATTCTACGCTTCAAGCAGTGTCTCATTTAAACAAATCGGTCCAACAGGTTGGTGATCGGGTGATGAGCCTTGCAGTGCTTTCTGAGGAGAGTACTGCCGCTATCATGGAAATATCTGCATCCATACAGGAAATTGCCGGTGAAACAGACGTGTTGTCCAGGTCCGTGGAGGGGGTGTCTTCCGCTATTGTAGAGCTGTCTACTTCCACTCACCAGATTAATGAAAATGTGGAGATCCTTTCAGCCTCGGCTGACGAAACGACAGCATCATCGATGCAGATGGATCGCATTATTCAGCAAATCCGCACCCATGTTCATTCCACTGTGGAATTATCCAATCGTGTCACAGCAGATGCCAAGCATGGTGAAGGATCTGTTGATCAGGCCCTAGATGGAATCCAACGCATTAAGCAATATTCGGAGCAGATTTATGCCGTGATCCATCGTTTGCAGAAGCGGACGGAGGATATTGGGAAGATTCTGGTTGTCATTGCCGAGGTGGCTGAGCAGACCAATCTTTTAGCTTTAAATGCCTCTATTATTGCTGCGCAGTCAGGAGAGCATGGAAAGGGCTTTGCTGTTGTAGCCCGTGAAATTAAGGAGCTAGCGGAACGGACTTCCACGTCTACCCAGGAGATCCATGAAATCGTTATAGCATTGCAATCAGAGGGTACCAGTGCGGTGAAAGTGATCGAAGAAGGGGCCCGATCAGTGGAAGAAGGAGTATTACGGTCCCAGGGAGTCCGAGAGGCATTGGGAAAGATTATGGAGAGTTCGGGGATTTCGGCACATCAGATCAGTGAGATTGCCAAGGCCACGGATGAACAGGCCAAAGGGGTTCAAAAAGTCACGGATGCGATGCAGAGGGTCAACGACATGATCAAGCAGATTGCTCAGACCACTTCAGAGCAGAAAAAGAGTGCAAAACTGGTGATCGAAAACACCGAGAGTGCCCGAAATATTGCACAGCGTGTAAGATCTGCTACCCAGGAACAAACAAAGGGAAATCATCAGATCCAGAGGTTAGTTGAAGATCTCAACCATCGTATCAAGGAAATTGTTGGGGTGACCAAAAATCAGAAGAGTGAGTGTGGTGAGATTCTGACAGCGATTGAACAGGTCCGCTCGGTCACCGTGCAAAATATGGACGCAGTCGGGCGGGTTGGATATGCAGTAGAAAATTTGATGAAGCAGTCCTTATACCTTGAAAAAGAAATTTCCCGCTTTAAATTGCAGAGGGATACTGATGAAGGTAAGTTGCCCGAATTGCCAAAAGCAGGTTGATATCGATCCGGCTCGATGGTCCAGTGCTTTGGATGGGATAACTCATGTGGAGTGTCCCAGTTGTAAAGCCATTCTCCAGTTGGCCCTGCAAGTGGGTCTGGTTGGGGAGATGCCCCGTGCTCAGACCAGTCCAGCCAGACCGTCACTACAAATTCTGGTGGCAGTAGATGGAGAGGCTACCCGGGAAATAATCCGGGAGACCCTGATCAAGGAAGGTTATGAGGTTCTGGAGAGCTCTACCGGGAAAGAGGCCCTGGCCCTCCTTGAAAAACATCATCCTCCTCTCGCCATTTTAGATGTGGGGCTACCCCAGATGTTTGGTTTTGAAGTGTGTGAGATTATCAAACGAAGGGAATCCTTAAAGACTGTGAAGGTTATTCTTGTGGCGGCGATCCATGATAAAGATACCTACAAGAGAGAACCCAAGACACTTTATGGTGCCGATGACTATATCGAACGACATCGTTTACAGGAGGATTTGTTATTAAAAACAGAAAAATTAATGGATCAGAAGAGACCAGGCGCAGTTGTGATGAAGCAACCAGAAAAGGTTCATGAGGATAACGTGATTCAACCGCTCCCATTGAGATTGGCAGAAAAACCAGCCATGACTTCGAAACCGCCAGAGCCCAACATCACCCCTGAACATGAGGCCGCTAAGAGATTTGCCAGGATCATTGTTTCCGATATTGCCTTATACAATCCGGAGAGGGTCAAAGAAGCTCTGGAAAAAAATAATTTTCAAGAGATGCTCAAGGGCGAAATCGAGGAAGGCAGAAAGCTGTACAATGAGCGTGTCCCAGCTTCAGTCCGATCCGACACAGATTATTTTCAGGATGCGCTCGAAAGCTACATAAAAAGTAAGGCTAAGGGCTAATTTAGGTTTCATCCATAATGCTCTAGTCTTCCGGAGGAAAGGATGTCAGAGGCCATAGAAAAAATCCAGGCGGATCTTCGGGATTCCGACGCCGAGATCAGATTGAGCGCGATTGAGGCCTTGTCCCAGAATCCTGGTGACCCCCAATATTTTAAAATGTTGCTGGAGGCTTTGGGAGATGCAGATTGGAGGGTTAGAAAGTCAGCTGTTTCTGTATTTCTCAAGTTACCCTGTGATGTGAATCTTGTGGAAAGTATGATCGAATGTCTCTCTTGTAGTGATAATGCGGCTAAGCGTAACTCGGCGGTCGAGATCCTGATCCAGCAGAAGGAGCGTGTGATTACTTTTCTTTTACCGAAGTTGACTCATACAGACAAAGAAATTAGAAAGTTTATTGCAGATATACTGGGTGAAATGAAAAATCACCGAGCGGTACCTGATTTACTGGTGTCTCTTAATGATTCAGATGAAAATGTCCAGATCGCAGCGGTGGAATCTCTGGGGAAAATTGGAGATTCCCATGCTGTAGAGTCTTTGATTCAGTTATTACGGAGAGACAATGCCCTGATTCAGTATGCTTCCCTCAAGGCATTACAGAATATCCGGGATACCCGTGCGATTGAGCCCATCATCGCGCTATTAAGCAAAAAAATGCTGGAGCGGGCTGCCGTGGAGGCCTTAGGGTATCTAGGAGATTTTCGGGCGGTCAATCCCATATTACAGGCCCTTTGTCAAGGTGGTAAAAAACTTAAAGATGTAGCCAGTGTGTCCTTAGTACAACTTTACAATCGCTTTTCCCAAGACCAAAAGATGAAATTGGTTTGCAGAGTGCGAGAGGTCTATGGGAAGGATTTTTCCATTTATCTGATCTCGTCTCTGGAGGATGAAAATGAACAGATCAAGATGGCAGCCATCAAGATTTTAGGATGGATGGGAGAAACAAAAGCCATCAAGGGATTACTCAAATGTTTTGATGATCAGACTCAGGATGAGATTATTGTGGCTTTGGTCAATATGAAAGGCGAGGCCATTGAACCGCTCATGGCTGAACTTCCTAAGGTCTCAGACCGTCTTCGTGAAGTCATTGCACGTGTTTTTGGAGAGATTGGTGACCGTAAGGCTGTGGGATCACTGATCCATTTTCTGTCTGATCCCGATGGTCATGTAAGACAGGCAGCGGCGACATCATTGGGTAAGATTAAGGATCCGCTGGCTATTAGATCGTTACTCAATCTATTTAAAGATCCTTATCCCAATGTCCAGGATGCCGCTGTGGATGCCCTGGGAGAGTTTAGTCCGGGGTCTTTGATTTCTGCTCTCATCGAATATCTATCCTGTGATAGTCCAAGTCTGCGTGTGAATGCAGTGAAGGTCCTGGGCAGACAGAGAAATAAAAAGGCTATTTCCCATCTAACCTTTGCTTTAAAGGATTCCGATCCGTCCGTTCGGAAGGCTGCGGTGGAGGCCTTAGGAGCGTTCCAGGAAGTGGATATTGAAGCCCTTGCGGTATTGGCATTGGGAGATGAAGATGCCGTTGTGCGTCTTTCGGCTATCCACATTCTAACCCGACGGGCTGATGTGGATCTGGTCAGGCATTTTGAGCCCTTGCTGAGGGACGAGGATATTTGGATACGGGCTGCTGCCATCAAAGGTCTGGGACAACGGGGTGGGGAATTGGCCAAAAAATGGGTTCAGGAGAAGTTGTCAGATCCAGCAGAAGTGGTTCAGATTGCCTCTCTGGAGGCTTTAGGGAAGATGAGAGATCACAATACTCTTCCCTTGATTCTCAAGTTAAGCTCAAGCCCAAACCATGATGTTAAAAAGGCAGTTATTTTGGCTTTGGGAGAGATTGGGGAAAAGTCGGCTATTCCCGAGGTGAAGGGATTTCTTAATGATACTAACTGGGATGTCCGAGCAGCAGCAGCTCAAGCCTTGGGAAAACTACGGGATATCACTTCTAAAACTCTTCTGGAAGACCTTGCCCGGACCGATTCAGACAACATTGTCAGGCAATCAGCCGAATTTGCTTTAGAACAATTAATCGAAAAGTGAAGGTGCGTTAAGCAGGCCCTGAGGACACGTTGATGTTGGCGACCAAAAAACTGATTGATCTTCCTGAAGACATCTTTAGACTCTTGCGAGACATGTTTTACCAGCACTGTGGGGTTTATTTTGATGATCAGTCAAAATATTTTGTGGAAGGCCGGCTACAGAACAGCCTTCAGCGTCTGCAGTTCGATAATTTTAAGGATTATTATTATTTCCTGAAATATGACAGGCGGAGTCAGGAGGAATTCAGTAATGTGATCGACCTTCTCACGATCCATGAGACATATTTCTTTAGAGAAGATCAGCAATTGAAGGCCTTTACTGACGAAATTCTTCCAGAACTTTTAACAACCCGTGCGTCCACAAAATCACTACGAATCTGGAGTGCAGGCTGCTCAACGGGTGAAGAACCCTATACACTCTCTATGCTGATTCTAGAGAATGAGATGTTTAAGGACTGGAGTATTGAGATCTTTGCCAGCGATATCAGTCATCGTGTACTCCAAGCTGCTCGTCGTGGTATTTACTCCGGTGCTTCTCTGCGGGCTATGAATTCTTACTATCTAACCAAATATTTTCACAAGGAGGAACATGGGTACCGAATTGACGACCGAGCGAAAAAAACTGTTACGTTCTTGCATCTGAATCTTCTGGATACTGATAAGATGGTGTTTATCAATTCCTTGGATGTTATTTTGTGCCGAAATGTAATTATTTATTTTGATCAAGAAGCCAAGAAAAAGATTATTGCGACTTTCCACCAGAAACTTAATCCGAGTGGATACCTACTGCTCGGCCATTCGGAGTCGCTTATTAATCTTTCAACAGCGTTTAGCTTGCGGCATCTTAAACATGATATGGTTTATCAGAAACATACTGTTTCAGCTCAACGACAATCTGAGAGTGCTGACCGCCAGAGAGCAACAGGCTTATCCACATAACATGTAAGAGATGATTTCTGATTTTACAAAGGGTGCCTTTGCTAGTGAAGAATATTTCGGATAAAAAAATCCGGGTCCTGATCGTGGATGACTCTGCCTTTTACCGGCAGACTTTAAGCACCATGCTTTCATCTATGCCTAACATTGAAATTGTGGGGACGGCAAGAGACGGTGCGGATGCTATCATGATGGTGAGTAAACACCATCCAGACGTGATCACCCTTGACCTCGAAATGCCAAAGGTGGATGGTTTTGTGTTTCTTCGATGGTTGCTAAAGAACTCACCTATACCTGTGGTGGTCAGTTCTCAATCAGATCAGGCTAATGTCTTTAAAGCCTTAGAACTGGGTGCAGTGGATTTCATAGCAAAACCCACTCAACAAGCCTCTTTACAAATTTTAGAAATCCGGGAAGAGCTTATTTCGAAGATTACGGCAATTTCTTGTGTCCCGATCGAGCGATTGCTCTCCAGAGTTTCCCTACAGAAAGAATCCGTCAACCGGCCAGCTTATCCGGTCCGGAGAGAAGCAAAAAAAATAGAGGATATTCAACTAGTAGCTATTGGGGCTTCTACCGGGGGGCCCACTGCTGTCCAAGCAATTGTGGCCCAGTTGCCAGAGGATTTTCCTGTTCCTATGATCGTGTCTCAGCATATGCCCCCTGGGTTTACACAATATTTTGCGGAGCGGTTGAACAAGCTTTCCCGTGTTACTGTTCTGGAAGCTCGCCATGGAGATCTGCTTGGACAAGGCCACGTTTATATCTGTCCGGGTGGTTATCATATGGCTCTCCTGAAGGTTAAAGAAGGCGTTAGAATACAGCTCAATCTAAAGCAGGATGCAGATCGTTATGTCCCTTCGGTGGACCAGATGTTTTTATCAGCCAACGATATTTACCCAGGCTGTGTTCTGGGTGTCATTCTAACTGGAATGGGAAATGATGGAAAGATGGGAATGCGGAAAATCAAAGAGGGGGGCGGCCAGACGATTGCAGAGTCTGAAGAAACTGCCGTGGTATTTGGAATGCCCAAAGAGGCAATTACCGAGGGAGTTGTGGATAAGGTCCTCCCTCTGCCCCAGATCTGTCAGGAGATTGTCAGAAGGGTGCTATCATGATCTACCCTCGATAGAGCCCCTGAACTCGTTCAGATACATGTGAGACAGAAATAAGCTATAAAGAGGGGTTCAATGAAGAAGGAGGAACCCCTCACATGCGTGTTTTCGGACTGATTCGGCAATTTCAACGACTGTCCCGCTA
>Ga0187893_10001630_pt1 | contig 53050 bp, 39 predicted proteins | sample MA1701074metaG_FD_139574 | JGI IMG/M metagenome (GOLD analysis project Ga0187893, IMG submission 139574) | White microbial mat communities from a basaltic lava cave in the Kipuka Kanohina Cave System on the Island of Hawaii, USA - MA170107-4 metaG ... | reverse complement strand
GCGCTAAGTCAGACAAATTGATTTCAATCTCCTCATCCTTCTTCAGGGCACGAGATTCCTCAATCCTATTCTCACGGAGCACCCGCTTTGCCTGTTCAAACTGTGCGTCAAGAGAGAGTGCCTCCTCCAACGAAGGCCTTCCAGTTCCTTTTTCTGCCCCCTTTCTCTTCTCCGGCTCCTCCCCTACATGGGCTAGTTTAAATGCACCGTAGAGATAAAGGGCTTCAACTTTTCTCTGAAGTTCCTCGATCGTGGTGATTTCGTAATTTCCCGCAGGTCTCCGCCGCTTCATATCCTTTTCAATCTCAGATCGTTTGATTTCCGGGGATGCCCGATTCAGCACTGCCTTGAGGTCTCCCACTGTTTGAATGCCTTCGACAAATTCGCTTTCATTGATATAAACCGTCACTCGAAACCCCTGGCTAAAAAGATAATGAAAGAGTTCTGTGAAAATGACTTTGGCGTGGAACCGGCCCGGACTTGCCAGAAGAATGATCTCCTTTTTCTTTTGCTCAACCCGTCCGCCCGAACGGCGGCGCGAAACTGCCGGATCGCCTGTCTCAAGAAAACGGTCAATATCCAGAATCCCTTCGGAACCGTAGATTTTATCCGGATCAAGCTTCTGATAGAAAAATCCGGAAAGGGCACGGTCAAGCTCGCTTTGGCGGTCTTCGCTGACCCGCTCCATCCGCGGTTCCCGTTTGTCAGTTTCACTGGCGCTTAAACTCTGTTCATTGCGCTTCGGTTCTGGAGGCTTGGCGGGCTGGGGGCGATAGCGAGTCGCGGCCTTGTGCGAAAGATCTTGCGGAGGAGGATGACGTAAACCGACGGGCTGAGCACGCTGGCCCCCTCCGGTCGTGATACCCAACCACTGCAACAGGCCGCTCAAGACGCCGAGAACCCAGTTCGACGGCGCACCACTTTTCGCTTCTTTAATATGCATTTTCATCCTGTTCACAAGATCTAGAATTCTTTTAACTTCCTGATTAATCGTCTTATCCTTGAGTTGTTCGATTTTGCCCACCAAAGAATAAGGATGTTTTGGATTGATCAGCTGTTCCTCGATCTCCGTAAGCCGCTCACGGGTGACACCTCCCCATGAGGTGAGATCGCTTTGCATAAGCGCGAGCGCCTGCCTGACAGTTTTTTTTGTTGCTTCGCGGATCTGGCGGCGTTTTTCTTCAAGCGCTTTTTTTGCCGCCTCGATTTTCTCTCCTGCAGGCACTTCGGAAGGAGCGGCCCGCTCGCCAGCCGGTGGCGCCTGCTGAAGCACCGGCTTGATGGGTCCTCCTTGAACCAGTCTCTTTTTTGCTTCTTCGATCGCTTGGGCCTGCTCTGTCTTAGTCGGCTCGGGCGATAGTTCTTCTTCCACCCCGCCCTCCGGGATCTCGCGAAAATCCTCTGCCATCTCGTGCAGGATTTTGAGCGCGCGGTATTGTTCGTACCAGATCTCTTCCTCATCCAGCGTTTGAGGCACGGCCTCCTGGTAGGTTTTCACCCGGTCCGCGTGCTTTCGGGCCAAGGCAAACGGATTTGCCTCATAAACCCCCTCCATGACTTGGGCCATTGCTTCGAGTTGAGCCTTCGTTACAAGCCCCTTGGCATAAGCGGTGAGAAGAGCTTGAAAAAGAAGACGGAGGGGTCTCTTTTCCCTTCTTGCGTCAAGCCAGCCGATTACGCCGCCGGCATCTAAGGTTTGGGTCAAGCGGCTGATATCGAGCTCTGCTTCCGACGACCGGTTAAACCCAGCCTTGGGGAAGAAATGTTTTTTAAGGGCAGGGATATGGCGGAGATCTTCGAGGTCTTGATAGAGCGGATCAAGGGGATCTCCTTCTAGAGGTGTAAGACCCGGAATCGTACGCGTGAACCGGCCGTGGCTTGACTCATGAATGAGCGTCTCAAGATCCAAGCGTTCTCCCACCCCGGAGGTTCTGAGGGTGATCGAACTGGGGTTTTTGTCTGAACCATCGCCCGATTCCCAGTAGCCGCCCCGATCTTCCGGCACCGAAGCGTCGAGACGGATTTCCACAGGACGCAGGGCTTCCGGGACAACAAAATTCGCGATTTCCGCAAACATCGTGAAATCATCGAGCCGCTTTCTTTCACGATAATTCACGAGCTTCTCATCTGAAGGGGCCGTTTTCCCCTTAAGAATCCTCTTCAGAAAAATCGGGCCGTAAACTTCCTGGACGGCTTCCTGGCGACTGGCGCCTGCCTTCATCATCTCGAGCGCCCTCACAAGCTCGCGCGTGGTAGGCTGGCGGTGCACGCCTCCTGCTTCGTCGCGGATCCAGGCATGGAGATTGACTAAAAGCGTACGCTCAGTCGAAGATACATTGGGCGCTTTTTCATTTGCGATCTCGCGAAGCTCTTCCTGCGGATAATCTTCCATCCGGACATAAAGGACGCGGTTTTGCAGGGCGGTGGAGAGCCGCTCACGGCCCGAAAAATCCGCGGAGTTGATGGTGGCAAGAAGCATGAATCCCTCCGCGGCTTTGCCTGTTAAAACGTCATTGAATTTGCCCTCCAGAAGCCCTGTAGGCAGGAGATTCATTTCGCTGATGCCGCCGATGGTTCCTTTCTGCTGGTTTTGTCCAATGGCTGCTTCCATCTGCTCATAGTTCATGGAGGCCGTGACGGGATCAAACTCCAGTTTTGCATCTCCAAGAACCAGCTTTACGACCTCGTCTTTCCCGCGTCCGGAAGGTCCCTCGAAAATCATTCCGCGCTTGCCCGGAATCCGCGACTTTCCTCCCAGCCGGGCCGCCCGCACGGCAAGGGCGTCATCGATCAAGGATGCCATATAGAGGCTTGAAGCCACAGGGACAATCCCCTTTTCGCGAAAACTTTTTTCATGATTCAGACGCGCCGCTTCAATTTTTTCACGGACGCCATCGTCCACCAGAATCCCGTAACGGTGGGCCAAAAGGTGCTCCGCCGCAAGCCTCTTTTCAGGTGTGAGCGAAGGCGCATATTGATGCCACGCGGTCTGGACGACCTTTTCCTCCTCCCAATCGGCCCCGGCAAAAAGACTGACCCTCACGGCAAGCTCCTGGACATCCCTTAAGGAAAAACCCAGGCTGGGGTCCATCCGGGAAAACCATTGGTGGAGATTCAGTATGAGATCCGTCAAGGCCTCGCGGTCACGTACCTTGACAGGGAGGTATTCGTTGACCCTTTCTTTCAAGAATGCCTCCGGGAATTCGTCAAAGCGGACGGTCACGGCGTGACGGGCGAGGAGCTTCTGAAAACGCCGCCCGGTCAGGGTTTCCTGATTGCCGGTGAAGATCACGCGGTGTCTTGGGGAGAGCATTTTTTGCCTTCCGTTCACCCAGACGAAAGGTTTATCGGCAGCAAGTCCCATGAGAAAATTCCAGAAATCAGGGTCCGTTAGATTCGCCTCATCGACAATTAAAAGGCCTCCTTGTTCCAGGCCTGCCCATTTTGCCGCTTTCCCCGGATCAAATTTTGTCCCGCCGGCTTCAAGCGTCCTTTTCCCGACCACATCCGCCTCCTTGGTATCCGAACCGGTGGTGACAGGTCCAAAGATTTCCCCATTTTTGTAGCCGAGCTCGCGGCTGATCTCCTCTGTGCTAAAACTTTTTCCAGTTCCGGGAGGCCCCTTGAGCATCACCATACGCGCGAGTTCGAGGGCCCGGGTGATCCTGTCTTTCCGTTCCCGCCAGGTTTCGGCGGCGGCGGGAGCGTGCTCATCAATCTCCGGCGCCTCCCCGGCCTTTTCATCTTTTCCCATACCGAACCGGACGCGGTAAGCTTCCGCCCTTTCGCCCTCGTGATGTTTCACGAGCGCTTTTTGAATCAACCCGAAAATGTCTCTGCTTCTGGGATTCTTGAAATCTTGGCTGACGCCGGCTTTTTTCAAAAGCCCTATTCCCAAGGTCTCCATAAACTGCCAGACATTTTTTTGCCACGGCACGCGGCCGGGGGTGCGGTTTAAGGCGGAGCGGAGTTTGGCGCCGTGGATGGCATCCGGCTTCCGGCCTGTCTCCTCGGTTTCAAACACAAGCCGCACCATGGTGCGCATAAAGGCACTGGCTTCGGCTTGATCCGCATAATCGACGATGAAAACATCCTCAAAGGCCTCAAGCCAGTTGTCATAGGAGTAGAGAAGTTTGAGGCGTGAGAATTCAAAGTTGGGTTTTAGGGGATACAAGCCGGGCTCGGACGGGGCAGGAAGGGTACTGAAAATCTTTTTTAATTCCAGAATCTTTTGGTAGCTATCCGGAGTGAAACGCCGGGGGTAGAGGGCTTGCAGCATGTCCGCTATTTCTTGATCCTCCGGCTCCATTTTGACCCGGCGCGCTCCGGTCTCATAACTCCCGCCCTCCGGGGCACTAACAAGAATCAGGCGCCCTTTTAATTCCGAAAGCTCAACCCTTTGGCCGTTGATCACAAGGTAGGGCCGGCTTTGAAGCACGGTTTCAAGATCACGGCGGAGTCCGGGATTGGCTTCAAGGCCGGTGAGGACCACCGTCTTGCCGGCTTCGAGGGCCTCCAGCACCTCTTTGGTATCCAGAACAAAAATTATTCCTCCTTTTTCCGTTTTAATTTCCACCGACGCGGTCAACTGGTCCAGGGCCGTCTCAGGAGTAACGGGGCGCCAGAGAATTTTTTCCCTGGGATAAGTGCGCCGGATTTTTTCAAGGATGTAGGTTTCGTCCGAACCTTGGATCAAAAAGGACTTTTCATCCCGTACTTCTTCCAGGCCTTTGGTTACTTCCTGGCGGAGAGCGTCACGCTGTTTTTGGCTTCGGGAGGATTCATAGGCGGCTGGAATAGAGACCCCGGGGAGAACTTCTATTTCAATCTCGGCGCCGGAGTGCAGGATCCGGTGCCAGACCTCGTCCGCCAGATTATCCGTGATTCTGAGATGGAGTGTCTTCTCTTCAAGAAGCCCCGGACCGCTGCCGCCGACTCGGGTCCTTTCAAATAAAATATCCTGGGTATCGCGGTTAATAACCCAAAGCGGTTCCTGGGACCGGCTTTCCTCAGAGGAGACAATCGTTTTATCCCGCACACCCTGAGAGTAATCCACCTCTTCGGTATAAATCCTTTGAGCAAAGTCTTCCGGCACCTCTGCCCATTCGCCGTTAAAGAAAATCCAGCCCGTCACAAGCGCCTGGCGGATGAGGTGCGCCAGATCGGACTGCTTCCAGTCTCCCCCCCGGATGAGGAGAGGCTTTCCTTCCTCCAAGGCCCTCAGCACGGCTCCCTTGCGGAGGACCCGGATGCTGCCTTTCTCATCAAGAACCAGCCTGCCGATTATTTCATTCCGGGTCTCAAGCGCCCTAAAAAGATCCACACGAATGCCGTCAAAATCTTCCGGCGGCGCGCGGCTTTGAATCGATTCAATCGGATCCGGCCCCGCCGGTGCTGGATGGTCGCGCACCCTTAAGGAGCGGGTGTAGAAGGAAACGGAATGTCCGTCAAATTGATCCTCAGGCATCACGCCTACGATGTGAAGCTCTTTGGAAATATCCTTGATTTTTTCAAAATAAGGCTCGGGATCAAAAAGGGGGTCGAAGCCTTCTACCAGTTTCGGATCGGAACCGGCGTAATCGATGAGGAGAATGCCTCCTTGGCGGAGAATTTCAAAAAGGGGACCCTCAAGGGGCGGCGGAACTTCGGTGAAGGGCGTTCCGTCCGGAATGTGGCGGATTCTCATCAAACGCTCAAGATCTTCCTGGCGGCGCAGAGTGACTCTCAAATATTTTTGATTCCTTTTGCGGGCTTCCTCCAAAAGCGCCGCGTCGGCACTTTCAGCATTGCCTTGAAACCAAAGCGTGCGCTTAGAATCCAGGATATCGGCGATGATCTTTTCCGCCCCGGGTTCCGCCCGCACCTCGGAGCGTTCGGCAGAACCTGTCCCTTCGGTACCCGGCACCCTTTCCTTTACAGTATCAGTTCGCACTTCAGATCTTGGGGCCGGAAAGGAAAAAGCATCGCCAGTTTTGCTCTCAAGCAAGCTAAGGAGCGCCGGTATTTCTCGGAACAGTTTGTCCTGCCCTGTTGAAAGGGTTTCAAAGTTCCTGTAGATAGCGTCTTCTCCGGTAACAAACCTGGCAAACTTATCGGCAAACACTTCTCTAATCAAAGGATGGCCGAGTCTATTTTTTAGAATATTCTTAACCATGAATGGTCCATGTGGCTCTCCCATAAACACGTCTCGCCAATTCTCAAAAAATCTTAGAGCAGTTTGTTTAATTTCCGGATCGGTTTGGTCATCCGAGGCATTCGCTTCGATAATCATCCAGATAACTTCGCCTATTTCATGTAAGACGCCGGCTTTTGTCAACGCAGCTAATGTTGTTTCATCCCACGGGGGCAATGAGGGGGAGGGATTGTTCCGAATAACATTAGCAGCGATCACTCGTTCTTCCTGAGATAGAAGAAGCACAAACTGTCGATAAGCCTCGATGATCTGCGCCGGATAAAAATCAACCAGGCGTCTCAAACTGTCATCATATCCTGTTTGCACATCCGGAATTAAAATTTCAAGACGAAGCCGATAACGAACATCGTCAACATGCTGAAGCCCAAGAACTAAATACGGGAAAGAGCTGCTTCCATAGCCTGGGTATAGTTTTGTCCGGGTATAACCTATAAGTGGAAGGATTCCTCCTAGATTAGCACGACTGAGCAATGCTGCTATCTCGACAAAATCCTGTTCAGCGAGTATCCGACCGTATCCCGAATCAGGAGAGACATTGGCCAACATGCCGATTCCGTCCTCTTCTGCCAATTTGGGAACTCCTGAAGGTCCGATCTGTCTAAAATTTTGGATCGATCTGAATCCTTCCGAACTCTCTTGAGATGCTACTCGCGCCTCGGAGCGCAATAAAATCGTTTCAAGTTTTGGTATGAGATCAACTCGAAGCTCACTTCTTGCGAGAGGTATAGCGACTTGCATCGTAGCGGGTTGAAGGAGGTTGGCTATGTTCTCTTCCGTAATTCGGCCTTCGTCTCGAAGATGCCGGAGTCCCTCGATGAAACGATTGATGTTGGCTTCCCATTGGGCGAGGAGATCGCCGCGTCGCCCCTCCGGGGCTCCTCGCGATGACGGTGGGGTTGTAAGCTCGTCGATGAATCGCGTATATTGCCCCGTCTCGGTAAGCCGTCCTTTCTCTGCAAGATCGCGGATTATCTGGTCGCGCCAGGATTTCAGAAGTCGGCCGCGAGATTGCTTCGCCCCTTCGGGGCTCGCAATGACGGCGGAGAGAAGCTTGTCGCGTGTTCCCCGGACAAAGGCGTTGTATAAATTGACTTTGCCGTCCCGGACTTCAAAATAATCCCCCCAGGAAACTTCGCCTTTCATATGGTCGCGGTAAGCGGTTTCATCCGGAACGCGGTTGATCCTCGGCATCACTAAGACATAGGAGATACCCTTTGATTTAAGCGCATAAGTAACTCCCTCTGCGTGAAAACCTCCGGCAATGAATGCCGCTGATTTCGCGTTGTGTTTTTGGAAGAGCGAGCTTACCTGCTGGATGAAGGCGTGATCTCTTTTTCCTGCATTATGGTAAAAACTGACTTGGGGGCGCATCTGCTGAAGCAATCTGGCGATGCCGTCATTCTGAGCCGCCGAAGGCGGCGAAGAATCCTGGGATTTGAGATCCTTCGGGCCCTCGGCCCTCAGGATGACGGCAATGTCCTTTACTTGATTCCAGTCCTCGCGGGAGAGTTCGAGTTTGGCAAGACGTTCCATGAGTTCAAGCTGATGGCTTCGTGCATCGAGCTTCCTTTCCTCATCACTCTGAAAAAGCGCTTCTTTGACCGACTGGGCATATTTTTCGAGGTCATCAAAGAATTTCGTCCCCTGAATATCTTTCATCCTTTTCTGGTTGCCGACCAGGTAATTGAGCCGCTTCGAGACCTTCACCCTGATCCGGTACTTGATTGCCAAACCTTTTAGAAAAAGGGCAAAAGCTTCCGGTGTGATCCGCTGCGTTTGGAATTCCTGGAGCTTTTGGTTGAATTCAATCAAGTCGTCATTGCGAGGAGCCGAAGGCGGCGAAGCAATCCCAGTGTGGAGATTGCTTCGCTTCGCTCGCCCGCCAACCTCTCGCCGTTGCGATTGGGCAACCTTGGGGTTTGGGCGGGCTCGCAATGACGTGCGGATTTGATCCGCGATCCTTTTGACTTCCATCTCAACGGAGTTGCTATTGTCACGGGATCTACCGACTTCCTCAAGGAGAAGGGCCAATTCCGATCCTTTATCAGGAGGACGAACTGTCGCCAATTTTTCAAGAATCGTAACGAGATCAGCGGCATTCTTACGGAAGGTTTGAAGAGCAAGATCAAGATCCAATAGCTCTTTCGAATAATGTTTCTCTTTTTCCTGTTTCAATTCCTCAAACATGCCGTCCAAGTGCTTCGTAATACTTTCCTCCATTTCCATGGCATCGAGGAAATGCTTCAGGCCCTCCTCATATAAACTCCAATCTTCAACGCCGTGATAAACGGCGGGAGATGGGGTGAAAATAGCCGCCGCAGTCCCTCCGGCAAGTTCGCCGTTGTCAAAGTATTGCTCGAAAACCTTCTTGAGAAAGGTTTGATCAGGAAAGCTTTTAAAGATTTGGGGATCAAGGTCGGAGGCCGCGCCTTCGAGAGCTACTAACCGGACGCCGTATTGCGTTTGCAGGAAATTAATGAGCTTTTGGATATTTCGTTGAGCATCAGGAATTTCGTGGGCGTCCTGGATCACAAAGACCACTTTTTCATCCTGGCCCTTGAACGTCTCTTTGATGCTCCCGATCTCCTTCGGGATCGATAGATCGAGGAGGTTGACAGGTTTATTTTGAATAAAGTCGGCTGGATTCGCGGACGGGGCAGGTGCCGAGAACCCCGCGTTGCCATAAAAAGCAACACCCATGGCAGCAATAAGTGCCGTGACCTTTTTCTTCCTAGATCCTATCGATTTCATACACGTTGAGATATCCCTAATTATGCCTGATAGAAAGGAGTTACGCCAAATTAGGGTCTAGCAGGGTATAGTAGTGTTTATCTCTTTGATATAAGGACTAAAAATGCGAAAATCCTTTCTTTGAAACGCGGGGCGGGGAGACGGGTTTTCCGCCGCGCGCCCATTCAATTCCCCTTCCGGAACGGACCACCCCGATCCAGGAGAGCGGGGCCGCGGGAAATTTTTTCCGCCACGCCGATTCAAGCGGGCGCCTTCGCCCCGGCGGGAGGGTAAAAAGGAGTTCGAAATCTTCGCCGTCCGTCAGGGCATGCGCCAGGGCTTTTGCCGGATCGCCCCCGGCGAGTTTCAAGGCGGCGCGGGACAGGGGAATGTGTTTGAGGTCCAACCGGGCGCCGGCCCGCGAGGCTTTTAAAATGTGTTCGAGGTCCTGCCAAAGGCCGTCCGAAATGTCCATCATGGCCGTGGGATGAAATTCTTGAGCGAGGAAACGGGCCTCCCGGATCCGCGGTTCAAAGTCCAGATGGTGCCCGAGGATTGAACCGCCCAGCGTTCCCGTGACACCGATCAGGTCCCCTTTTTTTGCACCGCGGCGCAGAACAATCTCCTTCGAGGGGACCCGCCCCAAAAGGGCCACGGAGGCAAAAAATTCTCGGGAGGCCGTGACGTCCCCGCCCACGCAGAGCGTTTTGTATTTTTTTGCGAGCGAAATCATGCCTTTGTAAAATTTCTCCACCCAGTCCTGTTTGACCCTGGATGGAATCCCCAGCGTCACCACAAAGGCCGCAGGTTCCCCGCCCATCGCCGCGATGTCGCTCAAGTTGATCCCCAAGGCCTTCCGGCCCACCTTTTCGGGGGAATGTTTCTCCCAAATAAAATCAAAGCCTTCCCCGATCGCATCGGTCGCGAGAAGCCACCGGTCCCCTCCCGGGCCCTCGATCACGGCCGCATCGTCCCCGATGCCCGGCTTTCCCTGGAGAGAACGGGGAATGAGGGATTTTAAGCGTTCGATGAGACGGAATTCGCCGTGGATCGTCATTGCGAGGAGGCCGAAGGCCGCGACGAAGCAATCCCGGAGATTGCTTCGCCCTTGTCACCGGCTACGCCGGTGCCAAGGACTCGCAATGACGTCGGCGCAAGGACCCCTTTTTCCGTAATGATGGCGTTGATGAGTTCATTGGGGGTCACGTCAAAGGCCGGGTTTTCCACGGAAACTCCGGAAGGGGCGGTCCGTTTCCCGAAGCCTTGCGTGACCTCTTCGGATTTGCGGTTCTCGATGGGGATCCGGTCGCCGGAGGGAAGAGAAAGGTCAAAGGTCGAGCTGGGAGCGGCCACGTAAAAAGGGATCCCGTGGGCTTTGGCAAGAAGGGCAAGGCCGTAGGTCCCGATTTTATTCGCCGTATCGCCATTGGCGGCGATCCGGTCCGCTCCTACAATCACCCTCTGGATTTTTCCCTGTTTCATTAGACTGGCCACCGCCGATTCGCAAACCAAAGTGCAGGGGATCCTGGCTTGGGTGAGCTCCCAGGCCGTCAAACGGCTCCCCTGAAGAAGGGGCCGCGTTTCCGTGGCATAAACCTGAAAGGATGCGCCTTCTTCCTGAAGGGTGTAAAGAACGCCCAGGGCGGTCCCGAACCCGGAGGTCGCCAGGCCGCCGGCATTGCAATGGGTCAAAATGGAGTCCCCTTTCTGAAAAAGGCGGGCTCCGTGTTTCCCGATCGCGCGGCAAAGCCGGTCGTCTTCTTCATGAATTTTCTTGGCTTCTTCAAGAACGAGATGTTTGAGTGCATCTAACACCCCCTCACCCTCCCCTCTCCCCCTAGAAGGGGGAGAGGATAAAGGGGAGGGGGACCTCTTGTGCGACTTTAATTTATCCAGAATTCTTTCAAGGGCCCAGGCGAGGTTGGCGCCGGTGGGCCGGGACTTCCGAAGGATTTCGGCTTTCTCTTGGAGCGTTTTGAAAAAACCTTCCCGGGGGCCTTTGAAATCTTTGATCCCCAGATAAAGGCCGTAACCCCCCGCAATTCCGATCGCGGGCGCCCCCCGGATGACCATCTCCTGAATGGCCCGGGCGGTTTCCTCGGCGGTGCGGCAGTCAAGCCAGGTCTCCTTTTCGGGGAGCTTCCGCTGGTCTAAAAGCTTCAGCCGGTCTTTTTCGAAGCGAAGGGGTGGAAAGGGCATGTTAAAACTCGATTTTCGGGACCCCAAGGATCTGGGAAAGGATCCGGATCCCGGGAATCAGCACCGCGTAAAGGGCGCCCGAGAAATAGAGCGCGAGCACCAAAATGAAACCGAAAGGCTCGAGGCGGGCATAATGGATGCCCAGGAAAGGCGGCAGGAGGCCCAGTAAAATCCGCGAGCCGTCCAAAGGCGGGATCGGGATCAAATTAAAGACCGCGAGGCCGAGATTAAAATAAACCGCATAGAGGAGAAACGGGACGGGAAAAAATTTAAAAAGAAAGGCGAGGATCGCGGCGAAAAAAAGATTGGCCAAAGGCCCGGCCGCGGCCACCCAAATCATGTCGCGCTTGGGGTTTCTAAGATTTAGAAAATTCACGGGCACGGGTTTCGCCATCCCGATCATGAATTGCCCCTTGGTGGAAATGAAAAGAAGCGCGGGAAGGAGGATCGTCCAAAAGAGATCGATGTGCTTCAGGGGGTTTAAGGAAAGCCTGCCCGCGTCGCGGGCCGTCGAGTCCCCCAGCCGGTCAGCCAAAAAGCCGTGGCAATATTCGTGGACGGTCACGGTCATCAGAAATACGGAAGCCCAGAGGGCGATATAAAGCAGGAATTCGAAACTCATATCAAATCGCCATCAAGGCCTCTTTGGCGATGAAAAAGTAGGCCACGAAAATCGAATTGTGCACGATGTGAAGGACGATGGAGGGAACGAGTGTCCCGCGTTTTTCGTAAAGGTATCCCAGCGAGAGGCCCAGGACAAAAATCGGCAGGAAGGCAAAATAGTTTTGGTGAATCAGCCCGAAGAAGGCCGCGCTCAACACAAGGCCCCACCCCCTCCCCCATCTTTTTTTGAAGGCCGGGTAGCAAAATCCTCGGAAGAAGATTTCCTCCAAAACCGGGCCGATCACGCAGGCAAGAAATACCGAGTAAGCCACGAGGGAAGGCGCTTGCTTCTCTTCTTCCAAAAAAATTTCCACGAGCGGATGGGCCGGCGGCTCGTAGGCAAAAAAATTGGCGAGCGTGATCAAGCCGATCAGCACCAGGAAAAAAGGAGGCAGCACGGCCAGGTAGCCCGTGAACCCCACTTTTAAATCTTTCCACAAGTTCACTCCGTGAAAACCCAGGTCCTTCCAATGGCCGCCCAATTGGCGGATGAAATAAACGATCAAGACGACGCAGAGAAGGTCGGCCAGCGTCGTGTGAAGCAGGATGAGAAAATTGGGGCTCATTTGGGGAATAGCGGCCCGCAGCAGGGAAAGAAAAACACTTAAGGCAAAACTCACCAGAAAGAAAAGGACGAGGACTCTAAAAATGGCGCTGATGCCCCATTTCCCGGTCTCGGGAGGAGATTCCGAGACGCGAAGGCGGCGGCGCCAATCGGGACGGACCAGCCAAACCATATCCAGCACAAGCCCGGCGATCACCGTGCCCAAAATGAGAAAGGTGAAAATATTGAAAATCATAAAAAGCTTCGGCCTTTGGACTAAAAATTTTTGGATGTTCCCGCTCATGCGGATTTCCTCTTTCAATTTCATCTCGGCCGCGCGGAACTCTTCAAGCGCTGGCGAAGGCGGGGACTGGGGACGGCCCGCATGCCAGTAAAAAATCCCTCCATAGAGGAGGACGGTCAAAATAAAAAGGCCGGTCCACCGCTTTTCCCGGACCAGAAAACCCCAGCTGTCCCGTAAGAAGTTCATAAATTAAAAACCCTTTTCGCGTTTTCCGTGGTGATGCGGCCCAGTTCCTCCACGGGCATTTTTTTAAGCCGGGCGCCGAGTTCGGCGGTTTCCATGAGGAAGCCCGATTCGTTGCGGCTTCCCCGCTTGGATTGGGGCGGAAGGAACGGGGCGTCTGTTTCCAAAAGGACCCGGTCCGAGGGGCAGGCCTGAAAGGCCTCACGCAGGGAATCATTCTTCTTGTAGGTCAGCGGTCCGGCAAAGGAAATATAAAAACCGAGGTCGAGGAAATCCTTCATGGTTTCCTTGTCCGACGAAAAGCAGTGGAGCACGCCCGCCACCGGAGGGCTCAATTCGGATTGGACCTGCTCCTTCATCTCCCGGTAGGCGTCCCGGATGTGGAGGATCAGGGGCTTTTTGGTTTTACGGTGGAGTTCGAAAAAACGGTTCAGCACTTTTTTCTGGACGTCGGCCGGCGAAAGATTCCTGAAAAAATCGAGGCCCACCTCTCCGATCGCGACGGCCTTGGATTCTCGAAGCAGCCGTTCGAGCGCGGGGAAATCCTCATCGTGGGCCTCCTTGGCATCGTGGGGATGGATGCCGGCCGTGCCGTAAATAAAAGGGTAACGGCCCGCCAAACTCACGGCCTCCTCGGAACTTTTCACGTCCGTCCCCACGTTGATGAAAAGCTCGACCCCGGCCTTGCGGGAGCGCTCGATCACGGCCTCGCGGTCGTCGTTATACTCCGGAAAATGCAGATGAACGTGCGTGTCGGTGAACATGGCTACCCCTCACCCCCACCCTCTCCCCCTTTGGGGGAGAGGGAAAAGGGTGAGGGGGGATGTGGCAACGACGTCACAACACCTTCTCCTCTTCTAATTTTGGGAAAAGTGCGTCTCCACGCTGCACAGAAACTCCTGTGGGAACCAATCTCCCCCTCCCCTTTTCATGAAATATTGCTGCAATCTCCATTTCTTTCAATGGGGAAAGACTAAGTCGACTTAGAATTTTCGTCGCGGTATCAGGTAAGAAAGCATGCAGCAAACAAGCAATGTACGCAATCCATTCCGTGAGAATGATTAGACTTTCGGCGAGCTCGGTTTTCTTTGTGTTGTCTTTAGCCAGAATCCATGGTTTCTTCTGCTCAATAAATGAATTGGCTTTGATCACAAGTTCAAAAATTGCCCCTAGAGCGGCCTGAGGATCGTAATTATCCATCGCCTCCTTTGCATCAACATCCATAGCAAACATGAGTTCTCTTTCCAACTTTGGCAGATTTCCTTCCGGCACACGTCCACCAAAATATTTTTCCAGCATGGTAGTATAACGAAACCACAGATTGCCCAAGTCATTGGCCAGATCGGTCGTGTAACGCTCGGCAAGCAAATCTTCGGAAAAGGCCCCATCATTTCCGATCGTCACTTCATGCAAAAGGAAATAACGAAATGCGTCGACACCGTATTTCTTGCAAAGCTCGATGGGATCCACGGCGTTGCCGCGGGATTTGGAGACTTTGGCGCCGGACATGGTCCACCACCCATGCGCGACAACCGTTTTCGGCATCTCGAGACCGCAGGCCTTGAGCATGATCGGCCAATAAACCGCGTGCTGGCGAAGGATGTCTTTTCCGACCATGTGGACGTCCGCCGGCCAGACCTCGCCGAATTTTTCCTTCACGGATTTATATTTCGCGATGCTCACATAATTGATCAGCGCGTCAAACCAGACATACACCACGTGATCTTTGGAGCCCGGATAGTCAATCCCCCACGAAAGCCGCGCCCGGGGACGGGTGATGCAGAGGTCCTCCAAAGGTTCGCGAAGGAAGCCCAGAATTTCATTTTTCCGCATTTCGGGGCGGATGAAAGTGGGATTTTTTCCGATAGTATCGATCAGCCATTTCTGGTATTGGGACATTTTGAAAAAATAATTTTCTTCGCTCAACTGCTGGACATCTCGGTGACAATCGGGGCATTTTCCGTCCTTCAGCTGAAGCTCGGTCCAGAAGGATTCGCAGGGCGTGCAATACCAGCCCTTGTAGGAGGCCTTGTAAATTTCTTTGCGGCTTTCTAGGTCTTTCAGGATTTCCTGGACGATTTTTTTGTGCTCGTCATCGGTCGTCCGGATAAAGTGGTCGTATTCGATCCCGAGAAGCTGCCAGAGGTCTTTGAATTGCGGAACCATCTCGTCCGCGTATTTCCGCGGCTCCTTCCCCTGATCGCGCGCTGTTTTTTCGATTTTGGTGCCGTGCTCGTCTGTGCCCGTCAGAAAGAAAACCTTTTCTCCGCGGAACTTGTGCCAGCGGGCAAAGGTGTCGCAGAGGATATTCGTGTAAGCGTGCCCGATGTGGGGCTTCGCATTGACGTAATAAAGGGGGGTCGTGATGTAAAAAGGCTTCATAAGGAAACGGTCATTGCGAGCCCCAAAGGGGCGAAGCACTCCCGGGATTGCTTCGTCGGCCTTCGGCCTCCTCGCAATGACGGCGGATTTGGATCTCGAGATGGGTCAGGGCAAGTTTTTGGCCGACGTTGGCCTGGAGAGACTCCTGCGTTTCATAAACCGAATCAATGGCCTTCAGATATTTTTGGGTCCCGGCGGGCTCGGTCTCCCAAGCCTTTGCGCACTCATTCCGAAGATGGAGCATCAGCGCCTCGAGGGTCTCCTTGAGCTCGGGGCGCGGCGCGGTTTGGAGCGACTCAAAAAATGCGGGCCAGCCGCGGGTCTGAAGGATTTGGATCATTGTATTCTCTTTCGGATCTTTTTCGCCTTGGCCGAAGAGGCGGATCTCAAAGGCGCGGGACTGGATGGTCTCAAGGAGATGGGCCTTGTTTTCCACAAGCAGAAGGAAAACCGACTGTCCGGGCGGCTCTTCCAGAGTCTTCAAAAGGGCATTTGAGGCGTCCGGGGTGAGCCGCTCCGCCCCCTGAAGAATAAAAACCTTCCATTGGCCCTCGTAAGGTTTCAGGAAGGCCTCGTGAAGAATGGCGCGGACCTCTTCAATTTTGATGGAGCGGGCCTTTTCATCCTCGCCCGACCAGCGCACATCCGGATGGTTCCGGTTCCGGATTTTCCGGCAGCTCAAACATTCGCAGTCCTGAAAAATTTTTCCCTTCTCACAATTCAAGGCGCGGGCAAACCCTCCCGCAATTTCCGATTTTTCTTCGCCTTCGGGGCCCGAAAGAAGATAGGTGTGGGCGATCCGGCCGGTTTTTACGTGGGCCGCGAGAATGGGATGAGTGGGCCTCGTCATTGCGGGGAGCCCCTCCGGGGCGACGAAGCAATCCCGAGATTGCTTCCCCGCCACAAAACTTTGGCGGGTCGCAATGACGGCAACACTTTTCCTAATTTATTTTCAATTTGTTTTTTCACTTGTTCAATCGAATGCCTCGCAGAAAGGACCACAAAGCGCCCCGGCTCCCGCCGGGCAAGCGTGAGAAATCCTCTTCTCACCTTTTGATGAAAGGAAATGGATTTTTTCTCAACGCGGTCTCTCCGGCCGCTCCGGCGGAGCCCCTTTTTTGTATCCACATCCAAAAGAAAAGTCAGATTGGGTTTCGAGTTCCCGCGCGCAAAACGGCTCAAATTTCGAATCAGGCCCAGTGAAATTCCTCCGCCGAAGCCCTGATAAGCCAGCGTGGAATCCTCATAACGGTCGAGCACCACGACTTTTCCCGCTTTGAGCGCCGGTTCGATTTTTTCGCGCACGAGCTGGGCCCGCGCCGCCAAATAAAGCAAAAGTTCGGTTCCCGGATTCATTTCTTTCAAGCGCTTGTCGAGAAGAACGCGGCGAACGGCTTCGCTTGTCTTTGTTCCTCCCGGCTCGCGGAAGAAAACCACGCGGTAACCTCTCTTCTTGAGAAGATTCACCGCAAAGCGGATCTGCGTGCTCTTTCCGCTCCCCTCCGCCCCTTCAAAGGTGATTAAACAGCCTTTCATAACTTCACACCCCTTTTAAGGGATGGCTTTCTTTTCAAAAATGAATCTTCCCCGGGTTTTCCATCCCGTACTTCAAAACCAGCTTTATCGATTTTTAGGCGGAGATCATCCGAAAGTTTTTGAAGAGCGGGGTCTTTTTTGAAATTTGAGTCGCGTCTAAAGGTCGCCCTCTGTTGGTGCCACTTCCAGACTTCTTCTGGAATTGACTCTACCTCGAGAATATTAAGCCCAAAAACATCTTCAATTTTAGAAAAAAAATTGAGAATTGCCTGCAATCTTTTCTTATGAAGCAAATTCCTTCTAAGTCCATAATTGATATGCTTTACAATTTCAAAAATCTCAGCTGAAGCTTCTGATACATTTAAATCGCTTGAAAGTGCCTTATCAATGTTTTGAAGAGTGTCTTCTATCCATTGATTTAAATCGTAAGTTTTCTCTTCAAGGTCGGCGGCGGTTTTCAACTCTTCTTTACGATCCAAATTCCAACATTGTTTATAAACATCCCTCAATCTTTCCACAACACTAACGGCTTCTTTCAGTCCATCCAACGTAAAATTCAGCGGCGTCCGATAATGCGTCGAAATCAACGCATACCGAATCGCCATCGGATCGTAACCTTGGGCGAGTAAGTCGCGTAATGTATAAAAATTTTTATCTTTTTTGGACATTTTCTTACCATTAATAATCAAATGTTTGGCGTGAAGCCAGTATTTGACGAATTGTTTGCCGGTCGCGGCCTCGGATTGGGCGATTTCGTTTTCGTGGTGGGGAAAGATCAAATCCTCGCCGCCTGCGTGAATGTCAAAAGTCTCGCCGAGATATTTCATGCTCATCGCGGAACACTCGATATGCCAGCCCGGCCTTCCCCTGCCCCAGGGCGAATCCCACGCAGGCTCCCCCTCTTTTGATTTTTTCCAGAGGGCAAAATCGGCGCCTTCCTCTTTTTCATATTCATCCACATCGACCCGCGCGCCGGAGATATTTTTATCCAATTTCTTTTTGGAAAGCTTGCAATAATCCCGAAACGCCGCGATGCGGTAATAGACCGAGTCATCTTTCACATAAGCGAATTCTTTTTCCACGAGCTTCTTAATGAGATCGATCATCGCCTGAATTTCGAGAGTTGCGCGCGGCGGTTCGGCGGGATGGTTCGGGGGAAGAATATTGAGAGTCTTCAAATCTTCAAAAAAGGCCTCGACGTATTGTTCAGTGAAATGATTCAAACGGGCCAAGGCATCTTCCCCCCTCACCCCCACCCTCTCCCCTTGAGGGGAGAGGGAAGGGTGAGGGGTGCGGTTTGCTCCGGCAATGGTCTTGTCATCCACATCGGTGAGGTTCATCACATGTTTCACTTTGAATTTCTTGAATTCCAAAAATCGTCGCAGCAAATCTTCAAACACAAACGTCCTGAAGTTCCCGATGTGCGCATAGTCATAGACCGTCGGCCCGCAGGTATAAATTTTGACTTCTTCACCTTTGGGATCGAGCGGCTTGAATTCCTCAAGCTTTCCTGAAAGCGTATTGAAAAACTGGATGGTCATGAGGTTTTATTATTAAATTTATACATAAAAAATATGATTTTTTTACTTGACGATAGAGCTTAGCTTTTGTATGATGACTCCATGCTTAAACCGTATCGCCGTGATATCATATCCAAGTCCCTTTTTCGTGTATTTGAAATCCTTATTGGCGCTTCTTTGGTTTCCTTTTGGTTTTCTCCTCTGCCGGTAACTAACAAGATTGCCTTAGGCCTAATCATCATGCTAATATTCGTAGTCGCTGTTGTCTGCTGCCCGTCTTATCCGCCTGGAGGCGTGGAGAAAAATGGTTGAATTTGCCTTTATCATCCTTGTCGGTATTGTTCTTACCCTTGGGATCATGTACTGGATTGACCATCGTAAAAGACATAGTCATTAATTAAGCACCCGCTCTAAACGTTTTTTTACTCCATTCACACCCAGTACCGGAAAAATCCTCTTCAGTTCGGGGCCGTGCTCTTTGCCGGTGAGGGCGAGGCGAAGCGGCATGAAAAGCTCTTTGCCCTTGGCCTTTACCTTGGGTTTCAGGGCATTCACGAAATTATCATAAAGGACTTCCCCCTCCCCTTTTAACAAAGGGAGAACGCCGAGAGCGGCTTGAAAAATTTCCCGTGACTGGGGATTTTCAACCAAGGATTTATTTTCATAGGAAAAATTGTCGTTTAAAATTTCGAGCCTTTCCGGAAGCTGGTCAAAATGCTCCACATTGTCCTTGAAGACCGGAAGGATTTTCCGGACAAGCCCCTCGTCATATTTTAGAAGCCCCGCACCTTTCAGATAATTCAGGGCTTTTGTGACAAACTCCTCATCGGAGAGGGCGCGCAGGTGTTCGCCATTCACCCAATCGAGTTTGTGCGGATCGTAGATCGATGCGGATTTGCCCACCTTTTTTAAATCAAAAGTTTCCTGCAGTTCCCTCCAAGTGAAAATTTCCCGGTTGTCCCCTGGGGACCAGCCGAGCAAAGCAATGTAATTATTGAGGGCTTCGGGAAGGTAACCCCTTCTGCGGAATTCGCGGACGGAAACGGATTCGAGGCGCTTCGAAAGGGGCTCCCCGCCCGGGCCGTGAATAAGTGATAGATGACCGTATTGCGGCGGCTCGAAGCCCATGGCTTTCAGAAGAAGAATATGCTTCGGCGTGTTGGAAAGATGGTCTTCGCCGCGGATTACGTGGGTGATTTTCATGAGGCCGTCATCCACACAGACCGCCAAATGAAAAGTGGGCAGGCCGTCGGCCCGCTGGATGACGAAATCCCCCATCATCTCGTCCAAATTGAATTCCACCTCGCCGCGGACAAGGTCGTGCATTTTAAGCTGGGGGTTCTCGATCTTGAAGCGGACCGTGGGTTTGATCCCGCGTGCCTTTCGCTTTTCAATCTCATCCTTGGTAAAATTTCTGCCCCGGTTGTCAAAATGAGGGGGCTTGTGCTCCAGCCGGGCGAGGTGCTTCATTTCCTCGATTTCCTCTTCCGTGACGTAGCAATAATAGGCCTTTCCCTCCTGAATCAATTTCTGCGCGGATTTTTGATAAACCTCGAGTTTCTCGAACTGATGGAAGGGGCCTTCGTCCCATCGGATCCCCATCCATTCCAAATCCTCGATGACGGCCTTCGCGTATTCGGGTTTCGACCTTTCCCTGTCCGTGTCCTCAATGCGGAGGATGAGTTTTCCGCCCTCGCGCTTTGCGAAAAGGAAATTAAAAAGCGCGGTGCGGACGTTTCCGATGTGCAGATAACCCGTCGGGGACGGGGCAAAACGGACGCGGACCGTCAAGAAATCCTCCGCAAAATGGCCAAGGCCTCGCAAGTGACGGCGCGGCCCTCGCCTTCGGGGCCGAGGCCTTCCTGCGTCTTGGCTTTGATGGAAACGTGATCCGCGGGAATCCCCAGGATCCGGCTGATTTTCTTCCGCATCTTTAATTTGTAAGGCGTGAGTTTCGGCTTTTCCAAAAGGGTCACCGTATCGACCCGGTCCGGCTGCCAGCCTTTCTTGCGAAGCGCTTCAAGGATTTTCTTGACGAACTTTTCACTGCGGAGATTTTTGAAACGCGAATTCCCCGGCGGAAACCAGTCGCCGATATCCCCCATCCCTGCGGCCCCCAGCAGGGCATCGCAAATGGCGTGAAGCAGGACGTCCCCGTCGGAATGGCCCAGACTCCCCTTCTCAAAAGGAATGCGGATCCCTCCCAGATAAAATTTCCTGCCGGGGACCAGCCGGTGGGTGTCTCGGCCGAACCCGACGGTGACAAGGTCACTGTCGTTGCGAGGACCCGCCACAGTACTTTGGCGGGGACGAAGCAACCTCTGGGCCTCGGGATTGCTTCGCCCGCCAAGAACCGCGGCGGGCTCGCAATGACGGGTGTAGTAGGCCTCTGCAAGACGAAGGTCCTCGGGTGTGGTGATTTTTACATTCCATCCGGAATGGTCCACAATTTTCATCTTGCCGCCCATGGATTCCACGAGCGAAGATTCATCCGTGGCGGAAAAAGCCCGGGGATTTTTTTGGTAGGCCTTCAGCAGAAAATCACGGCGCACGAGCTGGGGGGTTTCGGCCTCATAGAGATTTTGCCGGTCCACGGTCTCAAGCACATGACCTTTTCCAGAGGCCGCTCGTTTTAACGTCGGAACCACCGGCCGGGCCAAGAGCGCTCCTTCCGCGCCGTTTGTTTTAAGAAGCCCGATGACGGCTTTCTTCGGAGGAAAAGGACGCGCGCCGTCGTGGACCAGCACCCAGGAATTTTTTGGAGACGTGGAGCGAAGGGCCTTCCAGACCGATTCCGCGCGGGTCGCTCCGCCCCGGACAAGACGGACGGGAATTTTGGCCTTGTCCGCGACATGGGCTTTGACCCATTTTTCCGTCCCCGCGGGGACGGCGAGGACCGCTTCTTTGATTTGGGGAATTCCCTGAAAAGAATCGAGGGCGTGACGAAGAACCGGCTTTTCGCCGAGATTTAAAAAAAGTTTGCTTGCGCGGGTTGGCTTTGTTCTTTGACCTTTAAGAAACCGTTTGCCCGCTCCTCCGGCTGCGATAATCAGGCTGACTTTCATCCTCGCGAGAGTTCCCCGTCCTCGTCATTACCGGCGCGCAGGCTCCTCGGAATCCGCCGGCTTGGCAAAGATCATCCGTCCGGCCTGGGTCTGAAGAACGCTCGTGATCACGACGTTCAGGGTCTGCCCGATCCGCCGCCGGCCGTTGTCGACCACGACCATGGTCCCGTCATTTAGGTAAGCAACGCCCTGGTCGTGCTCTTTGCCTTCTTTCAAGATTTTCACCTGCATGTTCTCGCCCGGCATCACAATGGGTTTGAGTGCGTTGGCAAGCTCATTAATGTTGAGGACTTTGACGCCCTGAAGTTCGGCCACCTTGTTGAGGTTGTAGTCATTGGTGAAAACCTTTGCGGTGGTCACCTGGGCCATCTTCACGAGTTTGGCATCCACCGTGGAAAACTCGGGGAAATCCATTTCCTGGATTTTGACTTCGATATTGGGGTTATTTTTCATCCGGTTCAGGATGTCGAGGCCCCGCCGCCCCCGGTTTCTTTTGAGGGGGTCGGAGGAGTCGGCGATGAGCTGGAGTTCTTTTAAGACGAAGCGGGGAAGGACAAGCCGCCCGCCCAGGAAATGCGTCTCGGCGATATCGGCGATCCGGCCGTCAATGATGACGCTCGTGTCGAGAAGGATGATCTCTTCCCCGGCCCCTTTTCCCTCGAGCTTCACAAAGGGAATCACGAGATTGAATTCATCCTGCCCGCGGAGGATCGTAACGGCCCCAAGATAACTGAACATCAAGGCCGAAATCACCCCCACCTGCTGAAACGTGGAGGGCGGGAGTTCGGCATACTGGGCGAGGCCCATAAAGAGGCGGTGGACCAGGAGCCCGAAAGCGATCCCCAAAAGAATGGCCAGAATGTTGCGGACGCTGAAGCGTTTAAAAAAAGCGTCGATCAAAAGGACCAGGAAGGCCAGAAAGAAACCGATAAGCCCTCCGATCCATGCGCCGTGCGGAAGCTGAAACGGAAACAGCCACTGGAACTGCGAAACAAATCCCAAAAGCGTGAAAAACGCGATAAAAAGAATTCTCAATAGAAGAACCATTGAAATCACTCCTTTTTAGTATTTTTAATAGATTCACGATCATATAAAAGGAACCCATTTCACCCCGTCTTTTTTGTCGCTCGGTCCCCTCACAAGTTTCCACGGGTGGGTTTTGATGTCTCGAACGAACTCCCTCATTTCCTGATAAAGATCCTCTTCCTTCGTCAACTTTCCCAAAGTGCCTTCTCCTCTTTCAACTCTCGAGAGGACGGCCTCCAAAGATTGAGTGGCGGAATTCAAATGTTTGAGGGTCTCCACAACGTCGCCTTCCGGCCCGCTCAAAATTTGATTGAGAGAACGGGTGATCGAAGCGAGATTGACAATCGTTTCCCGAATCGATTCCCCGGTCTCTTGGTCCTCTAAAGCCGTCCGCAGGCGTTTCAACAAGGCTTCCAAATGGGCTGCAATCCGATCCGCCCGATTCACCAGCACCTCCACCGGTACCGGTTCTTCTCCCTGGGTCGTGTCTCCCTCCCGATAAAACGGGGCCCGGCCCGGCTGGGGGGTAATTTCAATATGCGGCTCGCTTAGGATATGAACCCCCCGGATTGCAAATTTATAATTTTGTCTGATTTTGAACCTCTTTGCAATGAAAACTTCCACCCGGACCTTCGTTTGGCCCGTCTCCTTATCCTCCATAAAGTACACCTGGTTGACCTCCCCGATCCGTACGCCTGCCATCCGTACGGGGGCCCCCTTGTCCAGAATGCTCACATACTGGAAAATGACGTTGAGCTTGTAGCCGGTCCGGACCAGGTAGGCGCCGCTTACGAAGATCACGACAAGGGACAGAAGGATAAAGCCAAAGATGACGAAAGTCCCTACCATGACTTCAGATCGGGCTTTTTTCATGGTTTAATCCCCGGTAATCGGCCCCCGGGCGGAAGCGGTGATAAACTGGCGAATAACAGGGTCATGGGTATTCTTGATCTCCTCGGGCGTTCCGATGCCTATGATTTTCCCGTCATAAAGCATCGCGATACGGTCCGCAATTTTGTAAGCACTATTCAAATCATGGGTTACGGTGATGCTCGTGACTCCTAACCTCTCCTGCATCCGAAGAATCAGTTCGTTAATTCCATCGGCCATAATCGGATCGAGTCCAGTGGTCGGCTCGTCATAAAGCACAATGGCCGGGTCGTTGCAGATGGCCCGGGCAAGTCCCACCCTCTTTTTCATCCCCCCCGACAGGGCGGCAGGCATGAGCTCCTCAATTCCGGCAAGCCCCACGAGGCCCAGCTTCTCCCCCACCCTCTCCTGAATTTCTTCTTCGGACAAAGTGCTGTGTTCATAAAGGGAGAAACCCACATTTTCCCGTACCGAAAGGGAGTCAAAAAGGGCGGACCCCTGAAAAAGCATGCCCAATTTCAGCCGGAATTCATCCAGTTCTCGGGGGGTCAGGGAAAAGATGTCGACCCCCTCGATCAGGATGGTGCCCTCGTCCGGCTCCATGATTCCCATGATATGTTTTAAAAGAACGCTTTTCCCGCAGCCGGAACGGCCGATGATGACAAGCGCCTCGCCCTTCTGAATTTCCAGATTCAAACCCCGCAAAACCTGATTGCCGTCGAAGGATTTATAGAGGTCTTTAATCCGGATCATACGTAGTAAAAAAGGGCCGTGAATAAAAGATCAAAGGCAATGACTAAAACCAAAGCGGTCACGACCGCCATGGTCGTGGAGCGTCCCACTCCCGCCGCCCCGCCCTCGGTTTTCATTCCGAAATAACAGCCGACGATCGAAATGGCGCCGCCGAAGACAAAGGCCTTCGCAAGGCCGGTCATGACGTCTTTAAAGGTCAAAATGTCGATGCTCCGCTTGATGTATTGGTGGGAGCTCAATCCCAGTTTAAAGACGGCCACAAAATAGCCTCCGAGCATCCCGATGCAATCCGCATAAATCGTGAGAAAAAAGAGCATGAAAAATCCCGCCACAAAACGGGGGACCACCAAATACCTCACGGGATCGGTCGCCAGGGCCCGGAGGGCGTCGATTTGCTCCGTGACTTTCATGGTGCCGAGTTCCGCCGCAATGGAGGCGCCGACCCGGCCCGCCACCACCATCGCGGTCAGCACCGGCCCGAGCTCGCGCGTGATCGAGAGCGCGACCAAATCGGAAGTGAACTGTTGGGCCCCGAAAAGCTGGAGCTGATAGGCGGACTGGAGCGAAAGGACCATCCCGGTGAAGAGAGCGGTCAGAAAAACAAGGGGGAGGGAGGTGACGCCGATGTGATTCATCTGCTCCACAGTGTATTGCCACCGGAGCCGCGTGCTAAAAAGCGTGGAGAGGGTGTCGCGAAAGAGGTAGGTGATGCCGCCCGCGTGATAAGCGAGTTCCAAGGAACGGCTTCCGAGCCGGCCCAGCCAGAGCCGGAGCGAAACCATCCGACGAAGTGAAGCTAACCGACTGTCCATTTAGAATCTGACTTTGGGCCCCAAAACAATATGGCTTTCTTCGGGTTCATCCCCTTTGGCTTCCGAGCCGTGGGCCCCGGCCTCAAAACCGACCGAAACTTTTTGGTTCAAGGGCTTGTCCCCTTCGATTGCCGATTCTCCCTGTTTCCAGTAAAGGCTCATTCCCTTCCAGATCACCAGATCCTCCGGACCTTTGATTTGGAGGCCGCGGAAAAAGTTGACGAGCGTCATGTCAATGGCCCCGGTCAATTTAAACGTGTTTCTTCCCCTGAAAATTTTTGAGTCATAAATTTTGAGGTACGGCGGGAACCCCTGGAATTGAACGATGGCGCGGTCAAAGTCGAGTTTTTCAATCGCGCCGTTTTTAATGGTAAAGTAGCCGTCGATTTCCGGGCGCTTCAATTCTCCCCGCAATTTCAATTTTCCCTCCAAAGTCCCCCTCAAATTTTCAGGAAGCGGCCGGCCTGCAAATTGTTTGATCGAATCCAGGGCAATCTCCTCCATCCGAAGGACCAAGTCCGTGCGGGGTTCGCCCCCTTTGAAAAGAATCCGGCCCGTCAAATGGGAATGGTAGCCCCAGCGCAAGTCCACGGTGTCGATCCCCTCGGTCCCGACGTCAAAACTCCCCTTAAGATCCTGGAAAGGCGTGTATTCGACAATCACATATTCGGTTTGAAGCTGGATCCGAAACCGCATCCCGGGCTCCCCGATTTTCTTGGGCAAGGGAGAAACAAAAGCTTGACCGAGCACCACCCAGTCCATGTCGTTGATGGAAGCGTGGTCCAGCTGAAACTCGGTTTTAAACGTCGGTTGATTGAGATTGGAGTGAACCCGGAACCGGCGGTTTTCCCGGAAAAATAAAATATGGTAATCGCCCGTGGAGCGGTCGATTTCACCGCGGCCCGTATAGCCGATCACCTCCAGAGAACCCAGCCGGATTTTTTTCCCGTCTTGGACAATTTTCCCCTTAAAGGGATAGGTCCGTTCGAGCCAGGACCAAAATCCGTCGAGCCTTTGAGTCTCGAAATCCACGAGAAGGGAAAGCTCGAAGGGAAATTTGCCTTTCTTTTCCGAGACGTCGAGTTGGATCTTGGGTTCGCCCTGCCAGTCTTCCACCTTGCCTCTCCATTCAATGTCCCAGCCGTGGAAAAGACTGGTGAGGCTCATGAATTCGATTTTTTGCTCGGTCATGCGGACATTCCCGTTGATTTTTTTGAGGGGGATGAGGCTTCCTTCCAAAAAAGCCACGTCATCCAGCGAAGTCTCCAGCTGGTAATGCCGGAGTTTCGGGTCCGTGACTCCCTTGGCCCGGATTTCTCCCCGGGCAATCCCGTTCAATTTGGAATCCAAAGTCAGCCGGACCTGGCTCCGGGCATTCAGCACGGCCGTAAAACGCACTTTTGAAAGGATGAGTTCTTTTTCACGGCTCCCCCAGGGATAACAGAATTCTCCTCCCCGGATGATCAGTTTTGCCGGCGCTCCCTTGGCTGAAGCAACGGAATCGATAAAGGGAAACGGGAAATGTTCGGAGTAAAGGCGGATTTGAGGGGAATCCATGATGAGGGTGCTCGGAACCGTGTAATCGTTCCGGATAAAATTCAAAATGCTGAAACCGAGGGTGAGGCGGTCGATCTCGGCAATGGAAAAAGAGCGGCCGGACTCCTCCCCTTGACTCACTTGAATTCCTTGAAGCACGAGGCGCGTGGGAGGCTGGTAGCGGATCTTCGCGATTTTGACTTTGGACTTGAGGATTTCGCCCGCCTTGGCTTCGATATAGGCGTGCATTTCGGGCTGGGAGAGCCGGGTTTGGATTCCAAGCCAAGCAAGAACGACGAGGGAAACGATAAAAAAAAGAGTCAGTAGAACAACAAGACGCTTTCCCCTCGCCCAACCCTCTCCCCTTAGGGGAGAGGGTTGGGATGAGGGGGTTTTCGCGCGAGGCGTCGTCATTTAGGAGGCTTTCTCGAAAGTAATGATCTCCCCCCGAAGTTCGGCCCGCACCTTGTCCCCCTCCTGGAACTTTCCTGAAAGAATTTCTTCGGCCAGGATGTTTTCAACGTAGCGCTGGATGGTTCGTTTGAGGGGGCGTGCGCCGTAAGTTGCGTCATAACCTTTTTCAATGAGGAATTTCAATACTTCGGGAGAAAGCGTGATCTCCATTTTCTTTTCCTTCAAACGGTTCTTGAGTTCCCGGAGTTCAATCTCGATGATCTGCTCCAAATCCTCCCGGCGGAGGGAATGAAACACAATGATGTCATCCACGCGGTTCAAAAACTCGGGGCGAAAAACCTTTTTGACTTCGTCGAGGAGTTTCCGCTTCATGGATTCGTAATTTTCCTCGTCGCCTTTGGGGCGGAACCCGAGCTCCCCCTGCTTGCCAAGCATGTCGACACCCACGTTGGAGGTCATGATGATGATGGTGTTCCGGAAATCCACCTTGCGGCCGAAGGAATCCGTGAGCCTTCCCTCTTCCATCATTTGGAGAAGGATGTTGAAAACATCCGGATGGGCCTTTTCGATTTCGTCAAAGAGAATCACCGAGTAGGGACGCCGCCTCACTTTTTCCGTGAGCTGGCCCCCTTCTTCATATCCCACATAACCGGGAGGGGCGCCGACGAGGCGCGAGACGTTGAACTTTTCCATGTATTCCGAACAGTCCACGGTCACGACGGCGTCTTCGTCGCCGAACATGAATTCCGCAAGGGCGCGGGCGAGGAGCGTTTTCCCGACGCCGGTGGGCCCCAGGAAGACAAAGGCCCCGATGGGCCGTTTGGGGCTCCGGAGCCCGGAACGGGACCTGCGGACCGCGTTTGAAATGGCACGCATCGCCTCCTCTTGACCGATGACCCGCTTATGCATTTCATCTTCCATCCGGAGCAGGCGGGTCGTTTCCTTTTCTTCGAGCCGCTGAAGAGGGACACCCGTCCATTTGGCGACAATCGTCGCAATGTCTTCGCCCGTCACCTGAATTTCAACTTCGGATTTGGATTCTTTCCAGCTCTTGCGGAGCCGTGCGAGCTCTTCTTTGGCCTTGCGCTCTTCATCCCTCAATTTGGCCGCCCGTTCGAAATCCTGTCCCTTGATGGAGGCCTCTTTTTCCCTTTTGAGTTCCTCAATCTGGGCTTCCAATTTCTTGAGCTCCTTGGGGAGAGTCGTGACGGAAAGCCGGGCCCGCGAAGCCGCTTCGTCCACCAAATCGATGGCCTTGTCCGGAAGAAACCGGCCGGAGATATAGCGGTCGGAAAGCTTGGCTGCCGCTTCGAGCGCTTCGTCCAAAATTTTCACGCGGTGGTGGGCTTCGTATTTGTCGCGGAGCCCTTTCAAAATCTCGATCGTCTCCTCCGCGTTCGGGGGGTCCACAATGATCGTCTGGAAGCGCCGCGCGAGCGCCGCGTCCTTTTCGATGTATTTGCGGTATTCGTCCAGGGTCGTCGCGCCGATGCACTGGATCTCTCCGCGGGAAAGCGCGGGTTTCAAAATATTGGAGGCATCGATGGCGCCCTCGGCCCCTCCGGCCCCGACAAGGGTGTGGAGTTCGTCAATGAAGATGATGACGTTTTCCGAGCGGCGGATTTCATCCATGACCGCTTTGATCCTTTCCTCAAATTGGCCGCGGTATTTTGTCCCGGCCACCATCAAGGCAAGGTCCAGCACCACGATCCGTTTGTCCAAAAGGACCTCGGGAATGTCTCCGGCGACGATCCGCTGTGCCAAACCTTCCACAATGGCGGTTTTTCCGACCCCTGCTTCCCCGAGAAGCACGGGATTATTTTTTGTCCGCCGGGCAAGGATCTGGATCACCCGCTCGATTTCATTTTCCCGGTCCACCACCGGATCGAGCTTCGCTTCGCGCGCGAGTTGAGAGAGGTCCCTTCCGAAGGAATCCAAGGCGGGGGTCTTGGTTTTGCTCTTTGTCCCTCCGACCGTGGGTGAGCCTCCTCCTCCGCCGCCGCCCGCCCCGGGAGTGGAAGATCCGAGAAGCTTGATGACTTCCGCGCGAACTTTATTGAGATCGAGTCCCACATTCATGAGCACGTGACTGGCTACTCCTTCCCCTTCTTTGATAAGACCAAGCAATAAGTGTTCCGTTCCGATGTAATTGTGGCCGAGGCGGCGCGCTTCATCCATCGCAAGCTCAATCACCTTCTTGGCTTTCGGAGTAAAAGGAATATCTCCGGAAACAATCGTGCTCGGGCCGAATTGAACAAGTTTTTCCACTTCGAGACGGATCGTGTCGAGAGAAAGCCCCAGATTTTGCAGGACGGCGGCCGCCACGCTTTCGCCTTCTTTAATGAGGCCCAAAAGGATGTGCTCCGTTCCGATGTAATCGTGGTTGAAGCGTTTGGCTTCTTCTTTGGCCAGAATAATGACCTTGCGGGCACGTTCGGTGAACCGGTCAAACATGGATAGAAAACTCCTTCTGTTAGTTTCTCAAAGGGAAATGGCCTTCAGTCTTTCGCGGATGAGATCCGCGCGGCGCACGTCCCTTTCGGAGGGTCCAAAACTTCGGTTGTAGAGTTTTTGCAAATGGGCCGGTTGAATCAGGAGAAAAAGGCCGTTGAGTTCTCCATAAGTCAGGTTCTTAAAAAATCCCAAATCCACACCCAGCCGGACCAGCGAAAGAAGCTGGACGGATTCCCCGGAAGAAATGACCCGGGCCGACTTCAAAGCCCCGAGGGCACGCCAAATCTGGTCTTCGAATTTGGCCTTTCTTTTGTCGAGCAAGTATTGCCTCGCCTCTTTTTCGTGACCGATCATTTGCTGGATCACTTTTTCAAGGCCGGCGATGATTTCCTCCTCATTCTGCCCCAAGGTGGTCTGATTGGAAATCTGGAAGAAATTTCCCGAGGCCTGGCTCCCTTCGCCGTAAAGTCCCCGCGTGGCCAAATTGAGCTTTGACAAGGCCTGGAGCACTTTATTCACCTGTTTCGTAAGGACCAGGCCCGGCAGATGGAGCATGCAGGAGGCCCGGATGCCGGTCCCGACATTGGTGGGGCAGGCCGTCAGATACCCCAAATTGGTATGAAAAGAAAAGGGGAGATTTTTTTCCAGCTCATCAATAATTCCGTTGACGATCCGCCAGCTCTCCGAAAGGTTGAATCCGGACTGAAAAACCTGGAGGCGGAGGTGGTCTTCCTCGAGGACCATGAGGCTCACAATTTCATTGGGGCTGACGGCCACCGCCTTTTCACCCTGCTCCATGGCGTGTTCCCGGCTGATGAGATGGCGTTCCACGAGGAACTGCTTGTCGAGTTCGGTGACATCATGATAACGGACAAAAAAGATGTCTTTTAAAGCGGGGGCCTGCGAGACGGCCTCTTCCACCGTGTCGATGATGTCCTCCTGGCTTTCTTTGGGGAGTTTGGAGATAAAATTAAAGCCCGCGAGATTCCGGGCAAGGCGCACCCGCGAACTCACCACCACGTCCGCTTCCGAGCCTGTTCCCCGGAGCCATTCGGTGGTATTTTTTAAAAACCCGTCAATCACCGCACTCATCGGCTTTTCCTTTTCCCCTTTTTGATTTTATCCTCAAGCTGCTTGATCTGATCCCGCAGCCGGGCCGCCTCCTCGAACTGCTCGTTGTCCACGGAGTTCCGAAGACGGTTCTGCAGGTCCCTCAACGCATCCTGATTGACCCGGAGGGGCGACGGCGGTGTGGCCAGGCGCGACGGCTGCTTCCCCTCGTGCTGAAGCGAATGCTGGACCCGTTTGATTAAAGGAAAGAGCAGTTTCGAAAAGGCCTCGTAACACTCCGCGCAGCCGAGACGGCCCGTCCGGCCGAATTCTTCGTAAGTGAGGCTGCAGTTGGGACATTTGGCGTTCATCTTGGCCTCCCCGGAAACTTCCTTCGCCAAATCGGTGAGGCCGCTCAAAAGATCATTCACATTAAAATGCGTCTTGAATTCCGTCCCCTTTTCCTGGGCACACGTCTCGCAGAGATGGATTTCGACCATCTGTTCATTGACGATCTCCGTGAGGTGGATCGTCGCCTCGTTGGTACCGCAAATGTTGCAAATCATGCTTAAATTATATCACTTCTTGCAAGATCGGTGCCAAGGCCGTAGGCAGCTCGACTCAAAGCGTGTAGCGAACGCCCTCTTTTTTGGTCAGCTCCCGGAACTCCTTCATGAGAAGCCGGGTCATCAGCCCCGGTTCTCCGCGGCCGATGGTCCTTCCGTCAAGTTGAACCACGGGAATGACTTCCGCAGCGGTACCGGTCAGAAAAATCTCATCTGCGTTGTAGAGGTCATGACGCGTCAGGACCTTCTCTTCGGCGGGGATTTTCTTCTTCCGGGCGATGTCCAAAATGGCGGCGCGGGTGATCCCCTTCAAGATCCCCACGTAATCCGGAGGGGTCAGAAGCGTGCCATTTTTGACCATAAAGATGTTGTCTCCGGTACATTCCGCCACATAGCCCTGCGAATTCAGAAGCAACGCTTCCATATACCCCGAATTCGTCGCCTCGATTTTTGCGAGGATGTTGTTCAGGTAATTCAGAGACTTCAAAGCCGGATTGACGGCCTCCGGGTGATTGCGGACCGTCGGCACCGTAATAATTTCCAAACCATTTTGATAAAGCCGGTCGGGATAAAGCGTGATTTTGTCCGTGATGATGATCACGGTGGGCTTCGGACATTTTTGGGGATCGAGGCCCAAATCCCCCACACCCCGGGTGACCACGACGCGGACATAGGCGTCGCGCAAACGGTTCCGGCGAAGCGTCCGGGTGATGACCTCGGTCATCTTCTTCCGGTCGTAGGGAACTTTGAGCGTGATCGTGTGCGCCGATTCATAAAGCCGCGCGAGGTGCTCCTCCAGTTTGAAAATCAGGCAATTGTAAGAGCGGATTCCCTCAAAGACCCCGTCTCCGTAAAGGAGCCCGTGATCGAAGACCGAGATCCTCGCTTCGCTTTTGGGAAACCATTTCCCGTCAATGTAAACCTCAAGTTCCATGCGTTCTTGTCTCCTGTCTTTCAAAATTTTCTTCTTGGGGGCAGTTGCTGCTATTGTATCCATAACACCCCCTCACCTTTAATCCTCTCCCCCAGAGGGGGAGAGGGTAGGGTGAGGGGGAAGTTTATTCTCTCTTGTGAGAACCCCTTCATGCAACCGATAAATATTATCTGAATGGCGGGCCATCCGCTCATCGTGCGTCACGATCGCGAGGGTCACGCCGGTCTCTTCATGGATTTCCATGAGGAGACGGAAAACGATTTCCGCCGTTTCATCGTCCAGATTGCCCGTGGGCTCATCGCAAAAAACGATTTCCGGCTGATTGACAAGCGCCCGCGCAATGGCCGCGCGCTGTTTTTCTCCGCCGGAAAGTTCCCCGGGATAATGGCCTTCCCTTCCCCGAAGCCCCACTTTCCGCAGGAGTTCCCGCACCCTTCCGGGCTTCGCTTTCTCGGCCATCAAAGAAGGAAGGAGCACATTTTCAAACAGTGTGAGCTCGGGCAAAAGGTGAAAAAATTGAAAAACAAAACCGATTTTCCGGTTCCGGTAAATCCCGAGTTCCTTCTCCCCCATCTGGCTCAAATCATGGCCCTTGAAGAAAATCCTTCCCTCCGTGGCGCGGTCGAGCCCGCCCAAAAGATGAAGGAGGGTTGATTTGCCCGACCCGGACCTTCCGACGATAAAAGCCGTTTCTTTCTCGGCGATCGAAAAATCGATGCCCCTCAAAACCGCAAGCGGCCCCTCGGGGGTGGAATAGGTTTTGAATACTTTTTCCGTCACAAGCAAAGTCGCCTTACTCATAACGAAGCGCCTCCACGGGATCGAGGCTCGACGCCTGATGGGCTGGATAAATCCCCGCCAAAATGGAAGTCAAAAGCGCCAGCGCGATGATGGTCGTTACATCGAAAAAATTGATCTCCGTCGGAATTTTGTCAAAGTAATAGATGTCGCTCGGGAAAACTGAAAGCCCGGTGGTTTCCTCGATAAAATCCGAAATCGGGTTAAGGTTCCACGCCATGAGAAGCCCCAGGAGGGAACCCAGCACGACCCCCAGCGTCCCGACGCTGAACCCCTCGATGATAAAAATTTTACGGATACTTTTCCGGGTGGCCCCAAGCGCCCGGAGGATCCCGATGTCCTTGGTCTTTTCCATGACCACCATGATCAGGGTCGAAACGATATTGAAAGCGGCGACCAAAATGATGAGCCCCAGGAGGATCGTCATCACATTCTTTTCCACCTGAAGCGCCCTGAAAAAACTGCGGTTCGTGTCGTACCAGGAGCGGACCCAATAATCCGGTCCGAGCTCGATCTGAAAAGTTTCCTTCAATTTTTCCGCCTGATCCACGTCGCGGAAGCGCACGCTCAAGCCGCTGACCCGCGGACCCAAATGATAAAGACCCTGGGCCTCTTTGATGTCGATCAGGGCAAGGCCCGTATCAAAATCGTTCATTCCGAGCCGGAAAATTCCGGAGACCCAAAAAATCCTGGACTCCGCCTGATTCAAGGAAAAAGTTTTCCCTTCTTCGTTAAAGGGGGCGATCAAAGAAACCAAATCCCCCGGACCCGCCCCCAAAATCTGGGCGAGTCCCTCCCCGATTACGATGGCGGAGACGGAACGCTTTTCGGTTCTTTTTGAAAGGCCGAAAAACCTTTTCTTGACCAACGTTTCCTCGCGAGGAATAAAATCGAGCGTTCCCCATTGCAGGCTTTGGCCGAAAAGCGAGAGGTCCTCCCGGAACCGGTCGATCCCCTTGACGAGAATTCCGGTCGCATTCCCTTCCGAGCGAAGGATGGCCTGGCCTTCCACAAAGGGAGAAACCGTCTGAATCTTCGCGAGTTCCCAGGAATGGATCTTCGCGATCACGGCCTCCGGATTTTCCACGCCGGCGGGCTTCACGAGCCGGAGATGGGGGTGGACGTTGACGATTTTACTTTTAAGCTCGCGGTCGAAACCGCTCATCACGGCAAGCACCACGATGAGGGCCATGACCCCCACCGCCACGCCCAAGACCGAGATGAGGGAAATCAGAGAAATGAATCCCGTCTTCCGGCGCCGCGTCAAATGCTTGAAGGCGATCCAGAGCTCGTAATTCATTCGGTCTCCGGACGAAGATGGGGGAAAAGGATCACTTCCCGGATGGAAGCGCGGTTCGTCAAAATCATGACGAGACGGTCGATCCCGATCCCGAGTCCGCCCGCCGGCGGCATCCCGTATTCGAGGGCCATGACAAAGTCCTCGTCGACTTTTTTCGCTCCGCCGATGATTTCCATCTGCTTCTCCAGCCGTTCCCGCTGAACCACCGGGTCGTTCAATTCCGAAAAGGCATTCGCAAGCTCCATCCCCGCAATGTAAAGTTCGAACCGGCAGGCGATGTCGGGCTGGTCTTCCTTTGCCTTGGCAAGCGGCGTGAATTCCGCGGGAAAATCCACCACAAAGGTGGGGTGCCACAGATCGGGTTCGACAAATTGGCCGAACACGATATTGAGCACATCGATGGGTTCATCCGCCGGATCGAATCCCACCTGGAGGCGCTTGGCCTCTTTTTTGATATCGGCGGTCCGCCAGTCGACTTTGGTTTTCTCCTGCAAAGCGTCGTAAAAGGAGATTCTCTTCCATGGTCTCTTGAAACTAAGAGTGTTCGAATCCGCCCCCTCCCCTTTACCCTCTCCCCCTTTCAGGGGGAGAGGGGAGGGTGAGGGGGTTAACTTTCCGTTGTAAGGGATTTCCTCTTTGCCGTGAAGGGTCTTGACGAGATGGCTGGTCAGCTCCTCCGTGATCGCCATCATGTCGTTGTAATCCGCGTAAGCCTGATAAAGCTCCATCATGGTGAATTCCGGATTGTGCCGGACGGAGATCCCCTCATTCCTGAAATTCCGGTTGATCTCATAGACTTTTTCAAACCCGCCCACCAAAAGCCTTTTCAAATAAAGTTCGGGCGCCACGCGAAGATAAAGATCCATATCCAGTGTTTCGTGATGGGTCACAAAGGGGCGGGCGCGGGCCCCGCCCGGAATCGGCTGCATCATGGGCGTTTCCACTTCGAGAAAACCCCGTTCATCCAGGAAACGGCGGATCTCGCGCATCATTTCACTCCGGATCTGAAACACCTTGCGGACTTCATCATTGACGATCAAATCGACATAGCGGTGCCGGTAACGGATTTCCACATCCTTCAATCCGTGCCACTTCTCGGGAAGCACGCGGAGGATTTTGGAAAGCAGGAGGAACTTTTCAATCTTGACCGTCCGCTCCCCCATCTTGGAAAGGAAAAGAGTCCCCTCCGCCCCGATAATGTCCCCCAGATCGAGCCCGGTAAATTGTTCATAAGCCGGGGCGCCCAGCACGTCTTCTTTGGCATAAAGCTGGATCTTGGCGGACTGGTCTTTTAAATCCGAAAAAGTGCTTTTGCCGTGGCTTCTCCGCGCCATGACCCGCCCGGCAATCCGGACCTTTTTTCCTTCCTGGAACCCGTTTAAAATTTCCTGGATGGACCCGACGGGCAGAAAACGGGCGCCGTAGGGAGAACTCCCCCGTTTCAAAAGGGCTTCCCTTTTCGCTCTTCTTTCGCGAATCAATTCTGATTCTGGGATCATGGAGACGCTCTAACTTTAAGCGCTGATTATAGATGAGCGTTTCTTGAGTGTCAAAATTTGTTTCGGGGAGGGCTTCGGTTTTCTTCCCGGCCCAAAAGGTTTCAAAATCACCAGGATTGCGGGAAGAAGGACCAGGGTGCAAAACAGGGCGAAAAGAATGACGAGGCTCGTCAAGAGGCCAAAGTAAAGCGTTGGACGGAAACTTGCAAAAACACTCGAAGCGAATCCGAAAACGAGGATGAGGGTGGAAACCGTAAGCGCTTCTCCGGCATTTCGATAGGTTTCGCGAAGGGCCGTGAGGTAGCTTTTGCGCCGTTCGAATTCGTAGCGGAACCGGTAAAGAAAGTGAATGGAGGCATCCACCACCAGTCCGATGGCAACACTTGAAATCATGGCCGTGGGTGTGGAAAGTTCGATCCCCATAAACCCGATCAGACCGTAAAGGGCCAGGATGGGAACCAAGTTGGGGACCGAGGCAAGGAGGGACACCATCCAGGAGCGAAAGAAAAGCGCAATAATCAAAAAAATGACGAGAAAGGCAAATCCCAGACTTCCCATTTGATTGTTCACCAGATGGTCCGACATTTTCCCAAGTAAGAACACGCTCCCCGTCATCTGAATCTCGTAATCCTCCCCCCAATTTTTCTTCACATAACGCCAAATTCTCCTTTCAAGCTCCCTCCCCTTTTCCGTCCCCACTGCCCTCATGCGGGCCTCGAGGCTCAACTGACGAAAATCGCGCGAAACAAAACTCCAAAAATCGGGATTGTCCGATTCCGCCATTTTTTCAACATACTTGCGGAGTGTCTTTTCCTGCCGGGGGATTTTCAAGGCGCCCATCCTTCCCATGCGGGCCTGGTTCACTTTTTTGACTAACAGGGCCGGGGAATTCACTTTCGTCACTTCGGGCTGGGATTCCAGAAACCGGCCGAGTTCGTCCACTTTTTTCAGGGTGTCGACGGCAATCAGAGATTTCCCGTCGCTCCGCCGGATCGAAACGGCCAGCGAGTAGACGCCTGCCAGGTTTTCATCGATGAAGCGGCTTGCGATCGCAATCGATGATTTTTCCGGCAGGTCCTTAATCATGTCGGTGTTCAGCCGGATTTTTCCGATTCCGAAGAGTGAGGCGATGATCAAAGCGGCGGAGGCCCAAATGAAAATCGGTTTCAGGGATTCGACCCGCTTCAGGAAAAAATCGACGAGACGGCCGAAGAAAACTTTATTGTTGCTTTCTACGATTTTTTGGCGAAAAGGAAGGAGGGGCAAGAGGACCGGGGTCAGCAGCATGGTGATCCCGTAGGAATAAAAAGTACCCAAGGAAGCGAAGAGACCGAAACTTTGCACCGCCGGGACCTGATTGAAAACCAAAGAGAAGAAGCCCGCCATCGTGGTGGCTGCGGTAAGAAAACAGGGGACCCCCAGATGTTCCAAAGTGAGCGAAATGCTTTCGCGGAGATTTCTTTCGCGCGGCCAGAGTTCGGAAAAAAGATTCATCAAATGAATCGCGTTTGTCACCGCGATGATCATCATGAGCGGGGCCAGCAAAGAATTAACCAGGTTCATTGATTTTCCCAAGTAGGAAATTGTACCGAAGGTCCAGATTAAAGTGACAAACACCACGGACATGGCCACGAAAACGCTGGGAAGATTCCGGTAAATAAGGAAGGTTGCGACCACAAGAAACAAAGTGACCGTCGGAATAAAAATCATCTGGTCTTTCCGGATGGCGTCGATAAAGTCGTGCTGCTCCACCGGCCCGCCAGCCACATAAAACTGGGCGTCGGGCCAATAAAATGAACGGAGCACTTTTCTCAGGTCGCTCACGTAACCTTTAAGAAAATCCGAGTTGTCCCCCTTTGCTTTTAAACGGATGAGAATCGCACCCGTTTTTCCGTCTTTTGAAACCAGATTGCCGAGAATGAGGGGGTTCGTGAGCGTTTCTTTCTTAAAGGCCTTGATCTGTTTTTTTCCTTCAAAAATTCCTTTGACCAAAGGTTCCACTTTCACTCCAAAAAATTTGTGCCGGATGTCCATGGCGTTCGTGACACTCACGACCCGGTCCACCCGCGCGTCGGAGTCAAGGAGGTTGGTGAGGGCCTGTGTCAGGCGAAGGTTGGGCAGCGTGAGGTAATCCGGAGTTTGAACGGCCACCGCGATCAAGGAATCGCTTCCGAAATGCTCCCGAAATTCACGGTAAAACTTATATTCCGGCGTGTGCTTCGGAAAAAGGGCGTCCGTGGAGGGGTCGATTTTGAGGAAAAAAACCATGTAGCCGAAAAGCAGGGTGGTCAAGATAAAGAAGAAAAGGATGGGCCAGAGGAAGAAAAGCGTGAATTGGGCGAATTTTCTAAAAATGATTCTCAATTTTATGCTATCCTGACTGCCTGTCATTGCGAGGAGGCCGAAGGCCGGCGAAGCAATGACGTTTTAGAATGACAAAGTTCCTTCTCCTATTCTATCTCCTCACAGGTGCGGTCTGGCTCGCTCGAAGCTGGCGGGCCTTTGAGGCGCTCCGCCAAAACCCCGAAGTTCATCCGACTTCCGATTCTTTCCCCGACTGGCCTCTTGTTTCCATTCTTCTGCCGGTCAAGAACGAAGAAATCAACGTCGCGGCCTGTCTTGAAAACCTCCTTCAACAGAATTACCCCGCCAAAGAAATTATCGTCATTAATGACCATTCAGTAGACCGCACCCGCGAAATCCTTTCCCGCTACGTCTCGGCGCACCGGAAGGCCATTCGGGTGATCAACGCCTCCCGAACGCCTCCCGGGTGGACGGGAAAAAACTGGGCGCTGGCCGAGGGCGTCCGCCTGGCCAAGGGAAAATGGTTCCTTTTTACGGACGCAGACACCCGCCATGAACCCTGGTCGCTCACAAGCGCCATGGCCCACGCCCTGGCCAGGGAAATTGACCTTCTCACACTTTCCCCCCGCTGTTTGACGGAAGCGTTTTGGGAAAAAACGCTTCAGCCCGCGGCCATGGCCTTTACGGGGCTTTGGTTTCCCTTCTACCGGGTCAATAACCCCTCTTCCCCTTTAAGCTTCGGGAACGGCCAGTATCTTTTAATCCGAAAGGAAGCTTATCAGCAGATCGGAGGGCATGAGAAAGTGAGGGAGGCTTATCTGGAAGATTTCGGACTGGTCCGGGAAGCCAAAAAAGCGGGCTTTAAAGTTGAGTGTGCGATCGGGACTAAAATTTTCGGAACGCGGATGTACCGTTCGCTCGGGGGAATTTGGGCGGGGTGGCGGCGCATCTTTCTGCATGCCTTCGAAAAAAATCCCCTGCGGCTTTTGGCGAAAGCGGTCCTCGTGTTCTCATTTTCCGTTTTGCCGTTCGTCTTCTTCCTCTTTTCTGAAAATCCGACCCTGGCACTTTTAATTCTCGGCCTGATCCTGCTCACCCTCTGGAAAACACACGCTGTTTTGGGGGCCCCGCGCCGGCATGCCTTCCTCCATCCCATGGCCGGTCTTGTTCTCACGGGAATCCTGGCGGACGCCGCCTGGGCGGCTTTCTTGAAAAAAGAATTGAAGTGGCGTTAGGAAGGCTTCAGTAAATATCCCTTTTCAATCGCAAAATCCACGATTTTCTTCAGGAACGCTTGGTCGGTCCTCGGAAAGGGGATCCTTGTCCCCTGCAGGCCGTGGTGGGAATTTTTGGTGTCGAAGGTGAGTGAACTCCCGAGATAACCGAGGTAGGGATTCAAAGTGGCGAAAACGGCCTTTTCTTCCGAAGTGAGGCCTTCCGCAGAAAAATCTTCCGGCCGGACCACCTCCAGAGGAGGAAAAGTCCCGTACTCCTCTTTCAGCCGAAGGAGCATTTGGAGGGTGGGCGGATTTTTCGTGACCAAGTGAAAAGTTTTTCCGAGGGATTCATCCCGCCGGCTTAACGCAAACGAAGCTTCCACCACAAAATCAATCGGCACGATATTGAAAGAATCGCGGAGCCGGGCCGGCAGGTGTTTCAAAAGACCGTGGGCAAAAAGGCGCAGGAAAGGGTAAATGACGTTGAATTCGGAAATAGCGCCCCGCTCGGAATTTCCCACCACGATGCTGGGACGGAAAATGGTGACGGGAAGCCCATTCATTGATTCCTCCCTTACTTTTTTCTCGGCGAGGAATTTTGTGGCTTCATAGGCGTTGGCAAATTTGGGGTTCTCGGGGAGTTCGTCTTCCAGGGAATGAATCCGCGTCAGACTTCCCGCAACATAGGCCGTTGAAAAATAAAAAAATCTCCGGAGCCTTCCCTTGTTCATGGCTTCATTCGCCAATTCGAGAGAATGGAGGGTCCCTTTTAAATTGACCGATTCGGCTTCCTCCCAAGGGGCCCCCAAACTCGTGAGAGCGGCGGAGTGATAAAATTCGCCGGTTTCCCGGACGGCAACCTCCCAATCCTGGGGGGCAAGCCCCAACCGCGGCTGGGTAATGTCTCCCGCAAAAATCCGGATGCGGTCTTTGTGTTCCCCATTCAGTCCCATTTTGGCGAGAAGCTTTTCGATGCGTTTTTCGGGAGAAAGGGCCTGGCTCGCCCGGACCAAAAGAAACAGACGGTCCTCGGTCCTTTCAAGCAGGACGCGGATAAACTCCCGCCCGATGCCGCCGGTGGCGCCGGTAATGAAAAGATTTTTCATTCGAATCTCCTCACGGCGAGGCAGATATTTTGGCCTCCGAAACCGAAAGAATTGCTTAACGCCATGTCGACCTTTGCCTCCCGCGCTTCATTGGGAACATAATCGAGGTCACATTCGGGGTCCGGTTCTTCATAATTGATGGTGGGAGGAATCACGCCGTCGCGGATCGAAAGAAGGCAGGCGATGAGCTCGGTCGCCCCGGCCGCCGCGATCAAATGGCCCAGCATCGATTTGATCGAACTGACGGGAACGCGGTGGGCCCTGTCTCCAAGAACTTTTTTGATGGCCAGGGTTTCGATGGAGTCATTGACCCGTGTGGCCGTGCCGTGGGCATTCACATAATCGACTTCTTCGGGCGAGCTCTTCGACTTCCGGAGCGCAAGCTCAATGGCCCTCTGCGCCCCCTTTCCTTCCGGATCCATGTCGGTCAGCCGGTGGGCATCGGCCGTTGACCCGTAGCCCGCAATTTCTCCGTAAATGGGGGCATTTCTTTTTAAAGCGTGCGAAAGTTCTTCGAGAACCAGACAGCCGGCCCCTTCCGAGAGAACAAAACCGTCGCGGTTCTTGTCAAAGGGGCGGGACGCCCGGCCGGGCGCATCATTCCGTTTGGAAAGAACGGTGAGCAGGCTGAAACCCGCGATGCCCAAGGGATAAATCATGGAATGAGAACCTCCCGTCAAAACAAGATCGGCATCCCCCCGCCGGATCCATTCAAACGCTTCTCCGATGGCTTGCGAAGAGGCGGCGCAGGCCGTGAGACACGAAGAAACCGGTCCCCGAATGCCCCATTGATTGACGAGATGTTTCACGGTCATGAAGGGCTGGATTTCGTGTTCCTCCCGGCCTTTTAAATATTCCTCGCTTTGAAGAATGTATTTTCCGGGATCCACCAATTTTCCGTTGTCCCCCCAAGAGGAAGCGAGGGTATCTACAAACCCTTTAAAATTGACTCCCCAGTCCCCCGCCGCAAAATAAAGTCCCCAGCGTTCGGGATCGTCTTCGTCTTTTTTGAGGCGGGCGTCTTCAAAAGCTTCCTCGGCCGCTTCCAAGGCAAAAAAAGTGGACCGGCCGGCGGGACGAAGGTTTTCCTCTCGGTCCTTCCAGGAATCGAAGTCAAACCCGCGGACTTCTCCCGCAATGCGGACGGGAAACTCGCTCGCGTCAAAGAGTGAAATTTCGCCGATCCCGGATTTCCCTTGAGTCCAATTTTTCCAGTTTTCCCCGGCGGAAAGACCCAAGGGGGTCACGGCCCCGATGCCCGTGACCACGACGCGGCGCGGATTATCTTGCATGGTCTCCCACCACAAGGGCCGCGCTTTGTTCCCCGAAACCAAACCCCTGCAGGAGAAAGGTGCGGGCTTTAAGGGCCTGGGGTTTCCCCATCACGAAATGAAGATCGCAGGCGGGATCGGGCTCCTCGAGATTCGCGATCGGCGGAACCCATCCTTTTTGCAGGGCCATGAGAGAAAGACTAAGCTCCGAAGTGCCGGCCGCATCCACAAGGTGGCCGGTGACCGATTTTGAGGCGGTCACGGGGATTTTTTTTCCGTTATGGAAAAATTTAGAGATGGCTTCCGCCTCTTCAATGTCTTTTTCCGGAATTCCGCTCCCGTTGGCATGGATAAAACCGAAGTCTTTCGGGTCCCGCCCGGACTCTTCCAAGGCTTTGCGGATCGGCCATTCCTGGGAAAATAAAGTGGCGCCGTAGCCCAAAATCTCCCCGTAAATGCGGGCCCCCCGTTTCAAAGCATGCTGTCTTTCTTCCAAAATAAAAATCCCCGCGCCCTCTCCGACCACAATGCCGTCGCGGCGGCGGTCAAAGGGGCAATAGGCCTTGTGGGAAAAATGATTCCTTTGGGAAAGGATCCCCAGCAGATGAAACCGGGAAAGACCGAGCGGATTGATTTTGGAATCGCTGGCGCCGGCCAGCATCAAATCGGCATCGCCCCTTTCAATCACGCGAAAGGCCTCTCCCACCGCCTGGATTCCTCCGGTCGATGAGGTGGTCAGCGTATTGTTCGGCCCCTTGAAACCGTGGACAATCGAAATGTGGCAGGCGGACATGTTGGGAAGATATTTGAGGAGCCAAAGAGGGTACAGGGCCCGGATCCCCTCGCGGCCGAAAAGTTTGATGTCAAACTGGCCTTCCTCATTGATGCTTTGTTTGATCCCCGCGCCCAACTCTTCCAGCTCGTTATTAATCAGGCCCGATCCAAAAACAATTCCGGAGCGGATGGGATCAAATTGGCCCGCTTGAATTCCCGAATCGCGCACCGCAAGAAGACTGGCCGCCACCGCGAGCTGAATGTCGCGGCTCATGACTTTGAGGCTTTTTCTGGATTTGATGAAATCTTCCGTCCGGAAATTCCGAACTTCCCCGCCGACCCGGACCGGAGAACCGTTGGAAGAAAGATCGGCAAGCTCCGCGATCGCCGAACGCGCGGCCAAGGCCATTTCCCAAAGGGGCTCATAGCCGATCCCGCAGGCGCTTAAAGTTCCGATTCCGGAAATGACAACACGTCGTTTCGCCATTACACCTCACTTACTCCAAAAACCGTCATTGCGAGGAGTCCGCCGTGATTTTTGGCGGACGACGAAGCAGTCTCAAGATTGCTTCGCCTCACTACGTTCGGCTCGCAATGACGCAATGTATGCATTTTGCAGTTGCTCCGGAAAAGTGACGGGCCCTTTACCATCCGGCCGAAGTCTTCCGATATTCATCAAAAGGACGCGGCCTTCGGCCAATTGATTTCCCTCTTGGAAAATCCTTCCCGAAAACCAGCCCCCCTCGCGCCGGAGGCCGTCGGCCTCCACTTCAATTTCAAGGCGCACCTGGGGTTTGGGCCGGCCAAAAAATTCAAAGTTCTCTATTTTTGTAAAGACAATGTCCTGCTGATAGTCGGATTCGGCCCCAAGAATCACCGCCCCCGTCTGGGCCGTGAGTTCGATCAGGTAGCTCAAAGGGAAAAGCGCTTCCCACTTTTTCCAGGCCCGGGCCCGCTTTGATTTCTCAAAGCTTTCCATCCCATCAAGCCAAACCCATGCCATCAGACTTCCTCCCGGCAAGATTTCCATAAAAGGACCCCCGCCCCAATGCCCTCGGGCGTCTCAAAAAACTCTCCTCCGATCTCATACTGGCCTTCGGGATCGAAAAGGGGTGAGACCGCACTAAACTCCCGGTCCCCGTCGATTAAAACCTCAATTCCCCGGAAGCCTTTTTCCCCCATCGCGGAAGCGCCCGAGGCCTTAAAATAGGCCTCCTTGGCGGCAAAAAAACGGCCAAAAGAGCGGACGGGGTCGGATGAATTTTTAAAAATTTTTCTTTCGGAAGGGGTCAGTAAACGTTTGAGGGAATCCGCCGGATGCCGGTCCAGCAAACTCTTGATCCGGTCCCATGAAACGAGGTCGATTCCAACGCCGATAAGCTTCCCCCTCACCCTTCCCTCTCCCCTCTGGGGAGAGGGTGGGAGTGAGGGGTTTGTGTCCGATGAGCTTGACAAACACCCTTTAAGGATCAAGGCTTCCCGGCGTTTCTGGAGAGGCGGTCCCGGACATAATTCACGATCATCTGGACGTCGAAATAATTGGCGAGATTGGAGACCTGGGGGTCCTTTTCGAACTCCTGAAGATCAAGGTAAGGGATTTTATCGCGAAGAACTCTGATTCCCTCGGTCGTGACCCGGCCCGCTTGCACAAGCCGCTCTTCACTCAAAAGGTTCGCGGGGAAAAGTTCTCCGCTCGGAATTTTGATATCAAAGGCCTTCTCAAGCCTGAAAATGATATCGATGAAATCAATGGATTCGGCGCCGAGATCGGGGACCAGCAGGGACTCCCGGCTGATTTCTCCGGCCTCAAGCCCCAGAGCCCCTGAAAGGCACTCCCTCACTTTTTCGAAGATTTGATTTTCATTCATCGTGACCCGCCTTTCAGAACAAAGATGCCGTTTAGAATTCTCAAGCCCAAAAGAGAAGTATAAATTTCCTTTTGAAACTCGACTTGAAACCCAAGATCCTCAAAACACCGGATCCATTCTTCTTTTTTCATAAAATGCCGCGGATGACCGAAAAATTCAAAATTGTAAAAACTGTCCCGCAGGACGGTCCAAACCCGCCCGGCCCAATGCCGGTAAAGGTCCTCCACCACAATCACCACTCCGCGCGTCACCCGCTTGGCTTCAGCCAATACCCGCTGGGGGGAGGGAACGTGGTGAAGCATTGTAATCAAAAGAGTTACGTCAAAAGAACGGTCCGGAAAAGGCATCTTCTCCCCTTCGTAGACCACCACGGGGGCCTTCCGAAAACTCGGCTCCCGGACGTCCAAAACCGTGACTTCGCACCCCAAAAACCGCTTCAGGGGTTCCACATAAAAGCCCCAAGCTCCGCCGACATCCAACACCCGGGCCCGCCGGGGAATGAATTCTCTAAAAATAGAAACGAGATTTTCAGCCCTTCGGTCCAGGCCCACTCCCGGAAAATGCCCTACGACCCAGTCTAACGATCGCCGCTGGATCGTCTGAATTTGCGTCTCAAGTTTCATTACGAAACTGGGGATTATACCACACCCGGCCGAATCAACCCAGCACAGGTTTATTTTGCACAAGAACTTCAACAGGTTCCGAGGCAATGGGTTGCGAAGAGCCCCGGTGTCCACAAATAAAGGGGGGGCGGGCCGGATCCGCGCCCTCGGGGACACCGTGGGTCTCCAGGACATATTTCCGGACGGCCCGGTGGGTGGCGATCCAACGGAAAAACTCGAGCCACTTGCTTACCGAGAAAGGGCCGCCCTTTAAAACACGCCAAAAAGTCCGGATAAAAAAGCGCGCCCTGCTAAAATTTAAAGTCAAAAGATAATACGCCAGCACCTTCAGGAGGACCCTTGTAAATTTTAAATCCAAATCCGCCCGTTTATGTTCCCTGGTTTTGTTTTGGAATCGATTTAAAAGAGTGACCAGCCGGTCGGCGAAACTGTCATAGCGATAAAGCGACCGGACAAGCCAATTGTAGCCCTGGCGCAATTCCTCCAGGGCCATCTGTTTCGGGACAAAATTGCAGTCGTCCGAACTGTGCCCTTTCACCGCTGTCCATTCCGAATCCAGCAGCCGGCCCTCCCTCCGGAGCCGTTCCGCCAAAGGCGTATTGGGGAGCGCAACCAAAGTTCCGCAGGTCGTAAAAGGGATGCCGAGCTCCTTCAGGAAGTCAAATTGCTCCTTGAAAATAAGCCGGTCGTCGGAATCAAAGCCAACGATCATTCCCGCCATCACCGAAATATGGTGGGACTGAATCCTCGCGATGTCCTCGACAATGCTCCGGCGGGTATTCTGAAGTTTTTTGGTTTCGACAAGGCTTTCGCGGCGCGGCGATTCGATGCCGATGAAGACAGAAAAGAAATTAGCGGCCTCAAGGAGCGCCAAGAGATCCGGATGATGGGCGACGTTGATCGTCAGCTCACAGACAAATTCCACCGGGTAATTATTTTTCTTGGAGTATTCCGCGAGGGCGTGGAGGAGCTTGCGTGCAGAAGGAATGTTTCCGATGAAATTGGCGTCGTCAAAAAGAACATAATGGGCACCCTGCTCGACGCAATGCTCGACTTCGGCAATCACCTGCTCGACCGTTTTCGTCCGGGGCACCCGTCCGTCCGTTACAATGATATCGCAGAACTCGCATTGAAAAGGGCAGCCGCGGCTTGTCTGAAGACAAAACATGTGGTAGCTCTTGCCCCGGATGAGGTCATAGCGGGGGACGGGAGATTTCTCGAGGTTTACTTTTTGGTCGGCGGCCTTGTAGAACTCGCGGGGTGTCCCCCGCTCAAAATCGCGCAGAAATTCCGACCAAATTTCTTCCGCTTCCCCCACAATCCGATAGTGCCCTTTTCCTTCGAAAGCCTCCGGAAGAAGGGTGCAATAAGGGCCGCCGAAAACCACGGGCTTGTTCCTTTTTTTAAACTCCGCGGCAATCTCCAGCGCCCGCCGGTACTGGACGTTAAACGCCGTGATTCCCACGAGATCGGCATCGGTGTCAAAATCGATTTCCTCTACGTTTTCATCCGCAAGGGCCACTTCCCAGGAAGGAGGGGTCAAGGCGGCCACGGTGGCGAGGCCGAGGGGAGTCGCTGAAAAGCTGGTTCCTGTAAAAGGGTGGAGCCCTTCCAAAGACCAGATGGTTGGCGGAAAGCGGGGGTTGACCAGGTAAAGCTTCATATTTGCTTCATTTTAAATGAATCGCCAACCCTACAGCAATCAATTGTTTTGAGGCCTATTTCGTATCTCCTTTCACTCCTCGAAGCCAATACCCGAAGAGAAGAAGGGTCCCCAAATACTCCCCCACCTTTTGCCGGTCAAAGCCTTGCTCTTCCAGCTGGAGCACCCGCTGGCTGATAAATTCATAAAGCGCTTCTTCATCGATTGCCAGGGCGGCGGCGGCCCGAGCGACATCGTTTTCGTCCTTCAAGCCCTGGATTTGAATAAAATCGCGATAATCGGCCTCCAACGGATTTTCCATACTTATCTTTGTCGGCCAGCTGGCAAATCAAATTTACCCGTGTTACAATCCCCGCCCATGAAAAAACGCTTCGAGGGAAAAGTGGCCTTGATTACCGGGGCCTCCAGAGGCATCGGGCGGGCCATTGCCGAGACCCTTTCCCGGGAGGGGGCGGACATCGTCCTCAATTACCTTCGGAATGAGGAGGCGGCGGCGGAGGTCGAAAAACGCCTCGCTTCCCAGGGGTCCAAGGTCCTCAAGGTTCAGGCCAATGTGGGCAATCCCAAAGAAGCCCAAGCCCTCGTGGAAGAGGCCGGACAAAAGTTTGGAAAAATCCATATCCTAATCCATAACGCGGCCTTAGGCGCCTTTAAACCCGTCTCCCAGCTGCGCGTAAACCAATGGGACCTCTCCCTCGACGTGAATGCCAAAGCCCTTCTCGTCCTTACCCAGACCGCCCTCCCCTGGATGAAGGAAGGCGGTTCCGTGATCGCCCTTTCAAGCCTTGGGTCCAAGCGTTATATCCCCAATTACGGGGCGATCGGGATCTCAAAGGCGGCTTTGGAGACACTCGTCCGCTATCTTGCGGTTGAGCTCGCCCCAAAGAAAATCCGCGTCAATGCGGTTTCGGGAGGTCTAGTGGATACGGATGCGATGCGGCTTTTTCCGGAGCAGGAACGCTTCAAAAAAGAAGTCCTTCTAAGGACCCCGGCCGGACGGATCGGAAAACCGGAAGATCTTGCTAAGATTGTTAGTTTTTTAGCGAGCGATGAAGCGGCCTGGATTTACGGACAGACCGTGATTGCGGACGGCGGCCTTTCCCTCATTTAAGTCTTCTGAAAAAGCTGGATGAGTTCTGTTTCGCTTAAGGGCGCCGCTTTCGCGGTCTCGAGATTCTCCAGCACATGCTCTTTTCGTTTCATTCCCACAAGGGCCGTTACAATTCCCGGGCAAGACCGTACGAACTGAAGGGCGCATTGGAAACGCAAAAGCTGTCCCTGCAAAAGAGAGGCGCTTGCGATGACAAGGACCCCGAGTTTTTTGGCGAGTTCCAGAAAAGAAACGGACTGGGCGCCGTATTTTTGATTTTGAAGCATCCAAGCCTCGGGCATGGCAAGATTCACGGGCAGCTGGACCACCTTGAAATGGTGTTGGGTACCCCCCGCCTCCCGCGCCAGAATTTGGATCTCTTCAAGAGAAAGATAATCCGCCCGCTCGGGTGAAGTCCGGTAGCCCGACCAGGTGGCCGTGCCGTACATCCGGATTTTCCCCTCGCTCACTTTTTTCTCAAGGAATTCAAAGGCCGCGGCGAGGCGTTTCGCAAATTCCTTGCGGTCCACTTCGGCCAGTTGGGTTTCGGGATTATGAAGATAATAAATATCGAGGGTTTCCACGCCGAAATTCTCAAGGCTCCGGGCGAGCTGATCCTCCAAATAGCGGGGCGTCATCGCATGGCAGCCCTGAACAACTTCATTCGGTTTCAAGAGGCCCGTTTCGATGTAAGTTTTGCTTAAATAACGGGCGGGATCGGCGGGATACCCGCCGTCAAAGGGAAGAAAGCCCCCCTTCGTGCAAAGAATGATTTCTTCGCGCGCAACTTTTCCCGCTTCAATGGATTCGCGCAAGGCCTGGCCGAAGACCCGCTCGCTTTGCTGCGAGCGGTAATTGATCGCCGAGTCGATCACGTTGACGCCGGCCCGAAGGGACTCCGTAAAGGCTTCTTTGTAAAGCCGGTCGGTGTCGGGATCGGGATCGCCCAAATAACTCCCCAAGCCGATTGAGGAAAACCAGATTCCCCCGCGTTCGCGAAAATGTCCGGGGTGTAACCCCCTCACCCTTTCCCTCTCCCCCTTGGGGGGAGAGGGTGGGGTGAGGAGGAAACGATTTTTGAATCTTGCCGTCCCTTCGGAAGTGGCAAACCCTTTGATTTTCATCACTCATAGACCTCGATTTTTCCGGGCGGCTTCTTCCCCACCAGCTCGTCCGTATCCAAATAGGCTTCCTTGACCTGGGTTTCTCCGCCGGGGCCTTTTTTCGCATGAAACCCTCCGGCGGTGAGCCGGATGCAGCCGGTGAGTGTAACCAAAGAAAGAACGACAAAGGCTAACAAGAAGACACCCCTCACCCTTCCCTCTCCCCTTCGAGGGGAGAGGGTGGGGGTGAGGGGTAAAAAAATCATCATAATCAGGACGGCGAGGCAAACGTAAGGAAAAAGCCAGCCTCCGGACCGGTAGAGCGTATCTTTTTTCGCCCAAACCCCCGGATAAGTCATGCCCCCCATAATCCATGTGTCCTTTCCTTTTTTGTCTTTCACGCGGGCCACCACCTGCCCCATCGGCGTCACAAATCCCGAGACGCCGGTGTTGGCCGCCCGCACCACGGAGACTCCGTTTTCAAGCGCCCGGAAAACAGAAGCCTGAAGGTGCTGATAAGGGGCGCTCGAATCACCGAACCAGGCGTCATTCGTTATGACGATAAGAAAATCCGCGCCCCGGCCCGCAAAACTCCGCGCTAGGCCAGGAAAAGTATCTTCAAAGCAAATCAAAACGGAAAACTGCGGCCACAATCCCCTCACCCTTTCCCTCTCCCCCCTAGGGGGAGAGGGTAGGGTGAGGGGAACTTTAAAAACGGTGTATTCCTTCCCCGCGCTGAAATCGCTCACTCCCAAGGCGTAAGCATAAGGCTCCAAAAACCCGAAGACGGGCTTCCAGGGAACGTATTCCCCGAAGGGGACCAGCCGAATTTTATCATAACGCTCGGCCACATTTCCCGACGAATCGAGGAGGTACGCGCTGTTGTAAAAGCCTTTGTCTTCCTGATGAGGGCTTCCTACAAGAAGAGGAATTTGGATTTTGCGGACCAGGGATTTGACTTTTTCCGCGGCCTCCTCCCGGTTAAAAAATCCCGGATAGGCTGCCTCCGGCCAAATAATCAGCTGGGGTTCGTCATAGCTGATCAGTTCCGTCAAATTGAGATAAATCCGAAGGATCTTGTTCGCATAAGCGCTGTCCCATTTGAGGAGCTGCGGGATGTTTCCCTGGACCACGGAGACACGGTAAAGAGAACGCGGGTTGAACTGCTGAATCCGGTGCCACCCAAAAAGAAGCACCAAGCCCAAAAGAACAAAGAAAATTTGGGGAACGGGAAATTCTTTCCTTTTTTTTGGCGTTTTGCGGAAATAAAGCGCGAGGTTTCCCAAAAGCACGAGAAAACTCACGCTATAAACTCCGCCGACACTGGCAAGCTGCGCCATCCAGAGATTGGAGGCTTGAGAAGCGCCCAAGAGGTTCCAGCCGAAACCCCAAACCGGAACTTCGGTCCGGAGAAGTTCGAGCCCGACCCAAAAGGCGGCCAAGGCGAGAATCCTTAAGTCCCGGCGCTTGATCAAAAGACGGCTTTGATAATTCAGGACTCCGAAAATCCCCCAATAAGAGGCCTGGAAAACAACCACAAAAAGCCAGCCGAAGACTGTGACGTGGCGGAGCCAGGAAATGGAGAGAAGAAAAAATATAATTCCGCCGGTGAGGCCGGTAAAGAAAGCCTCCCCCCACTTTTTGGACCGTTCCAGGGCATTGACGAGAGGAATCAGGGCCACCCAGGCCAAAGCCCAGAGATTCGGGCGCGGATAAGCGAGGGCGAGGAGAAATCCCGAAAGCGAAGCAAAAGCTAATCCTTTGCGGAAAGAAGGCCTCGTCATTGCGAGGAGGCCCCTAGAGATCCCTCGGCCGTCATTGCGAGCCCCGAAGGGGCGAAGCAATCTGCGGCCTCGGGACAGGCTCCGCAATCCCGAGATTGCTTCGGCCTTATTTGGAGTGCTGCCTCGCAATGACATCTAGGCTCCGTGACATTTTTTATATTTTTTTCCGCTGCCGCAGGGACAGGGGTCATTCCGGCCTACCTTGGGTTGATTTCTCCGGACGGTTTGGGGCGGCCCGGAACGCGGCGGAGAACCCGCCCCGCGAAGGATTGAGGGTTCGGCGGGAGTCGGGATCATCTCCTCCCCCGTTTCCTGGGCCCGGGGAAGGCGCTCGGCCTCCGGATGGACAAATTCCTGGGGGGTCCTTTGAAGAGTAGTGGTCATGCGTTCTTCCCGGACCACGGCTACCTTAAATAGAAATTCGATGGCATCGGTTTTGATATTCTCGATCACTTCGTCAAAAAGCCCGAAGGCCTCCCTTTTGTATTCCACCAAAGGGTCCCGTTGGCCGTAAGCCCGCAGATGAATTCCTTCGCGCAGGTTGTCCAGAGAGTGGAGGTGCTCTTTCCATTTGGAATCAATCACTTGAAGAAGAATGTAACGTTCCAGAAACCGCATTCTCTCCCCGCCGAAACTTTTTTCCCGAAGCTCATACTGGACTTTCACTTTCTGAAGGATCTTCTCCATCAGTTCCTGAACATCGGTTCCCACGGATTCTGTAAGCTCCAAAAACGGGATTCCGAATTTTTGAGACAGGGCCGCGGCGAGTTCCTCGGGCCTTTTTTCGTCCTCCCTAAGATCGGGATTCACGTACTGAAGGAGAAGTCCTTCGATGACGTCTTCCATCATTTCGAAAAGATGCTCGCGCACGTTTTTGCCCGTGAGGACGCGGTCCCTTTCCGCGTAGATGATTTCGCGCTGGCGGTTCATCACATCGTCGTATTCGAGGAGGTGCTTGCGGATCTCGAAATTCCGCGCTTCCACGCGTTTCTGCGCGGTCTCGATGGCCTTCGAGACCAAAGGATGCTGGATCTCCTCCCCTTCCTGCATTCCCAGTTTCTGCATGAGCCCCGAAATGCGGTCCGACCCGAAGATCCTCATCAAATCATCTTCGAGGGAAATAAAAAATTTGGAGGAGCCGGGGTCTCCCTGGCGCCCGGAACGGCCCCGCAGCTGATTATCGATGCGGCGGGCCTCGTGCCTCTCCGTGCCAAGCACGTGGAGTCCTCCCTTTTGAGCGACGCCGCCTCCCAGCACGATATCCGTTCCCCGGCCGGCCATGTTGGTCGCGATCGTGACCGCCGCCTCCTGGCCTGCCTGCGCCACAATCTCGGCTTCTTTTTCGTGATACTTGGCATTCAGGACGGTGTGCGGGAGGGCTTTGCGGTTCAACATTTGGCTCAAGCGCTCTGACTTTTCGATGGAGACGGTTCCCACGAGGACGGGCCGCCCTTCTTTGTGGAGCTTAACGATTTCTTCCGTGACGGCGTTGAATTTCTCGTGTTCTGTCCGGTAAATGCAGTCCGATTCGTCCGCGCGGACGCAGGTTTTGTTAGTCGGCACGACGACCACGTCCAATTTATAAATTTTTTGAAATTCCACGGCTTCCGTGGCCGCTGTTCCGGTCATGCCCGCGAGTTTTTTATAAATGCGGAAATAATTCTGAAAGGTGATCGTGGCGAGGGTTTGATTTTCCCGCTCGATCACGAGGCCCTCTTTCGCCTCGACCGCCTGATGGAGGCCGTCGGACCAGCGTCTTCCGGGCATGAGCCGGCCCGTGAATTCATCCACAATCACCACTTTTCCGTCTTTGACGAGATAATCCACATCCTTCTTAAAAAGGACGCGGGCCCGGAGCGCCTGATTGATGTGGTGGATCACGTCGATTTGGGTGTTCTCATAAAGATTCTCCACCCCCAAAAGCTCCTCCGCGTGGCGGATCCCCTCTTCGGTCAGAGTCACCGTGTGCGCTTTTTCATCGATCTTATAATCTTTCTCGCGGTCGAGGCGCGGGATGATGCGGTCAATCTTGTAATATTTGTCCGTGGATTCCTCGGCAGGCCCTGAAATGATCAGGGGGGTCCGGGCCTCGTCCACCAGGATCGAATCCACTTCGTCCACAATGGCATAATTCAGTTCGCGCTGGGCCCGGTCCTCGAAATTCACCACCATGTTGTCGCGGAGATAATCAAAACCGAATTCGTTATTGGTCCCGTAAGTGATGTCCGAGCGGTAGGCGGCCTGCCTTTCCTCGGTTTTGATGTCGTGTTGAATGACGCCCACGGTGAGGCCGAGGGATTCATAGACCGGTCCCATCCAATTCCGGTCGCGGCGGGCGAGGTAATCATTGACCGTCACCAAATGGCAGCCTTTCCCCGTGAGGGCATTGAGATAAAGAGGGAGCGTTGCGACCAGAGTTTTTCCTTCCCCCGTGGCCATTTCCGCAATTTTTCCCTGATGGAGCACAAGGCCGCCCAAAATCTGAACGTCAAAGTGGCGCATGTTGATCGTCCGCCGGGCGGCTTCGCGCACCACGGCAAAGGCCTCCACCAGAAGATCATCCAATTTGACGCCCTGGGCCAGCCTCTCGCGGAATTCGATTGTTTTTGCGCGGAGCCCCTCGTCCGAAAGCTTCTGGATCTCCGGCTCCAGGGCATTCACCTGGCGGACCGTAGGCCAGAGACGCTTGAGCGTTCTTTCATTTTGTGTTCCAAATATTTTTTTCAGAAAAAATTGGATCATAATTTATCTACTCCAACCGTCATTGCGAGGAGGCCGAAGGCCGACGAAGCAATCTACTGACGTTTCATTAAACAATGGGTACATATCATGGCCACGGTAAATCGGACGCGTGAATGCAAGATCGGAGGAGCCGTTGGGAATGCCGAAGCCTTCCGAGCGGCCGGTTAAGGAGCT
>Ga0187893_10001627_pt1 | contig 53085 bp, 49 predicted proteins | sample MA1701074metaG_FD_139574 | JGI IMG/M metagenome (GOLD analysis project Ga0187893, IMG submission 139574) | White microbial mat communities from a basaltic lava cave in the Kipuka Kanohina Cave System on the Island of Hawaii, USA - MA170107-4 metaG ... | reverse complement strand
TTTAGCCTTAAAGAAATATCTTCCTTACTACAACGAGAAACGTCTGCATTTTGGTTTAAACTTGCAGACACCACAGAGTATATTAACAGCTAAGTGTTTCCAAGGTATTGATTAGAATACGGTCTTAGGAGGTCTTAAAAAATAAGCTTAGAAATCAAGCATGCTATACAAAACGACCCCGAGTGCCACGGAGACATTGAGCGACTCTTTGCGGCCGTGCATGGGGATCTCGGCGATGGCATCGCAGGTTTTTAGGATGTTTTTTGGCAGACCGGAAACTTCAGAACCCGCGAGGAATGCCAGCTTTTTGCTTTTAGGTTTTAGTTTTCTGTAATCAACTGATTTCGGATCCTGTTCGATCGCAATAACGTAAAAGCCCCCAGATTTTAGATTTGAGATCAGAGATGTAAGATTTTTCCTCTGTTCCCAAGCTACAAATTCTTCCGCCCCGAGCGCGGATTTGGCGACATCTTTCCTCTTCCTTCCAAAACGGTCTAGAGGTGTGGGCGTATAGCCGGTCAGATAAATTTTACCTACCCCCGCCGCATCGCAAGTGCGAAACATCGCGCCCACGTTCTCGGCGCTCCGGATATTGTGGAGAATGACAACGTTAGAATAACTTTCTTTGAACATCTTCGACTTTCTTCGGTGCCTCGGCTATCGGGACTTTCTCTCCAGTACCCTTCGCTTTCTCGAGCGCAGAGGGTAATTTTCTAAACGTTTCTTCATACATCCGCATTGCCCCGGTGCCGCGGAGCGCCGCGGCGGGATGGAGCATGGGTAAAATGAAGTAATTCCCGGATTTAAAAATCTTCCCCTGGTCGCGAGTAATCTTCGCAAGCGGCAGGAAATAATTCATGGCAAATCTTCCCAGCGGCACGATGATTTTCGGCGCGATGATATCGACTTGCCGCGTAAGATAGGGTTTATAACTTTCAATTTCTTCTGGTAATGGATCCCGATTTTCCGGCGGCCGGCGTTTGACGATATTAGTGATATAAACATCTTTTTCTTGCCAGCCGATGTCGCGGAGGGATTTCCTTAAGAGCTGGCCCGCGCGCCCGACAAACGGCCGGATCATCTCATCTTCGGTCGCGCCGGGCGCTTCGCCGATAAAAAGAACTTCGCACTCTGGATTGCCCTCGCCAAAGACCAAATTGGTCCCAAGCGGGAGCTTGGGGTCTTTCTGCATCTCGGCTTTGAGTCCCTCCAATTCCGAGTTTTTATCCATACTACTTATTATCTAATAAAACTCTTGTTGCGCAAATTCTTGTGGTAGCTTATGGCAAAGCGATGCGCCTCGCTCGAGACAAGAAGAATTTCCCGCTCATACCGGCGAGCGAGGCGAGTTTCTCCAAGAATATTTTTGGGCCGGTGGAACTCATCTTTGACCACGCCGAGAATTGGAGTAGTAACTCCGGACTTCTGTAAGACCCTCTGGAGCGCCCGCATCTGCGCCCGGCCGCCATCCACCACGATGAGATTGGGGTATGGCCACTCGGGGTGGGCCAGCCGGCGGTCCAGAACTTCTGCAAGCGCGCCGGTGTCGTCCGGCCGGTCTTTGGTCCTCACCTTGAATTTGCGGTACTCATTCTTGGCCGCCATGCCATTCTCAACCACCGTCATCACTCCGACCATGCTCTCTCCGGAGAGATGAGCCACGTCATAGGCCTCAATCCGGAAAATAGGCCCTAGGCTATAGGCGCTAGGCTCTAGCTTGATGAGGGCAACGTCGTTTATGTGCCGGAGCGCAAAGATCTGCCTTTTAACAATATCGGCCTTCTCAAATTCTTGGTTCTGGGCGTATTTTTTCATATCCCTTTTCAACCCCTCCAGAATTTTTTTCTTTTTACCCTGAAAGAAAAGTTTAATGTTTTGAATGTTTTTCTTGTAAGCTTCCTGTCCTTCGATGGTTGTCAGATCTGGAGCCAGGCCCACTTGCCGATAGAATTCATAATTCTGCCGCTTGCTCGCGCTCGCATCCAAGTATGGGAAAATCTTTCGGATAATTTTGAGGGCCGCCCAAAGCTGCAAGCCGTAGACGTATGGCCCGAAGGCCTTTTGCCTCTCTGTTTCTGTTAAGCTCTTGCCCCGGACAATTAGAACTCTCGGTAATTTCTCCTTAGTGATAACTACGTAGTTAAAACTCTTGTCATCCTTGGCGGCGAGGTTGTGGTGAGGTTGGTTTTTTTTAATCAGATTCGCCTCAAGCACGAGCGCTTCCAGGACCGAGGTGGTTTCCTGCCATTTCAAATTATCCGCTTTTAAAACCATCTCCGAAACCAGCGTCCCCCGAGTCGTTGCCAGATCTCTCCCGAAATAACTTCTAACTCTGGAGCGGAGCGAAGTGGCTTTGCCAATGTACAAGATTTTCCTACCCTTTCGGAAAAGGTAGACGCCGGGCTTATCAGGTATTTTTAACTTCGCTAATTTCTCTTTTTTCATCCCGTTAGAAATTTAAACATAATAACCTTCGTTACATTACTTACTCTTGGTGAATTTCTAACGGGATTCATTTCAAGATCTTTTTTAAATATTTTCCGGTATGACTCTTAGGGTTATTCGCAACCTCTTCCGGAGTGCCCTTGGCCACCAGGACGCCGCCGCCTTCTCCGCCCTCCGGCCCCAAATCGATAACATGGTCCGAGTTTTTGATGATGTCCAGGTTGTGCTCAATGAGAACCACGGAGTTCCCCCGCCGGACCAATTGATTTAAGACCTCGAGCAACTTCACCATGTCGTCATAATGCATACCCACCGTCGGCTCGTCGAGGAGATAGATGGTCTTCTCGGTGTGCGGACGGAAGAGCTCACTGGAAATCTTTACTCTCTGCGCTTCGCCGCCGGAGAGAGTAGTAGCCGACTGGCCGAGCTCGAGGTAGCCGAGCCCCACACCTTCTAGGGTCTGCAACCGGTCCGCTACTTGAGGAATGTCCTTGAAAAATTTAAGCCCCTCTTCCACGGTCATGCGGAGAATTTCGTATATGTTCTTTTTTTTGTATTTCACCGTAAGGGTCTCCTTGTCGAAACGTTTGCCCAGGCACACATCGCAGGTGACGTAGACGGTCGGCAGGAAGTGCATCTCCACCGCGATGAGACCGTTGCCTTCGCAGGCCTCGCAACGCCCGCCTTTAACGTTAAAAGAGAAGCGACTCGGGCCCCAGCCGCGGAGCCGGGCTTCCTCAGTCTCGGCGAAGAGATCGCGGATTGGCGTGAAGGCGCCGGTGTAAGTGGCAATATTTGAGCGGGGAGTCCGTCCGATCGGGGACTGATCAATGAGAATAACTCGGGAGAGATACTCCGCGCCAGTGAAGCTCGCACAATTGAAAGTTTGGGCGCTCCGATGCTTTCTTTCCAGGCGGGCCTCCAGATTTTTGTGTAAAATTTCATGCATAAGCGAAGACTTGCCGGAACCGGAAACGCCGGTAATCGTGGTTAAGACGCTAAGCGGCACCTCCACATTTAAGTTCTTTATATTGAAAACTTTGCCACCGGAGATGCGTAGGGTTCCATGACCTTCTCGCCGCTTTTTAGGAACCGGGATCTTGGTTTCTTCCCGGAGATACGAGAGCGTCCGCGAGCCATTCGAATTTCTCTTGGCAGTGAGAAGTTCCGAGAGCCAACCAGAGGTGACAATTTCCCCGCCGTGAACTCCCGCCTTGGGCCCGATATCCACAATGTAATCCGAAGAGTAGATAGTATCCTCGTCGTGCTCCACGACTATTATCGTATTGCCAAGATCACGAAGATTAAGAAGTGTGCGGATAAGCCGGGCGTTGTCCCTAGGGTGGAGACCAATGGTCGGCTCATCGAGTACGTAAAGGGCGCCCACCAGCCGCGAGCCGAGCTGGGAAGCGAGGCGAATCCTCTGCGCTTCCCCGCCGGAGAGAGTATTGGCTTTGCGAGAAAGTTCCAGATAATCGAGTCCGACGTCGAGGAGAAATTGGAGACGGTCTTTTATTTCCCGAACAACCGACAGAGAAATTTCCTTCTCTTTCTGTGTCAGTTTCAAATTTTGGAAAAAACTGTACGCCTCGGAAACCGAGAGCGTGGAAACATCCAAGATGTTCCGCCGATCCTTCTTGTTTTCTTGGGTCTCGATGAAAACATGGAGTGCCTCCTTGCGGAGGCGTGCGCCCTGACACTCGGGACAGGGCTCCTCGGAGCCCCAGTACTCGGTCCCCAAGCCGTGGCAACGCGGACAGGCGCCGTAGGGCGAATTGAAGGAGAAAAGCCTGGGCTCTATCTCCGGGAAAGAGAAACCGTCGTTCTTGCAGGCGAAGCGGGCGGAAACGAGAAACTCTTCGGCGCCGACACTCACCTGGACCAAGCCGTCTGACTCAATGAGCGCGCGCTCCAGAGCTTCCGAGAGCCGCATCCGGAATGACGCGGAGTCTTTGCCGAATTCCTGCGGAGAAAACCGATCGATCAGAACATCAATGGTGTGCGCCTTTTTCTTCTTAAGTTCTATCCGCTCCCGCAATTTTTTCATTTCCCCATCTACCCGCACTTCGGCAAAACCCTTGCCGAGAAGATCATAGAGGAGTTGATAATACTCGCCCTTCCGCCCGCGGACAATCGGAGAGAAAATATTAATTTCTTGATTCTTATTTTTTATTTTCTCTAAGATAAAATTCAAGATCTCTTCGTTAGACAATTTTTTAATTTCCTCGCCACAGAGCGGGCAATGCGGCCGCCCGATGCGCGCGTACATGACCCGCAGATAGTCGTAGATCTCGGTAATGGTCGCGACCGTGGAGCGGGGATTATTGGAGCGCGATTTCTGGTCGATGGAAATCGCCGGCGAGAGCCCGGAGATCTCATCCACGTCCGGCTTGGGCATCTGGGTCAGAAACTGCCGGGCGTAGGAAGAGAGCGACTCCACGTAGCGCCGCTGGCCCTCGGCAAAGATGGTGTCGAAGGCGAGGGAAGACTTGCCCGAGCCGGAGACACCGGTAATCGCGATCATCGAATTCCGCGGCATCTCCACGCTTACGTTCTTCAAGTTATGGGTTCGCGCTCCTTTAACTATTATTTTGCCTGCCCCGTAGGAGGTTTGCCTCTTTTCGGGGCCAGTGGTGTCTTTTTTCATAAACGAACTTGCCCCCGCTTTCTCCATAGGGGGGTGTATCAATATTAAACTGTCCTCAAATTATAATCAGATTGTAAGGAAAATCAAATGTCTTACCAACCCCACGGCCGTGGAGATAGTAAGATTTGTAGTTTTATGGTGTTGCCATGCGAGTCAAAACGAAAACCCCCGGGACCAGTGACAAAGTGTCAAAGGTCCCGAGGGTCTCTGCCCGCCTTGCGGGCAATTCGAGGGACTTAGTTGCCGGGGGAGAACACCCGGAGGCCAGCACTCCACCCGCTGTCGCCGCGGCGCCACGCGCTGACACGCCACTCGCGGTCGTCGGCGCTCCAGTTCACGAACACGACGCAGGAGCTGGTATAGAACAGGTTGGCGAAGCCGTTATTCAGGAGTTCGCCTTCCTTTCCTTCCTCTTGGGCCGCGATGAGACGGGCGATAGTCCTACACACCTGCTCGTCTCCAAACAGGTGGTTCGGGCCGACCATCTTCTCGATGTCGGCGTCGCTCATCTCTCGGGAGAGGTCGATGTGCTTGACCTCGGTCGAGATATTCACGACCCTGCCAAGAACCCTCGCCCGGAAATCCGGCGAGACCCAGAGGCCGAGCCGCGGCTGGAAGAATGCGGCGGGGTTGTTGGGATCGGTCTTGGACGCTTCCCCATTGAGGTCCCGGAGAAAGCTCTGCAGCGAAAGTGGGTCGTCGATCCACTTCTGCATGGCTTCCATTCCCATATCGCTCGGAAGGTTTTCCAGAATCCGAGCGCCGAGCTTTGCTGTTTGCTTGTCCATGGCGTTTTTTCCTTTCGGTTTTCGCCATTTATTGCTAGAGGACGACAGGATTGTCGCCATAGCTTCGAAATCCCCACGGCAAGATTTAATCTTGCCGTAAATCTTACCGTAAGAAACTCGAAGCTAGGGCGACCTTTTCGCCCGCCGAAGGACGGGTAAACAAGTAGCTACAAAGAACCTATTACCCTTACATTATACACCCAAAAGGCAATTCTGTCAATAATTAGTTTGGAGACTATTGAATTAAGGATAGAAATTTACCTTTTGCCTCTTCGACAATTTTATCATCCGCCGAGGCGACAAATTTAAATCCCCGCGCGACGTAATCAGCCGAACGGACTTGATCAATAAGAGCCACGCCGGAAATTTCTCCCGAGTTTATAACAACTTCAAAGGGATAGTGCTTCTGCTTGGAAGTAATGGGAGCAACTAGGGCCAGCCCGCTTTTTTCATTCAAAAACGCCCTACTTAGGACCAAGGCCGGCCGAACTCCTTTTTGTTCCCGTCCCGTCGTTGGAGAAAAATTAAAATAAACTATATCGCCTTGGTCGGGAACATAGCCTTTTACCATATTTCCTTGCCCTTGGGCTTACCCCAATCGAATTCTTCATGACGATTCTTCTTGGTGATGCCTTTCACCAGTGCCTCCAGGGTATACCTCGGCTTGGCTTTGGCGATGACAATTTTATCTCCCGACTGTTCGAATCTGACCGGGGAGCCGTCCCGGAGATCCAAGTTCTCCGCGAACTCATCCGGGATCCGAATTGCCAAACTGTTGCCCCATTTTTTTACTTTGGTAGTCATTAATAAAGTATATACATTGTATCTACAATGTCAACTAGGGTCGCGGCAGCGCGACCTTTGATTCCCCCAGGGCGTAGGGGGCCACTTGGTACTCTCCGAAATAAAAGGTGGTGGAGTCGGGGAGAATCGTAAAGACGCTAAAATTCTCGAGAGTGGGCTCGGTGCCGGCGAGGAGCATGTCTTCGTTGGCGTTCTTGCCGAATTTAGCCCGGAGTTCCTTGCGCGCAAAGTTAGAAATGGTTTTTAAATAATTCGGATCGTTCGGGAAAAGGTCGCGGAGAGCAACCTCACTCTTACCTTTGACGTCGTAATTGAATGAGGCAATAGCGTGGAAGTCGTGCGCGCCGCCGAGGTACCCCCCAAGGCGAAGCACGAAACTAATGTAGTCCTCATTGACTTGAACCGGGGTCCAAGAAGTGTAAAAAGGGAATTTATCTCCGTCCGTCATAATCTTCCGAGTCTCTTCGGCATCCGAGGTATGGGTTTCTATTGCTCCCATTACAAATTCCTCAATGCTGGAGTTGAGGTCCGGTGCGTTCCTGAACTCGGGGTAGACCACATCGAAGGTGGCGTCCGCCGTTCCCTCTTTATAAGTCCTGGTCTCGTAAAGCGAAGGGTCGACGAGGAGAGTAACTTTTTCTGTCTCTCCGTTTTCCGATGTCGGTGCCTCGTATTCGGACTTGCTGTCGAGAATAAAGTAGGCGCCCCCAGCAACCAGAATAATTATGGCCAGGGCGATAAGCAGCTTCTTCATTCCTTTATCTTAGCACGGAGCGCAACTATCTCGTCACGGAGTATCGCCGCTGATTCGAAGTCAAGCTCCTTGACCGCGCGATTCATTTCTTTATCCTTTATTTTGATAATCTTTTCCAAGGAAACTCCGCCCCCACCGAAAACCTGGAGATCGGTCGCTAGTTCGCTAGCGACCACTCTCTCGTGCTCGCTCGCGAGCTCTTCGGTAATGTCTTTTATGTTTTTAAGGATTGTTTGCGGAGTAATACCGTGCTCCCTATTGTGCTTAAGCTGGATGGTACGCCTCCGCTCGGTTTCCGCGAGTGAGCGCCTCATTGAGCCGGTCACTACGTCCGCATACAGAATCACTCTGCCCGCGACATTCCGGGCTGCTCGGCCGATGGTCTGAATAAGCGAGGTCTCGGAGCGGAGAAAGCCCTCCTTGTCCGCGTCCAAGATTCCGATAAGCGCCACTTCCGGAAGGTCTAATCCTTCGCGCAGGAGATTCACGCCAACGAGCACATCGTACTTGCCCCTCCGGAAGTCGGTCAGGAGCTTAATGCGCTCCAAGGTCTCCACGTCACTATGCAGATATTCCGCCTTGATGCCCTTCTCCTTTAGATACGTAGACAAATCCTCTGCCATTTTTTTAGTTAAAGTCGTGGCCAACACGCGATTGCCGGAGAGAATTGTTTTTTCTGCTTCATTAATAAAATCTCGGACCTGCCCGGGGTAATCACCTGCCTCACTGACTTTTTTTACCACTGTCACCGGATCAACCAGTCCCGTGGGTCGGATGATCTGCTCGACAACTTGCCCACTCTCCCGCCGCTCTGCCTCGCCCGGCGTGGCGCTCGTGTAAATAACAGCCCCGATCCTGTTGCCGAACTCATCGTACTTAAGCGGGCGATTGTCCCGCGCGCTGGGCAGGCGGAATCCGTGCTCGATAAGTGTGCCTTTCCGAGAAGCGTCTCCGGCATACATGCCTTGGAGTTGAGGCACCGTCACGTGCGACTCGTCAATGACCGTCAGAAATCCTGTTTTAGGAAAGTAGGAGAGAAGCGTTTCCGGCGGCTCGCCCGGAGGGCGGAAAGAGAGGTGGCGAGAATAATTTTCTATGCCGCTACAGTAACCGATCTCCTTTATCATCGCGAGGTCGTAGTTGGTCCGCCGCTTAAGTCGCTCGGCCTCGAGAAGCTTCCCTTCTCTCTCGAACTTGAGAAGCTCTGCCTTTAGTTCACTCTTAATGTTTCCGATCGCGAGCTTTAGCTTCGCGGGCTGGGTAATGAAGTGCTTGGCCGGGAAAATATATACTTCGTTCTTCTCCTCTAGAATGCTTCTCGAAACTGGATCAACCTTAAGAATTTTTTCTATTTTTCCTCCGAGAAATTCTATCTGATAGATTAATGCTTCCGACACCGGCATGACTTCGATCCTGCTCCCCTGCGCGCGGAAGGTTCCCGGCACAAGATCCGCGTTGGTGCGGGAGAAATGGATTCCGACCAGGCGCTTCATGAGCGCGAGCCGATCGGCCGATGCCCCCACCGCAAGGCGCAAATTCACCTTCTCATATTCCGCGGGCGAGCCCAGACCATAAATACAGGAAACGGAAGCTACTATAATTACATCCCCCCGACTAAGGAGGGCAGCCGTTGAGGCATGGCGAAGACGGTCGATTTCCTTATTAATCCCTGCGTCCTTCTCAATATACGTGTCAGTTACGGGAAGATACGCTTCCGGCTGATAATAGTCGTAGTAAGAGACGAAGTAGTGCACGGCCGCGTCCGGAAAAAATTCCCGGAACTCTTGAGCGAGCTGGGCGGCCAGAGTTTTATTGTGAGCGATGACTAGTGCGGGCTTATTGTACTCTTCTATCACATTAGCGATAGTAAAAGTTTTGCCAGTGCCGGTCGCTCCGAGGAGGGTCTGCTTTCGGACCCCACGGCGTAACCCCTCTCCCAATTTCGCAATCGCCTCGGGTTGATCACCGGCGGGCAGGAACGCGCTTTTAATACGAAAAAGTTTCTCGGCCATCTTCCCAAGATAGCAGAACTGGATTCGAAATCAAATCTATTCCGCTTCGGTTACGACCGAACCCTCGGTCGCCTTCTCGGAGAGCTTGACTGCTATCTCTTGCCCCTTCTTGCCGGAGGTAACCGGCTTGTGGTCAAGCTGCATCGAAGAAATAGTCTCGGTAAATTCCTTGTCGCCGTGGCTTACTTTTACCGTAGTCCCGGCCTTCAAAGTCCCGTCCAGTCTAATCACCGCTACCGAGAGCTTATCGTACCAGTGCACCACTTTTCCAACTGGCTTTGCCATAGACTGTAGTATAGCACAAGCTTGCTATTTTACATCCCCTAACTGGACGTCCAGGTCGTAGACCCCGCTATAGGCCTTGACCACGATCCTGTAGACCAAGGCCGCGCTTATCAGGGTGAAAATAAACAAATAAAGAAGCGAGCGGCTTAAACTAAGGGAAAGGAACATGCTTTTATGGTATACTATCCGCATGCAGAGTGTCAAAAATTTCTTTTTGACTATCCTTACCGCCCTCCTCGTCGCGATTCTCGGCTGGTGGGCAATGACTTCGCTCGAGCCCGGGGACATTCACGCGGAGAGGGCAAGGTATAAGGCGCTGGAGCAAAGAAATGAGGAGTTAGAAAAGGAAGTAGCGGACCTAGAAGAGGAGCTTGCGGAGCTCCAGCCGCCCACTCTGGAGCCGGAAGAGCAAGGATCCACGGAAGTTTCTCCTCCGCCTCCGGCGCCCTCGCAGTATGCCAATCTAATCTCCGAAATCCAGGAGCTAGTCGACGACAAGGTTACCATGAAAGCGGGCTCCAAGGGGACGAGAGTGGGAACGGTACAGGAATTTCTAAACATTTACTTTAAAACCAGTAAAAAAATCGACAACGACTTCGGCAAAAGTATGGAGACTGACATCCGGAATTTCCAGAAGGCGGAGGGCCTGCCTGTAACCGGTCAAGCCTCCACCCAGACCTTCACCAAGATGGTCGAATGGCTCCGGAGTCATTGATTTCCCGTCTTCTTTCTTATATATTTGGAAAATCCGCCCGTAGCTCAGCCTGGTAGAGCTGCTCCCTTTTAAGGAGAAGGTCGTAGGTTCGAATCCTACCGGGCGGACACTGCGAAAAGCATTTAGATTGCTTCCAAAATATACTGCTCCAAAGCCGCTTCGGCGTCGCGGCCGCCCTGGCGGGCTTCGGGTAGGAGATAGGAGAGTTTCCCGGCGAACTTCTCTAGTTCCGCTTCTTTAAATTTCGCAAAATTCTTTTTGAGAATCATGTCCTTGGCCTTCCAGAAAAGTACTCCGATGAGCTCTTCTAGAGAAACCCCCGCAAGAACGGCCTGCCGGAAAGAGAGCCAGAGCCCCAATTTATCCCTTTTACCTAAGGCGTTGGCGAGAAGAAAATTGTTGAATTTTTCTCCTTGCTCCCCTGGCTCGTAGAAATTCACTTGGGCGCCCGCGCTTCTGAATGCTTCTAGAGTTGCCTTCGATAATCTGCCTTCGATAAATACAAAATAATTTCCAGACTCTGTCATTTGTGGTAGTTTTCCGAGGATAAACTCCCTAACTTCCGGAGCATCCAAGCAGTTCGTGAAGACGATCGCCGAAGTTTTGAAAAAAAGACCAGCTCCGGAGTAAAAGCTCTCGATTTGAAGCGGGTCAAATTCGCGCGGACTTATTTTAAAGACCTCCGTCCCGGCCGGGAGCCCGGCCATAAACTTAAGATGCGCGGCACGGCGCTTCTCGACATCTCCACCGGTGAAAAGGGTGATCATAACCGCACCATCTTCTCGTATTCCCGATAGGCGTCACCGTATTTATCCTCGAGCACCTCCTCGTATCTCCGGAGGAATATTAACTTGGTGATAATGAAGGAAAGGATGGTTGAAAGAAAAACAAAGAAAGCATTCAAAACGACGGCGAGTCCCATGGTCAGAACGAAAAGGCCCCAGTGGGTGGGGGTACGGCTATAGCAATAAGGCCCGCACAGAAAGTCTTCTTTAGTCAGATTCCCGTTCTTATGGAGATGCCGGTTGCTGCGCTGGGCCCAGAAGATGAGGCCGGTCCCGAGAATAAGGAGCAGGACCCCGAAAAGAGCGGAGGCCGTATTGGTAAAAAAGCGGAGTGGGTAGAAATAATCGAGCGCGATCCCGACAATCAGAAATAAAAAATAGACAAAATACGAATGCGCCAGAGTGTGGTGGATGCGCCTAGTTTGAGGGTCAACAATTTTCTCGGGAGAGTCCGCCATGCCCTGACTATATCACACTATTTCACATCCGCGAAGCTCTTGCCTGCTCCCGTGGAAACGCGGAGAGGCACGGCACTCTTATGCCTCACGAACGAACGCGAGAGCACTCCTTCCATCGCCCCTTTGATAACTCCGGAAGCTTTCTCGAGCACGCTCTCCTCGATCTCGTAAACCAGTTCGTCGTGGATTACGAGGACCAACCGCGCGGCGGGTAGAAGCCCTGCCTTCATAAGATCCTCCCGGGCATTGCGGATCGCTAGCTTCATGATGTCTGCCGCGGTACCCTGAATCGGGGCATTTATTGCCATTCTCTCCGCGAGCGCGCGAAGATATGGGATGCGAGAATTTATGTTCGGGAAATTACGCCGGCGGCCGAAGAGCGTTTCGGTATAACCGTTTCGGAGCGCGAAAGATTTCACCTCCTCTAGATAGCTCTTAAGTCCGTTAAATTCCGTGAAGTAATCATTGTAGAATTTTTGGGCCTCGGCTCGGGTCCGCCCCAGATTTTTTTGCAAGGCGGATACGCCCATGCCGTAGAGGATGCCGAAATTGATAACTTTCGCCTGCCGGCGCATCTCCGCGGTAACTCGTTCGGCGGGGACCCCGAAGACAAAGGCGGCAACTCCGGCGTGGACATCCTCCCCGCTTCGGAAAATTTCGGTCATCTTCTTGTCCCGAGAGAGGATCGCCGCGACTCTTAGCTCGATCTGGCTGTAATCGAAGGCGGCAAGCTTGGCACCAGGGCTCGCAATGAAACCCCTGCGAATCCGCTTGCCCAACTCTGATTTAATCGGAAGATTCTGGAGATTCGGACCCTCTGAAGAGAAGCGCCCGGTTACGGCGCCGTTCTGCAGGAATTTGGCATGCAGGCGTCCGTCTGGCCCCGGGAGCTTGGGAATAACATCTATATAAGTGGAGAGGAGTTTGGCCAGTTCGCGATAATTTATTATCTCTCGGACAATTTGATTTTCTGCCGCGAGTTCTTCCAAAACCTCGATCTTAGTGGAAAGGGCACCGCTTTTGCCCCTGCCCTTCCCTCGGAAGCCAAGCTTTGTAAAAAGAACTTCTCCTAACTGTCTCGGAGAGTTTATATTAAATTCTTCTCCCGCTAGTTCCCAGATTTTTTTCGCCCGGATATCCAGCTGCCGATGGTACTCCTTAGAAAGCGTCTCAAAATATTTCTTGTCGATTAAAATACCAGCTTCCTCCATCTCCCGGACCGCCGCCATGATCGGTTGTTCGATTTCTTGGTAGACTTTCATCAAGTTTCTATTCTTTAGTTCTCCGAAAATAAGGCGGTGGGCTTCCTCAAACGAATTAGTTTTCGCGAAGATTAAAATTTGCTCTAGACTTGGGTTTGAGGTATCAGAGTTGAGAAGCCAGAGAGCCACGGAGGCCTCGCGTAGCTTAAGCGGATCGACCCTGGCGGCGGCCGTCGGGTTGGGAGTCTCGCGAAGCGCCGGGACTGCCTGCCCGTTCGCTTCGAAAAACTTGCGAATGCGGGCGTAGAGACTCCGAAATTCAAATTTAGAAAAGGTTTGCTCGATCTTTTCAAGGTCCGCGCTTGCCCAGAAATTCTCCTTTGGCATCTTGAAACTTATCGGGGCATCGCTCCGGAGCTTCGCGAGTGTTTTAGAAAACTTTGCCTCTTCTTCCCCGTCTGCCAGGAGCTTAACTATCCTCTCCGAGAAGAATTCTCTGACCTTTAACTTGCCACTTTTAACTTTTAACTTCTTGTATATTTCCTCCACTGTACCGAATTTCTGTATGAGTTCGGTCGCGATTTTCTCGCCAATGCCCCGGATGCCCACAATATTATCCGAGGGGTCTCCGCGCAGTCCCTTGAAATCTGGAATGTACGCGGGCTTAAAGCCGAAGCGTTCCACCACCTTCTCTTCATCATATAAAATCGTGTCCGCGAGCCCTTTGCGGAGAGTATAAACTTGCACGGCTTTGCCGGAGATGAGCTGCATTGTGTCCATGTCACCGGAAGCGATGATGATCCTAAGCTCGCTCTCACTTCTAAACTTCTCGACGAGAGTAGCAATGACATCGTCTGCCTCGAATCCCGGGGCGTCGCAAATCGGAATATTGAAAGCTTCGAAAATCTCCCGGGACTTATCGAGTTGCGCCACCAGGGCGTCTTCGGTTTTAACCCGGGTGCCCTTATATGCCTCGTAGGCCTCGTGGCGGAAAGTTTTTTCGGGCCGATCATAGCAGGCCACGATGTAGTCGGGCTTGAGTTCCCCCACGATCTTCATGAGCATGGTGGAGAGCCCGTAGAGCGCCCCCGTGGGCTCGCCGCTCGACGAGAGAAACTCCGGCAGAGCATGGTAGGCGCGGTGAATTATCGCGTGAGCATCTAAAAGAACCAGTAATTTAGAATCTTTCGACATTTAAGAATTATAACATTTTAAACCAGCGACGTAATGTCAAGGTTCAACCTTGACATTTGGGGCGAGAGAAATATAATTAAAATATGTCTAGGAATTTTTCATTTTCGGTGGGTGAATACTACCACTGCTATTCGCGTGGAACAGAGAAAAGGAAAATATTTTTAAACAGAAAAGACCACGAGAGATTTATTGCTCTTCTTTTTGTATGCAATAGTGTTGAAACAATCCACTTAAGTGATCACTGGGAAAAACCTTTTTATCAGATCTTTGACATTCCGCGAAGTAGCACTATTGTCGATATTGGGGCATACTCTTTGATGCCAAATCATTTTCATTTACTCCTTCGCGAGAAGAAAGAAGGAGGTATCAGTCTTTTTATGCAAAAGCTCATTACTGCTTACACTATGTATTTTAACAGGAAATATAATCGAGTCGGAGTTTTATTTGAAAGTCGATTCAAGGCTGAGCACGCTAATAAAAATAAGTACTTAAAATATCTTTTTTCTTATATCCATTTAAACCCAGAAAGATTAATGGATCCAGTTTGGAAAGAAGGAGGGGGAAAAAATATAGGCAAGGCGAAAAAATTTTTGGAAGAATACACTTATTCAAGTCACTTAGACTATTCAAAAAAGGAAAGGCGGCCTCAAGGCGCGCTGCTAGACAAAAACTCTTTCCCTGGTTATTTTATTAACATAAAGGACTTCGAGGAAGAAATGCTCGACTGGCTTAATGTCAAGGTTGAACCTTGACATTCTCGTAGCCACCCGATCGATGCATAACTTCGTATTTATTATATAAAATACAAAAGGCCCCCTCAGCGGTTTGGAGTAACAGCGCGAAACTCTCCGGATCCCGAACACCGTCCATGATCATCTTACCGATCATCCAGAACAGTTTCAGGATTCGCTCGTACACGTTTCCTTCTCGGTCGTTGCTCACGACTTTCTCCTTGTGAAAAAGAATTCGCCCGTTGCTCACAGGCATATTCCGGAATTGCCGGACCAGGCGCAAGGTAACCCTTGCCTATCCAGCTATGATTATACACCTTTTGAGTAAAAAAGTCAATACATTAAATATACAAGAAGATAAAGCTAAATTTGATATAATCATATTTAATGTCGGATTTTGATGACGAAAAACAAAAGAAGCAACTGGAAGACCTAAGGAGGCAGGAAGAAGAAGAGCTCATCGCCTCCCTCTCGGAATCGGAGTTTGGCATTCCTTACATCGACCTCTATCATCAAATTGTTGAGAACGAGGCGCTCCGGATCATCCCGGAAGAGGAGGCCAGGAGTCTAAAAATTGCTCCCTTTCGGATCTCCGGGAAAAATGCGCTGATTGCCGTCCGCTCTCCGCAACCGGAACTTCTTGAAAAAATTAAGGAAGAAGTGGCGACGAAGGGCTATGCCGCGTCTTTCTACATGGCTTCGGAGGCCTCCCTTCGGAAAGTCTGGGACCGCTACGTGGAACTCTCCATGGCGGAGACCTCTCGGGTGGGAGGAGTTGAGATCTCTGCCACGGTGCTCCGTGGTATTGCCGAGAATATTAGCGGAATGAAGGATATCGGGAGAGTAATCGACGAGGCAGTGGGGTCGAAGGAGTCTCATAAGATCTCGAGAATTCTCGAGGTAATCCTTGCGGGAGCAATTGCCCTTAAGGCTTCCGACGTGCACGTTGAGCCGGAGAAAGAGAGCGCCCGAGTACGCCTTCGCCTCGATGGGGTTCTCTATGACGTGGCCCATCTTCCGCTTGATGTCTACCACCTGCTTAATTCTCGAGTAAAGCTCCTCTCCGGAATGAAACTCACCGGAAAAATTTCTCAGGACGGGCGCTTCAGCATAATTGAAGGGAAAGATGAGATAAACATAAGAAGCTCCATGATCCCGGGTTCTTACGGCGAAGCGATTGTGATGCGGATCCTGGATCCGAAATCCATACAGGTCCCGTTCGAGGAACTCGGCATTCCGCGGAGTCTGCTCCAGATAGTCGAAGAGGAAATCAAGAAACCAAACGGCATGATCCTCCTGACTGGTCCGACCGGCAGCGGCAAAACTACCACTCTTTACGCCATCCTTAAAAAAATTTATTCGCCGGAGATTAACATCATCACGATCGAAGACCCGGTCGAGTACCATATTCCCGGGATTACCCAAACGCAGGTCGCGCAAGTACAAATAACCGAGGACAAAAGGGCTGCCCACCTCAAAACTTACAACTTCCTGGAAGGTCTCCGCTCCGCGCTCCGGCAGGACCCAGATGTCATAATGATCGGAGAAATCCGGGATTCGGAAACCGCTAAAACGGCCGTGCAGTCAGCTCTGACCGGACACCTGGTTCTCTCCACCCTCCACACCAACAACGCCGCCGGCGTAATTCCCCGTCTCATTGACCTCGAGGTGAACCCGAAGATAATGGCCTCGGCTCTTACTCTCTCCATGGCCCAGCGACTAGTCCGACGTCTTTGCCAATTCTGCAAGGTGGAAAAGTCTGCTGACCCAGAAACGGAAGAAACAATAAACAACACCCTAGAGAACATGGAGAGAGTCGGGAAAAATCCAAAAGAATACGGGGTTGCAAAGAGAGAAGCGAATCTTAAAATTTTCTTCCCCGTCGGCTGTAACCGTTGCAACGAAACCGGGTATTCCGGCCGCATTGGGGTCTTCGAGGCAATTAAAACCAACGCGACGATTGAAAAGATAATCCCAGAGAACCCGAGTGAGCGGGAAATTAAGATGGCGGCAGAAAATCAGAAGATCCTTACCATGCGCGAGGACGGAATTGTGAAGGTCTTAACCGGCGTCACGTCAGTCGCGGAGTTAAGTAATGTGGTAGACTTAAGCAGCGAATAGAGTCATGAAAAGCAAATTCAGAGTATTCGAAAGAAAAGACCGCCGTCACTATAAAGTAATTATCTTCGGGGGTTCTCGGGTAAAGATGTACGACAGTACGTACAAAAAGGTGAAGCACTTGGCAGAAATGTTAGGGGAACGCGGGATGGATGTGGTAACTGGCGGCGGACCTGGGCTCATGCAGGCGGCGAACGAAGGCCACCGACTCGGGAGCAAAAAGGGGCGCCACCGCGTACACTCGATCGGGATAGGAGTTAAAATGCTCTGGAACCAGAAATTTAACAGGTCCGTACAGTACAAGGAAGAGTTCAACCGATTCTCAAGAAGACTCGACGAATTCATGCTCCTCTCCAACGCAGTGGTGGTTGCTCCGGGGGGACTCGGAACTACGCTCGAGCTTTTCTACGCTTGGCAACTGGTCCAAGTGCACAACATATGCAATATTCCGATAATTCTCATGGGTAAGCGCTGGCGAGAGCTTCTGCGTTGGATAAAACGTGAAGGCGTCCTAAAAAAATACTTGAGCGCAGACGATTACAAACTGGTTTTCTGCGTGGAAACTCCCAAACAAGCTATGAAAATAATTGAAGAAAGCTACAAGGCCTTCCGCGCTGGGGGAAAGAACTTTTGCCTCAACTACCGAAAGTACAAAGTTTGACTAGAGACAAAAAAAGACACTAACCCCTAAACAATCCTTCTGGACCGGAGCCCAAAAGTAACAAACTTTTGAAGGAGGGCTCCAGGAAGCCAAGGGCCACCAGAACATCCTACGCAAATTCGTATAACCTATGGTTGATTGCTTAGAGATCAGTATCCTCTTTCAAAGTTCCACCCAAAATTATAACCTACCTCCTACCTTTGGCTATCTGTTATAATGTGTACATTCTGTTAATTACTGTTAATAAGTATAGCATATTTGAGATTTAATGTCAAGCCATAAAAATGACGAAAATAAAGACCCTTTAGAGGATTCGGCCTTAGACCAGACCTTGCGCCCCGGCCGCTGGGAGGAATATGTGGGTCAGCGACACATAAAAGAAAATGTCAAAATCTTACTCCTAGCCGCAAGGGAGCGCGGGCACATCCCCGAGCACATCCTTTTCTATGGGCCCCCGGGGCTAGGGAAAACCACTCTCGCGCATTTGATTGCCAAGGACTCCGGTAGACAGATAAAAATTACCTCCGGCCCGGCCATTGAGAAAGTGGGCGACCTCGCTTCTATCCTCACCAACCTTTCCCCGGGCGACATCCTCTTTATCGACGAAGTACATCGTCTCAATAAAATGGTCGAGGAAATACTTTATCCAGCGATGGAATCCGGCGTGCTCGACATTGTCATCGGCAAAGGACCCTCCGCGCGCACTATCCAGCTCGACCTCCCGCCCTTTACTCTAATTGCGGCTACCACCCGGGTTGCGCTGGTGTCGGGTCCGCTGCGCTCCCGCTTCGGGGGAGGCGTTTTCCGTCTGGACTTTTACTCGGAAAGAGAAATAGCGGAGATCATTAAGCGCTCGAGTAAAATTCTGGGGATCGACCTGTCTGATGAAGCGAAAGACGAAATCGCTCTGCGGAGCCGTTTCACCCCCCGCCTCGCCAACTATATTCTCAAGCGCTGTCGCGACTTCGCCCAGGTGCACAAGAAACCGCTGGACAAAGAAACCGTGGGCGAAGCACTTAAAATGCTCTCGGTGGACGAGGCGGGCTTAAATGCAATCGACCGGAAATACCTGGAGGTACTTATAAAAAAATTTGGAGGCGGCCCGGTGGGTTTAAAAACTCTCTCCGCCGCTCTTTCCGAAGAAGAAGAGACCCTGGAGGAAGTGATCGAGCCGTATCTTATCCAACTGGGGTTAATCGAACGCACTTCTCGCGGGCGAACCGCGACCAAAAAGGCCGGAGAACACCTTGGAATTGAAATAAAGGGCGAGCAAGATAAATTACTATAGCCATGGCGGGACATTCAAAATGGGCCCAGATTAAAAGACAGAAAGCGGCCACGGACGCAAAGAAAAGCAAAGTGTTTTCTAAGCTCGCTCGGCAGATTAGCGTGCAGGCAAAAATTTATGGTCCGGACAGTGTGGAACTAAGAACCGTGGTGGAAAAGGCCAAGGCCGAGAACGTGCCCAAGGACATTATCGAGCGGGCAGTTAAACGCGCGGGCACCGAGGTCCCAATGGCAGGAGCCCTTTATGAAACTTACGGGCCGAGTGGAGTGGCCATTGTGATCGAGACGCTCACTGACAATAAGAACCGCACGACCCAGGAGATAAAACACATTCTCTCCGAAAATAACTTCGCCCTTGGGGCGCAAGGGTCGGCGACCTGGGCCTTTCGTAGGGATTCCGGGAAATGGTCGCCTGAAAATACCGTGCCCCTCTCCGAAGCAGATCTGGTCCTTCTTGAAAAGCTGGTGGACGAGCTCGAGGAACTTAGCGATGTACAGGAAGTTTATACAAATGCCGAATAATAAAGTGGGAACAAGAATTTTAGGTATCGATCCCGGATATGAAAGATTGGGTATTGCCGTCTTGGAACGAATCCCCTCGGGCGAGCGTGTCAATTTCTCGACTTGTTTCCAAACTTCGCCCGAACTGGAATTCCCGGAAAGACTCCGCCTCATTGCCGAGAAAATTTCCTCGGTAATCGATAGGTTCGAACCAGAGGTGCTTGCCATTGAGACTCTCTTTCTGAATACAAATCATAAGACCGCCATGCGCGTGGCGGAAGTGCGCGGAGTGGTAATCAACGAAGGGAAAAAGGACGGGCTCCGGATTCTGGAAGTCTCTCCGGGGCAAGTGAAGCTCGCGACCACCGGGGACGGGCGGGCGGATAAGAAACAAATGATGAAAATGGTAAGAATGCTTTTAAAATTGGGCTCTGGGAAGGAATCAGACGACGAACTGGATGCTATCGCGATCGCTCTTGCCGCCCTTTCTTTCTCGAAAAATATAGGAGTTATCCACAATTGAGATTTGCTCGACTTGCGAAGGGTTTTTCTTTTTGTAAAAATTAATTCAATTAAAAAGTAATTAGCAATCTAATGTTTTACGACGAAGAATTGACCGACGGAAGAAATCACGGGATGCACGAAGACGGGGAAGAGTCCTTTGAGTCCGGAGAAGAGGAAGAGCCGGAAGGATTCGAAGAGGAGGAAGACCCCTACCAAGAGAACTAATCACTTTATTTTGACAAATCTGTGTTTCCCGATGCGGAATCGGGCTCCTTTGATTGCTGGGACGCCGACATCCGTGACTACTTCTCCGCCCAGATTCTCGATCGCCCCGCTTGCGAGGAGTCTCCGGAACTCTGCCTTCGAAGAAACCACTCCCGCCTTAACCAATGTCTCCATTAAGGTTCCCTCCCCGCGGATCTCTGGAATACTGTCCGGGATTTCTCTATTTTGAAACGCGGAACTGAACTCTTGGGTGGCCTTCTTTGCGACCACGTCGGTATTTAATTCGCGAACAATCTCTTCGGCCAGTTCCTTTTTATAGGGCATCGGATTTTCTCCTCTGGCGATTGCTTCTCTTATATTTATTACCTTTTCCAGCGGAACATTGGTAAGACATTCGAAACATTGGACAATAACTTCATCCGGAAGAGCCATTATCTTACCGTAGAGGTCGTCCGGAGCGTCGTCAAGCGCGATTACGTTGCCTTCCGTTTTCCCGATCTTCCTTCCAGAGTGATCCGAGAGGAGCGGCGTGGTCATGACAAATTTTTCCTTATTCTTCATGGACTTAAGCAGAGACCGCCCCGCGAGCATATTAAAAGTCTGATCCGTGCCCCCGAGCTCCAGGTCTACTTCGAGCTTCACGGAATCATAGGCCTGGAAAAGCGGGTAAAGGAATTCCCGCAAGTTTACTGTTTGTCCTTTTTTCGTCCTTGTCTCGAATAAATCTCTTTCAGCGAGTTGAGATAGGGAAAAATTTTGGGCGATATCCAAAATTTTTGACTTTGCTTCCTCGTGCCAATCCCCGTTATAAAGAACCTTCACCGCTCCTTTCCCACGAAAACTGACGATTTTACCGGACTGGGCCACATAATTTTCTGCGTTTGTTCGTAGCTCCTTTTGGGTGTGGAATTTCTCTCGGGCTGTTGTTTTACCGGACGGGTCTCCTGCCTGGCCGGTACCATCGCCGATTAAAAATATTACTTCATGTCCCATCGACTGCCAGGCAGAGAGTTTTCGGAGCCCGACCAGGTGGCCTAGGTGTAAGTGCTTGCCTGTCGGGTCAAAGCCCTGGTACAGCCGGAGCTTTCGGCCTGATTGCAGAACACTCCTAAGCGCTTCCTTGGAAGGATAAATTTTTTCTACTCCGCGGGTCAGTAATTCTTCGATCTTTCGTTCGTCAGTATTCATAATTATTCGAAGCATAACACATTTTCTGTTATAATTGTATCCCGCCCAAGGGTAAGGCCCCGAAGAGCAAAACCATGTTTGATAAAATAATAATTTTTCTAAAAGAGCTCTGGAGAAGCATCACTCTCCTCGACCGGGGAGTGCTCGCAGTTCTGAAGCGCGTCCTCCGAAATAAAAGCATTGGGAAGAATTTCCTCCTTTTTCTTGTGGGTCTTGGGATTTTAATTTTCGGGAGCGGGGTCATCTGGGTTTTTTCATTTCAGATCCCGGACTTTAGCTCCTTCGAGGAAAGAAAAATCGTAAACTCGACCAAAATATACGACCGAACTGGAAAGGTGGTTCTCTACGACATTCATCGGGACATCCGGCGTACGAGCATCCCCTATGAAGAGATGGGTGCCAATATAAAGAACGCGACCGTAGCGGTGGAAGATGCGGAATTCTGGAACCATAAGGGGATACGCATAACTTCCATCATCCGGGCGGGTTTCGCGAATGTCTTGGGTATCGGCCGGACTCAGGGAGGTTCCACCATTACCCAGCAACTCGTAAAAAATACTTTGCTTAACCCGAAGAAGACTTTTGGGCGGAAGCTTAAGGAGTGGGTCCTCGCCCTTAAGGTCGAGCGAGCGCTACCAAAAGAAAAAATTCTGGAGCTCTATTTAAACGAAGTTCCTTATGGGGGAACAATCTACGGCATAGAAGAGGCAGCCCGGAGCTACTTCGACAAGGCCCCGGCGGATTTGAGCATTGCCGAGGCCGCCTACCTTGCCGCCATTCCCCAGTCTCCGACCTATCTTTCTCCCTACGGCAAACACAAGGACAAGCTGGAGGAGAGAAAAAATTTCGTACTTTATCGCATGAACGAACTCGGTTTCATAAGCGAGGAGGAGTATGAAGAAGCGCGAAGCAGAGAAGTGGCCTTCCTCGCGCAAACCCAAGGAAGCATCCGGGCGCCGCACTTCGTGTTCTTTATAAAAAGCTACCTGGAGCAAAAATACGGAACGGATATGGTAGAGAACGGCGGCCTAAGGGTCCTAAGCACCCTCGACTACGACTTGCAGAAGGAGGCCGAGGAAATCGTAAAAGAGGGGGCGCTCCAAAACGAGAAAAATTGGAGCGGCTCCAACGCAGGGCTGGTCGCGATAGATCCAAAAACCGGTCAAATTCTAACCATGGTCGGGTCTCGGGACTATTTCGACGAGAACATCGATGGAAATTACAACGTGGCAACCGCCGAGCGCCAGCCGGGGTCGTCTTTCAAGCCCTTCATCTACGCCGAGGCCTTCAATAAAGGTTACACTCCGGACTCCATTCTTTTCGATGTGCGGACGGAATTTCAAACTACCTGCGATTGGAGCGGGGTCGCCCGCGCGGGTCGCAGTCAGGGCGACTGCTACCATCCGGAGAACTACGACGGGCAAAATCGAGGACCCATGACCCTCCGGAACGCCCTCGGGCAATCAATCAACGTCCCGGCGGTGAAGCTTCTTTACCTGGTTGGAATCAGAAATGCGCTCCGGCTGGCAGAAGCGATGGGCATAAGCACGCTAGTCGGCCCGGAACGCTACGGACTCACTCTCGTCATCGGAGGTGGCGAGGTAACTCTCCTCGACATGACTTCCGCTTATGGCACTTTCGCGACCGGTGGGGTCCACAATCCCTCCACCCCCATTCTCTCGATTATGGGCGCGAACGGAAAGGTGCTAGAAGAATTCACTCCGAGCCCGAAGGAAGTACTCCCCCAAAACACCGCTCTCACCGTCTCCGATATTCTCTCCGATAACGTTGCCCGCACTCCGACCTTCGGAGCCGCTTCCCCGCTCCTTATTCCCGGACGAGACGTTGCGGCTAAAACTGGTACCACCAACAACAACCGGGACGCCTGGACGATCGGTTACACTCCTTCCATCTCCGTCGGTGTCTGGGTGGGGAATAACGACAACAAGCCGATGAAAAAGGGTGGGGTGTCGCTCGCGGGGCCCATCTGGAACAAATTTATGTCCCGGGCGCTAAAGTCGCTCCCGGGCGAAAACTTCCAAACACCAAACCTGGAAGTGGGCCCGGATTTAAAACCATTTCTCCGCGGCTTTTGGCAAGGAGGAGAGAGCTTCGTAGTCGATAAAATTTCCGGAAAACTTGCTACCGAGGACACGCCGCCCGAATCTAAAGAGGAGAGAGTAATTACCAATGTCCACTCCGAGCTCTTCTGGATCGATAAAACGGACCCGACTGGTTCTCCACCCGCGGACCCCTCCCGAGATCCGCAATACCAAAGCTGGGAGGCCTCCGTCCAGTCTTGGTGGGCGACAAACAGACAAAATTATCAAACTGTCTCTGGTGCGGACAAGCCCAACCTCTTCGATGACATCCACGGTCCCGGGAAAGGGCCCCAAATTTCTGTCCTCCTACCCGGGGGTGGTAGCTACCGGAGAGATGAAAGGATTGAAATAAAAGTCTCAAGTTTCGGATCTAACCCTGCCAAGAAAATTGACGTCTTTGTAAATGATACCTACCTCGGGAGCTCGGAGGGGCTACTCCAATTTTCTTTCATCCCGGAAGAACTGGAGAATTTAAGAGAGGAAAATGAGCTACGCGTGGTCGCTTACGACGCTCTCTACAACCGTTCGGAGGTGGTTTCTAGCTTCAGGGTAGAATAAATACTCCCTACCGATTCATCGGCATAATTAGGTACTTAAAGGTCGTGTCCCCGTTCGGGAGAACAACGATCGGCCGATTGGCGCCGTCGAACTTAAGCGTAACGCTGTCGCTGCCGATGGCAGAGAAACAATCCAAAAAATACCTGTAGTTGAAACTAAGCTCCACTGGCTCCCCAGAGAGTGCGCCGTCCAGCTCGGTTTTGTTTTCTCCAACATCGCTTTGCTCCGAGGAGAGTTCAAAAATTTTCTCCTTGGGAACAACTTTTAAATTTACTTGATTAAATTTACCTGAAAAGACATTAGATAATTTCAGGGCATTTAAGAGTTCATCTTTTAGGAGCACCGCTTCGGTCTTCGATTCCTTGGGTATGATTTGCCGATAGTCTGGGAAAATTCCGTTGATCACCCTAGAGGTGAGGTACACATTTTCCCCGGAGAAAGAAATCTGATTTTTATTAAAAGATAAAGTAATCTCTCCGGGTATTTCAGAGAGAACTCGCAGAATTTCGGGGACATTGCGAAATGGAAGCAGGAGAGAAAGTTCTCCCGCTCCTCTTGCCTTTATTTTCCTTTCCGCCAATCGGAAAGAGTCAGTTGCGACATGTATAAGATTGTCTCCGTCTCCATAAACATAGACACTGGAGACTTCTGGTTTAACGTCGGAGGTGGATGCGCTCCAGTAAACTGATTTTATCCCCTCAATTAGTTTTTTGGCTTCTACTTTGAGACTAGTACCGGAAACCACTGGTATGGTCGGGAAGTCGTCTGCTGGCTCGCCCTTTATTTTAATTTTATTTTTTTTGGTTTTAAGAAGAAGGTTTCCGCCCACGCCCTCCAAAAGAAGTGAGTCCCCCGAGAGACCGGTGAAAATTTCTGCAAGTACCCGACCCGGAGCTGCTAGTTCGCCCTCTTCGCTCACCTTGGCTGGAATTTCGACCTCAATCCCGAGATTTAAATTGGTCGCGCGTAGTCGGAGTGTTCCTTTTTTAGCAACAAAAAGGACGGACCCCAAAACCGGCAGGGTTAAATTTTTTCCGGTGACTCTTTCCGCTTGGTAGATCCCCTTTTTTATTTTTTCCACATTAACTTCTAGTTTCATTGATATAAAATTTATTATTACTATTAGATTTTTAGTGTGGAATCGGTGGATTGAGACATAATTTAATCTGGTTTTATTATTTATTTTCTTCTTCTTCAGTAGTTTCAACAGCTATTTAAACATGATTCTAATCTGTTCTACTTCCTGAAGAAGCTGGGGGTCGTTTTTAATATCCCCCTTTATTTTAAGGTAGGAGTGAATGACGGTGGTATGATCCTTGCCGCCGAGCTTAAGCCCGATCAGCGGGTAGGAAACGTTGAAATCCTCGCGCAGGAGGAACATCACCACCTGGCGGGCTTTGACGATTTCTTTCCGCCGGGTTTTTTCATAGATCGAGGCCTCTTCAAGATTATAGTAGTCCGAGACAACCTTGACTACGTCTTTGATAGCCACATTTTTCTTGGGACGGATACTGTTTTTTAAAAGCCCTTTTGCCTCCGAGAGAGAGATGGACCGGCCCTTAAGACGAGTCTGAACGACAACTAAGTTGAGACTGCCCTCGAGTTCGCGGATATTTCCAGAAATGGCCTCCGCGATGTATTCGATGACTTCACTTCCGAGCTCTACTCCCTGCTCCCGGAGCTTCACTTTAAGGACCGCTAGGCGCGACTCGTATTCGGGCTCGGTGATATCCACGATCATACCGGCGGCAAAGCGAGATTTTAGACGGTCGGCCAGATCCGGGATGTGGTTCGGGTGCTTATCGGAAGAGAAAATTATTTGCTTATTGCTCTCATAGAATGTGTTGAAAGTGTGGAAGAGTTCCTCCTGGATTTTTTCCATTTTGCCGATGAATTGAATGTCGTCGATGATAAGCAGGTCGTATTTGCGGTATTTTTCCTTAAAAGAGTTGGCTTTATAGGACTGGAGCGAGTTAATAAAGTCGGTTGCGAATTTCTCTAGTGTGAGATAGTGCACTTTTTTACCGGGGTATTTTTCTTTAATAGAGTTTCCGACCGCTTGAAGAAGGTGCGTCTTTCCCAGCCCGGTCGCGCCATATACGAAGAAGGGATTGTACTTAATGCCGGGGTTCTCGATGATCGCTTGTGCCGCGGCATAAGCAAGCTCGTTGAAGCCGCCAACAATGAACGAGTCGAACCGATAGCGGGAATTTAAGTTGTCTTCCGGATTGATATATAAGTCCTTAAGCGGGAGCTCCGGCGGCAAGTATTCCCCACGAGCTTCCGGGGTTTCTGGCCGGCCGGATCCAAATTTGGTTATGGTGTACTCCACTGCCCGCATGTTCTCATACGCCTGGGCGATGGTTTTGGTGATAAGGCGGTGGTACTTGTTTTTCAGCCAGTCGCGGACGAACTCGTTGGGCACCTCGACATAAACTATGCCCATTTCTTCCTTTAGAATTGAGGTATTTTTGAACCAAGTGCTGAAGTTTGCTTTTGAAACTCCCCCCTCTATCTCCTGCAGACAGTTTTTCCAGAGCTCTTTAGTGTCCATTGTGGTCGAATTATACCCTTATGCTCGGAATTGGCAAATGGCCGACTTCTTATTAAACATGTTGATAAACTGTTGATAATGTTATATATTTGAAGGACACATGTCTCGGACCTATCAACCCCAAAGAAGGAAAAGAAAGAAGGCGCACGGATTCTTGTCGCGGAGCCAGAGCCGCGCCGGCCGGCGCCTTATTTTGAGACGCAAGCGTAGAGGTCGGGCCCGCCTCACTGCCTGATGCTTCAAAAGAGAAACAGGAATGACAGGAAAAAAGTTGCCTCCGTACTGAGATCAGGAGAATCACTTAAAACTCCCAACCTTCAGCTCAAGTTTCTCCTCGAAACCGCGGGCAACCCCCAAATTTCCTTCATTGCACCGAAAACTATTGCCAAAAATTCCGTGAAGAGAAATTTCCTGCGCCGGCGGGGCTATCATCTTATTCAGAAACACCTTTCTGGTCTTCCGACAGGACTACGCGGTGTTTTTATTTTTAAAAGAACTGACGCAAACATTGAAAATGACATTAAAGAAATTTTTAATAAACTTAATCGCGTTCTACCAAAGAAGACTTAGTCCCCTCCTCGGGCAACACTGCGTTTTTTTACCCAGCTGTTCCGAGTACGCGAAGGCGGCAATCGAGAAGTATGGGGCATGGAAAGGGTCCTGGCTCTCTTTTTCTAGAATTCTGCGTTGCCATCCCTGGCAGAAGAAACGTTTTGACCCGGTCCCGTAATTAGAGTAGAATGAGAAAATGCTCGGAGATATCTGGAACTTTCTTTTATACCAGCCACTTCTCAATATCCTTGCCTTTCTGGTCGCGATCGTCCCCGGTGGCGATGTTGGTATCGCGATTATTCTCCTCACTCTCCTGGTTAAGCTCGCGCTCCTCCCGCTCTCCAAGCGCTCTCTGGAGAACCAGGCGAAGATGAATGAACTCGCTCCAGAACTCCGACAGATTAAAGGATCCGGAAAGAGCAAAGAAGAGCAGGCCCGCTTAACATTCCAGCTTTACAAGGAGCGCAAGGTTAACCCCTTCTCGGGATGCTTGCTCCTTCTCATCCAGATTCCGATTATTTTCGCGCTTTATTGGGTTTTTTACAAAGGTATAAACTTCAGCCCCGACTTACTCTATTCTTTCATTGAACCCCCGGCCGAGCACAGCATGCTCTTCCTAGGGATTCTGGATCTCGGCAGCAAAAGTCTCCTACTTGCGATTTTAGCCGGTGTTTCCCAGTATCTCCAAGCCCACCTTATGCCCCGTCCGGCGGCGACGCTCGAGGAGGCCGGATCACTAACCGAGAGCTTCGCTAAAAGTATGCGCTTTCAGATGAAATATTTTTTCCCGATCATGGTTGCATTTATCGCCTATTCAATCTCCGGAGCGGTTGCATTATATTGGATTGTGAGTAATATCATATCTGTCGGTCAGCAGTTATGGATAAAAAAGAAATACAAAACTTAATTGAGGGCCTGGTTAAAAAAATTGCGGCAGATGCAACTGTAATCTCCGAGGTGGACGGGAAACTCACCTGGTACAAAGTGGAGATAGCGGATGGAGGACAGCTCCTCGCTCGCGGCGGGGATGGGCTCTTTGCCTTAAACCACTTGGTGCGCCGAATGGTGGAAGGGAAACTACTGGAGAACGAACTCGAATTTTTGATCGATGTGAACGGATTCCAGAGAAAAAGAATTGAAAACGTCCGTGCGGTGGCCCACATGATGGCGGAGAGGGCACGCTACTTTAAATCTAACATCGAAGTGGACCCGATGCCGGCCTTCGAGCGCCGGATAATCCATGAATTTCTCTCCGAGGCAGCGGATTTAAGAACGGAGTCCGAGGGGGTAGGCCCCTCCCGGCGAGTCGTTATTAAATACGTGGGCGGGCTCTCCTAAAGCTAGAGTTCAAGCTCCCAGAGGATCGAAGTACTCTTGTCGACAAGGAAGAGATAATTCTCGCTTTCGTCGAGTATGAGCTTAATGCCGTCCAGTGTCTCGGCCGGATTGAAAACGACCGTGCCCGTGCCCGTCTCGGCATCAATTCTCCAGATAGCATCCGCGAAAGAAACTTCTCCCTGATACCAATCATCCGGGTAAATACCGCTTGGGACGAAACCGGGAACGGAGCAGTAGATTAGCGCACTCGCTTTTGCCCACACGCATTTCTCGGGGAGAGTTCTTACTCCAGTGGAGACCGTAGTTCTCCCCTCTGGAGCATAAATGCTAAGAGATAAGTTCCCGTCGGCGTAAAGAATCAACTTTCCGTCCGGGCTACCAAGTGCAGTTAAGCCGCTTATACCAGATAGGATATTCTGGAGAGACTTAGTGTCGGGATTCAGCGCGTAGAGGTGTCCGGGAACGAGCCCGGAAGGTTTGGTCGCGAGAGTGATTAACTTCAGAGAGGGCCAGCCGGAGAGCCACTCATTGAATGGCGAATCGAAAACCTGCACCCGCTTCCCGCCCAGAATATTGTCCGTAATCCCAACCGTGTTCTCGCCCGAGCCCAGGAGATAGAAAATTTTCGTCCCATCGAGCGAGACCGCCAGATCAGCAATATTGTCTTCTCGAAAAGTGCCGCTGACTTCGTTCTCGCCGCTCGCGTCCCCGCCCAGGACCTCTTTCGGCAAGGACCCGACGAAGGTCTCGATCGTCTTGCCATTCTCCTTGAGGCGCCGCATGACTACCGCTTCTGCCTTGTTTCCGAAGAAGGCCTCGTAGACTCTCGGAACGAGAGTGTTCGTGAACCTTCGCTCGTCAATTGTGTCTGCGAAAGTCTGGTAGATATTGCCAGTTACTCGTGCCACGTAGCGAAGCGCCGGGGCAATCTCCACTTCCGGCGCCGAGGGGGTAGTTGTTGTCCCTTCTTCAACTACTTTATATCTCTCCCTCTGGAATACTGCGTAGCCGGCGACGGGCATGGATGAAACTCTCCTAAATTGAGAGGTGAGAGGTGGGATGTCAGAAGTAGGAGGGGATTCTTCGCCGGGAGGAGCGGGCGGGGTCGGGGCATCGGAGCGGAAGGGGTTGAATTGCTGCCAGAAATTAGTCACACCCTCTTCTCCCGGCGCGGGCGCGGGCTCATTCCTGGTCAGCCAGAAGAATGCCATCACTCCGAGGAGGATGATGAGGATGATAAGTAATGTTTTATTGCGCCTGGACATATTATTGGATGATTACTTGCGTGCCTGCCTTCATGTAGGGACCGAGAGCCAGCAGGTCGTCGTTTGTCATGCGGATACAACCGTTAGTGGCCCCACCGAGCCCGGCACCCGCTGCTCCGTGAAAGCCAATTGCTCTATCATTTCCACTGGCGTCCTTTGCTCCAGTATTAATAAAAGCGGCGCCTAGATTATATTTTTTCCCTTGACCAAGAGTTTGTATAGCTGTTCTCCCATCTGTTGAAATTGCTATTCGTTGCCTAATTGCTGTTGTACCCTTTGGAGTTTTCAGGTCTCCACCCTCTCCAGTTCCAAACGTTGATGTCCCTCCCTGCCCGACTTTAATTGGGATTTCGACAAATTGATTGTTGGCTAGGTAAAAGCGCGCCCTGTTTCTGTCAGTAAGGACGAGGATGTAAGACAAAGATTGTCCCTTGCTTAGGTGATTTTGTATGAATGCATCGACTCCGGGGCTCCTAGTTCCACTTAATTGAAACGTTGCCCCGGTAGCAGCTTCAACTTCTGTAAGTGCAAAAGCTGCTTCGTCCTTGAAATAAGCGATTTGCGTCTCCGGGATATCCACTTTGGTGCTAACGAGCGCGGGGTTGATTGTGTTTAAGATTAGCCAGGCGCCCAGGGCGACCAGGAGGCCGAGGATGGCGTTGGTGATTCTTTCTTTCGCCTGGCCTTTGCTATGCACAAGTTCGGTGGTCATGTACTGGATGCCGCCCATGACGATCATAATGACCGCGAGCACCCCCGCGATCCCGATCGCGAGCCGGATGATAATGTTCAAGTACTTCCCGAGGGCATTGTCGCCGGCGGTTTCGACGTATGTTAGATCCCCTCCCCCAAATGGATTCTTGAGCGGCTCGAGCAGAAAATAACTTCCCGTCGGGTCCCCAGAAAGACCCCGACAAGCATCTACTCCTGCCTCTGAGCCCTGTGTATCGATCAAACACTGCTGATAAGGTGTTCGTTGCGAAGCAGAAGGTGTTGCAGGCGGATTAATTATTTGGCAAATAAACTCTGAACGTTCTCCGCTAGTGCTAACGCAAATGTTTCCGATCGCAGCTGGCGGAGGGCGGCCGCAAGTGAAAGAGGTTGAACGGACATTTGTTGTTGAGTTAATCCAAAAACATGATTGGCTCGCTATCGCTTGAAGGCTAGAGGGAGGAGGCAACTCACACCAGAAACGCACGACCGGCCTTGACCCGCGGACATCGCAATTTTCGGCGATTGCCCAGTCCGGAGGGCTCTCGCATGGGAACGTGGCAGAGTTTTTGCCATCACGGCTGGTGCTGTCACATTGTTTCTCCCGTGCCGCGTCTGGGATAGCCGCAGAAACACTCTGCGCTCCGAAAACCAGAAGAATAGAAATAATCAAAGTATTTTTTAAAAATTTCATCTAAATTTCTACATTTATCTCCCCGCTGGCGCTGGAATAAATCTGGTCAGAATTTTCGATTTCCACTCGCACACTCGACCGCCCGGACGCCCCCGCTTCCGCGCGGACGGGCAGGATATTCTTGTCAATGATCCTCGTCGGGAGCGCGGCATTATTGATAAGCCACCGGAATATTAGCTCCGGCCGGCGGATGTCCGCCGGCGAGATGTTGTAGGGCGCGGCGAAGAGGACTTCTTCCGTCGCGGACATCCGGTACGGATTCGGGAGCGCCCGCTCCCAGACGACACCCTGCTCCGGGTCCTGCCGGTAGAAGAGAATTTCCGGCTCGTATGCCCCAACGGTGATGGATCCGCCGGAAGTGTAAGCGCCGTCCAGGGTGCGCGCGACGACCGAGAAGTTGCTCTCTGGTTCCAGATAGTCGCTTATATAAGTTAGGAAGTTTCGGCCGTAGCCGGAGTCATTCGGTGAGTTCGAGTAGTCCTTCTGCCACTCGTAGGCGAGATTTTTCGGATTCGCGTAGCCCGTGCCCACCCTTATCTCCGGGAGGGCCACCACCTTAATCTCACTGCCCTCGGTCGGGAAGGCCTTGCCCTGGTAGAAGGGCGGGACGTAGGCATCATTGGCCTGCCAGAGCATGACCATGTTAGCTGGCCGGAGAATTATATTTTTATCAATCTGCCCGTCCGGGAGATAGATCTGCGCGACCACGCGTGTCTCCACCCCAGCCGCTCCAGTTGTCACCTGGAAAGTCTTCTGCCCCACTCCGGAGCTTGTGGTTCTGCCGCCGACCAGCCACTCGATGTTCACCGTGTCTAAGTTTGCGGCATAGCTTGAGAGGGTAATGGTTACGTTCTCGTAGGGGGCCGGGGTTTGCGGGAAAAGCCCCACGTTTATGGCCGAAGGCGAAACCGCCAATGTCAAAATTGGAGAGAAGACAACAACGAGCGCGGCTATCGTAATGAATATTCCAGGTCGCATGTTTTTTAATTATAACAATTTTGACAGGCTCTAGGCATTAGGCTCTAGCTAGTTGCCTAGCGCCTAGCCGCCTGAAGCTTCTAGCTCCTGCTTCGCGGTCCGGATAGCCAGGATTTGGGATGGATCGGAGGTGATAATCTGGTCTTCGGTGTAAGAGGCGATTACTTTAATGGCGACGTGTTTTAGCCCCGCGAAGAATATGCCTTCCCCCACTTCGGACTCCAGGAGCAGGTTTTTCTCCTCATCGGTCAGATTGAAAGTCTTCTGAAGGACATCAATGGTCGCCGCGGATTGCTTGAGGAGCAGTTGCAAGGAGGAGTTGGTGACGATGGGCACGCCGTAGGGCGAGTTCAGGAAATCCGCTGCGTCCTGGGTGATGGTGGAGAGCCCGAGGTAGTACTTGCGGCCGCGCTTGGCCATGGAGTAGAGGAAGGAGGCGGTATCTTCGCTCTTCATCATCCACCAGGCCTCGTCCACGACGAGGAGCCTCTTCTTCAAGCTTTTCCGGATGGTGGTCCAGATATAGTGCATGACGATGTACATGGCGACCGGCTTGAGTTCATCCTCCATGTCTCGCACCGAGAAGACCACGAAGCGCTTGTTGATGTCCACGTTCGATGGCCGGTTGAGGAATGTCGCCCAAGTGCCCTTGGTGTATTTGGCGAGGCGCGCCATAAGGGAGTCGCTGCCCTCCATGCCGGCGAGCACCATTTCGAAATCAGAAAGAAGCGGCGGCTCGATGCTTCCGAAATCGGAATTGGGGGTAATGTCTTTGATGGCGTAAGTTTCGGTAATCGCCCGGTCCACCATCGAATCTTCTTCCGGAGTGAGTCCGCCGAGCATGAGGCGGAACAGCCCGACTAAGTTAATGATATTAGTGCGAAGTACGTCTTCGGGGGTTTCATCTTCGCGCGGTATTGGCAGGTCGAAGGGATTGATGTGGTGCTCGGAAGAGAGAGAAATATTGAAGTATCTGCCCCCGACCGCTTCCGCAAGGTATTCGTATTCCCGCTCCGGGTCAATGACGATTACTTCGGTGTCGAACATAAGGGAGCGTAGGATCTCGAGCTTGGTCGCGTAGCTTTTGCCCGAGCCGGCCTTGGCGAAAGTGACGGAGTTGTAATTCTCGAGCGAAAAGCGATCGAAGATAATGAGTGAGGAATTGTGTCGATTCACGCCGTAGAGGATACCCCGGTCGGAAGTTAGGTCGAAGGAGATGAAGGGGAAGACGCTCGAGAGCGGCTCGGAGTTTAGTTTCTGGTGGACCGTGAGGAGATCCGTGCCGAGAGGCACGACGCTTTTGAACCCTTCTTCCTGCTGGAAGAGCGCGGGCTTCACGTAGATCAATTTCGATTCCAGGATCGATTTAATTTCATTCTCGATCTTGAAAAGTTCGTTCTCGTTGTCGGCGTAGATGGTGATATAAATACCGACGTCGAACATTTTCTGCTGGGCCTGAATGAGATCGTCGCGGAGCGACTCCAGGTCTTGATGCGCGGTATCGAGCATCGGGTCCCGAACCATGCCCTTCTGCTCTCGAACCGCGATCTGGCTCTGTACTTCCGCCACCTTTTTCTGGAATTGCCGAAGGATGAGGGAGGTGTCGATCGGGTGGACGAAGATAGAGACGTCAAAAACTTTATCGAGATTGATGACCGGCGCGAACCAATTGTCCGAGAGATAGCGCGGGTAAGAAATCACGAAGAAAGTCATCGCGATCTTGGTGCCCAGATTGATCGCTTTGGACTCGACCTTGAGCGCCGAGGGGGCAATGACATCTTGGAGCTCCAGCTTGGCCGCCTGGTAAATTTCCTCGGGCAGGACCGAGAGCACATGGGCATCGCCCCGCCCTCCCGACCCCTTTCTTCCTAAAATTTTATCCAAGATGCTCATACAGATATTTTCCCTTCCAACTCTCCGGGGTTGAAAGACTTGTAAAAGACCTCGACCACTTCCTCGGTTCCGAGCGGTGCCGACTTTATCCCACACCTGGCCAAACCCTCTTGCACCACCGCCACTCTCTGCTCCAACTGGGAACGCTTCTCCTCAAAGTTGAGAAGTTCCGCCGCCTTAATTTCCCGCTCGCTTTTCTTGGAAAAGATCTTGAAGATGCCGGATTCGGGTTTCAAGGTGACGGAAGTATAGGGCACTACCACAAAGAAGCTCTTGGTCATAATTGCAACTTGTTCCGTGAAGTTGCGCACGAACTCTATGTACTCCCGGGTTTGGAGCTTGAGGAGGGGCTCGCTCTCTAGGTTCATTCTCTCCTCCAGGGTGAGGAGATACGGCCGGATGTCGAGCCGGCGGGACTGCACTACAATTTGTGCCGGGAAGTCGAGCGTGTTTAGGAAACTCTGGAACTGATAGAGAGTAGCTCGCTGTTCGTCCGCAGACTTGAGCGAGAGGTTCACGGAAGTCGCGAGGATAACCTGCCGCAGCGACCCGTCCTTTAAGACCAGAATCCCGTCGCGGACCTCTTTGATCGGAACGAAATCTTGAGTTCTTCTTGATGAAATAGACATGGGTAGGCGCTAGGCGCTAGGCGCTAGGGAATTTTCTTTTAATTTACAATCTAATTTTTTCATTTTTGCTAAAGCCTAGGGCCTAGGGCCTAGTTGCCTTTCTTCAAATCCAAGATGTCCAGGCTCCACGCCAGGTCGCGCAGTTTCGACCCGCTTAGCTTCGCCTCCCGGATCTCTGGGAGCGCGGATGCTTCCTTTTTCTCCCGCCGCCGAGCCGCGCCTTCCATGCCCATCTCTTTCTTCCAGACGTACAGCCGGTTGCCCAGAAAATATCGGAAGCCGTTCTGGATAAGGTTCACGAAGGGCTTATTGTTCGGCCGGTAGAAGGCGAGCGCCGCAGCGAGAGCGCCGATGCCGAGGATAGGGATGAGGGCAACTCCGAGCCCGAGCGCGCGGTAGAGCACGAAGCATAACCCCGCCCCGCCGGCGAGGTACACGAATTGCCTCCAGGTAAACGGCCCGAAAATTTTATCTTCAATCTCTAGGAATTGTGGCACCTTAAACTGCATTTCTTTATAACTTTATAAACTTTATAACTTGATAAACTACTCCAGTGGTTCTCTATATGGGTCGGGCTTCTCCGGGGTTAGCGGCGGCGTGGTGTGGTCTGTTTGGGCGGAAGGCATCTGAAAAGAACCGGAAAGTTTCCGCGCCGGAATTGATGTGGGAGCGGGCGGCTGGATCACTTTCGGCTCGAACTCGGGCTTTGCCGGGATTCCCGCGGCCTCGAGGATTTGCGGACTCGGCGCTCCCGGAGTGGGGGGCTCTTCTTCGCGCGGCGTGTTCATTATCTTTAGAAGGTCTCTTATTTTCGCGAAAATTTGGGTATTTATGTCCGCAACAATCTGCGCGCCTATTACCATATCCACCCCAAGCTCCCGGGTTAATTCTCTCTGGAAATCCGCAGTCGGCGTTAGGCCCATCATGGTCATAGTTGTTTCGAGTTCAAGTTTGCCCATCTGCTCTACGTTCAGGTTGTACTTTTTACTGATTTCAATCAAGTCCTCCTGATAACCTGAAGACATGATCATTTCCTTAATGCTCTCCGGCAGGATATCGAATCTTCCTTTAATTTTTTTTAATGCTTCTTCGTCCATAATTTTATTTTTTTAGTTCTTAATGTCCTCTTTCACCACCTTTCCCCTTTTCTCCTCCTTGGTCCGACAACTTCTTGCTTACGTCTGTTATTTTTTCTGCGCTAACTTTTTCACTTCCGGCAATCTGTTTTAGCAGTTTTTCTATTTCCTTATTTGCAGGCGGCGGCTTTCTAACCGCAGCGGCTACTTGCAACGTTGATTTATCCAACCGATCAAACCCTGCCTTGAGAGCTTGTAAAATACCCCCACCAATAACTAATGCCCCTGCTCCCACTGCTCCGGCAGCCGCCCCACCGGCAACAGCGCCCGCAACTGCCACCCCGGCCCCTGCAGGAAGCATTTTACCTAGGCCACCAAGGAGTCCACGCATAGTTTGTTTTAGGACACCACCATCCGCCAAAGCAGCTGCGTAAGCCTCTCTTCTGTCTTTGTTAACATCCGCCGCACTTTTAATGCTCCCTTCCTCAACTTCTTTGTCCAACCCCCACTCTTTAAGATTCCCTCCTTTTTCATAAGCCGTTTTAAATTCTTCCCCAAATATCGCTTTATTTGTGTCAGATAATGGTTCGCCCCGTTCTTTCTCTTGGATTTTTAGAGCCTCTAGAAGATCTTCCCCGAACTGGTTATGCCTTTCATCCTGATTCTTTTCTCCTAATTTAGTGAGCAGGACTGTTGATTTAATTTTTTCTTCCTCTTTGTCTATTCTGCGTTCAATCTGCCCTGCCCTGCCTTTCTCAAAAGTTTTGGTGCCTAGGGGCCCCAGGCCTTTATCTGCAAGCTTGATGCCGGCTTTGCCTGCAAGAGTCTTTGCAGCTCCAACTTGTCGTACGTCATAACTTTTCTTCCCCAGAAAACTTCCCACCCCTAGGGCTGCCTTTGCTCTCATCTGTTCCCACTTTGAGTATTTACCATCGGCGTTCAATGCCACTTCTCGCCGCTTTTCGTTGCTAGCGACTCCTGTTCCGATTCTCCCAAGAACCTGCGTCCCCCCAAACGCCGCAAGCCCTGCCACTCCTCCCAATGCCGCTCCCCCCAGCACCTTCGCCCCGCTGATGATAGAACCGGTAATCTCCCCGGAGGCCTCTTTGGCATATTTGGCGCCCTTGAGAAGGAGTATGACCAGAAGTACTGCCGGAATAATTATCATGAGCATTTTCCGGATCTCGCTGGTACTACTGGACTCGAACGCCCCGGCAAATGGATCTGATCTTAGTATTTCGGACGCGATATAAATGATAAACATGAAAATCGCCGCCACGAAGGAAATCTGGAACAACTGCTTCAGCCAGCTGTCGAAGCCTATTGTTTTAATGCCTTTGAATTTGGGCACGGCTGCGGTTACGAAGGCGAACGGAGAAATAATCATAAGCATGATGAGGCCGATAAGCCTGCCCAAGAATGAAAGCCCCACTACCAGGAACGCGTAAATGAGGGCGCAGACCATGATCCCGTACATGACCATTATCGCGATAACTTTAAAAGCGCTGGGGCGGCCCCCTGCAAGCTCCAACAGCCTCGTTTTATTTTCTTCACTACATTCACTAGGATCTCCGTTGCAATCTTCCCTTATTATTTTTGTTATATTGTTCTCCCTTGCCGCTTCATCTTGGTTAACAATCTCCCCGTTAAAAAAATCATTGATACCAAACCTCGAAGTCAGCGCCAGGGCTAGCGGCTGCTCACTGCCTATTTGCTCTTGCGGCACACCTTTCGTATTTATCCGATTGTAGAAAATTAGCGCCACAATATTAGACGTATCGATTACGATTTTCGTGAAGAAAAGACTGAAGTTCACGAGGAGCGCAATAAGAATCACCGCGGCGATAATTTTCTTGCCGTTACCGTGGCCAAGGTTAAGAATGATGCTGAAGGCGGCGTAGAGGAGAATGAGGATAAAGAAGATGTTGGCGAAATCGCGGACCACCTCCCAGATTTTTCCTATGAAAGGCGATTTGTACATCTCCGGCGACAGGGTTAATTGGGCCAGAACGTCGAAAAATTTAGCAGCAAAGCTCAAAACCAAAGACGGCACAGTTACAAAAAGAATGTAAACCAGTTGCACCGCGCAACCCGGCAAAAGAGATCTTCCAAAGAAGATCCCGCATCTGTAGTCGTCTAACAACTTATCAAAACCCGATTTGTTTGCATCACTAGTAGCCGCAGGCACAGTTGCTGGCGCGCCGCTTGCGGGTATAAAAATTGCACCCGCAATACCGGTTGTGTTTTTTAGCGTTGTACATTTTTGTTCTCCTGTTGTTCCCCCATCGTCATTTACCGGGATATCGTTACCCCCACGACCGCTATATGTTACTCTACACACACCGGGTTCAGCCAGCGCGAGACTTTTCTCAAGATTAATTCCCACCGGCGCGGCGAAAAGGCCGAGGCAGATGGCGAGGAGGAGGAGGCCGCCGATTACTCGGCGGAGTTTCAAGTTCTTAAAGTCTTTAAAGTTTGTAAAGTTAAAGTTCATTAAGTTCAGTCCAACTTCTTTATTAAGCCGGAAAGCAGTCTGGAGATTTGTACTGCCAAACCATACATTCGCTCGAAGTCTTTTTGAAGGACGTATTTTAAATCCAAAGCCAGACTTAGCATTGAGCGCACCTCTCCTGCAGAGCCTTTCGCGATAAAAAGGAAATTTTTTAACTCTTTGTTGGTCTTTCGCTCAAAGCCCTCCGCAATATTATTCATAATAGAAACGGAAGCCCGCTCTATTTGGCTTTTGAATCCGAAATCTCTGCAGTTTTTAAACGTTTGGTAAATCATTAAAGTCAATTCTTTACCCTTTTGCCACGAAATTATCTCTTCAAACTTTGTTATCTTCACTTTACTTTACGGACTTTATGGACTTTATAACCTGATAACTCATTTCCCCTTTAACTTTCTACTTTTAACTCATTCCCCCTTTTCATTCTTCGGAAATGCCCTCCGCGATGAATTTTTTAATTAGGGACTGATAAGGTACGTCCATTTCATTGGCTTGTTCCTTTACCCGCGCCAAGATGTGCGTCGGCAGTCGGAGCGAAATCGGCCGGGAAGTCGGCTTCAGATTTGGGAAAGAAGCATGGACAAAATCCGACGGCTCAAAATATTCTGAAAGATCAAGCCTTGCCCAAAACTCTCTTTCTTTGTCCTCTTTTTTAAATTTTGGCACTTTAAGTTTTTTCTTCATATAATTTGTATTCTTTCTTATTCAAGTCTCGAGCAGAGATTATCCTAATTTTGTCTTTCCGAATGGTGAAACTTACGTACAACAACTTTTCTTGATTTGTTTTCCCGATCAGGATAAACCTTTCTTCTTTTTGAGAGTGCAGTTTGTCTTTTTGGATCACCTTGCGGGGGTCAAAAAATACTTCCTCGCATTCTTCATCCGCCACTTTGTGTTTAAGATTCTTGCCCTTATTGCCCGTATCCCACTCGAAACCAGTTACCTTTTCTAATATTCGACCTATCCCTATTGTAGCGTCCTGTATATACATTTGTCAATCTTTTCCTCTTCAATCTTTAACCTTCTTCTTTTAACATTTAACTTTCTACTTTTAACTCATTTCCCCTTTAACTTTCTTCTTTTAACTCATTCGCCTAGAGCCTAATTCCTCATAGGAGTGGCTCTTCCCCGCCCGGGTTGCCCCCCGGCGGCGGCGCGGGCGGGGGTGTTCCAGGTGCTGGGGGCGGAGTTGGCGGCGGGGTCCCGGGCGGCAAATCCAAATCTGCGTCACCATCACCCGTATCGTTCGGCAGGGGAGGAGGCTCGTCAATCCCTCCAGGGGTATAGATATCTGTCGTTGCCGGAATATTGCCCTTGTAGTCGATTATATAAGAGCGGTATACAGTATTGCAGCTTAGATACAGGTTATAAGAATCTCCTCCATCTGGGGCTTTGGCCCTCGCATTTACAAGGGGTATGTATTTATATTCCACGTTGTTGGTGCCCCCGATAGTCGGGTCATTTTGGTTTACAAAACCGTCGTGAGTATAGCCTCCATTGATTGGATTAATACAGAACTGCTCCTTTTCTTTTCCGGTGTTGGTGTGAATTTGTCGGCTTCCCCATCCTCCAACAGTCGTAGAGCTAATATGTCTTCGCCCCTCGTATGTGGACCCCTGCGGAAAGAGTCCGGACCCTCGGTCTTGAAGAAGAATGCTTTTCTCGCCGTCGGGATCGTTCCACTTCGGGAGAGTGTTCCAGCCTTTTGCGCGCCTGTCGCTCACGCACTGATTAATCATTGCGTTAAGTTCCCCCACTTTATCGCGCAGGGTATTAACGAGCGCGGTCGTATTTTCCAGTGTTTGCACGTTTGAAATATTTAGCCGGACTGCCTCATACTGCTTATACAGATCAATTAAGGCTTTTTCGTCCGGCGTCCCGGGCGCGGGCTGAGTATCAAACTGATTTGACTCCTTAAACCGTCCGTCTATAGCCTGAAGACGGGAGAGAGCAGAAAGCTTCCGCCTCTTGGTGTCGGTAATTTCCGTCATTATCTGATCGAAGGTGCCTATTTCGTCTATTGCGTCGAGGAACTTCGGAGCGTTTGGCAGGGAGAACATCATTTTCGTTTGTACCCAATCCTTGAAGAATCCGACTGCGAATTGCAACTCCTTATGGATTAAGGTTGCTCGCGCGGACTTTGAGGCGTTTTTGTCACTCAGGTGTTCCTGAAGCTTTTTCGTCACCCTCCCGGCTTCGTCCTCCAGTCTTTTTTCCCAGCCGAGATTTGGCCCCGGAAGGCAGATGTCGAGCTCGCGGACCCTGGGCCAGATGAAGGAGAGATATTGCACCGCACCATAGTCAGTCGAGTTGGGGTTGTCCAGAAGCGCAAGCTCTTTTCTCGTATTTACTATTCCCTCTTCGACGGCTTTTTTGAAGTCACCGATAACAATTTCTTGATCGGGGCCGCTGAAGATGTCCCGGCTACCATCGTTCGGTGAACCCAGAGTTCTCCCCTCGTAATTCCAGTTGTCGGGTTCCTCGGGCGGGGGATTTATCTTGCTGGCGAGAGCGTTCAAGCCGGTGTCGATTAGCTTATTAAAGAGAACGTCGAAAATCGCGGCTAGGCTTTCCCCAAAGATTACCGCAAATTCAGCCTGGTTCTGATTAGTCTCCAGTGCTTTAATGATCTGGCTGGCGGCGACGAAGCCGGGGGTTGTATTTTGCCAGCGCCCCTCGCAGACGTTTTCTTTTTCCCAGCTTGCTTGAGCGGCATCTTTCCCTCTTTGCCATGTGTCAAGATCTCTGCGGTATCTTAGTAAGTTCTCCGCCCATTCTGTAGAGGTCATGCTCTCGTTAACATAGTCTGCTTCTATCGGCTGAGAATCCTTCCACTCTCCGTCGTTAAACTTAGGCGGATTGTAGGGGTTGATAATTAAGCTAGGATTGGTCGAGCATTTTTGTGGCGAAAGAAAACCTTGTCCTTGCAGAAGCGCCGTTTTTACTTTTCCGATTTCGTTATTGGCGTCCGAGCCGGAGTCCGTTCTCCGCGCCAGCTCTTCGTTCGCGATCATGAGGAAGCCGAGCGCGTTATTTTGGGGATATTGAGTATGTAGGAGCAGTCCGCTCCAGCCGCCGACATTGAAGTTCTCGCGGTAGTTCCGGAGGAACGCCTCGTACTCCGCATCTGCAACCGCAACGTCCCTATTAAGGAGACTTAAGCTGTAGGCAGCGTTCCGATCTAGCTGGCGGCTATAAGAATCGATAATCCCCAAAGACCAGCTTCGCCCGTAGGGGTACCGTCTGGAGTCGTAGCCGAAGACGTCGATAAGGTTTCTTATCTCGTATTTCACTATGTCGCGGAAAAATGAGTCCGGGTGTTCCAGAAATAGCGGCTTGCCGTGGAAGCCGCTATTGATCCAGTTAATTGTGCTTTTTGTCATTTCCGCCAGAGCTCTTCTTGCAGTTGTTTTGGCTATAGCACTCAATATCTTTCGCAAAGTTTCGTCCTTTATGAATTTCAGCTCTAATGCAGAAGAAATTTTTGTTACCGCCGTATTTATTCCAACAAAAATATCGCTCACCACGTCCCCTATTCCGAGAAATGCATGAGCTTTTCGGGGGGTAAGGAGCGGACTGGCTAAAACTGCGATAAGAATTATGGCCGACAAAAATTTCTGAAATTTTTTATTTTCGAAAATCATTGCTCCATATTGCTTTGAATGGCTCTTAATTCGGCTAAAATGCTTTGATCAAGCTCTGCAAGACTGCCTGGGAGGGCACTTGCTGCTCCAAATGTTCGAATGGGATCTTTTTCGAAGTTTCGGAAATCTTCCAGGTTCTCTAAAATTTTCTGCAATCCGTTCGTCACGTCCAGGTGGTTCGTGGCAATCTCTGCGGGGACTTTTACCGTTGCCATGCCTTCGACCATTGTGATTAAATTTTTTATAACAGGGTCAAGCTCGGCAAGGATAGTTGGACTTCCGTCCTCCCCCGACTCCGAGAATCGCTGCAGGATGTCTATGACCTTCTCGTCGAACGGATATTTGCCTATGAAAATTTTATCGGTGTCGGTGCTGTACTTCTGGTAGCTGGCGGTGGAATTATCGCTCGTGATTTTTAAGTCCGCCATGGTGAAAACTTTTCGCTGAACCGGAGTTTGGATCTCGAGCGCAAGAGAAGTGGTGAGTTCTTCGACGGTTGTCTCATCAATCTCGCCGGATTGGTTAAGCGCGGCCACGGTCGAGAAGAGTTCCCGGGCGAATTTGTCGGTCTCCGTCAGGTTTCCCTCGTCGAGGTAGACAATTTCCTCCCCGGCGGCCGCGAGCGCGAGCTCTCGCTCGCCTTTCATCCGCGCGATCTCCACCCTGTCCTCCTCGCCATCGCCGTCGGTGTCTCTCTTGGTCGGATCCGTGCCCCAGAGCCCCTCTTCCCAGTCCAGGACGCCGTCCCGGTCGGTGTCTTGAGAGAGAACTTCGCCGAGGGAGGCGTCGGAGGCGATAAGTCCCGAGCCCGAATTCTCTTTAGCCTCTTCATTTTTGAAACTGGAGATGTTTTTGGTGAAAAAAAGGAAAGCAAGGAAAACTATCGCACAAGCGATGAGGACGACCCTCTTGTGTTTTATCCAAACCTCTTTAATTATGCTTAAATTATAACATTTGCTAGCGCCCAGAGCCTAGTTGTCTAGGGCCGGCTCAAAGAAATCCAATCTTTGAGCGTGAGATCCTCGGCTCTTTTGTCCGCAAATTGGGCTAAGGTTGTTCCCGGGACGGCGTTTTTCAAATTACCTCCAAGCTTTTTGCGCTTATGGGCAAAGCCTTTTTTGACAACTTGCCAGAATTTCGCTTCGTTCAGTTCGTTTTTAATAAAAAACCTCCTAGAAATATCCGAAATTACCAATATCGCGCTGTCGACTCTCGGTGCTGGGGAAAAGTATCGGGCAGGCACTTTACCCGCCGTGGCGGGCTGACCATAGGCCTTCACCGAAATTGAAAGAATACTCTCTTTTACCCTGAGCGGAGTCGAAGGGTTTTTCCTGCCCAGGACTCTCTCCACAACTTCTTTCTGAAGGAGCAACACCATTCGCTCGGGCTGGGGCTCACCAGTAAGAAACTTCTTGAGAATCGCTCCGGTTAAGTAGTAAGGAATGTTGGCAACTAGCTTATAAGGGCCAGGTTCTAGTTTTGAGAGGTCAAATAGCGATATATCGCTATTTTCGAGGTCAAGTTTGCTTAGTTCTATCTCCTTTTCAAATTTTACCCGGAGATTTTCGTAAAGATCCTTGTCAATTTCTACCGCGATGACTTTTCCGGCGTACTTAAGCAGTTCTTCTGTCAGAATTCCCCGCCCCGGGCCGATCTCGAGGACAGTGTCGTCCGGCGAAATCTCTCCGGCCGCGACAATTTTTTTAATTGCCGCACTGGAGCGGAGAAAATGCTGTCCTAATCTTCGTCCCACTTTATAACCTGCCTGCCGGCAGGCAGGTTTTCACTTTCGACTTCCGCATCCTCGACGAGATGCGAGGGGATGTCAGAAATAAATTCACTCGGCAGAGACATCTCTCGCGAGCCGAAGATGGTGCGGTAGTTGGCGAAGGAGAGGAATAATTTTTCCTTCGCGCGGGTGAGCGCGACATAGAAGAGTCGCCGCTCTTCCTCCCTGTCTTCGGGAGTTTCCCTTTCGTGCGAGCGTGAATGCGGGAAGAGACCTTGTTCCAGTCCGGTTACGAACACATATTTGAACTCCAGCCCCTTCGCCGCGTGCACGGTCATAAGTTTCACTCCCTGCTTCTCTTGTTTTTCCTCCAGCGAATCTTGTTCACTTGCGAGTGTGGCATCTTCAATTAATTTTTCAACCCCATTTTGCAGGCCGTCGTATTTAACAGCTAAAGTCACCAATTCCTTAATGTTTTCAAGGCGATTCTGATCGTCCCCGCCCGCATCGCCTTGCGAAGCATGGCGGGCAGGCTCGTCGCTTAGTTCTTGCTCAATCCCAGACGATTTTATTACAAATTTGATTACCTCCGAAGCTTTCTCCGTTTCAATTTTCCTTTTTATCTCCTCAAGCAACTTATAGAAAGCTCCAACTTTTAGTTTCACTCCGCCTGGCAAGCCCTCTAAATCGTTAGCAAAGACTTTCGCTAGCGTTGCCTTGCCGATCCCGCGCCGGGGGAAGTTGATAATTCTTTTTATGTCCGACAAGCTCTCGGGATTAAGTGCGGCTCGGAGATACGAGAGCGTATCTTTGATCTCCTTCCGTTCGAAAAATTTAACCCCGAGCACCTGATAGGGAATATTGTAGTTAAGCATCGCCTCTTCGAGCGCGCGCGACTGAAAGTTCGCGCGATATAGCACGGCTATATCAGAGAAGATATTCTCTCGAAAAGCACGGATATTTTTCTGCTGAAAAATTCCTCGTGCTCGCGCCGTCGCGCTTCCAAGTCTTTTCTCAAGAACATCTTCTCTTCCCTCGAGAGAGTCGAGAATATTCAAAACTTTTGTCGCCACGAAATCGGCCTCGTCCGCTTCGTCCAGCGCCGAGTAGAGAGAGATCTTCTCCCCCGACTTTTTCCTAGTAAATAAATTTTTCCTGGGACGGAACTTGTTTTTCTCGATAATAGTGTTTGCCGCATCCAGGATATTGCCCGTGGAGCGGTAATTTTCTTCGAGTAGAATTACTTTCGCCTCCGAATAGTCTTTCTCGAAAGAAAGAATATTTTTAAGATTCGCTCCCCGCCAGGAGTAGATGTTCTGGTCCGCGTCGCCGACTACGCAGATATTATTATCCGGCCCGGTCAAAAGCCGGGACATGAGGTACTGCACCTCATTCGTGTCCTGATATTCGTCAATATGAATGTATTGCCATCTCCTCTGGTACTCGCTCCTCACTTCCGGCTTTTCTTTCAAAAGTTTTGTCGCCTTAAGGAGCAAATCGTCAAAATCGAGTCCATTTTCCTTATCTTTTTTGCGTTCGTAGATGGGCCAGACCTGGGCGACGATTCGCCCCGGCTGGCTGCCGCCATACTCGTGGAGGCGTTCCCGGAAACTCTCGTGGTCCACGAATTTACCCTTCTCACGGCTGATGATCCCCCGGATCTTGCTTGGCTCGATCTCAATGTCGAGGTCCCGAAGAATTTCCTTGATGAAGCGCGACGAGTCGTCTTCGTCCAGGATCGTAAAGTGGCGGTTAAGTCCGAGCGCTCGCGCGTTCTCTTTGATAATGTGAACACCGAGCGAGTGGAAGGTGCTCATGAAGGGCGCGCTAGTCTGTCCGCCGATCTTTTCTATCGCCTCGCGTACCCGGTCGCGCATCTCCTTGGCCGCTTTATTGGTGAAGGTGACCGCGAGAATTTTCTCCGGCGCCACCCCCGACTTTATAAGATTCACGATCCGGTGGACGATAGTTTTGGTCTTGCCCGCCCCCGCGCCCGCGACAACCAGAAGCGGCCCCGCGACATGCGTCGCCGCCTCCCGTTGTTTAGGATTGAGTCCCGCCAGATGTTCTTGGTGCTCCATGCGGAGACTATAACATAAGAGATCTTAGACCATTATTTTATCTAAGAGATTTTTCTCGGCGGCGAACGTCAGCGCGCGCTGGATGTATTCTTTATTAGTTTCCGCGGCCTGGAACATTGTTTCGCCTTTAGGTTCTAAGCTGGTTACTTCTTGGAGATGATGCATGAAGTTGATGAAAGGAGCGTAGTAATCTCCCGCCCGGGTTACGCTTTGTCCCATGATTGATTCGGCCGGTTGGTTGCCGATCGCATCCCACACTGCCTGGGTTTGCGTGGGGAAAAGTCGCGAAAGATTTTGTTCGAATATTTCATGGACGTAAGTAGTGATTTCTTCCTTGGTTTGTATTCCCTCGATTACAGACCCCAACCTTGCCTCTGGCCCTTTTGTGTCTAGCGGTGCCTGGGTTTCCGGCTCGTAGTTTGATATCACTTTCGCCCGGAGGTCCGCCAATTCTTGAACAGAGGGTCCTCCGGCCTTGGCTTCAGCCAGGGCAGACGCTTGTTTTACCAGGTCGCTGTCGGAGAAATCTTTTATCTGCTCGAGGGTCACGTTGTCATGCCCCATAATCGCACCTACTTCTCCGCCTCCTGCGTCCAGTCCTTTCTCTAGTCCCTCGGCGTGCACGATTTTGAGCCAATTTCCCTTGGAAATGTTGTCGATATGCGTTATGGCCGCACCCTTGCCCTGGAGCACGCCCTTCTGCCAGAGCTCATCCGAGTGACCCTTTAACTTCTCGAGAATATCATTCAAGACGGCGTGGTCCTTCACTTCAAGAACTCCATCTTTGAAGCTGATAGCTTTCGCAAAGTCTTCCGCGCTTATGCCGGCGACCCCGTGGCCCTCCGAGAGTCGTACTAAATTCGCCGCCATGTTTAAGCTCTTTGAAGCAAATTGTTCGTCGATCGGCACGTCGCCTGCCGGTATAGCCATGTGATCGGCGGAAAGCGCGTGAAAGACTGTTTCCAAATTCTTCGGCACGCCGCCCTCGCCGAGCTTGACCGAAAAGTCGGTTGTGATTTCATGTCCGGCTCCGGGAAGAACTTCCGCGGTAGTCGGAGCCGCTTCGGCAGGAGCTTCGGCTGCGGCAGCTACCTCGGCGACCTCCGGAGGGACTCGCAAGGTATCGTCAAACTTTAACCCCCCCTCTATTTCTCCTCCAACCACATGCGGCTTTATATCGATAAGTTTGTCCAATTGTTCTTGCTGGTATTTTTCTCCGAAAGGATCCCAGGGTGTGCCGTGCTCAATATTGGTTTTCGGCCAACCCTTGCCCGTTGCTTCTTTTAGGAATCCTGTGGGTTCTGAATATGGTCCTGCTTCGACAGGAGGAGTGTTAAGAGTGTCCGGTACTGGAACATGCGTCGTATCAGCAGGCAGAGTTGCTTGCTCTAACGCAGCCGAGGATTGGGTGATAGCACTGAGAAGCTTCTCTATAGAGAGTGCAATCGTTTCAATCGTGGCTCCTGCGACGATGGCCTTGCCGGCGGTCTGAGCATATCTGCCCCACATCGCCGCCTCGTCCACTGTGCCCATCTGTCCGATTATTCTGTCATAATCTCCTAGTGCCTTTTCCCATTTCTTTAGCATCTTTTGTTTCGCGTCTTCTTTTTCCTTTTCATTAAGACTACTGTTTTGGTCTATGCCGTCGAGAATTTTATTTAGTTTGTTTACTGACCTTGCAAGATCTTTCCTAAAGATCCCTTCCACAAAACCCATACCCGCAGGCGGGTTTTCCAGCCGCTTCTTAAGATCCGCAGGCATTTCTGAAAGATATGCGTCCTTCAAGGCTGCCGCGGGCACCGTTTCTGCTCCCGTTTTTTCTTGAGCGAGCTTGTAAATTTTTTCGGCTTCTGCTAGAGCTTGGTCCACATCAAGTAGCGTTTTTCTTTGCACCTCCTCGTTCTTTAGCCGAACTTCTTTCGCCGCTTCTGATCCGCGCGCCATTGCCATGCCCGCCATCATAACGTACCTAAGAGGAGAAACCAGAGAAAGCCCGGTCATGTCTGTGACCGTGCGTCCGTATTTGATCAAATTGCCGAACAATCTACCTACATTCTCCGCTTGTCTCTTTTTACCCTGAGTAGCTTCTTCTACTTTTTTCTCGGCAGTTTTAGCATCACGTTCAAAAGAGGAGCGTAGTTCTTTAATAAACGCATTTCCTGTCTTATTTTTTATTTTCGCTTTTTCTAGAAGTTTTAAAGCCCCGGCGAAGATCTGGTTTTTTCTTCGCTCCACTCGAAAACCCCAAGTGCTGAAGCCCCAGCTCAATTTCTTTTTCTCTTCGAGAGGCATGGCCTCAATCTCTTCTCTAACCTCCTCTTCCTCCGGAAGTGGTCCGGCTCCTGCGCGGGGTTCGGGGACTGCCGGCTCGGGTCCCTCTCTTGGCGGAGCCACGTCTTCTCGCATTCTTCTAACATTTTCCGGTTCAATTACTTCCGGCGCACGGGCTTTCGGAGGTTCCCTGTCTGCGCCTTCTGCAGACTTCAAAGCCGCCATCGCTTCCGCGAGCTCTCCTCGAAGCTGCTCGCTCCGTACCGCGTTCTTGGCCAGCTCTTCTTGCAACTGCCTCGTTTCTTCTTTTGGATCTAATACTTCTGACATAAAATTTATGCGAACTCTACTTTTAATTGACCATCTGCAATCCAGACTCTTTTAATTTTTCTGTTCTCCTCCGATTCAATATATTTTCTTACTCGATCTTCTATCAGGCCTAATTCTCTTCCGATTTTCCTATTTAAGAATACTTTAGCAACAAGTGGAGCGTCTACTTTATAGTATTTATATTTAATTCCATTTCCATCACTTTCCAGCGTTAACTCGATTCCAATTTCTCCTTTTATTTTATCGGAAGTGAGTCTGGCAGTTATGTAGATTTCATTTGCATTACCTTTTACCTCTACGAGCTTTATTTCCTTTACCGCCTCTACTGCACTTAATAGCTCTTTCATCTTTTTTTCGACAAAGGTATTAGGGAATGTTTTTTCCTTTCCTTCTTTAACTTCAGAATATGCTTTTTCCTCGAGCTCCGCCAATCTTTTTTTAATTTGCTGATCCCGGGCTTCGATGGCCTCCAGCTCATTATGTATTCTACTTATTGTTTGTCTCAAGGTTTCAATTGCAATTCTTTTTCGCTCAGTGGGGTCTAAAATACCTCCTTCTCTGCCAATCGTTTCCACTTCCGGCTTTTTGCCCAAGACCCCGCTAGCTTCCTCTAACTTACTTTCTATTTCTTTTTTTAACTCCGGAAAGTCATTCATAAAGGGGAAATTGAGCTGCATTTGGAGCCACTTTATGTACTCGCTTCTCTTTTCTGCCGAGAGCTCTGCAACATTAACCTTTAACCATCCTTTAATTTCCTCGGCGATCTTGTCAGTTGTTTCCCTTTTACGTTTTTCGATTTTTTCTTTTAGTTTAGGAAATTTTTCTATTTTCGGGTGTTGGAGTTGTTGCATAAGCCAAAGTAGGTGCTCGGCTCTATCTTTGGACGAATATTCCCCGACTGGTTTTTGAAGAATGTCTTCGATTAGGAAAGAAATCTTTGCGTCGTCTCCTTTAGTTCTAGCTCTCCCGACCAGCTCTTCGATTTTTTCCTCGATCTTTTTTGCAAGCGCTCGGTTATTTTTCTGCGCCCACCTCTGATAACTTCTCAATTTATTGGCAGTTTTCTCCCAATTTTTATCCCAAGGAACCGACAGGGTTTCTTCAATCTCCCTCATCCTTCTCACAGTTCTTTCTTCCTGTGCTGAAGGGGCATTTTCTGTTGCAATATCTTTAGAACTTGCTAAAACTGCTTCCACTTCCCTGGCGCGAGTATCTAAACTAGCATTTAAGTCAGTCTCTTTGTTTTCTCTCGACCACCGAATTTGCTCACCAAGATACTCTAAATACCTCTGCAACTCTTCCAGTGAAAAGGTTTCCCAAGGTTCCATAAGGGCCCCCCCTATAGCGGATTTTATTCTCCCAACTTCTTCTTCGGGAAGAGGTTCTGTTTCTGGGGGAGTTTCCCCTACCGGAGGCCCGGCTGGCTCGGTGTCTACTCCTGCCGGCATATCTCCTTCTTCTGATTTTCTAGCTGCGGCTCGTCCTTGTTCTGAGCCAATTCTCCTATCCATATTATTAATCTTACTGTCCCCTTCTTGCCCCGTCAAATAAGATTGTTTTATTTCCACTTCCTCATCTTGCCTTGCCACAACTGTGTCTTTTTGCCTGCCCGCTTCTCTTTCGGGGATGGGAGTGAAAGGCCTGTCGCCTTCCGGATTCCAGCTTCTTGCATGACCGCGACCCATCATGTCGATAGTTTCTTTGCCGGCATCCAGTATTTTTTTTATCCTCCCTTCGCCTTTCTTTGGATGAGCGCCCGGATGTAGATTTATTTTTAAACGGGGTAGTCCTTTTTTTCTTTCCCGCTCTTGGCGAGCGTCACCTGCGTCGTGCACGGTTTCTCCTCCCGCTTCTTTCCTCTTTCCCATCAACCCCCTTAGTCGCTCACGCATTCCTCTTCCTCGCTTTTCCCCGCCGAGCGCTTCTGCAACTCGGGTCGCTTCTTCAATTCGCCTCTTTGCTTCGGCTATCCTCCTTACGCTTTCTGCGTTCTCGGCTCTCAACCGCGCTACTTCTTCTGGTCCTAATCCTTCAGTCATGATTTAAAATTTTAATAATAGATTTAGTCCTTGTTAAACTTTCTTTTTATCTGTCGGATCTGTTCCTCCAGCATTTTGATGCGCCATCGATCACCTTCCCGCTCCGCGATATCCATATGAGCTTCTAAAATATCCATGGCTGTTCGGTATCTTTCTTCGGGGGAGTTGGATGAGTTTTCTAATTCCACAATCCTCTCATTTCTTTTGGCTATTATGGCAGTCTCTTCTTCTATGATTCTTTGACATTCTTTGATTACTCTTTCAAGATCAGCCAAGGTTTCTTCTCTGGTGCGCTCGGGTGCAGGTTGTTTTGGTGTGGGATCATCATCTTTCATTAAAACAGGGCGCGGACCGGGGCTCTCCCCCAACTTTCCTTTAGTGTCCACAATCTGCTTTTGGATCTCTTCTGATTCAGCTTCCAGGTCCTCGATTTCTGTCGGGTCCGGGCGGGGGTTACCCCGCTCTCTTTGTAGTTGCTCGGCGACTATAGCCATCCTTGAGGTTAAGGAATCTAAGTGTCTTCTCAGTAAGGACTCGCGTTGTTCTTCCAGCGCGTGCGTGTCTGTGGTTCCGGCATCTGCCGGCTTGCTCCCCACAATAGGCAAGTCGACTCCTTCCCACCTCCTTCTCATTGCCATACCGTTTAATTATACAGCGGGTTAAAATTTATAGCTATTTTTTGACTAAGGCCTTAAGTCTTCTGCTTAGGTCAAAAACTCCAATCGTCATCATCCTCCCCTGCTCTCGATCATATCGATTCATTCCGAAATGTACGTGTTCGCCATGCCCGGGCCGGGAAGCGTTTATGCCGCTGTGTCCTACCACTCCTATGTTATCCCCGTTTTCCAGGATCATCCCCGCTCTTACTCCAGAACTTTGCAAATGCGCATACCGGTAGAAGGTTTCATTGTGGGGGTTAAAAATTATTACAGTATTGCCGCCTCGCACCGTGCTGGTGGACAAGTCGTCGGCCTCGCTCCAGCCGTTTTCCGCAAGAACTACTATGCCCGCGGACACCGAATAGACCGGAGAGCCCTCTTTCATGAATAGATCGATAGCATTCGGGTGGTTTGCTGCCAGGTTCTCTCCGATGTGCAGAGAGTCTAGCGGCAGCGACTCTGCATTTGGATTCTCCGTTCTCGACTCCGCGCTGCCTCCCTTCTGGATTTTCTCTTTCAAAGTGCTTATGAATTTTTCTCTGAATTGTCGAGTGATCAAAGGATAAATCTCGGTGATTATTTCTTCCGGCCCGTTTTTTTCTCGGGCTGCAACCCGAGCAAACGGATCAGGGGGGTTGGTACTTTTTATGAATTCTTCGGAATAGAAAAGGGCTGAAACCAGGAAAGGGTTTTCTAAAACTTCTTCGTATCTCTGCTCTTCTATGATTTTTCTACATTGCCTGATCTCGTTGCTGATTATCCACTCTCGTGGCAATTTTTCCTTACCCTTTATTATAATGTCGGTGCCATCTTTTTCAGTTGAGCTTGGCAAGAATGCCCCCGCGACCGATCCCGCCACTATCGCGGCTGCTCTTTTTATAAATTGTCGTCTGGATGGCTCTTTTCTTCCCTTGTCCTTATCGTCTTCCAGCTTTTTGAGTTTTCTTATCGCATCTTCGGTTTCCAGGATTTTTATTTGGAGTTCGAGACTTTCCAGCTTGGCCTTCCACCTCTTAACTTTATCTCTCATATTTTCCAGTTCCGAAGGGGTGTCCAGGCCCTCGCTTATTTTCCGCAAGAGATCTTCGATTTGCGCCTGCGATCTTGAAGTTTCTTCCAGAAGAGCTTCTATTTCTCTGGTCTCGCCGGGTCTTTCCTCCAGAGGGCCCTCTTCCACCCTCCTTTGTGGTCTTATTATGAGGCCCGAATGTCTCTCTCGCCTATCCATTTCCCCATTATAGCTAAATTGCTCAAAAATATAAGCTTCGCCGGAGAGCCAAGAATTAACGTTAAAACCTTGTTAAATCAATTTCCACAGGAAGTTTGACTGGGGCCGGGTTTTCGGTTACCCTGGAAGGATACGGAAATAGGGGTAGGGCGGATACGGTTGACTGGCAGCAAGATCGTAACCATCGCGTAGGCCTTCAGTGTTTGCAGAACTTGGTCGTCCTGTGAACTCCATATAGGAAGAGGTCCTCCCGCGGTACTGCTTTGTCTTATAAAATCTCGTAGCATAAGCAAAATAGCCGCTTTCCTTCTCCCCCTTGCCATGGCGCTCGCGTCCTTGGGAAGTATTTACTCTTCCCCTTCTCCGGTTATGGCGGGCTTCATTTCCAGTATCCTCGGGAGTACCGCTGCAAGCGAAGAAGTTCTGCCGGTAAATCCGGAAAATTCCCAAACCGTGGCCTTGCTCGAGGCCAATTTTTCTGCCTCGGATGCGGTTTCTGGGAAAGGTGGCGACAAGAAAAGCCAAGAATCCGAGCTGGGTGGAGCAAAGAGCGTGGCCTTCTTAAGTAACGCCCTAGTTCCCGAGGTCACCGCACTCTCCGGCACCCCGGATGCTATCGGCGGCACCATCTTTGCGGACGACGTCTCCGTCTACGTGGTCCGCTCCGGCGATACCTTGGCGGGGATCGCGGAGATGTATGACGTTTCCGTGGACACCATCCTCTCGGCCAACGACTTAGCCAAGGGGGCGAAGCCCAAAGTCGGCGATGTTCTCCTTATTCTCCCATTCTCCGGCGTAGAACACACGGTCGCGAAGGGTGACACCCTCGGAAGTATTGCGAAAAAGTACGATGTATCCCTCGATGACATTCTCTCTGCCAACGATCTAGAGGCAAGCTCGAAACTCTCGATCGGCAACAAACTTCTTATCCTCGGGGCGTC
>Ga0187893_10001626_pt1 | contig 53105 bp, 48 predicted proteins | sample MA1701074metaG_FD_139574 | JGI IMG/M metagenome (GOLD analysis project Ga0187893, IMG submission 139574) | White microbial mat communities from a basaltic lava cave in the Kipuka Kanohina Cave System on the Island of Hawaii, USA - MA170107-4 metaG ... | reverse complement strand
TCGCCGAACGGGCGCGTGTCGATGCGCCAGACTTCCTGCTGCGCATCGTCGGTCATCGCCTGCGGGCTGCCGAGACGGTCGGCATGCACGTACCAGCCATCGGCCGCCGGCACGAGCCTGACCGCATCGGCCGCGACGGTCTGCCGGTTGGTTTCCCGGACGAAGCGGACGGCGTCGGCGACCAGGCACGCGCGGCGACGCGATCAGCGCGGTGTCGTTAGGTCGGATTCAAAACCCGTTGGATACGGATGGCGACGCAGCCGACGCCCGAAGAGCGAAGCAGGATGACTTTCTATGAGATAGACATAGAGCACAGCCGCCCTCCTTCGCTGAAGCTTCGGAGGGCATCCTGCTTCGCGCAGAGGTCAAGGCCAATCCTGCGAAGCTCGAAGAGCGAAGCAGGATGGCGAGCCACCCGAAGCCAAAGGCGTAGGGTGGCGGTGCCCGCAGTCTACTGCTAACGGGTCTCTCCGGTCATTTGCCTGTTACTGAGCGATAACAGGGAATTTTACAGGAATTTGGGCCTTCCCAAACGGCTAACGCACCGCCTAGCCCGCTGATTCATCGTGGCTAAACGGCACATTCCCGATCATCAGAAACAGGGAATTCGGTTCTCGGAACAGGGAACCAGCTGGCTCGGATCAGGTAATTGCAACCAGGAAACACGGATAACCTTAGTCGGTTGAGAGTCACACTTGGGAATCCCATAGCCTTGGGTTGATTGCCAAAACACCGTGATTCATTGGGCCACGAGCGGCCCCGCTGCAGATCGAGCCGAGGGACGAACACTGGGATTTAAGTGGGATTGAGAATGACGAAGCGGGATGCGCTTAGCGGGAAGTGGGATGACGGTGGGATAAGGGCTTCGTTATGTGGGATGAGACCGAAGCTAAGTGGGATTTAGCTGTGGCCAGACGGCACGGGCCCGGGATCGGTTAATCGAGTCTTGGGATGCGCGTTACAACTCATGGGATTCTCTTTCTACCTGCTATGCACAATGTGTGGATGATTTCGGGATCGATTTTTCTTGACGCCTGTCGAGCGATTCATGGAAGTTGGAATTGAGGCCTTGCAAAGAGTCGTACTGACTGGCTGCACGCGTTGGTTTAGATTTGTACATGTCTGCAACAATGGCTTTGCTATGAGCAGCGCTCGAGTACCGACAAATCATGGTCGGCAGTCTGTGCCAACGATTGAGGAGCGGTCGATCGAAATCCTCAAGGCCTATACCGGTAACGCGCGGGCCCACTCGAAGCGCCAGATCCGGCAACTCGCAAACAGTATCTTACGTTTTGGATTTACGAATCCCGTGCTCGTCGCAGACGACGATACCATTCTCGCGGGCCATGGCCGCGTCGAGGCAGCCAAATCGATCGGCCTGACTCATGTCCCCGTTGTTCGGCTATCTCATCTGTCGGAGGTCGAGCGGCGGGCCTATGTGATTGCTGACAACAAGCTCGCTCTCAACGCCGGCTGGGATCAGGAGCTCCTGGCGATCGAGCTACAGGCGTTGGTCGACCTTGACTTCGATATGGAGCTGACCGGTTTCTCACTGGCAGAGGTCGATCTCGTTCTCGATGAGGCGAGCGAGCGAAGCATTCCCGGACCCCAGGGCCCTGAGGATGTCATTCCGGCCTATCCGACGAGTGCGGTCACCCGCCACGGCGACGTCTGGCAATGCGGCCGTCACCGGGTGATCTGCGGCGATGCCCGGGATCCGGAGGCCTACAGGTCGCTGCTCGGCAACCACAGTGCAGACCTGATCTTTACGGACCCGCCCTACAACGTGCCGATCGACGGCCATGTGTCCGGTCTCGGTCGCATCCGGCACCGGGAGTTTGCAATGGGCGCCGGTGAGATGTCCGAGGCTGCCTTCACGGCCTTCCTTGCCGAGACCTTAGGGACGGCCAGCCGCATGTGCCGGGACGGAGCCATAGCCTTCGTGTGCATGGATTGGCGGCACATGGCCGAACTCCTGGCCGCCAGCAAGCAGGCTTTCACTGAGCTCAAGAATCTGTGTGTCTGGAACAAAACCAACGGCGGCATGGGGTCCTTCTATCGCTCCAAGCACGAGTTGGTGTTCGTGTTCAAAGTCGGTGACGGACCGCATCTTAACAACTTTGGCTTGGGCGAAACGGGCCGATACCGCACCAATGTCTGGGACTATCCGGGCATTAACAGCTTCGGAGCGAATCGCTCCGGCGAACAAGCCATGCACCCCACCGTCAAGCCGGTCGCCCTCGTGGCCGATGCGATTCGCGACTGCTCGAAACGAGGCGACATCGTGCTCGATAACTTTGCCGGTTCGGGGACCACACTCATCGCGGCCGAAAAGACCGGTCGGCAAGCCATGGTCCTCGAATATGACCCCGGCTACTGCGACACGATCGTTAGACGCTGGCAGACCCTAACGGGTCAGCATGCGATCCGAGCAAACACGAGTGAGCGTTTCGAGCATGTCGAAGAGCAGCGGCTCGGGTTTGGAGAGACGCCCCGAGCTCTCGCGGGACAATGAGGGAGTCCGCACAGAAGGCAGAAGATGGCGCAGCGTGACGATGCCCAAGGCAAATCGTATGACGTTGGCTACGCAAAGCCGCCCGTCGCAACGCGGTTCGCAAAAGGTCAGTCGGGAAATCCCCTTGGCCGACCGCGCAAGAAAAACCCTGAACCCCTCAAGCCTTCCGATGGATCATTTCTTGAGTTGTTCACTGAAGAGGCCTACCGCGAGGTAACACTCCGAGAGAATGGTCAGCTAGTTCAACTACCTGCGATAAAGGCCGCCATGCGATCGACCTGGGCCGGGGCGATAAAGGGTGGACGGCTTCCTCAGAAATTTGCTTTCGGAATGGCACAACTTGCCGAAGCCGAGCGCCAAAAATCGGAATCGTCGAAGTACGAATGGCTTTGGGCCCTGAAGGCAAGGGGCAGGCGGATCATTACAGAGTGCGAGCGCTCGGGCCGACCGGTGCCCGAGCTCTACCCTCACCCCGACGACATCATCGTGGATCCGCTGTCGGGAGAAGCCCATGTCGACGGTCCATTGTCCCGCGAACATGATGACTACTGTAAGTACATAGCGGCGGCTCGAGACTTTTATGTCTTGTTCTCCGAGCTTTTGAAAAGAACGGGCTGTGAAGTATTTCTTCCGGGTCCGGAATCAAAACAGACATGCGGATTCCTGATCCTTGCATATGTGGCAAATTTCAAATTACCCACACGCTACCGTTGGTCCAAGCTCAAGGACTCCGATGGGCCCGGCGAGACGACAAAGCATCAAGCATTTTCCCGTGAAGACAACGTGTACGAGTGTCAAGGATTCGCGCTCGCGCAGGAGTGCAGCAGGCTCCCCCTGCGTGAATTGAGGCGACGAGTCAAAGCAGGTTTCGCTCATATTGCAATATTGCAATCCAAATGCCCGAACCTTGCGAGCTGGAAGGATGAAGCACTCGAACGCAAGATAAACCGTTGGCATGCAAAAAGGGTTGCCGAGTACAACCAAAGAAAGGTTGGGGCGGAATCGTCTGGGAATGTCAAAGCCAATCGAATATCCGATTTATCTGACAAGGAACCAACGGCATGAGTGAACGGACGGACACTCCCACTCAGGACGAGGGCGACAACTTAAGAGAGATCAAAGGCTCAGCGCAACGCGCTCACGGTCAGAGCAAGGGCTACCACGTTGGTTATGGTAAACCGCCTGTCGAGACGCGATTCACGAAGGGTATGTCAGGCAATCCTCAGGGCCGGCCACGCAAACCAAAATCTCGTCCACCCCTCAGCCCCAACGCGAATCTGTCGGACTTTCTCAATGCCGAGATTCTTCGTGAGATTGGCCTAAGGGAAAATGGCGAACCCATCCGCTTGCCGGTCATTCAAGCCGTCATTCGAGCGCTGGCTACCGGAGGAATCCAGGGCAAGCGGCTGTCCCAAAAGTTGCTCTTGCAGTTGGCTCAAGCGGATGAGCAAGCGCGTCGAGCGGCCGAGGAAGCGGAAGCCGAGCGTAAAGAGTCACTTTACCGGTCCATGCGGCAACTCAAAGAACGCGGCAAAAAGCTCTTCGCACTGAACGCGCGGCGTGGTCTGCCGCCACCCGATTTCCTGCCGCACCCAGACGATATTGAGCTGGATCCCTGGAAGCGCAAATTTCGCATCAACGGGCCATTCTTCCCCGAAGAGGTTCCGATTTACGAGTATCTCGCATCGACTCGAGATCTGTTGCTGCGCTGCGCGGCCAATGCTCAGGCACTGGGGCGTGGGTGGGTGGTTCGAAACAATGGCAAGACACATTGTGCCTACTTGGTCCTCGCGGGTTTGTACGACTTGAAACTTCCCAAACGCTACCGCAAGTCTGATTGGGAAGCAGTGTCCTTTATGATGAGATTTCAGTCGCTGCGCCGCCGACAACGCGAGCGCATTATTGCCGAAGAGATGGCACGTTTTGAAAGAGAACGACCAGAACGGCTACGCGGATCGCCAGAATCGGAAGCGACGTGTGACAAGATGGTTCGCGACTGGATCGAGAAGAATTGTCCGGGAGCCGAAGCAGACAGATCGAATATCTGTGTCGCGCGCAGTTCAGAGGCCGGTCACGCTGGCTGAACGTATGAAAAAGGAACAAGACGGCAGCATACTGGATGAAGAAGGCAGGATCATTTATTTCAGTCCGGAGCGTTTCAAAAATGATATCTGCCTTGGTGACGCTTGCTTTGTGTGCGGCATCTCACCTAGAGATGCGCCGTTCAACAATGAACATGTGATTCCTCATTGGATCTTGCGCAGATTCGATCTCTTTAGGCGCCGAATCACGCTACCAAACGAAACGGAAATCGAGTATCGGCAGCACACGGTGCCATGCTGCGAGCGGTGTAATGCACTGCTCGGGCGCACGTTGGAGCAGCCGATGAGCGATTTGACGACCCACGGCTTCGATGCTTTTCGTCGGCAGTTGCCTACAGCCGTGAGTGTCATATTCGAATGGCTCTGCCTGACTGTATTCAAGTCGCACTACCGCGATCGCCTGATGCGAATGACGCTGGATCGGCGAGCACCTGACAGCCGGATCGCCGACCTCTATGACTGGGACGAACTGCATCACATCCATGCAGTAGCACGAGCCATGTATACCAGCTGCCGGATTGATCCAGCCGTTATCGGTTCAATGCACGTTTTCGAGGTAACAGAAGACCAATACGAAGAGAATTTTGACTTCGCCGATCTCTATCCAGCACAGGCGGTGTTGATACGTATCAATGACATCGCCATCGTCGTGACCGGACCCCAATCACGCAACCACCCCTTATGTGACCATTAGAGCGGGCTGGGCGGACTCTACTCAAATCCGGAAGAAGTTAGTTCGGCGCCTCAGGTCAGGTTCTGGTCGAGATCGATCCGACAAATCCGGAGGAGATCACCGGTCAAAAAACTGCTCTCGAACTGACTGCAATGAACGGGCAGGGTCAAACGCGCTCTAACTTTGGTTGTCAAAGCGGATGACCGGCTCCATCTTCGCCAGCACATCGTCCGAGAGCCAGCAAAGCATTTTGTGCCCTTGCCCCAATTCGCGTACTGGCGGCACCTCCTTCTCGCAACGGTGATCGGGCACGAGGTGCTTGTAGCCACAACGGGTCTGAAATGGACAGCCGGTCGGCGGATTCATTGTCGAGGGAATTTCACCCTCGAGCACGATATGCTTTTTCACAACATGCGTATCTGCAATCGGGATCGCAGACAACAGCGCCTCAGTATAGGGATGATAAGGTGGTGCAAAGACCTGATCCGTCGTGCCCTGTTCGACGATATAGCCGAGATACATGACAATGACGCGGTCCGCGATGTAGCGCACGACAGACAAGTCATGACTGATGAACAGCATTGTCGTCTTGTGCTTGCGTTGGATGTCCATCAGGAGTTCGGTTACGGCGGCCTGTACCGAGACGTCCAAAGCCGACACCGGCTCGTCGGCAACGACGACCTTGGCGCTGCCGGCAAATGCGCGCGCGACACCAATGCGTTGTTTCTGGCCGCCTGAAAGCTGACGTGGCTTGCGAGTTGCGAACGCACGAGGAAGCTTAACCAGATCAAGCAGCTGCAGCATCTTTTCGCGTCGTTCGACCGCAGTCCTGCCAAATTTAAATTTCTCCAGGGTGCGAATGATCTGCGAACCCACCGTGTGGCTGGGGTTCAATGTGTCAAACGGGTTCTGGAAGACCATCTGGATCGAAGAAACAGTTTGCACGTTCCGCATTTCGATGTGTACCGACTGAATCTCCTTGCCGCCCAGCTTCACGCTGCCCTCGCTCGCGGTCTCTAGGCCGAGCAACACTTTGGCCAAGGTGGATTTGCCGCAACCGGACTCCCCAACGATTGCCACGGTCTCCGACTCGCGCGCCTCGAAGCTGATCGTTTCGTTCGCCTTGACGACGCGGCCGCCGCGGCCACCGAAGACTTCGTTTGCCGCTACACGATAGTATTTCTTAAGACCGTCGACCTGGAGAACGGGCGCACCGGCCTTGACGGGTACGTTTTGTTTCCGCGCTCCCTCAGGCGTTGCCGTCCAGTCAATTTCGTTGAAGCGGATACAACGACTGAAGTGGTTCTCGTGGCCTTCGACCGGAATCATCGGAATCTCTGCGGCATCGCAGCGACCCTTCACGAAATGATGACAACGAGGGCCGAAATTGCAACCCTTCGGGCGTTCGTGCGGCAACGGCAACTGCCCCGGGATAGCCATCAACGGCCTTTCATTCTTGTCGGCGCCCGGCAATGGAATCGACCGGAACAGGCCTTGCGTGTATGGGTGGCGCATCCGGTCGAATACGTCCTTGACCGACCCCGTTTCGACCGCCTCGCCCGAATACATGACCGTAATGCGGTCGCAGGTCTCCAGGATCAGACCCAGATTGTGCGACACGAAGATCATCGAGGTGCCGTAGCGCCTTCCGAGATCCTTCACCAACGCGACAATGCCCGCTTCCACCGTCACGTCGAGGGCGGTCGTCGGTTCATCGAGCAGGAGCAACGCTGGCTTCGACAGCAGCGCCATGGCGATAACGATGCGCTGTTGCTGCCCGCCGGAAAGCTGATGCGGGTAGGACTGCATCATCCGTTCAGGGTCCGGCAGACGCACAGCCTTCAGCATGTCGAGGGAGCGCTGATAGGCTTCTTTCGTCGAGACCTTTTCATGGATGAGCGGCACCTCCATCAGCTGCTTCCCGACCTTCATAGCCGGGTTCAGGCTCGCCATCGGCTCCTGGTAGATCATCGCGATCTTCGAGCCGCGCAGCGCGCGCAGCTCGTCCGCCGACAACTCGCCCATATCGCGGCCCTGGAACACGATTCGCCCGCCGACGATTTTCCCGACGTTCGAAAGATCGCGCATGATTCCGAGAGCCACAGTCGACTTGCCGCAACCGGATTCTCCGACGATGCCCATTGCTTCGCCGGGCATGACCGTACAGGAGAAGTCCATGACGGCCGGAATCTCACCTGCCCTCGTATGGAAGGAAATGAAAAGATTCTCGATTGCCAGAATCGGTTCGGCGGCTTGTCTTGAGATTTCGTTCATGGCTGCCTCCGGTGTCAATCCTTCAGCGACTGTTCGCGCATCGAGTCGGCAAGTAGGTTCAAGCCGAGCACGAGGGACATCAGCGAAACGGCCGGTACGAGGCCCTGCCAGAAATAGAGACGGAGTTGGGCCACCTGACTTCCGTCCTTGATTGCCGTACCCCAGTCCGGGCTTTCCGGACCCATGCCCAGCCCGAAGAAGCCGAGGGTTCCCAATAGAATCGTCGTGTAGCCGATGCGTAGGCAGGTGTCGACAATGAGTGGCCCGCGCGCGTTCGGCAGAATCTCCCACAGCATGATGTACCAGGCTATCTCGCCACGGGTTTGAGCTGCCGAGATGTAATCGCGCGTCTTGATATCCATGGTGAGGCCGCGCACGATTCGGAACACGCCGGGGCTCGACGCAAACACGACGGCCACAAATATGTTGAGTTCATTGGGATCGATCGAAACGATGCCCAGCGGATCGGCATTGAAGACCAAGCCCGCATAGAGCCAGAATCCGATGATCAGCGTCAAAGCGAGATAGAGGTATAACTTGTCGGGCCGTTCCTTATAGCGCGTGTAGAACAGCAAGCAGAAAAAGACGATGGGAAACAGGAACAGCACAGCCGCCATTACATAGGGAAGGCCAGTTTCCATGATGCCCGGCGTCACTAGTAGGTAAAAGAGCAGGATGACCGGAAAGGCGAGCACAAGATTGGCCAGAAACGATAGCACCTGATCGATGCGCTTGCCGAAATAGCCCGCTGGCAGTCCGAGGCTGATCCCAACCAAAAGCGCGATCAGTGTGGCGGCAGGTGCGATGGTCAGCACGATCTGCGCACCGTAAACCGCGCGGCTGAAGACGTCCCGGGCCAGATGGTCCCCGCCAAGCAGAAAGACCATGCCCGTTTCCGGGTCCATTGCGCCGGGGCCGGCATTTTTCAGAATCGAAACCTGCACGCGCGGATCCATTGGTGCGATGACGCCGGCGAAAATCGCCGTGAATAGCCAGAAGAAGCAGATCAACACACCGGCAGCTCCGATTCTATCGTCGAAGAGATAACCGAAGAGACCCAACTTCCGCTTGAACCTCCAGACCCCGACAATCACCAGTGCCAGCGCGATCCAGACCGGCCAGAAACGCGAGACGATCCCGATGACGATGTCGAAAAAACCAACATACTCCACCATGCTCTGCTCCTACCCGACACGGATTCGCGGATTGAGAAACGCATAGCCGACATCGGAAATCAGTTGGGTCAGCAGGACAATTACAACCGAAATCAGGCCGCAGGCCAGCACCAGGTCGATGTCGTTGTTGGAAGCGGCCTGCACCAGCAGCCAGCCGAAGCCTTTATAGTTGAAGATCGACTCGACAACGACGACGCCTGTCAGGAGCCATGGGAACTGCAGCATGATTACGGTGAAGGGAGCGATCAACGCATTGCGCAGCGCGTGCTTGGTAACGACCGTGCCGAATGTCAGTCCCTTTAGACGGGCGGTGCGGATGTATTGCGCTGTCATCACTTCGGCCATCGAGGCACGTGTCATGCGCGCGATGTAACCGATGCCGTAGATAGCCATCGTCATCACGGGCAAGGTGAAGTTGTTGAAACTGACACCTTTGGTCACTGCAGTGGCCGCCGAGCCATTGAGCCAGCCGAGCATGGAAGCAAAAACGGCGGTAAATATGACGCCCGACACGTACTCGGGCGTTGCCGTCGATGCGATCGACGCTACCGACAGCGTTCGGTCCAGTCTGGACCCTTCGCGCATGCCGGCGAGAACCCCGATCAGAAGCGATGCGGGCACCATCACGACCATGACCCAGAACATCAGGATTCCGGTGGCCCGCAACGCTTCAGGCAACCGCTCCGCGACCGTCGCGCGGAACGCGGTGGAACAGCCGAAATCTCCCTGCAGCACGCCGGAGAAGGTGGGCTCTGTTACAGCAGGACAGTAGTTGGACTGCGCCACGGGTTCCGCCGTCTCGGGGTCGATGATGGGCTGTTTTGGCCAGACCCCAAGCCAGCGGCCATATCGCACGAAGAAGTTATCGCGATACCCATTGCGCTCGAGCCAATTCTCGAGATCCTGATCCGTGGCGTGCATCTCCGTCTGGAACACGGCGAGCTTGCGCAAATTGGGCTCGAGATTGACGAAGGCGAAGACGACGAAACTGAGGCACAGCATCGTCAGAAGCATGACGCCGAGGCGCCGGAGGACGAACGTCAACATAGCCACACCCCCTGGATAGATGGCGGCAGCCGCGTCAGGAGCCTTGTCCCGCCATATCGCCGGCCGGGAGGGGCGAGCGCCCCTCCCGCTGCACTAGATTCTATACGTCAAGCCAGACCTTCTCGAGGTGCAGCTCGAACGTCTGGTGCATATACAAGCCCATGACATAGTCGGCATGGTGCCGGTAGAGCGAGCGCCAGAAGGGCTGGATCAGGATCCCGGAGTCCTGAAGGATCGTCTCGATGTCCTTCATGAGCTCCTTGCGCCTGTCAGCGTCCGCCACGGCGAGGGCGGCGTTAAGCTTGGTATCGAAGTCGGGGTTCGAATAAGCCGACTCGTTCCAGGCTTCGCCGGTCCGATAGGCGAGTGCGAGAACCTGTACGCCAAGCGGACGCATGTTCCACTCGGTCGTGGACCAGGAGTACTTGGTCCAGTCATTCCAGAAACTGGATCCCGGGATCACCGTCCGCTTCACATTGATGCCGGCTTCCCTGCACTGCGCGGCGATCACATCGGCCGGGTTCTTCACATATTCGGCATCGTAGGAAATGAGCTCGAACTCAAGATCCGCGACGCCTGCCTCGGCCATCAGCGCTTTAGCCTTCTCGATATCGCGCTCAATCTTCGGCAACTCGTAGTACTCCGGGTGGATCGGCGCGACATGGTGATTCTCGCCGACGATGCCGGCATCGTTGTAACCGAGCTGAAGAACCGTGGCATTGTCGACGGCGAGTTGCAGGGCATTGCGCACGCGCTGATCGTCGAAGGGCTTGCTGCTTACGTTCGTGCGCACCACAATCGTCGCTGCGGTGACTACTTCCTCCCTGACAAATCCCAGATCGTCGAGAAGCGTGACGGTTTCGCCGACGGTCTGATAGTTCGCGTCGATCTCGGCGGCTTCCAGCGCGCTTATGGTCGCGTTCTGTTCGACGCCATAGTCAATGAACTCGACGCCGTCGAGGTAGGGCTCGCCGCCCCACCATTGGAAGTCGGCGCGACGCGCGAGAACTGCGGATTTGCCAACCTCGTAGGAAACCACCTCGTACGGTCCTGTGCCGGGGGTGCTGAGCATGTCGCCCCCGGACGCATCAAAATCGCGATGGACGATGATCGCCGGATAGTCCGCCATACCCGCGATGAGCGTGATGTCGGGCGCACTGGTCTTCAGCTTGACCGTGTGGTCGTCGACCTTGACGATCGCTCCTTCCGCCGCCATGCCGCTCGCGGAGTCGATGAGGGAGCCCATGCGCGCGGCCATCGAATTGCCTGCCGCTGCCGTATCGCACCACCTGGCGAAGTTGTAAACGACATCGTCGGCGGTGAAATCGTCGCCGTTCGACCATATCACTCCCTTGCGGAGATACAGCGTGTATTCTGTGGCGTCGTCGCTGATGTCCCAGCCTTCGACGAGTTGACCCTCAAATGTGAAATCCTTGGTGTAGCGCACGAGATAGTCGTTGCATTGGCGCGCGACGTTCGCCATCTCCGACCAGTCCCACGTGCGCGGATCTTTCATCTCCTTGATGATCATCTGCATTTTGAGTACGCCGCCCACCTTTGCATCTTGGGCAAAGGCGGGCGTCGGTGCAGCTAGACCGAGCATGCCATAAGCCATGGCGGTCGACGCGCCCATGATGCTGGCCATCGCCAAAAACTCGCGTCGGTCCATTTTCCCCGCCTTAGCGCTGGCTGCGAGCGATTCGATCACCGCCGGCACATGGTCGTCATTACTCTTAAACTTGTTCATTTCGTCCTCCCGTAGTTAAACATTCAACATGGCGTTCAACCTGACGCGCTCCCGCAGCGTCCCGCTGAAGGGGTGGCGCCATCGACAAGAGCGTTTGACGATCGCCCAAGCTGCGAGGCGTGTATCTTCGGCTAGGCGCCGAATTTTCTCGGAAGCATCCCTGTTTGGCGATGCCCATGCCCCGTCCGGATCGGTTCTTCATCGCTTCGCAAGAATACGAAATCGGCTTTCCAGCCAAGCTCTTCCGGCCGTGCCCAATCGACAATTGCAGAAAATCTCACGCATACGATAATCTGCGCTCATAATGCATACGCTGAATGCGCCTCTGCGATGAATCCGACGCCTCCATTCCGAAAGCGGTTACCCCCGCTGACGGCGTTGGTCGCCTTTGAGGCCGCCGCTCGCCTCCAAAGCTTCACGCGTGCTGGCCCAGAACTGAACGTTACTCAGGCCGCAATCAGCCGGCAGATTGCCACCTTGGAAAAATTTCTGGGCTTTCGCGTGTTCCGAAGGTCACGGCGGGGAATGCTGCTAACAGATGAAGGACGCCGCCTGTATGCCGCCGCAAGCTTCAGCTTTCAGCACTTGGCCGATACGGTCGACGAACTTATGCATGGCGCCCATCCAGTCGGAATCAGCGTCTACACGACTATCGCGTTCGCATACTTTTGGCTCATGCCGAGGCTGCCCCGGTTTCGCGCGATGTTTCCGGGGATGAGCATCCAAATCATTTCATCGGATGAGGATTTCGATATCTACAAGGATCGTTGTGATCTCGCGATTCTGTTCGGCGCCGCAAGTTGGCCGGGGATGGAGGCCAAACTTCTATATCAGGAATGCATTAGCGCAGTCGCGAGCCCTTCCTATCTCCGTCGACATCGCGAAATGCGAACTATTAACGATATCACCGCTGGGACGCTTCTCCACCTCGACGATGAGAAGCGGCGATGGGTAGATTGGCCGCAGTGGCTGCGACGGATGGGAGCCCAGTCGACTACGTCAGGCGATTCCCTGCACTTCAATAACTATCCGACGCTGCTTCAAGCTGCCGCAAACGGCCAGGGCATTGCCCTTGGCTGGCACGGATTGATCGAAGAGCATCTGGGTAAAAAGATTCTTGTCGAAGTGCTCCCCAGTCGTTTGGTGACGAACGAAGGTTACTATGTGGCTCATTCCGCCGCATCGGCGATGAAGCCGGAAGTACTTGCTCTGCTCAATTGGATTGCCGCCGAAGCAAAGGATGCAGGTGGAACCGGTAAGGATCTTTCGAAACCAAGCGACCTCAATTCGCTTTCTGCGTCGACCACCCGCCAGGCGAAGAAACGACGGACCCGTTAACCGCCCCGCGGGCAGACCGGCGCGGGCCGGTCGATAGATTCGGAATCCGCGACTCGGGGTTTCGTTCCTGTCCGGACGCGGCGTGTATTATTACTTCTGGTTATGTAATGCATGAGTCTTTCCGGCGTTCATCCCGATTTCTTGCCGCGTTAGCTTCGCCCCACTTACGAGATGAAAGGTCGGCTCGCTCATGCACGCGCACGGCCGGAACCGGCCGCTGTTGTACGGTGCGATGATGGCCTCCGACTGGACAGGGAGGATGTAGGCCATGGGGCGCAAAACGAAAGAAAGGGAGAAAAAGGGGGACGGGCACGATGCGTCTGCGAGCGAGTTGCTCCGCGACGCTGTCGAAACGGCGGCCAAGGAAAAGCGGTGGCATGTCGGAGATGACGGGAAGCCGCCAAAACGGCCGCGCGGCAAGTACAAGTACATCGACGAACTCGTCCGCCTGCAGTTCGAGCTCCTCAAGCTGCAGGAGTGGGTGCGACTCCAGGGCCTCAAGGTCGTCGTGATCTTCGAAGGCCGCGATGCCGCCGGAAAGGGTGGCGTCATCAAGCGGATCGCTGAAAGTCTCAACCCGCGCATCTGCCGCATCGTCGCCCTCGGCACGCCGACCGAGCGCGAGCGAGGGCAATGGTACTTCCAACGTTATGTGGCGCACCTGCCGGCGCGCGGCGAGATGGTCCTCTTCGATCGCAGCTGGTACAATCGCGCCGGAGTTGAGCGCGTGATGGGATTCTGCACTGACGAGGAGTACCACGAGTTCCTGCGCACCTGTCCATTGTTCGAGGATATGCTGGTGCGTTCGGGTACCTACCTTGTCAAGTACTGGTTCTCCGTGAGCGACGAAGAGCAGGAGAGGCGATTCGCCGACCGCATGCGCAATCCGATCAAACGGTGGAAGCTCAGCCCTATGGATATCGAGTCGCGCAAGCACTGGGTCGAGTACTCGCAGGCCAAGGACGAGATGCTGAAGCATACCGACCGCAAACAGTCGCCCTGGTTCATAATCAACGCCGACGACAAGAAAAAGGCCCGTCTCAATTGCATCGCACATCTCTTGAGGCAGATTCCCTACAAGGACCTGACCCCGATCGAGATGGAATTGCCGCCACGCCAGACAGACACCAGCTACAAGCGCCCGAAGAAGGCGAGCCAGCACTGGGTGCAGGAGCGGTACTAGTAAGGCACATGCCGTCCAACCAACTTGTCCGGCAAACCGGCGCTATGCCCCGAGCGCCTCAGACCGGTGTCCGAAATGCTTCTTTAGGCCATTGCGTCAGATGCTGACACCCGTCCAGAGCGATGCTGTCACATCTGAAATTCAGCGATCGGGTTCCAGCAGCTAACGCCGAGGCATCTCTGTGGTTGCTACTTCATGTGAGTCCGGCACGATTCATTTCGATGTTCGTATCGGGCACTTGACGCGCCAACCTGCTCCGTCACCTGTCGGCGACTTGGGATCGATTGCGTCGGCCTTCAGGTCAATCCGGTGGCACGTCAGCCTGGTCTTGGAGAAGAAATAAATACCAATGTCGTCCGAACGACTCTCGGAATCTGGCAGCCCAGCGTTGGCGGCAGCGTCGCAGCGATCGACCGGTAGATCCGGACGAAAGGACAAGCGCAATCGACCGCGCGGCGTCGCAGCGCCATTCGTTGTTCGTCGCATTCCCTACTACGATCTCCTGAGCGACGACAGCTTGGCGACGATCGAGAGCGCAGCCGACGAGTTGCTGCAGGAGATCGGCATCGAATTCCGCGGCGACGAGGTCGCCCTTGACCTGTGGCGCGACGCCGGCGCCGATGTAACGGGTGTCCGGGTACGCATTCCGCGCGGGTTGACACGACACGTCATTCAGGCCACGGCGCCGCGCCAGTTCATGCAGCACGCCCGGAACCCGGCCCGCTCCGTTGAGATCGGTGGGGCCAATGCCGTCTTCGCGCCCGCCTATGGGTCGCCCTTCGTGCGCGACCTCGATGGTGGACGGCGCTACGGATCGCTCGAAGACTTCCGAAACTTTGTCAAACTTGCCTATGTGTCGCCTTGGTTGCACCACTCCGGCGGAACGATCTGCGAGCCGGTCGATACTCCCGTGAACAAGCGCCATCTGGATATGGTATATGCCCATATGCGCTGGTCCGACAAGGCGTTCATGGGCTCGGTGACGGCGCCCGAGCGTGCCGAGGATTCGATCGAGATGTGTCGAATTCTGTTTGGGCAAGACTTTGTCGATACCAACTGCGTTATTCTCGGAAACGTCAACGTCAACTCGCCGCTCGTCTACGACGGCGTCATGTCTGGCGCCTTGCGCGCATACGCCGCGGCCAAACAGGCTGCTATCGTCGTCCCGTTCATTCTGGGCGGTGCCATGGGGCCCGTTACGACCCTCGGTGCCATTGTCCAGGCCCACGCGGAGACAATGGTGGGCGTTGCGCTGACCCAGTTGGTGCGGCCCGGTGCCCCGGTGATCTATGGCAATTTCCTGAGCTCGATGTCACTGCGATCGGGGTCGCCCACCTTCGGCACGCCCGAACCGGCACTTGGATCGCTGGTCGTCGGCCAGCTCGCGAGACGGCTTGGCGTGCCGCTGCGTTGTTCGGGTGCGTTCACGAACTCGAAGATCGCGGATGGCCAGGCCATGCAGGAATCCGCGGTCTCGATGCAGGCTGCGATCCTGTGCGGTGCCAACTTCGTCCTGCATTCTGCCGGCTGGCTCGAAGGCGGACTAGCCATGGGCTATGAGAAGTTCGTTCAGGATGCCGATTTTTGTGGAGCCCTTCACACCTACATGTCGGGCGTATTACTCGACGAGAACCAACTGGCATTCGATGCCTTCCGCGAGGTCGGGCCGGGCAATCATTTTTTCGGCTGCGCCCACACGCTGCGGAACTATGAGACGGCGTTCTGGGATTCCGAACTGGCGGACAACAACTCGTTCGAACAATGGCGGGACGACGGCGGCAAGGACGCACTATCTCGCGCCAACTCAAAGTGGAAAGCCATTCTGCAGGCCTACGAGCCGCCACCACTGGATGCGGCGATCGACGAGGCGCTGCAGGCTTTCATTGCGCGGAAGAAGCAAGCCATGCCCGATGCATGGTACTGAGTGAGGTGATCATGAAGATCACTAGGATACGGGCGACACCGATCAACATTCCCCTCGATGCGCCGTTTTGGTGGACCGGTGGCCTCTATGGCGGTACCTCGAAGACGGTCGTCGAGGTCGAAACCGATCAGGGCATCGTCGGCCTCGGCGAAGCGCCTTCCATCGATGTTGTTCGCAACATCGAATCAATAGGCGAGCGACTAGTGGGGATTGATCCTCTCGACATCGCCGGATGCGAGAGCCGCTGCGTCCCACCATGGCGGATCGTGCAAAACACGGACAATGCCTCAGTGGTCAAGACCTTCGGCGCCATCGAAATCGCCTTGTGGGATATCCGCGGCAAGCTCTGGAACCAGCCGCTCTATCAGCTTCTGGGCGGTGCCGTACGCAAAGAGATTCCTTTTACAGAGTATTTCGCCTTCCGGCCCGGAGCGGGCGGGACCGGTGGCGAAATGACGCCAGAGGCCGTAGTAGAATATTGCCTGCGCATGCGGGAGACCCACGGTAGCACGTTCTTCGAGGGCAAACTCATCCTCGGCGATCCCGATCTCGAGATTCGAACTGTACGGCTGTTGCGCGAGGCTCTCGGCCCAACCGCGATGATTCGCCTGGACTCCAACATGCAGTGGTCGCTGACGACTGCGCGTCGTGTCCTGCGCGAGATCGAGCCTTACGACGTTCGCAACTACGAGGATCCGGTTGCGACCTTCGAGGAGATGGCAGCACTGCGCCTGCACTCGGCCATTCCGTTCTCATCGCATGTGCCGGACATTCGCCGGGCGGTCGCCCTCGGCGTACCCGACACATTCGTAACCAACTTCGCAGTACTGGGCGGCATCGCCCGCACGGTGCGATTCATCGGCGCATGCGAGGCGATGGGTATCGGCTTCTGGTGCTACTCCGGCGACGCGGGCATATGCACCGCAGCGTATTTGCACATGGTCGCATCGCAGCCGTGGCTGCACGAGCCGAGTCAGTCGCTGTTCAGATGGCAGGTCGGCGATGTGATCGAAAATGGGCCGTTCCGGCAGACGAAGAACGTCGTGCGTGTGCCAGAAGGGCCTGGACTCGGCGTAACGCTAGACCGGAAGGCGCTGGATCACTGGCACCGGCATTTGGTCGAGAATGGTTCATTGGACCATTTCCACGATCCGGCTGCACCAGGTCGTTATCGCCGTCTGCCATTGCATTGAGATGGTGGCCCACATACAGGCCGTCGCACGGGCATTACCAGTGGGGGAGCCGCAAGCAGCATGAAATCCCAAGCACAAGTAGTCGTGATAGGCGGCGGCGTGGTCGGCTGCAGCGTTCTGTTCCATCTTGCCAAGATGGGCTGGAAAGACGTCGTGTTGGTGGAGCGCAAGGAGCTCACTTCGGGATCGTCCTGGCATGCCGCCGGCGTCATTCACACCATAAACTCCGATCCAAACATCGCGCGACTTCAGGAATACACCATCAGGCTCTATCAGGAGATAGAGCAACTATCCGGCCAGTCCTGCGGTATCCACCGGCCGGGCGGCATCTATCTGGCATCGACGCCTGAGCGATTGGACTACCTCAGGCAGGAACGCGCCAAGGCTCGCTATATGGGCCTCGAAACGGAATTTATATCGCTGAGCGAGGCCAAAGCGCTGAACCCCTTGATCGACCCCAGCAAGTATCTCGGTGCGTTGTTCGAGCCGGTCGATGGACATGTCGATCCGGCCGGCGTGACCAATGCTTATGCCAAGGCAGCGCGGCACTACGGCGCGGAGGTCCACCGCAATACGCCGGTCGTCGAAACTCGGGCGCGCACCGACGGCGGTTGGGACGTGGTGACACCGAACGGCACGATCAGCGCGGAGATCGTGGTTAACGCCGGCGGACTCTGGGCCCGTGAGGTCGGAAAGCTTGCCGGCGTCGACTTGCCGGTGCAGCCGATGGAGCATCACTACCTCATCACGGAGAGGATCCCGGAAGTTGCCGAGCATGCCAAGGAGGTCGCCGTTACCGTCGATTACGAGGGCAACGCATACACGCGGCAGGAGCATCAAGGCATCCTACTGGGTACTTACGAGCCGGCCTGCGTGCCTTGGTCCGTTGGGGGAACCCCGGCCGACTTCGGCCACGAACTGCTGCCATCCGATCTCGAGCGCGTCGGCGACCGATTAACGATTGCCTTTGAACGCATGCCGGCCCTCGGCCGTGCCGGCATCAAGACCGTGATCAACGGTCCCTTCACCTTCGGGCCGGACGGCAACCCGCTGATCGGGCCGGTGCCCGGACTGCGCAATTATTGGGTGGCCGTCGGCGTCATGGCCGGCTTCTGCCAAGGCGGCGGTGTCGGCCGCTGCATCGCAGAGTGGATGATCGAGGGTGAGCCGTCGATTGACGTCTGGGGCATGGATGTCGCGCGGTTCGGCCCATTTGCCACTCTCGACTATGGCACGGCGAAGGCCATGGAGAACTACTCGCGCCGGTTCCTCATCAGCTATCCCAACGAGGAACTGCCTGCGGCGCGGCCGCTGAAGACGACGGCGTTGTATGACCGCCTCAAGTCGCGGGGCGCGGTGTTCGGCCTCTCCCATGGGCTGGAACACGCGTTGTGGTTCGCCCCATCCGCTGTCGAGGCCCAGGAGACGCCGACATTTCGGCGCTCCAACGCATTCGCTCACGTGGCAGAAGAAGTGCGGGCAGTGCGCGAGGCTGTCGGCATTCTGGAGATCGCCAACTACGCTAAGCACAAGATTTCCGGGCCCGGCGCAGCCGAATTCCTCGATCGATTGGTCGGCAATCGCCTGCCGAAGTCCGGGCGGGTCGTCCTGACGCCGATGCTGACGCCCAAGGGCAAGCTCTACGGCGATCTGACGATTGGTCGCCTCGACGAGGACCGCTTCTATGTTTTCGGCTCTGGCGCCGCCCAACAGATGCATCGCCGCTGGTTCGAGCGACACCTGCCAGCGTCGGGCGTTACCTATCGCAATCGATCGGATGAGCTGCATGGTCTGCAGATCGCCGGGCCAAATTCACGAGAGCTCCTAGCCCGTTTAACCCGCGCCGACGTGTCGGCCAACACGTTCAAGTTTCTCGATTTGCGCAATATGGTCGTCGGCGGCGTGCCTTGCATGGTCGTGCGCATATCTTTTACCGGCGAACTCGGCTTTGAGATCTATTGCGCGCCGCCCTATCAGCTGGCGTTGTTCGAGGCGATCGAGCGCGAAGGTCGTGACCTGGGATTGCGGCCGTTCGGCAGCCGGGCCTTCATGTCGATGCGACTGGAGAAGAGCTGGGGGGTCTGGACGCTGGACTTCCGTCCGGACTTCACGGCGGCGCAGGCGGGTCTCGACACGTTCATCCGTTTCGACAAGGGCGAGTTCATCGGCAAGGTCCCGGCGCTGGCAGAACGGAAGTCAGGTCCGACGATGCGCCTTGTCACCTTGGTGGTCGATGCTGACGGCGTCGACGTCCACCATGACGAGCCGCTGTTTCACGACGGCGCTTGTGTCGGCTACGTCACGTCCGGCGGCTTTGCCCACTATGTTCGCAAGAGTGTCGCGATGGGCTATGTACCAGCCGAACTAGCCACGCCGGACGCGGAATTCGAGGTGGAAATACTTGGAACGATGCACCCCGCCAGGATCCAGGCAGCGCCGCTTTACGATCCGAACGGCGGCCGCATGCGCGCATAAACACAGATGCGACGAATTGAAACAGAGAGACGATCGTCATGAAGGAGAATGTTGGAGCGCGGCAATGAGCGGCAAACGATACAGCTTCGTAGCGGCGGGCGGCGGCCCGAACTACGATTGGGAATGGGACCACACGTTTGTGAAGGTCTCGGCTTCGGATACCGGCGGCGCCTACACGCTGATGGAGGACAACCTCAAGCACGAGTTCGCTCTGGGGCTGCATCTTCACCGCCAGCATGCGGAGACGTTCTACGTTCTCGAAGGCATGATCAATTTCCATGTTGACGGCGACTGGATGGTGGCATCTCCCGGAACTTGCATTCACGTTCCGCCCGGTGTGCCGCATGCGATCAGCCTACCGTCGGAAGGGACCGCCAAAATGCTCATGATCTATCAGCCTTCAGGCTTCGAGCGGTATCTCGCGGAGTTGGCGGCGATGACCGAGGCGCAACTGGGCGACGAGCAACTTATGGAACGGCTGGCGCTCAAATACGACATCGTGAACCTGAGTGCCGTTCCTGCACGACCGTAGATTTGCGGCGTTCGATGTTTGTGTAGCGGGAGATCGGACGTGACGGTGCGCTAGATGGAGCCGGGACCCGATTGCATGTGGCCGAGGAGTGGCAGCCATGCCAGAGGCCATCGCCGTCTTGGAGATCACCAATTACGCGAAGCACGAGATCGAGGGAGCGGATGCCGCTGAATACCTCGACCGTCAAATCGGCAATCGCCTGCTGCAGGAAGGGCGGTTGAACTTGACGCTGATGCTAATCCAACGCCTAAAAGGAGGCTCTATGGCGATCTGGCGGCGGGATGCCTGGAAGGTGACCGATACTTTGTTCTGGGGTCCGGTGCGGCTCAGCAGTCAGGCGTCAATTATCGCAATCGGACGGATGAACTGAACGGTCTAAGTATCGCTAGGCCAAAGTCGCACGATTGCATGGTTCGGTTGACCCGCGCCGACGTATCGTCAAGCGGGGGCGTACCGACGCTCGACTTTCGTCCGGGTTAAACACCTGTAGAGGCGGGACTCGATGCCTTCATTCGTTTCGAAAAGGGGGAACTCGTCGGAAAGGCGGCTGCGCTGTTGGAAAGGCGGACGGGACCGAGGAAACACCTCGTCACGTTGGTAGTTGATGCCGACGACGGCGACGTTCACCATGACGAACCGATGTTTCATGGCAACGCATGCATCGGCTACGTCACATTGGGCAGCTTTGCCCACGATGTTCGGAAGAGTGTCGCCATGGGTTATGTGCCGGTCAAACTCGTAACCGCGGGCACTCTGTTTCAAGTGGAAATTCTCGGGGCGATGCGCTCCGCCGCCATCCAGCGGGTGCCACTCCATCACCCGAACGGCATCCGTATGAGGAGCTAGAAGCGCAAACGTGCCCTGATCCGACGATCCGGGCGGAAACGGCGGGCTGAGGGGAGCACAGGCGCGCTGCAAGTCGAAACGTCTGCCCGGAGCCGTCGCTCAGTGGTCTCTGTGACCATCGTGGTGCCCGGCTCGGTGCGCCCTTCGGGTCCATCGGTTGGCGCACATCCCCCAAGGTCGACCGCGCAGCAAAACGGCTTTGTGCATCGCGGGACGATCGCCGGCCGTCGACTGGCTACAGCGGTCGAGAAAAGCGAATTAAATCAATTATGTAATAAAACGAAACGGTTTCGTTGCATTTATATCGTGAGTCTACTAGGGTTCGCCGATGGCTTCGATAACCGAAACATCCCCGTCACGAGCAGGGCGACCCTCACGCGGTCAGGAGGCCGAACGAATGCAGCAACTGCTTTCGGCGGCATTCGATGTGTTTCTGATCCATGGATTCTCGGGCACGAGTCTCGACGACATCGCCAGGACCGCACACGTCGCAAAGCGCACCATCTACGAACGATTTGGCAGCAAGGGGGGGCTCTTTGCAGCTGCTGTCCAGCGTTCCGCCACGGAGCTTGTCGGTCGATTCCCGAAGGCCGATCGCGCGGGCGGCAACCTCGGCAACGATCTCGAACATATCGGACGAGCAGTGCTCGAATTTGTCCTGCAGCCGAAGAGTCTGGCGATCTATCGCCTGGTTGTCGGCGAGGCACAGCGCCAGCCCGGCTTGGCCCATCAGTTCTACGAGAACGGCCCGGCACGCGCGGTGGCCGCCGTCGCCGACCTTTTGGCAGTGTATTTGCGACGGAACGGATTGCCAGCGGGCGACGCGATCGCTCTTGCGCGTCAGTTCATCGGCCTTGTGGTGCTGGAAGTGCATCAGCGCGCTGTGCTCGGCACGCTTCCCACCATGAGCACGATGGCGGTCAGGAAACACGTCGAGGTAGCGACCAAGGCGTTCCTGTCAACCCTTTCAACGCTGCGACCGACACCATGAATTACCTGCGATCCTGCTTCCGAATCCGACCACGCCGCGCGATGTTCCGATCGCCGATGAAACTTCATTTCTCGTACTCAAGCGGTTCGCAGGGATTCCGGTCAACGCAAATAGCTGTCGCGGTGCAGCGTGACATCGCGATCGCTTGGAGCGATCACGCATCTTTCCTTTTCGACAGGAGATAACACCATGAGACAGTTCAGAATGATCCGACGGGCACTTATCGCCGCTGCTTTCTTGCTCCCGGTGGTAGGCATTCAGATGGCCCATGCGGAAGGCGGCATCGCTCTCGAAGTCGTGATCTCGAAACCAAAACCGGGGGTTTCGCTGGAGACGCTGCTGGAGGCCGACAAGACGATGGAGCTGGAGTTCGTGTCGAAGCAGATGGGCTTCATCGATCGCGAAGTCGCGGTCAGCGAGGATGGCGAGGTCTTTGTTGTCGTCCGTTGGGAAACGCTCGACGACGCCAATGCCGCGGCCGAGGCCTTCATGAATGATCCGACCGCACAGGCGCGGCTCGAGCTGTCGGATGCGAGCCTGTTCAAGCACTATGTCGTGCAGTAACGACCAAACGAGTTCAACGTCGTAGCCCGGTTCCGCTCACTTAGCCATCTCCCAATGCAGTCATTAAAACACTGCGACGGAAGGTCGGGCCGGTCGAAACCATCTACACGTGCGGGATGGATCGACTGAGGTAAGAGCAAAGGGCTTGCGACTCAAATCGTCTAAAGGCCCCACTGACGATGGTTAAATGCGGAGGAAAGACGTCGCTATCGGCGAAAACACGGCGTCCATGAGGCGTCAAGCTCGTCATCTTCTTCTGCTTCATCGCTGGTATTCACATCGACGGTCAGCAGGGTGAGACGGAAACCGTCGCGTTGCACATGGACCTGCTCATACAGAGTCGGAAGGCGGCTCCCGCGTTCGTTTGATAACCACGCGGCAGCATCGGTTTCTTCCCAGTCCGTCACGGCACCTTGTGCCAGCCCGTCGCGGGCCGTCACGGCATTTGCTGGTACTTTGTCATTCTTGCTAAGTGAAATGAATGAAAAATTGCCGCCGCGGTACACGCGCAGAACAATACCGTTGCCAGAAATGACAACGGCACAGGGCTCTTCGTGCAGATCGACGTAACGCCGCGCTGTCGCCTCCTTACTCATGTCGTAGCGATGGGCAAGCTCGAGCAGATGCTCGAGATCAGCGCCGGCCTTGCGGCGCAGATCCTTCACGAACTGTGCCCTAGGCAAGAGCAATAGGGCGGAGAAGCGGTTGGCTTCGATCTCCATTTGAGCGGCGCGGTCTTGTTTGCCAGCTCTCAAACGCCGCATATCAGCGGCGGTACAGCGGAATTCGGAATCGTCTTTGGGCAAATGGGTAGGGCAAAGAAAATGTCCCAGTTCGTGCCCGATGGTGAATCGTCGGCGTCGGCGCGGACTCACCACGTTGACGAGGATCACGCCTTTGGATTTGCTGCGGTCGGTTACAAGTCCGCCTTCAAATCCGTCCATTTCAAGTGTCTTGATGTCGACGATATCGAGCATACCCGCGATGTCTTCAATCGGCACAGGGACGGGCATGTCCGGTGCCTGATCAAGGATGCCCTGGACGATACGCTCAGGCGATCCAAAGTCGGCAAGCTTGATACGTTCAAGTTTCATCCGCGCCCTTCTTTGCCCGTGACCTCAGACTGTCCATGACTGCACGCACCGTCTCGCGATCGTTGTCGGTAAGTCCCTTGAGTTCGCGGAACATCGTGATCAGGTCTTCGTCCTCATCAGCCGCATGCGGGTCTTCTCCCACAAGAAATGCGACCGTGACCTTGAAATGGTCCGCAAGTGCACTAAGGAGTTCGATCGACGGATTCCAACTCTTGCCGGTCTCGAGCTCCCAGATGTGAGCCTTGGACGCGCCCACTGCGTCGGCAACCTGCTGCAATGATCTCCTGTCCCGAATCCGTAGCTGTTTCAGCCTCGCACCGAGTCCCACGCCGATCCTCCCGCCGATTGTGTTGGACGTCGCGAGTACCCACTGTATCAGGGGGTCTCGTACGATTGGTCGAACGGAACCATATCATGGGGATTGACGCTCGCCAAATGTTCGATTAATCTTACGGCCATGGTCTGTGCCGGCGTCCGGCCACGCAGACGACAAAACCCAGGTGCGCAAAGGAGAATTCGATGGCGCAGGAGGAAGTTACGCTCGAAATTGGCACCCCGAAGGGCCTGTTCACGGGCACATTCCCGAAGACGACGAAGGTCGAAGAGGTGATTGCGGCGGCGGTCGAGGCCAAGGGCATCGACAGCGGCGAGTCACTAGAGCTGGTCCACAACGGTGAGGTCCTGCAGCCGGTGCAGCGCCCGCTCGTGAGTTTCGGGCTGACGGGCACCGTGACGCTGGAACTGGTGGCGACCGGCTCGGGAGTCTGACGCATGGCCACCGCCGGGGACCTCGCATTCAACGAACAGTTCGGCCATCTTCGAGAGATTGCCACCTTGCGGCAGTGGCCGCTCAACCGGGAATTCATTCTCGGCTTGACCGCCCGCGACAGCTCGCCGTTCTCGCTGCTGGTCGATTGCCGCGACTATCCGGCTATTCCCCCGGCATGGCACTGGTACAACTCCGAAACCCGAGCTCTTGACCAACCGGCCGACACGCCGAAAGGCAACGGCTTTCTGCACGATAGCGGATGCATTTGCGCTCCGTGGAACCGCCTCGCCTACAAACAGATCAACCCCAATAATGGACCGCATGACGACTGGGACCTGGCAAGTTGGGTGACCAATCCCCAGACCGGCAGATGCACAACGCTGGCAGCAATGGCGCTGCGGATCTATGTCGAGTTGAACAGCCTGCGCTATCAAGGTCGAAAAGGGTAAGGCCATGCTTGCGACCCTGAAAGACCTGTTTCGCCGCAAGCCGCGCTACAAACCCGGGCCGCCGCCGCCGCGGCGGTTTGTTATAACAGAGTCTTGCATCACTGCGCTTGGGATCTGCATGGCTCCCGAAATTAAGAAGGGTCACGAAGGTGTCGCGTACCTGCTGGGGCAGAGCGACGGCACGACAACGATAGCCATTGCCGCCATCCGACCCGCCGCCATGACAACCAAGGGCAGTTTCAATGTCCCGCCGGCGGCTATGGCGCGAGTTGTACGCGCCGCCGTTGATCGCGGCCTGCAGGTCATCGGGCAGGTGCACACGCACCCTGGCCAAGCCTATCACAGCGACGGCGACGACGACGGCGCAAAGATCGCCTTCACAGGTTTCATTTCGATTGTGCTGCCGCACTATGGCCGGCACCTGCCGTCTTTTACCGGCGCAGCGGCCTACGTGTTCAAAGTGGGCGAACGCTTCATGGTGCTCGACCCCGCCACGATCGTCATCGTTTCAGGGCGAATCGAATGAACGATGACCACTACTACGATGTGCGCGATGATCGGCTGCTGCGATATCCTAAGGCTCGGCGGCTCGATCAGGCGCGCCGAATCGCGATCAGTGCCTCGCCCGACTACCTGTCGACTTATGCCGGCCAGGTCGCGTTGCTGACTGCTGCTAATCTGCTGGGCCGCATGGCCCGCCAGGTCACACTTGCAATTCCGCCAACCAGGATCGTGGCGCCCTTGCCGTGGGTCGGCGCGGATCTTGCAACATTTGCCCTCGCACAAATGCAGGCGGCCGATCCGCGCGGTGACTATCGCTGCGCTCCAGCTGGAGACGGCGACTACCCGATCCATCTCGGGCACTCCAGCACGTCAGTCATCACTCACGGCGCTGGTTGGTTTGCTTATCACGGCCCAGCGCCATCGCCGCTATCTGCCGACCAGTCTGCGAACCCGATCGGCGCCGCGCTGGCGGTGGTCGCTATGGCGGCACGGTTGGCGGTCAGTGGATTTGATGCACCACCGCTCCCGGTAACCCTCAACAGCAATGATTGGACGGACAGGATCGACGATTCAGCTGCCCCCCTTCCGACGGCACCCGCGCTCGGGGACATCTGGACCGTTGGCACCGGTTCGGTCGGATCCGCGGCGCTGTATTTCCTATCGCTGGCGACCCGCGACTTCGAGGCGGTGCTATTCGATGGTGACAAAGTGAAGCGCGAGAACCTCACGCGCTCGCCGATCTTCATCGATGACGACATCGGCGCTGCCAAGTCCGACGTCACCGGAACCTACCTGAGGTCGCTTGGGATGAAGACAGTCGTCGCTGAACCCGTCGCCCTGCACGAATCACAACGCTGGGCCCAGCGCCCAATCGGCACTCCCGATCTCGTCATCTCGGCTGCGAACGAGCATAACGTCCGGCATTTGATCGAATCGCTTTTCCCGCCAATCCAGATTTACGGGACCACCGGAAAGAACTGGCAGGCATCCGTCATCAGGCACTTGCCGTTGGTCGATGCGTGCTCCTGCTGCGTATTTCCGGAGGCAACCCACATACCAACCGCCTGCGCGACTGACGAAGAGATCGCGGCGTCGACTGTGAAAGCACCGCGTATCGACGCTTCCCTACCGTTCCTGTCATTTGCGGCAGGGCTAATGACGGCAGCCGAGGTTCTCAAACTGCAATTGTCGGACTATGCGATGAACCCCAATAGGGCGATCCTTTACACCCGTCCCGACCTGCGGTTCGCTAAAGCTCGCATTCCCTATCGCGCCAACTGTCTGTGCGCCACGCGCAGCAAAGGTGCTCACGCACAAATGATTGCCGGTAGCCGGTACGCCGGTTCGAATTGAAACCAGCCGTCATTGTACTGGTTGGAGTACTCGCTCAGGCGTTTCCCATATTTTGATCTTGTGCGACTCTGTGCCGCGCCTAACTTCGACGCCCTTTACGGGCTCACCCTCCTCGCGAAAAGAGACCCTAAGCGTTTGAACGAGTCAGGTCGCGCGAAGGTGTTCAGCGGTCGCGTCGCCGTATACCGTGCGAGGGGCAAGCTACGTCGCAAGTTGCGCCAGCGAAGTTCGAACTGTCGGTAACTATCACGATCTTGGGCGCCAAGCGCCACGCATGCTAACTGACTTACCTACTCGACGAGTATGCTTTTGAAAAGCGCCATCGAGCTGGGCCGTATCAACATGTAGTTCGGCGGCTTCTCAATACTTACATTCTCGCCGCCAGTTCCATCGAAACGTCCAGTTACTCCACCCCCTTCTGGCTTGTACGATCCTTGACATTGCGGATTCGCCGACGCCCAAGCCGCCACAATTTCTAGATTTCGAGTACCGAAAAACTGAATGATAGACTCGATCGCATCGAGCTGTTCCTCGATTCTGTTCATTAACCCTTTCGCAAGGTTCAACACCGCCTGTATCTGTTCAGTTCTCATATTGTCGGTTTTTCGCGCACTCATCTCGCTATGAATTCCTGAGAGGCGAACAACACAATCGCTAATAACATCTTTCGGAATCGAAGTGCTCTTAAGAAACTGTCCGCCCGAGAGCACGCCAATCTGTCGGCGATTTGTCTGGTAAAGGAAGCGCGACTCCCTCTTGGGTTCGAGTCCTCGTTCCCGGAGTTTTTTCCGTTGGGTTTGAGTTAGATTAGCAAAGTCCTCTTCTTCTTTCCGATGCCTATCATCGCGTCGCTGCTCTGCCGCATAGTCCCGTGTCCGATCCTCTACGTAAAGAACTGAGTCGGCGCGCCTAGCGATTTCTGTGAGCTCGTGAAACAATTGGGGAAAACGCCGCCTAAGATCTGATTTGAATACTACGTAGGTTTCATGGATCGGATCACTAAGTAGCGCCCGTAAATCTGCCAACAGCGCCGGCAGCTGCTCCCGCGCCGAAAAGTAACGCCTCAAGCGCCGTTGCCTTGATCGCTGAACCTCGAAGGTTCTGTGCACTCCATTGAAATCAGCACCGTACATTTTGCTGCCACAGTCCTTTCCGAGAAGGAACCGGGTGCCATCGTTGAAACGCATAACAAACCCCCTCCAGTGCGTTTTATAGCCGCAGTGAGCGCACCACAAGTAGGGTCTGTCGTTTCTCTTACTTTTGGACGGTGTCACATCGTACGAAAACTCGATGACAGGAATTTCAGTGGTTTCCGGAATACGTTCAATTATGTTATCCAGACTGTTGGGGTCGTCGGTGCTAAACGCACGTGCTAGCAAGTCTTCGTCGCTGGTACTCAACAGCATAGCGTCGAATTTTGGGGTTGTTTGATGGTCGCTCATTCGACAAGTCTACTACCATTACGAAAGCCAAGTCCCCCAACGGAACCTTCAGAGGTCTCACCGGTTCTAAGATAGGTCTCGAGCCAACCAGTCAAAAAGTTGCACTCAACCTGGTCGCGGTTAAAAGAGCCAGGTCAGCCGAAAATCCCATGTCCCACGAACGGGCGTTGTTCCGCCGAACTTCAAGCGCCGCAGATGTGGGCGGCGGCGAACTAAACGATGGCTCTGCATTCACACCTTTCTTTCGGTTCGCCTTTGAGGTCTGTTAGGGTACATCCGACGAACACTCTAGTGTCTGTTCTGTTTAAGCGCGGACCCAACATACGAAATTGGTCGAACAGCTTGTGGATGATAGCCGCGAGAGAAAATCGTCCAGGAATGATCGAGCCAAGTGTGGAGCCGCAAACGGACAATAAGGAGGACCGCAAAGGAAATGTTGTTTCGGTCATCCGACACCAGCTCTGTCATAGTTGCGATGTCTTCAGAGCTCGGGTGAACAGACATAGAGGGGTGGGAATGCCATTCACCGAGATAGTTGAACCTAGGAAAGTCGCTACCGGTGCGCTCGAAGAAGGCGTCGAGCGCGTGCTTGTGCACAGCGGGATCACGGCGAAAGTTGGTGTGTGATCCAGAATGGAGATCTATTGAAAAGTCCAAGACGCGAAAGCAGTTCGGCGCCAGTTGCTCTGCGAAAAGCATGCCACCAATCTCACGTCGACCAGCGGATCTCAAGGCTTTGCGCAATCTGGATTTGATGTCAGCTACTAGATCGATCCGCATCAACGCTCTGATTCAAGAGTGATAGGACATAGTCAACGGCGGCACCGGCCTGCGCATCACTGATTTCTTTCCGCCACTCGCCTTCGGGGAGGAAGTCAATCGGACGTGTATCGAAAGGCTCATCGAAGATCCACTCAGCCGAAAGGCCGATAACGTAGCCGGCGTGGGGGAATGCTGATGCACCGCTCCGTATGAGCACATCTACAGCCATGCGGCTTGCGTGTGCAGCGATCAACGTCACGTCAGCATCGTCCGCTACGAGTGGTAGCGTGCCTGCGCGTTGAGCGTCGTACTGGACGCCCTCTCCTAACCAGGGGACGCCTTGATTGCGACACCATTCGAAGTACTGGCGCCGCGCCGCGTGCGGTGGTGGTTCACTATCTGGCCGAAGGCGGCCTACAAATCCTCCAATGCCACCGGCGTAGACCTCGGCCCAGATCAACGGGCGGAGAGCCCTTCTAGCAACCGACGCCACGAAATTGAAAGCTTGTGGGTCAGCAGTCGCATCGATGAGAAGATCGCACGTCGCGAGCTCATCCAATACGGAGGCTGTCGTACCCGAGGACTCCTGTCCGCCAAGAACCACGCGACGGGCGCTTACATTTATGTTCGTGGCAACGGCGCGGAGCCTTGATTCGAGGCCATCGACCTTATGCGCGCCGAGACTTCCAACATCCAACTCGTGTCGTGCAAGGTTGCCCGGCTTTAAGATATCGCCGTCCACGAGCACGAACGAACCAATCCCGCTGCGCGCTAGACTAGCGGCAATCTTAGAGCCCAATGAGCCCGCGCCCACGATACCAACCTTCTTAGTGGCAAGTCCGTCGTATGCGCTTGGCAAACGCGCAGTCTCGTCGGTTAAGTCGACGGTGGTATAAGAGATGAGATGCCACACCTCTTCATGTCGCAGTGAGAGGAATAGTCGCGCACTGTGGGCGTCGACAATGACGGTAAAGCGCGACGACGTGTTCTTATCTATTGACACGATGCTATCACAAGATGTCGCAACGATGAGGCTATCGAGCGCTTGCTGGTCGACGATCGACACATCTGCAAGCGAGGCGACGCAAATTAGCACTGCCGATTGCCCCTTCGCATCCCCTGCAGGGATTGTGTTCTCCTGCCATTCCGGGTCTGAGGAGGAACCCACTGAGGCAACATAGGCCGTCCACGTTCTGTTTGGCCCGTTGACTTCTATGATACTGCACAGATGGCCTGTTCCTGTTGGAAGACCCGCAGCGTACGCCTTCAGTTCAGGAGAGAGCAGAAACCGCCAGCTGGAGCCCCGCAACCGTTGCCCGATGGTGTCTTGATGGGCGCTCGGCACGACGGCGCGCTCATTCGCCGTAGGGTTTTCACCGGAAAGCAGCCTATAGGTGCTTTCAATCATCATAGCGCCGGTAAACGACGGATCCCAGTTGTCAGAGCGGAACTCTAGGCAGAGCTCGCCGCCAGGTCCGTACTGATGGCTCGAATGGCGAACTCCATCACGAGGGATAACCGAGGGCGGCGTCTCGGGAAAGAAAGCCGGATATTCGAGCGTGAAAGGCAGGGTTTTCCCATTGACGATCAAGTCAAAGTCCACACAGAACTTCAATCCTGTGCGCATCCGGTTCGTCACGGCACCAAGCCATGCATATCCGTCGCGGAGGGCTTCGATCCCTTCAACTTCGAATTTTATTCGCTCGTGGTCGCGGATGAACCACATCAGCCGAATCCACGCGGCTTGTCGTCCACTCGGGGTACATTCGGGAAGCTGAACGCGCCTGCCGGCGGCGCGACAGATGCGACTTTGAGGAGGCCGGCGTTAGCCTGCGCCTTAGGTTCACCCCGGTCGCTAAAGTATGTCGTAGCAAAAACCTTATCCCAGCACTTAAGCGCCTTGGCGCGCACGCAATCCGCATCAAACAAGGGCGCAAGGTCCTCGATCGCCTCAGTTAGACGGTCGCGCAGAAAACGGGCTCGAGCGTCGTCAGTACCTTTGGTGATGGTTTCGTTGGGCGTTACCGGGTGCGCGACGACCAAGCTCAGATTCAGCCGGTCGCGAATGGCCTTCATAGTGTCGTAAAGTGAGCGATCCTCGCGGACGGCGTTTCCACGGAAACACTCGGTGACAAGCTTTGTGATGCCAAATCCACTGAGTATCTGGCCGCTCCAACTTTGGCGGCTACGCGAGTATTTCTTGATCTGACGGACTATACGGCGAAGTTGACGGCCGTTATCGGTGTCGGGACTTTGCCTCGAGTTTTCATTTTCGAACCACTCTGTCACGTCGCGAGCGTCGGAGCGCTTCCAATCGCTACCGGCGAGTTCTCGGTAGGAGATTAGTTCATTACCCCCACTATCCTTGGTCACTATGCAGCGATAGGCCGGTACGTCCACGTGGAATCCAGCCTCATAGTGTACCCGCACACAGTTCGTACGCACGTCAGGCGGTGTCTTGAAGGTTCCGTCATCCAAAGCATCGCGTACCATCTGACGCGTCTGAAGCGCACTCAATTCAGCGCCGCGGTCCCCAACAAGAACCTCCTTGTCGAAGTAGACCCCATCATCGATGTCGTAGTCCCTATTAGGATACTGAACCATCGTTTTCATTGCATAGCTGCCTTGGCTGGCGAACTCGCGCGGCGCTGGTTTCTTATTGTCTTTTAGCCCTTTCTTGAGACGGTCGCGGTTAGCGTTGCGTCGATCGCGCATATTGGTTCTCTCGCCCTGCGACAGAGTCACTTTCTCATCATGATGGGCAAGGACGTCATCCGAACAATCGAACATGGTTGCACCTCTTGTTAATCGTTAGATTGAGGCGGTTTGTGATGCAGTGCCCTCGAGTATAGTGGGTCGCTTCTTTCTGGCGCAGAGTTGAACAAAGAACAGATGAGGGCCGCGTCGGGATCTTTGTCGGCGTAAGCGCACATACTGTTGGTCATGTCAGCATCTGTGCGGGCTTGATTGACGAGTGCAGCGATGGCCTCCGGACGAGTCTCGTCGAGACCTAGATATGGGATCAGAGCCGCAGGGACTTTTTCGCTGGGAAAGCGGAATATGGTGCACTGGCGGTCAACATGAAGGGCCAGTTTTTTGGCCACATGATCGTAGGCGAACTGCTGTGCATCGATGGAGAGATTCGCAGCTTCGCCGCCAAACTGCCACTCGCGCAGGCCCCGATTGACAGCGGATTTCGGAATCTGTTCACCCGACGGTAGAGGACATGTACCCAGGCAGAAGATTTGGATCTGCTGACCGGGCATTGCTACATCAAGGGCATCTACGAGGCCGACGAGAACCGGGTTGTTTGCCCACAGCCCCCCATCAACAAAGACGTTGAAACCACCTGATCCGTTCTCAGGATGGTCCACTGCGGCCAATGATCGATAGACTGGCGCAGCCGAAGTCGCGAGGCAGACATCTACTAGAGAGTAATGATCATCTCGGTGGTTCGTTGTGTGCTTATGGTGCGGTGTCTTGAAGACCCATGCTCGATGTTGACTCATTTCAACCGTCGGGATCGCGAGGGCAATTCCGCGTGCCATATAGATATCGCCCAACGTTGTTTTTCCGAGGCGATCTTCGAGAGCGGCATGAAGCGCTTTCGTACCTTTGGCGAGAGCCATGGGACGGCCAAGAATGTCACTTACGGCGCTGAGCAAGCCGGTTGGAAGACCTTTCGTGAAGATCTTCGAGCCGTACTGTTGATAGAGCGTTACGACTTCTGACAGCGGGACTCCCTTCGCAAGTGCACAAGCAATAATGCCACCCGTGCTTGTGCCAACGATGAGGTCAAATGCGGCACCGATGTCTAGGGCTTCCAAGCCACGGCGCTTGGCGAACGTGGATGCCAACCGGTCTAGATAGGTGGCTGTGTATGTACCACGCATACCACCCCCATCGAGGCTGAGCACTCGGAACGGCTGCGGCTGGTCGGTCATGGGTACGTTACTTGTCCTTTCGTGCCTGGTTCAGTGAACCAGTTTAATGGCAGCTAAAAAATTTTCACCCAATACGATGATAGATGAATTCTACTCCACCCGTTTCCGCCGTGCTCTCGCGCCGGAGGAGGAATCCCTGCTCCCAAAGCTGTTTAAACTTCATGCTGGCGTTCGCAATAGAAAGATTCTTCAACGCGGCAAATTCAGATGCGCGTGACTGCGGCCGTCCCATAGCGAACTGAAATGCCTCGCGCGCTCCCTCCGTCGGCCGCATGCCGACAAGTTCGGCAGACTTACCTCTCCACACCAGCATCGGCTGCTCCTTTTTCTCGCCTGCTGCGTCGATGTTCTCAACCATATCAGGATCACGTAGATCGACAAGGCAGAAGCCCTTGGTGCGGCGAAACCTTCTTGCCACCTCGATGATGGCCTCTGAGGAGAATGAGATGTCCACCCGCTGGACACCTTTCATCGAAATCTGAAATACGACCGTACCTGGGCTATCTTCCACGAACCGAAGGAGACGCTGGTACACTTCCCGTCCCTGATTTCGGCCCCATCCTTCGGGGCGGTCCATCAATGTGCGAAGGCAAAGGACCCGCGATACAACCTCGTTCATCTTATTCATTTAATCAGAATTCAAGTCAAAGTCAAGAGCTAAGCCCGAAGGCAAAGGCAATGTGGGTCCCCCATAGAAGGGGTAGCCCCTCATAGCAATAGGCGCGGTTTGCTTCATACGCACCGCGTGCGGGCTTGAGAAACACGCGCTGATTGGGCAACCGAACGTCCAGCTGAGCGTCAAACTTGATGGCCTTGGCGGCACAACCTTTTAGACCACACCCCCGATCGGCGCCGTGTCGGGAAATGCCCTGCCTAAATACTTCGACCAACAGGTCAAGATCGGAAAGGTCGTGCAGCTTAGGTGATTCCACCCGGAGTGCCGGCCGCAGGGTCCTCATGATCCCAAGACCGCTATCCGAAACCGCAACAGATAGGCGATTGCCGCCCGAATAAACTTGAAGCGCAGCATACCCATCAAGTTTCGTGTCGCTGTGTGCAAAAAATATTGTCGATCAGTTCAGCAAAGATGGTCCAAGCTGCGCCTTTCAGTTCATCCACGTCTTCACGGCCGCGGCATGCGTGGGAGATTGCATCTGTCAAACGGGTGGGCAGATCATCGTCACGAACACTCTTGTTGATTTGCGCTATTTCTACCAGCATTACGTTGCTGCCCCGATGCAACTCGGCACCAGAGTATTCAGGGCGCGCGGGAGCCACTTCGACTTGCTCCGCAAGATGGTCAAAGAATCCCATTCGATTCAGATAGCCCATCGTCCCGGCTTCAGCTTCCTCGAAGTTCATGTGGACGCGACGCGTAGAGTCGACGAGCTGATTGGCGAGCGATAGCAGCCGGATCGCACCGTCTACCATGATCTTGCAGCCAACAGGAAAATGGAACGTAACTTCGTGAGAGTCTCGGTGATGGGGGCCGAGCGAATCTCTTAGCGCGATCTCGAACCGATCCGCGTTAACCCAGATACCAGGAAAGTTCACGGTGCAGTGCACGTTGCATTCTTTTTTTGTCAAGTGCTAATTTACTATTACAAGTTGTGTAACCCAATGCAACATCCCTTTTTACATCTCCGCGAAACCTTATCGTTCCGCGCAAACATCACCATGCCGCCATCGCGGATTGGCCTGAGCCGAAGCGCTGTTTCTACACGGGTTATGCCGCGGCCGACACACTGGACTTCCCTCCACAAAGGAGCATTGCTCATAGCCGACGACCGCCTCCGTCCCTCGCCCCGCGCCGCGATTCGCCGCCGGGGCTTCGGGCAGTACAGGCGCCGCGATTCGCGTGGCGCCTAGCCGAAAGGAGGCGTCCATGCCCAAGCTTACCGATACCCAGCTCGTGATCCTATCCGCCGCGGCGAAGCGCGAGAATCTCGCCGCTCTGCCCGTCCCCAAGTCCCTCAAGTGCAACAAGGGCGCCGTCACCACCGTCCTTAAGAGCCTGCTCGGCCGGGGGCTGGTGGCGGAGCGGCCGGCGACGGTCGGAGAGTCCGCTTGGCGTGAGGGAGAGGGCGGCCAACGCTTTGGCCTTGTATTGGCTGAATCTGGCTTGCGGGCACTCGGAATTGAATCTGAAACATCAAAGCCCAACCAGAAGAAGGCAGCGGCAAAAGCCACTCCGGCGAACGCCGCCAGCGAAGCTCGCGTCGGTACGAAGTTGGCGACCGTTGTAGCTCTGCTGAAGCGCAACGACGGTGCCACTATCTCCGACATCGCTGCAGCCACCGGCTGGCAGACCCATTCGGTGCGGGGAGCGATCAGCGGCGCCCTAAAGAAGAAGATGGGCCTGTCGATTGTCTCAGCGTCCGAGGATGGACGCGGTCGCGTCTATCGGATCACCGGAGGCAGTCGGTGAGACGAAAAGTCGACCAGATCGAGCGAGAACTGGAAGCCCTTAAAGATCTCGATGCCACCGCGCTACAAGCGCGGTGGCTCGAACTCTATTGCCGGCCCGCTCCCCTGTTTATGCGACGAGATCTCCTGATTCGTGCACTGGCATACCGTCTCCAGGAACGCGCCTATGGCGGCCTCAAGCCAGCCATCCACCGGCTGCTGAAAAAACTTCAAGGCGGTGAACTGGACGCAAAGAATCTCCAGGTTTCGGTGGCACCATCCCTGACGCCCGGCGTGCGCCTCGTGCGCGAATGGAACGGCGAGACCCACGTCGTCGAGATCGTGACTGACGGCTTCATCTGGCGCGGTACACGCTATTCTTCCCTCTCTACTATCGCCCGCGCAATCACTGGCACCAACTGGTCCGGGCCGCGATTTTTCGGCCTGCTGAACAGGAACAGGCCTCCGTCGAGTAGTACGCGATAAACTCGATCCGATCGCAGAACATGAGCGAGCGCAAACCTAATATTCGCTGCGCGATTTACACGCGCAAGTCATCTGAGGAAGGCCTCGAGCAGGAATTCAACTCGCTCCAAGCACAGCGCGAAGCCTGCGAGGCGTATATCCGCAGTCAGGCTCACGAAGGCTGGCGATGCTTGCCCGAACGCTATGACGACGGCGGCCATTCCGGTGGCACCATGGAACGGCCTGCCCTGCAGCGCCTGATTGCCGACGTTCAAGACCAGAAACTCGACGTCATCGTCCTCTACAAGATCGATCGACTGACCCGGTCACTCGCAGACTTTGCCCGGCTTGCCGAGCTGTTCGACAGGCACACAGTCTCTTTCGTCTCCGTGACACAGCAGTTCAATACGACGACCTCCATGGGCCGGTTGATGCTGAATGTCTTGCTCTCCTTTGCCCAGTTCGAGCGAGAAATCACGGGCGAGCGTATTCGTGACAAGATTGCAGCCTCGAAGAAGAAGGGCATCTGGATGGGTGGCGTGGTCCCCCTCGGATATGACACCCGGGACCGCCAGCTCGTCATCAATCCCGATGATGCCGAGACCGTCAGGTCGATATTCAACCTGTATCTCGAATGCGGCACCGTGCCGGCGCTGGCAGACGAGCTTGTCAAACGCGGCATCCGCACTAGGTACCGGATGCTCCCGGACGGCCGTCAGACCGGAAACCGCCTCCTCAGTCGGGGCCATCTCTATCAGCTGCTCTCAAATCCGATCTATATCGGCCGATTGTCCCACAAGGGCACCAGCTATCCCGGCCTTCATCAACCCATCATCGATCAACGGACCTGGAATACCGTGCAGACACGCCTGGACAAGAACTCGCAAGGTACCCGAGCGCGAGGCCCGCGCAGAATAAACGCGACGAACATGCTTTCTGGACTGCTGGTCGACGAGGCGGGAAACCGATTCATCGTATCCCACACGAGCAAGGCGGGACGGCGCTATCGATACTACATCTCCCGGCCATCACGAGACTTGGGGCCCGCGTCCGATCTTACGCCCAGACGTGTTCCGGCAGCGGAGATCGAGCAGGTGGCGCAGCGCGGCCTTTGCAATCTTCTTTCAGATTCCGACAGGCTGGCCGAATCGTTAAGGCTCAATGACGCCAGAGATGCGAAAGCCGCCAGACAGTCATCGCACAGATTACAGCGTGATCTCGAAGGGGATTTCTCCACGGTTTGGAATGAGCGCCTCCGGATCGCGATCTCAAGAGTGGTTCTTTCGCGCAGAAACCTGACAATCGTATTCGAGCGGGCTGCACTTTCATCTGTTCTAGGGCTGGGTTCTTCACCCGAGAAACCAGATCGCGATGGTACCTTTAAGATTGAACTCCCCATAACCCTTCGCAATCGCGGCGCCCAGCTCAAGCTCGTACTGGGCCACGACATGTCCAGCGCCTGTCCCATCAGGCAGGATCCGTCTCTCGTTCGAGCACTGGTGCGCGCCCACACCTGGTTTGCACAACTTGCGAGTGGCGAGGTCGAGTCTGTTGCCGCCATCGCGAAACAGCACTCTGTCACCGGTTCGTACGTGAGCCGCGTGCTTCGGATGGCCTTCCTTTCACCGAAGCTTGTCGAGCAGATCCTGACCGGGACTCATCCGGTGGAGATGACAGCCGACCGGCTCACGCTCCAAGAAAACCTCCCTCTCTCCTGGCGCCGGCAACACGAGCGCTTCACAAGGCACTGAGATCGGTACTGCCAAATTCGGCAGCTGAGACTGCATCCCGCAAAACACCGTTCCTGCGCAACTGAGACTGCGCCGGCCCGTCTCCGGTCCGTCCCGAATCGGAGAAACTGCCGACATTCCACGGCATTTTCGTGCCAAGCCGGCGGGTCTTAGAGAACTGAGGTTAGACGTATGAAGGAATGGCGGACGGGGGGAGATTCGAACTCCCGATACCCTTGCGAGTATGCCGCATTTCGAGTGCGGTGCATTCAACCACTCTGCCACCCGTCCGCGGGCGCTTTGCCCTATGGGCTGCCGGCGTGGTTCGACCGGCTGTTGCGGCGGGCGAAACCGGCCGGTTTCCCGGCGTCGGACGCGGCCCCCCGCGAAGCGGCGCGGACCCTAACCAATAAGCCAAACCGCCACAAGCCGGACGGCCGACCCGTTTGGATCGTTCCGAACGGCGCACGCTTCGTTACTCTATATAGATAGAGCGTCCGCAGGAGCCCGCCGATGTCCGCAGCCAACGTCCCGTCCCGCCCCGATCCGTCGCGCCTCCTCTCGGGCCGCCGCGCACTGGTGACGGGCGCCGGCAGCGGCATTGGCCGCGCCACCGCCGAGACGCTCGCACGCGCCGGTGCCGCCGTGATCGTGCAGGACATCGATGCGGCGCGCGTCGGGACCGTCGTCGCCGCGCTCAGATCCGAAGGTCTCGACGCCGAGGCCGGCGCCTGCGATGTCGCCGACGAAATTGCGTTACGCAAGCTCGTCGCATCCGGCGCACCCGTCACCCTGCTCGTCAACAATGCCGGCATCGGCGCACCCGAGCGCACGATCGAAGCGATCGATCGCGCCGCCTGGCAACGCATGTTCGAGACCCATGTCTGGGGCGCGCTTGCCGCCACGCGCGCCTGCGTCGACGGCATGAAGGCGGAACGCTTCGGCCGCGTCGTCAACATCGCCTCCAACCGCGGCCAGGTCGGCTGGCACGACGGCAGCCAGTACAACGCCGCGAAATCGGCGCTGATCGGTTTCGCCAAGAGCTGGGCGCGCGAGCTCGCCCCGCACAACATTCTCGTCAACGCGATCGCGCCCGGCGTCGTGCGTACCGCGATGACCTTGCGGCACGGCGAACAGGCCGTGCAGGACGAGGCCGATCTCAACCTGCTGAAGCGCGCCGCCGAACCCGACGAGATCGCGGCCTGGGTCAGGTTCCTGTTCGAGCCGACCGGCGACTTCACGACCGGCCAGCTGCTCTGCCCGAACGGCGGCGATCCGATCGTCGGGATCTGAGGCCGTCAGAAATCTATTGACACATATAACGTAAATCGCGTATAAGGAGACTGCCGGTTATCCGGGCTTTCGATGGGGACAGGCGCGTCATGACCGCCCTTCCTTGCGTAAAGCCTCCCGACCGGCTCTCGGGATCGCTGCACGGCTGAGCCGTGCCATCCCCGACGATCCGCCCGGTGGCGGGTCACCCGTGAACCGCAGACTCCTCTGGCGTTGTTTGTTGCGGCGCGTTGTCCGGGCCCCGGTGTCGAGCACAGCGATGCCGGATCGCCAAGGCCCTGGCGGATTTGCAGATCCGTCGGGAAGAGTCCGAAGGTCCGTGGGTCAAGTCGCGCTGTGAACGCGCAACCCGCCGAGGCCCAGAAAGCCCGGCACCCTGTGAAGTCCCCGGTCCCCAGCGCTCGCGCATGGCACCGCGGCAACGGATGGCACGGCTCTGCCGTGCAGCGATCGAAACAAGCGAACGACCGGTCGAACGAAGCGAAGAGACGACCGGGCGTTATCGGCAAAGCGTTCGGAGACAATCGCTCGATGGAATAGACAAAAAATTCCTCTCCCCCACGCCGCGATCGGTCGCGGCCGACCGCGACCTGAGGGTGGAGGGTGAGGGTGGGGGGTGGTTAACCACAGAGGCACAGAGGCAGACGAGAAGATTCAAATTCTTCTCTGTGATCTCTGTGTCTCTGTGGTGAAACTTTCTTCCCTCACCCGACCGCGCATCGCTCACGCTCGCGCGATCATCCTCTCTCGCGCCGCGATCGGTCGCGGCCGACCGCGACGTGCGGGAGAGGGAAAACATTACGCCGCGCTGAGATCCTCGCCGCGCAGCACGCGGTCGATCAGCGCCTTCGTTTCGTCGAGCCCGTAGAGCTTGACGAACGTGCCCATGCGCGGGCCCTGCTCCTGCCCGAGCAGCGTCTCGTAGAGCGTCTTGAACCAGGCGCGCAGGTCCGGAAAATTGTGCCGCTTGCCGACCTCGTAGATCTCGAACTGGATCGCTTCGGAATCCGACGACGCATCGAACGCATCGAGCGCCCGGCGCAGGTCTTCGAGCGCCGCGCGCTCGCCATCCGTCGGCGCGCGATATTTCTTTGCCGGCTTCACGAAGTCGCGGAAATAGGCAACCGCATGCCCGGCGAGCCGGTCGAGGAAGGGCTGGCTCGCCGGCGTCGCACCGGGCGCGTAGCGGCTGATGAAGGCCCAGAGCGTCGCCTTGTCGTGCGCGTTGCATACCGAGGCGAGGTTCAGGAGAATCCCGAACGAGAGCGGCGACACGGCTTGCGGCGGCGTGCCGTTATGGATGTGCCAGACCGGGTTCTCGATCTGCCGCTCCGGCGCCTCGCCCGGAAACTTCTCGATGAAGCTCAGATAGTCGTCGACCGCGCGCGGGATCGCATCGAAGTAGAGCCGCTTCGCCGCGCGCGGCTTGTGATACATGAACAACGACAGGCTCTCCGGCGGCGCATAGGCGAGCCACTCCTCGACCGAGAGCCCGTTGCCCTTCGACTTCGAGATCTTCTGGCCTTTTTCGTCCAGAAACAGCTCGTAGTTGAAGCCTTCGGGCGGAATGCCGCCGAGCACCCGGCAGATCTCGTTGCCGAGCTCGACCGACGGGATCAGATCCTTGCCCGACATCTCGTAATCGACCTCGAGCGCGTACCAGCGCATCGCCCAGTCCGGCTTCCATTGCAGCTTGCAATGGCCGCCCGTCACCGGCAGTTCGGTCTTCGTGCCGTCCTCGTCCTCGAACAGAACCGTGCCGGCCGCGACATTGTGCTCGAGGATCGGCACCTGCAGCACGCGGCCGGTCTTCGGCGAGATCGGCAGGAACGGGCTGTAGCTCTTGGCGCGCTCTTCGCGCAGCGACGGCAGCATCACCGCCATCACCTCGTCGTACTTCTCGAGCACGCGCCGCAGCGCCGGATCGAAGCGGCCGGATCTGTACCAGTCGGTCGAGCTCTGGAACTCGTAGTCGAAACCGAACCCGTCGAGGAAACCGCGCAGCATGGCGTTGTTGTGCGCGCCGAAACTCTCGTGCGTGCCGAACGGATCGGGCACCGCCGTCAGCGGCTTGCCGAGATTCTTCGTCAGCAGCTCCTTGTTCGGCACGTTGTCCGGCACCTTGCGCAGCCCGTCCATGTCGTCCGAGAAGGCGAAGAGCCGCGTCGGCAGGTCGCTCAGGCGCCGGAAGGCCTGGCGCACCATCGTCGTGCGTACCACCTCGCCGAACGTGCCGATATGCGGCAGGCCCGAGGGTCCGTAGCCGGTCTCGAACAGCACGTAGCCTTTCTTCGGCGGCGCCTTCCCGTAGCGCACGAGCAGCTTGCGCGCCTCCTCGAAGGGCCAGGCGCGTGCGTTGAAGGCAAGGTCGCGTTCGGTGGTCATCGTCAGTCGGTCCAGCCCCATGGTTCGACACGCTCACACCATGAGGAAATTCTTGATGAAGAACTGAGCCCCCTCGTCCCGAGCCTGTCGAGGGACGAAGGATGAGGCCGATACCGCGATAGCGGCGCGGAAACTAGGGGCAGGTGGCGCAACGGTCAAACGCCTATACTTTGCCGGTCCGCCCCATGAACCCGCCGAATCGAGCCCTCGCCCAGCTCCGCCTCGCGCCCGCGCTCGTCGCCGGCGCCCGACGTGCGATCTGGCGCGCGCCCGACGGCGCGATCGAGACGCTCGACTTCGGCGAGGCGGCGCGGCGCGCGCGGGCCAGCCGGCCGCTGGTCGTGCACATGCCGTCGCTGGCGCGAAGGCTCGGTGCCGAACGGTTCGCCGCCTGCGATCTGCTCGAGCTCTTTGCGTTTGCGCGGCCGGCGCGCTTCTGCCTGCCGACGCCGCGCGGGATCGCGCGTGCGCTCGACCTGCCCGTGCCAGCGACTCTCGACGAGGAAGCCGCGATCCTGCCGCTCGCCGCCGCCGCGCTGCTCGCGGGGCTCGGCGATCCGGAGGACGAAGAGGCCGGTCCGCGCAAGGGCTGGCGGCGTGCCGGCACCGCGATGGTGATGCGCGACGGCGGCTGGCCCTGGGCCGAGCTCGTGCTCGAGGCAATCGGTCCCGATGCGCTCGCCGATCATCGCCCGCTCGCCGCGCTCGAAATCTGGAACACGTTGCAGGAATGGTCGGAGCACGCGCCCGAGCCGCCCTCGGGCAACCAGCCGGTCGAACCGGACGAGGCGCGCCGCCGTCTCGCCGAACTGCTGCGCGAGAGCGACGCCGAAGAACGGCCGGGCCAGGGCGATTATGCCAGCGCGGCGACGGCGGCCTTCGCACCGCGCGAGCGCGAGGACGAACCGAACCTGGTACTGGCCGAGGCCGGCACCGGCATCGGCAAGACGCTCGGTTATCTGGCGCCGGCGACGCTCTGGGCCGAGAAGAACGAGGGCGTGGTCTGGATCAGCACCTACACGCGCAACCTCCAGCACCAGATCGACCGCGAGCTGGATCGTCACTGGCCCGACCGCGCGACCAAGGCGCGCAAGACCGTCATCCGCAAGGGCCGCGAGAATTATCTCTGCCTGCTCAATCTCGAAGACTCCGTGCGCGCGTTGGGCGGCCGCGCCGCCGACCGGATCGGCATCGGGCTGATGGCGCGCTGGGCGGCGGCGAGCCGCGACGGCGACATGACCGGCGGCGATTTTCCCGGCTGGCTGCCCGACCTGATCGGCCGCAACCGCAGCCTCGGCCTCGCCGACCGGCGCGGCGAATGCATCTACTCGGCCTGCCCGCATTATCACCGCTGCTTCATCGAGCGCTCGGTGCGGCGTGCGCGGCGCGCCGAGATCGTGATCGCGAACCACGCGCTGGTGATGGTGCAGGCGGCGCTCGGCGGCGGCGACGAGCGCTACGTGCCGCAGCGCTACGTGTTCGACGAGGGCCATCACCTGTTCGATGCGGCCGACGGCGCGTTCGCGAGCCATCTCTCCGGCCGCGAAACCTCCGACCTGCGGCACTGGCTGCTCGGCAACGAGGGCGTGCGGCGCGGCCGCGCGCGCGGGCTGAAACGGCGGCTGGAAGACCTGATCGCCGGCGACCATCGCGCCGAAGTGGCGCTGACGCGGATCGTCGCGGCGGCGAGCGCGCTGCCGGGCGAGGCCTGGCAGAACCGGCTCTCCGACCATCGCCCGCACGGGCCGGCGGAGGAGTTTCTCGCCCTCGTGCGCCAGCAGGTCTATGCGCGCGCCGCCGACAGCTTCAACCCCTACTCGCTCGAATGCGATATCGCGCCGCCGCTCGACGCGCTGCCCGACGCCGCCGCCGCGCTCGATGCGGCGCTGGCGCGCATCGACCAGCCGATGGGATTCCTGATTGCGCAACTCGCCGCGAAGCTCGACGACGAGGCCGAGACGCTCGACAGCGCGACCCGCATCCGCATCGAGGCGGCGCTGCGCGGGTTGAAGCGCCGGCGCGAGCACGAGCTCGCCGGCTGGCGCGCCATGCTGCAGGCCTTCGCGACGCCGACGCCGCCCGAATTCGTCGAATGGTTCGCGGTCGAGCGGTTCGACGGGCGCGATGTCGATGTCGGCATGTTCCGGCACTGGGTCGATCCGACGGTGCCGTTCGCCGCCGCGGTCGCGCAACCGGCGCATGGGCTCCTGATCACCTCGGCGACCTTGACCGACGGCAGCGGCGATCCCGAGCGCGACTGGGGTTTCGCCGAAGCGCGCACCGGTGCCGCGCACCTGCCGAAGCCGGCCGTCCGCGCGCGCATGCATTCGCCCTTCGACTATCCGTCGCACACGCGCGCGCTGATCGTGACCGACGTGCGCAAGGACGATCTCGACCAGGTGGCCGCGGCCTATCGCGAACTGTTCCTCGCCGCCGGCGGCGGCGCATTGGGACTTTTCACAGCAATAGGCCGCCTGCGCGGCGTGCACAGCCGCATCGCGCCGAAGCTCGAGGCCGAGGGGCTGGCGCTGCTCGCCCAGCATGTCGATGCGCTCGACAACGCGACTTTGGTCGACATATTCCGCAGCGAGGAGGACGTCTCCCTGCTCGGCACCGATGCGATGCGCGACGGCGTCGACGTGCCGGGCCGCGCGCTGCGGCTGATCGTGTTCGATCGCGTGCCCTGGCCGCGGCCCGACATTCTGCATCGCGCGCGGCGCGCGCATTTCGGCCGGCGTCGGCACGACGACAGCATCGCGCGGCTGCGGCTCAAGCAGGCCTTCGGCCGGCTGGTGCGCCGGGCCGACGACAGGGGCGTGTTCGTGCTGCTCGACCCGATGTCGCCGTCGCGGCTGTTCGGGGCCTTTCCCGAAGGCGTCGCGATCGAGCGGGTCGGCCTCGCCGAAGCGGTCGCCGCAACGCGCGACTTCCTGGCGCAGGGCACCGATGCGGGGCCCGATGGGCGGTAAGCCGGGAACCGGCGGGTGACCGAGCGGTTGTCGGGAGGTGGGCCGGTTCCGGCCGGCCCCGAAAAGGAAAGCGGCCGGCGCATCGCACCAGCCGCTCTCTTTGGTCGCCTTGTCCCCGGGCGTAATCCGCTTCAGGGGGCCGTTGTCGCCCGCCTGCAATCTCGATCCGTACCCTATCCGCAAATGGGCCGGACCGCAGCCCCGGAAAGCCCGAGCCGTGTCGAATTGGCCACTTCTGTTGCATTCGGGTCACGGCGCCAGGCATCCGCCGATTTGACCCGCATCCTTGTGACAATCCGGGCAGAACCCTAGATTTGCGGCCCCGAAAACGAGAGGAACGACCGGCCATGCTCACGCCCCACGACGCGCTTATTTACACCATGGTCCTGGTCTCGGCGGCCGACCGCGATATGACCGACCACGAGATCGAGACCATCGGCGACCTGGTGCGGCACCTGCCGGCGTTCGACAATTACGATCGCGCGCAGCTGCCCAAGGCCGCGGCGGCCTGCGCCGAGCTGCTGCAGGGCGACCAGGGTCTCGACAAGGCGCTCGATGCGATCAACGGCGCCCTGCCGGCACGCCTGCGCGAAACCGCCTATCTGGTCGCCTGCGACATCGCCGCCGCCGACGGCAAGGTCACGCAGGAAGAGGCGCGCCTGCTGGAGCTGATCCGCTACCGGCTCGAGGTCGGACGGCTGCCGGCCGCCGCGATCGAGCGCGCGGCGCGCGCACGCCACCAGACGGTCTGACGCCACGACGCGTCCGCGCGCACCGGTCGCATCGGTCCGGCCCGCCGCCGCGCGCCACCCGGATGCCGCCCACGCCGGTTTCGGCGCGACCGCGCCCGCTCGGGGCGGGATATCGCCGCAAAATCGTGTAAAGTGAGCGAGACGACCGCGCTCTGCGGCCGCCGGCCGGAGGATCGGATCGTCTTGGCCGCGGAGCGTCCGGCGCCTTGCTCGAAAATTTCGCCTTCGGTGCCGAGCACCTGATCCTGCTCACGGGCGCGATGCTGATCGTCAGCATCGTGGCCGGCGCCCTCTCCTCGCGCGTCGGCGCCCCCCTGCTGCTCGTCTTCCTCATCCTCGGCATGCTGGTCGGCGAGGACGGGCCGGGCGGCGTTCGGTTCGACGATTTCGAGGCCGCCTTCTTCGTCGGCAGCATGTCGCTGGCGATCATCCTTTTCGACGGCGGCTTCCGCACGCCGATGTCGGCGGTCCGCCTGTCGTGGAAGCCGGCAACCGCGCTCGCGACCGTCGGCGTCGTCGTGACCGCGGCGATGACCGGCCTCTTCGCGCATTTCGTCTTCGACGCAAGCTGGCTCTATGCCTTCGCGATCGGCTCGGTCGTCGCCTCGACCGACGCCGCCGCGGTGTTCCTGCTGCTGCACCAGCACGGCATGGAACTGCGCCGGCGCGTTTCGACCACGCTCGAGGTCGAATCCGGCGTCAACGATCCGATGGCGGTGTTCCTCATCATCGCGCTGGTGCAGGCGATGACGCAGGAAGGCGGACTGTCGGCGCTCGAGGCGGTGCTGCTGTTCGTGCAGCAGATGGGCCTGGGCGCGATCGTCGGCGTCGCCGGCGGCATGATCCTCGCCTGGTCGAACAACCGGCTGCAGCTCGCCCCCGGCCTCTACCCGGTCTTCGTGGTGGCGGGCGCCTTCGTCGTTTACGGCGGCGCGCAGGTGATCGGGGCCAGCGGCTTTCTCGCGGTCTATCTCGCGGGCATCGTCGCCGGCAACCGCCGCCTCCGGGCCTCGAAGCTGATCCGGCGGTTCCATGACGGGATTGCCTGGATCAGCCAGATCGCGATGTTCCTGATGCTCGGCCTGCTGGTGACGCCGCGCAAGCTCGAGCCCGATCTCGGCAGCGGCATCGTCGTGGCGCTCGGCCTGGTGTTCGTCGCGCGTCCGGTCGCGGTGCTGGTTTCGCTGCTGCCGTTCCGCTTCTCGCTGCGCGAGATGCTGTTCGTCGGCTGGGTCGGCCTGCGCGGCGCGGTGCCGATCTTCCTCGCGATCATTCCGGTGCTGGGCGGCGTTCCCGGCGCGATGCAGTTCTTCAATGTCGCCTTCATCGTCGTGCTGGTTTCGCTGGTGCTGCAGGGCTGGTCGATCCCGTTCGTCGCGCGGCGGCTCGGCATCGAGGTGCCGTCGCGGCCCGAACCTGAAGGACGGCTCGACATCGACCTGCCGCAGCAGATGGACCGCGACGTGATCGGCTATCGCGTCGACGCGGGCAGCCCGGCCGACGGCACGGTGCTGCCCGATCTCAGGCTGCCGCGGCGCGCGCGCATCCTCGCGGTGCTGCGCGACAACTCGGTGGTGCCGCGCGAGAAGCTGGAGCGGCTGATCGCGGACGATCTCGTGCTGACGATCTGCCCGCCGGAAGAGTCGTTCCGCCTCGACCGCCAGTTCTCGGCGCGGCGCACGGGCCGTCACCGCGAAGATGTGCGGCTCGCCGATTTCGTGTTCCCGGCCGACACCACGATGCGGCAGCTCGCGCACGAATACGGGCTGCCGGTGCCCGGCCGCGACGAAGCCCTGATGCTCGGCGAGTTCATGACGACGCGGCTGGGCGGGGACGCTTCGATCGGCGACGCGGTGCGGCTCGGCGAATGCGCGCTGATCGTGGTCGACATGGCCGAGAACAAGATGCGCGTCATCGGTCTCAGGCTCGAGGCGAGCGAGGAAGGCGAGCTCGGCGAAGGCTTCATCGAGCGGCTCGGCGTGCTGGGTCGCGAAGCGCGCCAGTCGGCCGGGCGCATCGGCGCCAATCTCGGGCGGCGCGTCGGTTTCGGCCGGGCGAAACGCCGCCGCGCCGCGCCGCCGCCCGCACCGGCCGAACCGCCGGCCCGTGCCGCCGATCCCGCGCCGCGCGAGCAGGTGTGAGCGGTCGGTCAGCGCCGTGCGCCTCATCCTTCGACAGGCCCAGGATGAGGCAGAAGAATCATCGACCGAATCCTCGACCTCATGGTGAGCCTCCTGAGCGTGGCGAAGGGCGAACCACGAGGTCGTCACTCTGCCACCGCCAAAGCAGAAGGGCCGCACCTTGCGGCGCGGCCCTTCCGGTAACGATCGGAACGGTCTGTTCGACCGGACTTCTCAGAAGTCCATGTCGCCCATGCCGCCCATGCCGCCCGGGCCGCCGGCCGGGCCGGCCGCTTCCTTCTTCGGACGCTCGGCCACCATCGCCTCCGTGGTGATCAGCAGACCCGCCACCGACGCCGCATCCTGCAGCGCCGTGCGGACCACCTTCACCGGATCGACGATGCCGGCCTTCACGAGGTCGGTGTACTCGTCGTTCTGCGCGTCGTAGCCGTAGTTGGTGTTCTTCTGCTCGAGCAGCTTGCCCACCACGATCGAGCCGTCGGTACCGGCGTTCTCGACGATCAGGCGGGTCGGGATGGCGAGAGCCCGGCGCACGATCTCGACGCCGACCTTCTGGTCATCGTTCTCCGCCTTCACGCCCGCGAGCACGCGGGTCGCGTAGAGCAGGCCGACGCCGCCGCCGGCGATGATGCCCTCCTCGACGGCCGCGCGGGTCGCATGCATCGCATCGTCGACCCGGTCCTTGCGCTCCTTCACCTCGACTTCCGTCGAGCCGCCGACGCGGATGACCGCGACGCCGCCCGCCAGCTTCGCCAGACGCTCGGAGAGCTTCTCCTTGTCGTACTCGGAGGTCGTCTCCTCGATCTGGGCGCGGATCTGGTTGCAGCGGCCCTCGATCTCCTTCTTTTTTCCGGCGCCGTCGACGACGGTCGTGTCATCCTTGTTGATGACGACCTTCTTCGCCTTGCCGAGCATGTCGACGGTGACGTTCTCGAGCTTGATGCCGAGATCTTCCGAGATCACCTGGCCGCCGGTGAGGATCGCGATGTCCTCCAGCATGGCCTTGCGGCGATCGCCGAAGCCCGGCGCCTTCACGGCCGCGACCTTCAGGCCGCCGCGCAGCTTGTTCACGACGAGCGTCGCGAGCGCCTCGCCCTCGACGTCCTCGGCGACGATCACCAGCGGACGGGCCGACTGCACGACGCTCTCGAGGATCGGCAGCATCGGCTGCAGGCTCGACAGCTTCTTCTCGTGCAGCAGGATGTAGGGGTTCTCGAGCTCGACCTGCATCTTCTCCGCGTTCGTGACGAAGTACGGAGAGAGATAGCCGCGGTCGAACTGCATGCCCTCGACCACCTCGAGCTCGGTCTCGAGACCCTTGGCCTCCTCGACCGTGATCACGCCCTCGTTGCCGACCTTCTGCATCGCCTTGGCGATCATCTGGCCGATGTCGGACTCGCCGTTGCCGGCAATGGTGCCGACCTGCGCGATCTCCTCCGAGGTCGAGACCTTCTTGGCGCGCTTCTTCACGTCCTCGACCACCGCGTCGACGGCCTTGTCGATGCCGCGCTTCAGGTCCATCGGGTTCATGCCCGCGGCCACCGACTTGGCGCCCTCGCGCACGATCGCCTGGGCCAGCACGGTCGCGGTCGTGGTGCCGTCACCGGCCGCGTCGTTGGTCTTCGACGCCACCTCGCGCACCATCTGCGCACCCATGTTCTCGAACTTGTCGGCAAGCTCGATTTCCTTCGCCACCGTCACGCCGTCCTTGGTGATGCGGGGCGCGCCGAACGCCTTGTCGAGGACGACGTTGCGGCCCTTCGGACCGAGCGTCACCTTGACGGCGTTGGCGAGAATGTCGACGCCGCGGAGCATCTTGTCCCGCGCGTCGCTCGAAAAACGGACGTCTTTCGCTGCCATGGTTCTGGTTCCTTCCTGGGGGGCGCGCCGTTCAGGCGGCCTTCTTCTTCTTGGCGATCGAACCCTCGATGACACCGAGGATGTCGGACTCCTTCATGATCAGGAGATCTTCGCCGTCGATCTTCACTTCCGTGCCGGTCCACTTGCCGAACAGCACGATGTCGCCGGCCTTCACCGCGAGCGGGGTGATCTTGCCGTCTTCGCTGCGGGCGCCGTCGCCCGTCGCGATGATTTCGCCCTGCATCGGCTTTTCCTTCGCCGTGTCGGGGATGATGATGCCGCCTGCGGTCTTTTCCTCTTCGTCGAGGCGCCGGACCAGCACGCGGTCGTGCAGCGGTCGGAATTTCATTGAGGTTCCTCCGTTGATCCAAGTCCCTGTAATCGCTCAGGTTCTTTGCCGAACCCGAGGTGCCGGGGTGTTGTTAGCACTCCCGAGCAACGAGTGCCAGCGATCTAGGGAAACGTCCCTGCAAGGTCAAGGGGAATCGGGCGGCAATCCTGTCGCAGCGGTCTGAAAAATTGTCGGGGGACCGGCCGGGAACGCGGGCGCGCTGGCAGCAGTCGCCGCACCATGCTGCCAGTGTGTTGATTTCATTGCCGAAATTCCTTGCGCGGGCCGGCGTCTGCCGCACAATCGCCGTGTCCCGCAGGGCCGCTCCCGAGTCGGCCACCGCCTTGTCCCGGAGCGGCGTCGACCGGCGGGGCGTTGGAAAGCCGGATGGCCGGCGATCCAAGCGGGCCGCCGATCGGAGGCGAGGGAACGAGATGGCCGAGCTGGCATTGCAGTTGCAGCAATTCCGACTGACCACCGCCAACATCCTCTACTTCCTGCCGGATCATCCGAGCCTGCTGCAGCGTTTCGTCTGGCAGACCTACGACCGGGCGCCCGAGTTTCCGCGCATCGTCAGATTTCTCGATTTCTGGCAGCGCGAGATCGAAGGCCGCATCCATTCGGTCGAAGTCGCTTCGGCCGGGCTCGTCGCGCCGCACGAGTTCCGTTACGCCAACGGCATCTTCACGCTGCACTGAGCGCGGTTTAACGGCATCGGCCGTTTTCCTTTCAATGGTCATGCCCGGCAATGACGATGCAGAAACCTCGCGCGCGCCGCGCAGGTCCGGCGCCTGGCGCGCCCCGCAGGTCCGGCGCCTGGCGCGCCCCGCGGGCCATGCGTTCGGCGCGCCCCGCAGGCTATGCGTTCGGCGCGCCCCGCACCGTGGCGGCGTAATCGTCCATCAGCGCGCGGGTAACGGCGCCGACCTCGAACCTGTAGGGGCCGATCTCGCCGACCGGCGTCACCTCGGCGGCGGTGCCGGTCAGAAACACCTCGTCGGTCTTCGCGAGCTCTTCCGGCATGATCGCGCGCTCGATCACCTCGTAGCCGCGCGCCTTCGCGAGCTCGATCACCGTCTGCCGCGTGAGCCCGTTGAGGAAACAGTCGGGCGTCGGCGTGTGGATCTTGCCGTTCTGCACGAGGAAAATGTTGGCGCCGGTCGCCTCGGCGATCCGGCCGCGATAGTCGAGCATCATCGCATCCTGGTAGCCCTCGTTCTCGGCTTCGTGCTTCGAGATCGTGCAGATCATGTAGAGGCCCGCGGCCTTGGAGGCCGTCGGCGCGGTGTCGGGCGCCGGCCGGCGCCATTTCGCGATCGTCAGGCGGATGCCCTTCTCGCGCAGCTCCGGCGAGAAATAGGATGGCCACTGCCAGGTCGCGACCGCGACATGGATCTTCGTCGCCTGCGCCGCGACGCCCATCATCTCGGAGCCGCGCCACGCCACCGCGCGCACATAGGCGTCTTCGAGCCTGTTGGCCTTCAGCGTCTCGCGCTTGGCGGCGTCGAGCTGCTCGGCCGTGTACGGCACCCTGAATCCGAGAATCTCGCCCGACCTGACCAGCCGCTCGCTGTGTTCGCGGCATTTGAAGATGCGGCCGTTGTAGGCGCGTTCGCCCTCGAAGACACAGGAGGCGTAGTGCAGCGCGTGGCTGAGGACGTGCAGCCTCGCGTCGCGCCAGGGGATCAGGCCGCCATCGAACCAGATGGAACCGTCGCGGTCGTCGAAGGGTATGATGCTCATGCGCCCGTCGCCGTCCGCCGCCGCCCGCCCTGCGGGCATCCGACGGTACCGGCCCTCCCAGCCTGAAACCCGGACCGGCCGTCCAGGCCGGTTTCCGGGCCTTTCGTCCGATCGAGGGGGCCTTCGGTAGCAGTTTCTTGCCAATGCGTCAACATTACTGCCATAATCGAACCATGAACGAACAGCGCCCGGTCGCGAACCCCCTGTTCCTGCGCGAAGCCGAACTCCGCCAGGGCATCGAGCTGCTCTTCTATGCCTATCGCGATTTCACCGCCGAGCCGGACAAGATCCTGGCCGAGCTCGGGCTCGGCCGCGCCCATCACCGGGCAATCTATTTCGTCGGCCGCGCGCCGGGCATGCCGGTCTCGGCCCTGCTCGACGTGCTCAAGATCACCAAGCAGAGCCTGTCGCGCGTGCTCGGCAAGCTGGTGCGCGACGGCTACATCCTTCAGAAGCCCGGCACGCGCGACGGGCGCCAGCGCCTGCTCGAACTCACGCCGAAAGGGGCCGCGCTCGAACGTCGCCTGACCGAAGGCCAGCGCCGGCGTTTCGCGACGGCCTATCGCGCGGCCGGTGCCGATGCCGTCGACGGGTTCCGCAAGGTGCTGACCGGGCTGATCGACGAGGCCGAGCGCGCCAAGGCGCTGGCGGGCGGACCGCGCCGCTGAGCATCGCGATGGGCGAGCGCGCGACACACGAGACCGGGCGCATCGCCGTCGCCGGCCGGCCGCTCGACCGCACGCCGGCCCGCGTTCCCGACGATACCGTCGTCTATGCGATCGGCGACGTACACGGACGCTCCGACCTGCTCGATGCGCTGCACGCGGCGATCGTCGCCGATGCCGCGAAGCGCACCGCCGCGCGTCGCGTGCTGGTCTGGCTCGGCGACTATGTCGATCGCGGACCGGATTCGTGCGGCGTGATCGAACGGCTGCTGGCGCCACCCGCCGGCTTCGAGACGATCGCCCTGCTGGGCAATCACGAGCGATTCCTGCTCGACTTTCTCGAGGATGCCTCGATCGGCCCGCACTGGATGATGAACGGGGGTGCCGAAACGCTGGCGAGCTACGATATCGCGGTCATGGACGGTTGTTACTTCCGGGCCGATCGCTGGCAGGCGCTGTCGCGTGCGCTGCGCGACGCGCTGCCGCCCGCGCATCGCAGGCTGTTCGACCGGCTGCGGCCGTCGCATCGCGAGGGCGACTATCTCTTCGTCCATGCCGGCATCCGCCCCGGCACGCCGCTCGACGAGCAGGCGATCGACGATCTGCTCTGGATCCGCGGCGAGTTTCTTTTCTCGGAGGCCGATCACGGCGCGATCGTCGTGCACGGCCATACGATCTCCGACGAGCCGCAGATCAGGCCGAACCGGATCGGCATCGACACCGGCTCGTTCTTCTCCGACCATCTGACCGCGCTGGTGCTGGAGGAGGATCGTCGCTTCATGCTGCAGACCTACCGGGATTTTGCCGATGCCGGCTGAGATCATTCCGCCGGGCGAGGAAGAGCGGCGCCTGCGCCGCCTCGCGCTGCGCCGCCGCTTCATGATCGCGGCGGCGATCGCGCTCGGCGTGGCGGTCGCCGTCGGCCTGCTCGCGGTCGGGCTGGTCGTCGTCGCCGTGGCGGCCGTCGTCGGGCTCGGCGCCTGGCTGGTCTTTGCGCTGCTGCGCACGTTCGGGCGAACGGACGCCGCCGGCGCGGCGTCGGACGACATGGCCGGGCCGCGGATCGAAATCATCACGGTGCGCGGCGAGACGCTCGACGGCGGCGTCGCGACGACCGAAGCCTCGCCCGATCGTCGCCTGCCCGGCGACGATGTCGCGCCGCCGCGCGCCTGAAACGGACGATGGCGCGCGCGCCCAATCTCCTGCTGCTGTTCCCCGACCAGTGGCGCGGCGACTGGCTCGGCTGCGCCGGCGAAGGCATACCCGTCTCGACGCCGAATATCGATGCGCTGGCGGCGCGCGGCATGCGCTTCCCGGAGGCGCGCACCAACAGCCCGCTCTGCGCGACGGCGCGCGCCTGCCTCGCGACCGGAATGCGCTATCCGGCCGCCGGCGTTGCCGGCAACCGCGCCGACCTGCCCGGGGATGCACCGAGCTTCTTCCGGCTGCTGCGCGATGCCGGCTACGCG
>Ga0187893_10001625_pt1 | contig 53129 bp, 31 predicted proteins | sample MA1701074metaG_FD_139574 | JGI IMG/M metagenome (GOLD analysis project Ga0187893, IMG submission 139574) | White microbial mat communities from a basaltic lava cave in the Kipuka Kanohina Cave System on the Island of Hawaii, USA - MA170107-4 metaG ... | reverse complement strand
CGTGGTTCGCAAACCGAAGCTGAGAAGCTGGCCTGGGTTCCCTCAGCGCTGCTAACTGTGATACCCTTTTGTGCAAATCGACACCAACAAACGATTCCATACATGGTCTCCTCCTCGATTATTCGACTGACTCATACTACCACGGACCAGTCGGAGACCATCCCGTTTATGAGATCATTCTACATAAGACCTGGGCAGATCATGTTTTGTATAAGCGCTCAAGCAGAACCCCAAGATCAAAACATTTGTTGAGATCTAAGCCAATGCGGTTAGAATCTAAGTATGGGTTGCGCTGATCGCAATTTTGATTCTGGCTACTTGCACAGGTGTTGTTGAGCTTGGCGGTAGATTTGCGAGTGAACCTACTCGCCTTTCGAAACCCATGAGGCTCTTCGCAATCTGCTTTAGTCTTTTCAGCCCCGCAAATGACTATTTGCGTAACCCCTCCAATTCAACGCCAACTTCAACTCATCCGGAGGCTCCGGTAACCCACGAAACACACGCCACGGCAACGTCGACCTCGGGAACAACACTACCCAAATGGTCACAGAGATTGCCAAAAAATAAGTACCCCACCCCTGATGCTGCACATACCACTCTTCAACAACCCCCTTATATGGAGCGATCACATGCGAATAAAAATCCAATGATGCCGCCTCACCGGCAAGAATATCTTCCTCCCCACGAAATACAATCGATCCCACCCCAGACAACCCAGGCCGCACGCGCTTCAAAATCTCCTGAGTCTTGAACGAATAAGAGCTGAATGTCTGTGGTGTCAACGGTCTTGGCCCAATCGCGCTCATGTCACCAAAGAGAATATTGAGCAATTGCGGCAGTTCATTGATCTTTGTCTTGCGCAGGAACTTTCCCACGGGAAGTATTCGCGGATCCCCCTTCATCGTAACTGTGCCGGACCCGATGTTAGGGCTGTTTTTGAGCATCGTCACGAACTTATAGAGTTTAAAAGGTTTGCCACCGCTACCGATCCGCTGTTGCAAGAAGAGAATCTCGCCTTCACCCGTAAGGCGCAATACAATTACGACAGGAATTAAGAGCGGTGATAACAGGATCAATGCCAATCCTGCAAATACGATATCGAAAACTCTCACCACGACTACATTCTCTGATCGAGATATTTGCCAGTCTCTTTGTGGTCAAAATCTGGAATCAGGTCAAAAAATAGTCGCACAATATCCGACTTGAACCATTTGCCTCGCGACCGCAACGAATCGACTTCGCGCACAAACATATCCAATTTATCACTGTCAAAGACCGGCTGGTTTCGGATAACCCCAATGGCGTCAAAACGATTCATATCCAGATTTTCTTTGTCCGTGTAGAACTCTTCAAAGTCTTTCTCACCAGTAGTATCACTTTTAAAAAAATAACAGGGCCATTTTTTTTCAGCAATTAATTCGTCGACTCGACCCCGTGCCTCATCTTCAGAAGCACACTCACAAGGTTCATAACCTAAGGGTTCAAGATATTTCACCGCAATCTCTGGAAATGCAATCAAGTGCAGATTCTCATTTAACTTCGGAAAGAAGATATCCCGGTTTTCGCCCAGCAGTCCCGACATCAAACACAACTCGCCTGATTCCTGCGGCGTCAAAAAAAATCGGCGGACGTCATTGGGTGCCGCAATGGGTTGGCGTTTGGCAAAACGCTGATTGAACCCATACAATAAAGAACCGTCCGAAAATGCCACATTCGCAAATCGCGCAGTGGATACTGATTGGCGCAGACTCTCACGCATCAGAAACATCTCCATAATACGTTTACTCGCACCCATCATATTTACCGGATTGGCAGCTTTATCTGTTGACACGCAGAAATATTTCTTCGCGCCGCCGTCGTGGGCGAGGCAAAGTGTCTTTAACGTATTGAAAATATTGACCTGAAGCATCCGCATCAACGTGAAAGGATCCTTTTCGCTGCGCACATGCTTTAATGCCGAGAGATTAAACACATAGTCGTATGGCCCCTCAATAGCCATCAGCGCATCGAATTCACGACTGCCACAGTCAATAGCAAATGTTCTAAAATCACCCTCGATGTACCCAAGCCTGCTGCGAATTTCCCGTACGAGCTCCACCATATTGTTTTCGCTGATATCTACAACATGCAGCAACTTCGGCTTACGCTTGAAAATCTCACGTGTCACTGCCTGGCCAATGGACCCTGCACCTCCGATCACTAAAAAACGTGATCCGGCAACGATGTATTGAAGTTGTTTGGCGTGCTCGGCGAGATCGGCGTCAAATAGGGCCGACTCCCGACCAATAAGCGAAAGATAGTTCATAGGCTCGGATTATTTTCGAGTGGAGGAGGCAACGTCACGCTGGAGTGCTTTGATCTACGGCTGCGCAATGGCGAAGATTGCAGATCAACGCCAAGCGCGAACTTTGTGCTCCTGGACGAACCATTCAGCGGCCCGACGCAAACCTTCTTCCACGGAGATGGGGGGGGTCCAGTCCAGCGTTGTACAAGTGTGGGAAATATCGACTTGGAGCGACCCGATCAATCGTTCAATTTCTGCTTGTCGACCCATAAGTTTTCCACTAACGTGCAACATCCAATGCGGAACCGGTAACAATCGTGCCGGGACACCCATGACATCTGCCAACCCCCGTACCAACTCAGGCGTACTCAAGTCCTGCCCATCACTCACCATAAACGTCTGGCCAGAGGACTTCGGACTTTCCACACAACGAATCAACAGATCCACCAGATTATCCAATGCTACCATCGAGCGACGATTATTCACGAGGCCAAACGGCAGCGACCAACCTCGCTGCACCATCCTCATCAACCTCAGAAAATTCGACCGGACACCAGGGCCATAAACGAGTGGTGAGCGCACCACCACAACCTCCAGACTGGTCTCCTGCGCCACCTGCCATAGCGCCTGCTCTGCCTCCCATTTAGAAATCCCGTAATTATCCTTGGGTACTGGCGTTTGAAAAGGAGTGAAATATTGCTTTGCCCAGTCAGTGCTGGAAGATGGCAATCCAGGGCTAAGAAGCGGCTTGTCTACTTCCGTCTTATCACCATTGACCTTCACTGAACTCAAATACACCAACCGCTTTACACCACAGGCGACTGCCTGTTCTGCCAGCCGACGCGTACCTCCTACATTCACGGAACGATACGCGGCGAGTGAATCTGTTGCGCAATCATTCATCACATGCGCGCGCGCCGCGCAGTGAATCACAGTGGATATACCATCAAGCGCCGTAGACCAATCTGTTTTCGGGTTGATGTCACCGATCTGAGTCACAGTCCCATGTGATCCCGACGCCGATCTTATTAATCGACGAACGCCAAATCTCTGAGAGAGCAATTGATCACACAGTACTCGGCCAACGAATCCATTTGCTCCTGTAACTGCAATCATTTGACTATTGATGTTCAGACGTCATCGTAAAACACTCTTAAACATCAAGGCGATCCAGCGACTTCCCTGGTTTGGTTCGCCATGAGTCTCACAATTACAACAGTCGAGACTATCGCGCGCTCATACGGTTCCCAGCGCCAAAATATCAGTCGCCATGTCACGCATAATGTTCTTACGAGCATATTTTGCGCAGAAGGCGGCTCGATCAATAGGAATTTGAGAGACCAGCAAACGCTCAAACGCTTTTGCCATACCCTCGGCATCGCAAGGTTTGAACACTTCGGCCCCCTTTATTTCCTGCCGAATGAAGTCGGCGGCATATCCAGCCACACCGGCCAAAACCGGTTTTCCGATCGCTGCATATTCGAACAACTTAGACGGAAGCACCTTCAGAAAAGCTGGATGATCGTTTAGATGAAGAAACAAAATATCCGCTTCACGATAGTGCGCGTAAAGTTGTGATCGCGGCACGGGGTCAAGTAATTCCACATTTGAGACGCTTGCGTTACTTAGCGCCCGTTTCAATTCGATCCGACGTCCACCGTCACCTATCAAGCGAATACGTGCTTTGCCCTCAAGCAACTTGGCTGCTTTGGGTAGGACATTGTGCAACCCTTGTCCGTCACCCATGTTTCCCGCATAAAGCACCAACGGTAGCGACTTCAAGCCCGAATCGTCTAGTAAAATCCCGAATGGAAACCCAACATATCCGCGCCTTTTTCCCGAGAAATCGACGTCCAAAAACACATCATCAATTCCGTTTGTAAACAACCGGTACTTATGCTGCGGTGCTATTGCCTGGACGTGGTCAAGAAACGCAGAAGAGACAACATTCACCCGCGAGGCGGAATTCAACGCCCAACTCTCCAGTTTCCGAAAAATGGATAACAAAACCCACAATGGACTTCCATTCAGTAAGTCCGACATTGTGTTGGTGAATAGGTCACGAATGTCCAGATACAGAGGTGAACCTGAGTGCTTTGCAATCCAGGCGCCGAGCGCAGCCGTCATCAATCGCGACGATGTTGCAATTACGACATCCCACTTCCTACCTCGAGTCTCCCGGAGCACGCCTCTGGCAAAAGCCAAGAAAGCTCTGGCTTGATCAACCATACCGCTTTGATGCGACGGCAATGGAATACGCCGAATAATCAGTCCACCAACCGCTTCGTACTCGCGTACGTGACTTAAAAATGAACTGTAACGATTGGGCATTGTAGTCAGTATCTCGATTTGAAAGTCTTTGCCTGCCATACCTTGAATCGCATTGACCAGGGACTTTGCTCGAAACGAGCCAGCGCACAAGTCTGGTGGGTAATAAAAGGTCAGGAATAGAATCTTCAAGCTATTAATCGTTGCAAAACTGCTGTGTACCCGCGTCAATAATAGCAGAGCTTAAATAGAACCTTATGTCCAAGAGCAATCGTTCGCTTGGGGTGGCTTTGGAGGTACGTATTCCATTGCGCCGCATAACTTTTGAAAATTTCCTTACCGCTCAAACGATGGAGGACGTTCAACTGAACAATATGCAAACGATGATAAAAAGGACTGGCCAGCATCTTCAGCCAAGTCCCGGACTGCTCGTAAAGCGACCAAAAGCCGACATCATAATGTTGAAGATTTGCCGCTAGCGTACACACCGCTTCTTCGAACAACTCTTCGGCGCGCGAGTCACCGGTTGCTAGAAAATAATCATAGACACCCCAGGTAGCCCAGATGAAACCATTTAAAATGTGCGTTGGCGGAGATACGATATACTCTTCGAACCAAGTGTGACCGTTTCCGTCCACATATGCGATCCCGCCTTCATCGGCAGTTTTAAGAAACGTTAAAAAGGCGCACTGTGCGGCATCGAGATAAGACCGGTCACCCGTGTCTCGATAGGCGCGCACTAAAAGAGAAATTCCCTGTCCTTGTGCCAAAGCGGAGTACCAGGGCGCCTTCAAGTCGGTTCGGTATTCCCAGTCGAAATGATGATTCCAAACCAAAAGGCCAGCGGAATTTGCTTCCAGGTTGTTGAGTAACCAGTCCGCTACCTTGAGATATCTCCGCCGGCGCTCCGGAGCACCGGTACGGAAGTACAAGTTGTAGTTGCCGAGGCCGTATTGAGCGATCGCTATGGGATTGTACTGTAGTCCCAATTCGCCCTGGTAGTCGAGCAGTGGAATCCCGGCGGAGTCGTAAATTCCCTGATAGTCCGCCTTTGTCGTGAAGGGCATGTAGTATTCACCGAGTGCTTTAGTTTGGCAACGTTCATTCACTTCTGGCAGCTCGTGCCAAAATGTCAACTGGCTTTTTCTTAGGCCCAGATAAGCGGGAAAAATCCGCCGATAATACTGCAATCTTTTACGCATCATCAAATAACGGCTCTTTCCACGTGGCACTCGACGAGACGTTGTGGCCGGTTCCAGCTCATGATCGACTGCGCTATGCGCTCAGCGGCGTGGCCATCCCAAAGCGGTGGTACCTGGCCGCTCTTTCGATCACCAGCCAAAATACGCCCGACCTCGCTGGACAATCGATTCATGTCCCTACCCACCAGAATATTCGTCCCCAGAGTGACCGTCACCGGTCTCTCTGTGTTTTCGCGCAAAGTGAGGCATGGGACGCCCAAGTATGTTGTCTCCTCTTGAACGCCGCCGGAGTCCGTGATCACGAACTTCGCAAAGCGTTGAAGCGCAAGAAAATCGACATAACTCATGGGGTCTAACATATGAATCAAGGACCCTGAAAATTGGCGATTGAATGTTTTCAACCGTTGTCGAGTACGAGGATGTAGGGGAAAAAGGATAGTTACCTCCCGGCTGATCTTCTCGAGGGCGTGCATAATGGAAGCGAGGGTCGCCGGGTCTTCTACGTTCGAGGGACGATGAAGGGTCACGAGACCAAAGTGTCCACTATACAAATGCAGTGTCTTCCGGACACTGCTCTTTTCGGCAATGGGAAGCAAATGAACCAACGAGTCGATCATGACGTTACCGACCAAAAAAACCTTCTCGGGCTTGACTCCCTCTTGCCGCAAGTTTTCATCGCCGTCGGCGGAAGGTGTGAACAGCAAGTCAGCAATCTGATCGGTAAGCAATCGATTGATCTCTTCCGGCATCGTGCGGTCAAAGGAGCGCAGTCCCGCCTCGACATGTCCGATCGGAACCAACAGCTTGGCGCAAACCAACGCCGCCGCCATGGTCGAATTGACGTCGCCGTATACCAGCACTAGATCCGGCCTGCTGTCTCGGACGACAGTTTCGAGATTACTCAAGATACGGGCTGTTTGTTGAGCATGACTCCCTGAGCCAACGCCCAGATTCACGCTGGGAGACGGCATGCCCAATTGCTGAAAAAATATATCTGACATATTAGCGTCGTAGTGTTGGCCCGTGTGGATAAGGCTCTGGCGAACGCAGTCCCAGCATTCGAGAGCGCGCATTACCGGAGCGACTTTCATAAAATTAGGACGAGCACCAACGACGTGAACAATATGCATGGGTTGTCTTTCGTCTAAACGGCCCGCTCGTTTATTGCGCACCTTTGATCCATTACTTGATCTTCCCCGCCGTTTAGGGGAGTGTTGGTTTCGGATTGCAACGATAGTTTCCCCTGGGTAGCTATGCTTTCTAACTTCCAACCTGTCGGCATCCGATACTTGAGCCTTTCGACAATCGCTAGGGTAGCAAACGCGCTAGCGAAAAGTTCCTGGTTGGGAATGGGAGATGGTTTGCCTTGCCGAACAGCGTCGACAAAAGCGAGTGCGCATGCCCAGTTTCCCTTGTCCTGCACCCAGAGGTTCATTTTCTTGAAATTTTGCCAACCAAAGCCATGGAGACGCCGGAAGTTATCAAGCTGCAAAATTCGTCCACCGCAGAACACTTCCAACCTTTCCTTTGGAAACCTCGGGTCCCCATTGGCAAAATAATGAATGGAACCAATCGATCCGTCGGCAAATTTAAGCGTGAGCGTTAACTTATCCGACGTCGCCCCAAGGGAATTATCTCGTCCTAGCTCAACGGCACCATGTTCGGTGATCGGAGCGCCTGCGAGATGCCCCATCAAGTCGATAAAGTGACAAGCCTCACCCAAAATCCGACCACCACCGACTGTAACACTTTGAGTCCAGTGATTTGCCGGAACAAAGCCAGCGTTCACTGTCATCACGAATGCTTTCGGCTCACTTACTCCTGCCAGTAGCGCCTTCATTTTCAATACCTGTGGCGCAAATCGCCGATTAAAACCAACCATCAAACACAGTTCAGGATGCTTGGCAGTCTCGGTCTCGATGTCGGCGAGTTCCTCCAACGTCAGACAAAGCGGCTTCTCGACAAATACATGCTTACCAGCCTGCAGCGCTTCAATCACATAACCAGCATGACTGTCGTGCCGCGTAGCGACCACCACCGTATCTATTGCTGGGTCGGTCAGCACCGCGGCGGCGTCGGTGGATGCTCGAAGGAAACCATGCTTCCTTCCATAATGCATTGCACTGACGCCCCCGTTGCTAACGATTGTGTGTAATCCCGCGCCGGTTGCTCTGAAAGCTGGGATCAGTATCGCTCCGGTATATTTTCCGGCCCCCAAAAAGCCAATCGTGGGTTTGGCCTTAACGGGCCTGGCGAAAAGGGGTACCGTACGCTCGGTCAATTTTCTTGATTGTTGCGAATCCGATTCCGGATATTCTATCAGAATGCCAAGCGATGGCTGATCGCTCGCCAGCAGTTCATATGCCTCCCCTGCCCTTGTTATTGGAAAGCGGTGTGAGAGAAGCGGCGTTACATTGATTTGTTTTGAAGCCATTAGATCCAATACGGCCTCGAAATTGCGCTGCTCGGTCCAACGAACAAAGCCGAAGGGATAATCCTGTCCGCCTTCTTCATAGGAGGGGTCGTAACGCCCGGGCCCATACGAGCAGCTTACTTGAAAGCTCAACTCTTTTTCGTAAAAGTCCGCGCGGGAAAGCTCCAACCCTGTGACGCCCACCAGTACAATGCGGCCGCGTTGGCGACACATCTTCGCGGCTTGGCTAACGGGCTGACTGCTGTTGGTCGAGGCGGTAATGAGCACTGCATCCACACCGCGGCCACGCGAGAATGCCGTTGCCAATGCCAGAGGATCTTCTCCGCGGGAGAGGTCTACTACCTCAACTCCGTAATGCCGTGCCGTGGCCAAGCGTTCGGAGTCAAGATCAATGCCAAGGACCCGGCACCCCTGTGCCCGAAGCAGCTGCACTGTGAGTAAACCAATCAAACCGAGGCCTGTGACCACTACGCATTCACCCAAAGTAGGGTTCGCCAAGCGAACGCCTTGCAGAGCAATGGCAGCCAAAACCGTGAATGCAGCCTCATCATCGGCGACCGTCGCCGGAACACGAGCGCAGAGGTTCTTTGGCACGCAGACAACCTCCGCGTGCTGACCATTGGAAACCACGCGGTCACCTATCGCGAAACCTTCCACCCCAGCACCGATCTCGGCAACAACGCCGACATTGCAATAGCCCAATGCCAGCGGCTCATCGAGTTTACTCTTTACAGCGTCCCACGTAGCGGCAAAACCATCGGTGTGAGCTTTCTGTAACACCATTCGCACCTTGTCTGGTTGCTGCCGTGCTTTGTTCAGCCAGTTCGCCTTGCCGAATTCGATCAGCCCACGCTCGGTGCCGGCAGAAACCAGGGTTGCCGCAGTGCGGATCAGTAAATGGCCGGCGTTGGGGCGCGGGCTAGGGAGATCAGACACTTTCGTCTCTCCGTTGGCCAGACTTTGCAGTAATTGCTTCATAGCGGAAGTTTTGAATAGGAAAACGAATGAACAAGCCGCTTATCGCAACGGCAAGGGTCAAATACCTTGCAGGTCGCGACAAATCGAGTCAATAAGGGAAAAAGGTTTTGGAAGATAGGAGACCGTTAAACTAGGATAACGATTCTATCGCAGCCGGTGCTTGTCTCGTCGAAGGTACTCAAGAGCGAAATGTGACAGCGCAATAAAGTAGCGCTCGGCGCGAGATTCTCCTACGCTTGAAGTGCGTTGTCCCGAGGGCCAAACTCTCGTGAGACGATTGGCAATCCTGCGTGCTTTAGCGTGGCCCTGGTCGTCCGCCGTTTCCCGGCTAGGAGCGGGCGGACACCGGGCAGATAAATGGTGTTAACTGTACAAATGGTCAGCAAAACGGCGGGATAGTGCCGACCCGGCTGCGTGTGTGTAGCAAGGGTGATTAGAAATAGTCATGTTTTCGAATTCAAGACGTTGTTAGAACCGACACACGGCTAAGGTTGAACCACGAGATTACTCGGTGGTTGTAGCGACGCTACTGAGCCGGCGTATTCATAAGCCCCGAGATCCGGGGCGCTACCAAAATATGCGATTCCAACGTTTGTACCCTTGTCGATTAGGTCGCTGCCCACTGCAAGCCTGAGGAAGTTAATCGTCGGCAAAGATCCATCTGCGTCGCGCGGCCCAAACGCGTTGCTGTAGTCAAGGGAAACGAAATCGTCGTTAGTCACTGTCACAGGCAACGTCCAGGAGTTATGAGTAACATTAGACGAGGCGTTAATATGCCGTCCTTGGCCGTTGACATAGTCAATATTGTTGTGAAAAGTGCTTACTGTTTTCTGGAATAGGTAATTATCGCCTGGGTGGTTCCATGCCGTATTGTTAAAAAGAAACAATGAAATATTGGCTCCGTTTTCAAGAAACCCATGGCCTCGATTTCGCCAAGCCATGTTATTTTTTACCGTATGGCCACCGGACTTGCCCGAAGTACCGCTACGCGTTCCGCCAAGCTTAAAAGCATTTCCCTCGCCTAGTGGCTGAAGTTTGTCGTCATAGCCGTTTTCCCAAGCCCAATTATTCTCAATGATGTAAGCACCGCCACTCGTGTTGTCTTGACTGTTGAAAAAGTCAAAGCCGTCATCGGAATTACGCCAGGCGCGGTTACCTCTGACTACGTTACCTGTACCGGTGGTACCGCCGCCCGCAAAACCGTCAGCATTACCTTTATTGACGTCCCGATTGTGATGCAGGTCGTTGTTAAGGATCAGATTGTTAGCACCAGAGCCGAGTAACTGGATTCCACTGCCGGCATACTGAGAAATTCTACCATTGTGATGTATGTCGTTGCTCTCGATAATGTTACTGTGTGAGGCAGCGTAAATGAGAAGGCCGCCTGCCGGCGCATTTCTAATCTCGAGCCCTTTAATGTGCCACCAAGAGGCGCTATTTAAGGCAATTGCCCAGCCATCATAATAATTACCCGTGTTTATGATTGTTGCGTTAATCGCATCAATGACTGGCCGTTCGCCTGGATACGCGTAAAGTCTTATAGGATTCCCATTATTGCCGTCACGAGTAAGAATCTGCGGCGAGGTAAATAAGTACGTGCCGCCACGCATATATATTGTATCCCCTGGGTTGGCGACGTCGTGCGCTTTTTGGAGAGTAGCGAATGGCTGGGTCACTGTACCGGGGCTCGAATTATTACCGGTCGGGGCAATGTAATAAGTTGCTGCCTGAACAGTTGAAAATACTAATATCCAGAAAACAACACCAAAAAGTACAACTTCAATTTTAAGGGATGATCTCATCGCAATGGCTCCTATGAAAATTAAGGCCTTTGAGGAAGTGAGACACTCTCCCTTGTGAAGCACAAGTTATGCCAGGATTCCAGACGCTGAATCTTAGATGTAGCTCGGTTGTTCTGTACCTAATTAAGCAATTGAGGGAGTCGAAGTATCGATTTGACAGGATTAGGAAACTACCCATTTTTAGGTTCTCGCTTGTCGATACTGAACAAAATATGTTGACGTGCGTGTCGCTGGCCAGAATCGGTTGGTGAATCGCGATCACCAGAAACCGTTCTTAAATACCTTCACTGTGCGTCCATTGTATTGAGTCGTGACTCAATCACTTTTAATTTCCCTCGTGCCGTCAAGGGAATATCGTCAACCACGACTACATTAAACTGGAGCTCGTCGCCGACTTTACTTTGGTACGCTGCCTGAATAGCCATCCGATCTCGTTCGGTAAATTCTGGATTAGCCATGACTTTCAAGACACAAATTCCGGGTACATCCTGAGAATATTGAGACCGGACCACACGCTCGAAAATGGCGCCGTGCATATTTAACGCCGCGATGGAAATTTTTGTTCCCCTCTTGCCAAGAATTGCTTCCTGCTTCCTATGAGCTTCCACATTGGTAAAACGATGCCAGATACGACCACAATCACACCGAGAGTTTACACGGATGGCGTAATCTCCCGTACGATAACGAATTAAAGGCATGCAACGGTTAAAAAAACCAGTTCCCACAATCTCGCCTCTATCGCCATCCTGGTCGCATGCGACGCCCCTTCCGTCCACAATTTCGAGGAAACCATAATCAGGAATATGATGATACGTGGAATTTACTTCGCATTCCCCGGCTAATACGGCGCGCTCACTGTGTCCGTACCAGGAGTAGGCGCGAGTGTTAAATGCTTGTTCAATTCGTCTTCTTTGCGATGTAGAGACCCCTTCGGATCCCAGAAGCGCAGCATTAATTTTAGGCAACTTTCCGGTTAGATTATGGCGTAATATGTACTCCGCCATTATATCAAGTGCCGACGGGTAGCCATGCAGGTACGAAGGGGAGTACTGGATAAGTTGATCAACATAAGATCCTAGGTTGATTTCGTTCATGTGAAAAGGTGAAAACTGTAGCTCATTGTATAATGGGTTATGTTGCCAGTACACTCCAGGCTTGACGTCAGGGAAAGAAACCCCTCTAAACGTAGCCTTGCGGTGCTTGGGCGTATAGCCAACTCTGAGCCATTGGCGATGCATAAAACCAAGTTCCACGGATTGCGAACAGTCCTCTAGATAAATCTTAAGTTGATTGCCGCTCGTCCCACCCGTCGTGGTTACATAATGTGGTATTTTGTTGATAATACGCGGCAAATAACTCACTTGGTTTTTCTGGATCGTATCTTTGTCCAAGAGCGGAAATTCTTTCAGGGCGTCCGTGGGTTTGTATCTGGAAACGACTGTCCGAAAGCTCTGAAAGGCCGGCACGTGTTCCACTGCAAACTTCAAAGCACTATCCAATTGCCGTTCCTGATATTGGCGAAGATCTTCCTGACTCGCCTTATCAAACCAGTCTCGGCGACCATAGACCAAACGATAAGCTTCTCCAGCCCACCAACCAAATGGGACTAGGCCCACGCCGCGTTTGATGGCGACCGGTAGAGCCTCATATAGCCTTCGCTTAACACTATAGGTCATTGCTACGATTGTACCGAATATCGTTCCAGCCAAAGTGAGGAGTGAAGCCGCCTGCAACTGACGGTGCAATGTCCCTGAGTGCTATGTCATGGCCCACTCGATCATCCATGACTCGAATGGTTGACATGTTCTGTGTCGAGATCGGCCACCGGTGTGAATCGAATGCGTGTCTAACAATAGGCAATTTTTGAGGGTCGAACCCCATGAGGCGCGCCGCAACCGCATCAATTGCTGCCGGATCAGTTCCAGCTACCAAGATATTCGAATTTATCGGATCCGGGCATAAAGGGCCGTTACCTTCACCGCCAATCACGCCATCAACGATCGAGAGGTAGGGTTTGGGATCGCCGCTCTCACGCCAAGTTCCGTCCGGGTTGCCATATAGTAAAGCTCGGTTCAGATCGAGTGCCATTCGCCAACAGGTGTTGTTTCCGGACCAGTTGCCATTTCGGATAACTTTTTCGCTGTCCCCTAAAATTCTGATGCCGGCATTCCTGGTCTTACGGTAAAACCAAGTTCCAACCATCGGAAATCCCAAGGCTAGCTTTAAGCCTAAATTCTTCGTGGTGCGTTCAATTCGTTGTGAAAGCCCGTATTCCAAAAACTCATCTCCACCATGATTTCGGTTGCCTCCCGTGTGATGAGGCAACCAGTTCTTGTCTCCGTTGATTCCCACGAGATTTTTCAGCGCACAGGTAATACCCGTCTTTTTGTGGGTTTTCATCTTGGGTAGATTAATGAAGAGATCGCATTGCATTGCGGTTCCCGCGAGGAGATATTCCTGACGCTCACCACGGTGGTGGTCGTTCACTACTCCCGAATCATAGTCAGCACCATAGAACCGCCCCTCTCCCTTGTGGCCATATAGAAGACTATGCTTCCCGAGGTTCAAGGCCACATAGCCTCTAGGGTCCTCAGAATTCTTAAGCCGCTCGACAACGACCTGATCCTTCCGTCGCCAAATTTCTCGACGGAGATCCAGAATTTCGAGGTTAACGCCCTGTTGCAGTAAACTTGAAACCTTCTTTCTCAATTCCCCACGGGCCACGATGGTAGCAAAGTTCGCATATGTGTGCGGTCCATCGCAGATGACCAAGCGTGTACCTGCCCCCTGCAGCCGGTCTCTCAAAACCAGGATGGTGGCTAGTAAAAGAGCGGGATTGGTGATCACGGCTTCCCAGGCGTCGTGGTTGTATTCATGACTCTCCTGTACCCAATTCGGTTTTAGCACCACTAATCCCTTTTTCCCCTTGCTTCGAATGTTCTGAAACACTGAGGAGTCGAGGAGGTCCATTGCTTCTTTCACTACGTGGACCAGTGTCTCGAGGTCGTATTCCTTCACCGAATGAACCGCTACAGAGCTAGAGATCTCTTGCCTATTCTGTCGGGTCATTTTATGTTTTGAGGACAGCTTTACCTCAGCCATTTCGCTTTATCGACACCTGTCCTATGACGTTTTGGTGTTGATTACCATGTTCGACGTCATCGCTCTAACTCTATCTTGGCTTCTTCGGTAGCATTAAGCACGACTCGCGACACTGATGAGCAAGGCATTTTCATTTCAAGATATTTGATGTCAATGAGGATCGGAAACCATAGCGCTTGGAGGAAATGGTAAACAAAAGCTTCTTTACCATCCAAGAACCCGCCGGTTAACAGATATCGGTAAGAAAAGTATAAGAAGGGACGTACCATGGGCGGTAAGCGGTTCCAAATCTTGTAGCGCAACCAGCGTTTTCGCTCGGATTGTGAACCGAAAACTCGGGCATCAATTTCCCGATAATTTGTTCCCGCTCGCCCACCAAACAATGCTCGGGCCTCCCTAGTGGCGTATCTGTTATGCTTGGCAATCCATTCTGATACGCCTTTTTTATCCATATGCATAAAATCATTGCGTAATTGACCTGTTTTGCCCTGCACGATCATATGTTCATTCACGGCACGATCCTCACAACGTCCCTTGCCAAGCCTGAAAAGGCGCAGGATCCATGAAGGATAGTACCCGCGTCGTATCCAGCGACCCATCCAAATGAGTCGGCGCTTGATATAGTACCCATTGTTTTCAGGGCGGGATGCGATCACTGCGCTGATTTCGCTCTTCAGCGCATCGGGCAACCATTCGTCGGCATCCAGAAAAAACACCCACTCGCTGTTAATTGGCAAATTGTCAAGCGCGAAATTACGCTGCTTGGCGTAATTCTCGAACTCGTTCTGCGCAATGTGACATTTATACTGACGAGCGATTTCAATCGTTCGATCGCTGCTGAAGGAGTCGAGAATAAAGATTCCATTCGCCCAGTTGACAACTGAATCCAGCGCTTGCGCGATGTTGGCTTCTTCGTTGTAAGTGAGAACAACGACAGCAACCGTGCAAGGGGTTGTTTTGCGTTCATTCGCTGGTTTCATGCTAAGGATCCTGCAACACGGCAATATTTCGCGATTTTGTCGGCTAGCATATCACCTAAACAAAGCATGCTGAACGTCGGATTGGCCGTTCCTGCAGTGGGAAAGACTCCTGTGGTCAACACATAGAGATTTTGCGCACCTCTTACCTTGAGTTCCAAATCGACCGCGGCGTCATTGTCAGCACCCATTTTGCATGTTCCGACGGGATGATACGCGTCATACGGTTTTGGTTGTGTATCGGCAACGTGAATCGGAATTAACCTTGGAAATCCAAGCGAGCGATCAGGCCATCTCATTAGAAGCCATCGTGTTACGCGTCGAATATTCTCGTAATCGATTGCGTTCACCCGCCAGTTTATGACTGCCTTGGGTCGACCAAATGCGTCAGTGCTGTCTCCGAGATACACTTTGTTCGCTGGATCTGGGTATTGCTCAATATCCAACTGAAGCCGAGTCGGTGTGCGAGGTGGAATGAATAATCTGGACTTGTAAAAACGGTGGTAAGCTAACTTGCACAGACCGATGAGCCCACCGATCACATCCGCCAAACGGAAATGTAGCCACTTCCTTGCTTGTAGAAGAGACAAATAGTCTTTAACCAGACGAAACCCAGAATGATCTATTTCGAATATAAAGTGGGCAAAATGACGTGGTAGAGCAGAGTGGGCATCGGCGCCGATGAATCTAAAGTTTCGCATGCGTCCGCTAGAGAATATCGGTCCAAACAATTTGACTACTTCCTGCTGATCGTCGGGATGCACGGTAGCAATAGGACAAGAAAGGTGATCGGATAAACAGCGGCCGATGGCGCGGCAATTTGGGAACATCCGTTCGCCGACAGATCGATTAATTTCCAGCAAAATGCGAGCGGATTCAATCGCCCCTGCGGCAATGACAAACGATTTTGCGGTAACGAGCAGACGCTTCCCGGCTTGAGAAGATGCGAGGACCGTTGTCACTGTACCTGAGTTATTTGTATTTGGTCTAGCGAGCCACTTGGTAGCGACGGCGTTTAAGTAAACGAGGATGTCCTTACTCACTCCTGGCGATGCGAGATAGGTCAGATTTCTACGCCGGAACGGCAGAAACTCGCCAGCTACGACTGTCAGGCCGCATTCTCGAAGTAATTTTGCACGAGAACCGAGTGCTGCTTCCGGCAATGAAAGGAAATTTGGGTTACGACCCAGTCCAAGAGTTGCGAAAACGGCACCCGTTCGTTCCCGAACAACCGAGGTTATATATGTCCACGCGGCCGATTCAGAGCTCGGCTCGTCGCGAAGATCCAATTGAGAGTGAGGAACGAGTGCTCCGCCCCAACGAGATGTCGATCCACCCCAACCGAAGGCGCGGCCGTCCAGTGCGCCGCGGTAAAGGCTGGCCGAAAAAACCGGCTCGATTCCAATGGATTCCCCGGTTCCGCATACCGCACCACCGGCTTCGAGAATTATGACACGTAGTCCCTGAAAAGAGAGTCGATTGGCTAGATAAAGCCCGGCAGCGCCGGCGCCGATCACGCACACATCGCATGTTGCGCGCCCATCTGTTGCGCTGGACTGATTTAAATCAACTAGCTTCGCCATCATTCCTGTACCACTGTTGCGAGTTCTTTCAAACGGGCTAATTTGCGAGTCGAAACGATGATCGATCCGTGGGCATTTCTGCGCAGCGCTTTTTCAAGAATCTTTGTTGCATTCAGCTCGCCTGAAAACCTTTGAGCTGACGAAAGATATCCGTAAGTGAACTGAAGGTTGCGACCATAAATCTTTACGGTATCCGCTTCTTTACGATCCAGGCTGTCTCGCACTTGCAGCACCATTCCCAATAAGTGATTGACCGATAACCAGTTGTCCATGCACGCCGCGTGGCCCGCCAGTCCCCAGCCGCGTATTTTCCCCTTGGCTCGTTCTCTGGTAAGCCAGTCTAAAAAAACCTCAGACTCTACCGCACCCGAGACAGGCTCGTGTAGAAGCAATAAATCGACGTGATCGCTTCCGAGGCGGCGCAGACTACAGTCTAAGCTCCTTGCGGCTGCTGCGATAGACCAATCGACCGTGGGTCGGGAAAGCGTAGGCATGATCTTGCCGAGTAATTTCGTTGTCCAGATGCAAACGGAAGTCGGCCGCAAGTCACGGGGAGGATAAAGCCCAACTTTCGTGGTTGTTGTAACTGAGTTTCGGTGGCTTCTCATGAACTTGCCTAACTCTTCCTCCGCCATGCCGAAACCATAGTATGGGGAAGTATCGAAGTGAGAAAATCCATGATAGAGGGCCGCCGCCAATAGCCTTTGTCGCCGCTGGCTAGTAAGGATGTGGTGCAGGCTTCCGGTTCCAAAGGAAAGCCGCGATATTTTGATATCGATACCTTGCAAGTTCACACGGTGCATGACTTGATTCTGGTGGTGACAATTTCGAGGCTCCGTGGCGAGAACTGCACCACAGGTTTACTCACCACTAATGCCTACGCCTTTTAGGATCCTTGGAAATTCGCAGCGCTTAACTTGGAATCAATCAGGCTTCTGGAGGTACCTAGAATAAGAAATATTAATATACGATTCGATTTTACCGCTCAACCACAAGCCCGCAGCCGAGATTTACTGAGGTTAGTTCTGCGGCTCACTAGACCGTCCCGCAATTTATTAATCTAATCTCAGCCAAGTTGGGCGCTCGCCACCTGCGGTAAGCCACTGATAGGTCCGACGGGTCTTTTCCCCAACCATATGCCATGCAAAGTCGCGAATCATCCATTCCCGTCCACTGTTCCCGCGTCGCGCGAGTTCATCTGGAGATTGCGCCATCGCTTGCATGAGACAAGCGACGAGTGCTTCGACTCCGTTATCGATCCACCAACCCGCACTATGTGTCTGTAATCCTTGCCATGGGGCGACCTTCGTAACGATAGCGGGAGTTCCTACGGCTAGCGCCTCGGCGACGGTCATGCCGAAATTCTCCGAGTGCGTAGGCAAGACAAACAATTCAGCATCTCGATAGGCAGACCATTTAGCCTCGCCGTATAACACTCCAACAAACTTAACTCTATTTAATTTCAGTCGCTCTTTGAGCGCCAACATTGATTTCGAGTAACCGTTTCTCCTGCCGTATCCGGTATCGTTACCGACGATCAATAGCTGCCATTCGGGAAAGCGGTTCATGACGGCCGCCCAAGCATGTAACAGGACATCAACTCCTTTTTTTGGATGGAGACGCCCTAAAAAAAGCAAGGTTCTAAGATCGCGAGAAGGTTTTGGAGCGCTTACTGGAACGTCTATTCCATTGGGAATAATCGCTACCGGTTGTCTGAACCCTAACCTCCGGATATCTTCGTACTCGGATTCGGCGGTTGCGTGAATACACGATGCCAACGCCACTACGGGCTGTTGAATAAGCGGCCAGAAAATTTTCTTGAGCAGGGAGCCATGATTCATTGCCCAGCTCGAAAACGTCCCGCGTGGCGAAATCACCAGTTTTGCTTTGCCGCGTTTTGCTGCCCACCCTGGATAAACGGCATTCATCTGCCACATGCCATGACTGTGAAACACATCGACTTTCGCGGAGACAGCCTCTCTCATTAGCCATCGATGCATTTCTGGAGATCGACCCAAGCGTCTAGGCCCGGCCCCAAGCGGAAATGCCTTAACAAACGTTGGGACCGAGGGAAGCGGTGACCAATCCAAGGTCGATAGTGTCAAGTCTTCGCCGGCATCTATCAGCGATTGACACAGACGCACCACTGAATAAGTGGGCCCACTCGCCTCTTCGGTGATCGCAGGAACGACGTGGATCACTCTCATTCTAAAATTCGGTCAATGATGGTTTTGGCCCAGCAACGCGCCCATGGCGCCGGCCGTTGGGTCAGGTCGGCACCGGCCCGTTTGTGAGTGGAACCAGACAACCATGTCGCCATCGGCAAGGAAAACCCCGTCTTTGAACGACTCAGGATTACGTCCGGGAGAGGATCCTCGGGCGACCGCGCCAGCATAGCTTTGCCCACGCCGTCTGAGAATTCCGACACATAGGGGCCCAGTGCTTCCAGCAACGCGGCATCTACCAGCGGCGTGCGCAGCTCCAATGAATGCGCCGTGCTGGCCCAGTCGCTATCGCGAAGCAGTTGGTTTCGGAGATAATAAATTGACTCCATCATGGCGACCCTGGCTACCCTATCGGTCGCATCGGCTCGGATCATTCCAGGTGGCGAGCCCCCGAGACGTTCCAATCCCTCCTGAGCTGCCTCAAATCCCATTAGATGTGGCAGCTCCCTGGGCAGAAAAAGAGCGCGGGTGAGAAAATACGCACCCTCCAGGGAATCCGAGTAATCCGGTACGCCGGCAAACTTGGGCTGTGACCGGCTCTCGGCGAGATACGCGCACGGCCGACGCAGCAAAGCCATCATTCCGGGAATCGATGCCGCTGCGCGGCCCAAGACTGCAGTGCGTGGAATCCGTCGGAAGGACGAATAGCCGCAGAAAAGTTCATCACCGCCCACACCCGAAAGCACCACCTTGTACCCCCGCTCCGCGGCGGCCTTACTGGCAAACCAGGTATTGACTCCGTCGATGGACGGCTGATCCATGGCATCATGGATGAGCGGTATGTCTTGCTCAAACTCCGCGCGGGAGACTACTCGCACATGGCGGGCCAAGCCATAGTGGTCGGCGATGGCGGCGGCCAGAGGCACTTCATCTTCGTATCGATCGGCGAACTCCTCGAAGCCAATGGTGATGCCTTCGACGCGAGAACCGAGCCCAGACGCCAATCCGGCGATCGCTGCGGAGTCGATGCCTCCAGAGAGGAACACGCTCACTGGGACATCCGCTACCAAGTGCGCCCGCACGGAATCTCTCACCGCCTGGCGTACTCGTTCCTGCAGTTCCCGAGCTGTTATGTTGCAGCTTTCCTTTTGCCAGTGGGTGCGAATGTCATACCAGCAAACCGGCGACTCCGGCACACCGGCACGGACTTGCAGGAAATGCCCCGCGGGTAGCGCGAACACGTCGCGAACCAGCGTCCATGGCTCGGGCACGCTGCCCCAGAGGTAGAAGCCCGCTAATCCCGCGGGTTCCCGGTCCTTCGAAACCAATCCCGAGGCTAACAGAGCCTTGATTTGAGAAGCGAAAAGAAACCCCTTCTGTTTTCCCGTATAATAAAGCGGCTTGATGCCATAGGGGTCGCGTGCGAGAAACAATTCTCGGGTTTGCGTATCCCAGATAGCGAAGGCAAACATGCCCCGCAAGCGGGGAAGCATGCGTGCTCCCTCTCGAACAAAAAGTGCCAGAAGGACCTCAGTGTCGGAGGAAGTGTAAAAATTTACCCCCTCTTTTTCCAGCGTCCGGCGTAGTTCGCGAAAGTTGTAAATTTCGCCATTGAAAACAATAACGTAGCGTCCGTTGGCGGAGATCATGGGCTGGTTGGCACGGGCGTCTAAATCGAGAATGGCCAAGCGACGATGGCCTAAGACAATATCTTCGCCGGCCCATACCCCCTCCGCGTCCGGTCCGCGGTTGCGCATTTGATCGGTCATGCGTTGTACAGCGTCTCGTGCCGATAGTTCAGTCATTTCGGGCACCAGGACAATACCGGCTATTCCGCACATACTTTTTGAAGCCCTTTCGATTCTCTTACGATCCAAGAATGGCCTAGATAGGTCGTTAACTTCCGCACATCGTGGTCATTTTCTATTTTCATTCGGGCTGCGAGCAGCATCCGCCGGCGCTCGTTTTCATTTGTTTCGCTGCAATTCCGAATTGCTTCCGAAAGCGATACTGGATCGTTCGGTTGGCATAAATATCCGTGCACGCCATGTTCAACAAGTTCCGGAACACCGCCGATGTTTGTCGCGATTACGGGGATACCAACGGCCATGGCCTCCATCAGGGAAACTGGGGTCCCCTCCATTTTTTCACTAGGATGTAATACCGATGGTAGGACGAATATGTCCGATCCCAAAAGGGCCGCGCGTATATTGGCTGGACTGACGTATCCCATGAGTTCCACGGTTCCATCAAGGCTCATAGTCTCTATCAACTGCATCAGTCGATTGCGCTCAGGGCCATCTCCATAAATCATCACTTTGTGCGGGAATCCTTCGTCCAGGAGCCGCCGACTCGCACGGAGGAGTACGGCGAACCCTTTTACTGGTACTAAACGTCCAACAGAGATAATGATAATTGGATTTCCCAAATTGAATTTGGGATAGAATGGATAATCCCCAAGCGGAATCCCGCATTTATGCACCTCGAAGCGAGAGACATCGATTTCGGGATACTGTCGGCGCATGAATTCAATGTTGAATTTCGATATCGTCATGAGCTTCGCTGCGCGTTTAACTTTCAACCTGAGCAACGCCACTCGAACAAAAACATCACTTGCATGAAACTTGATGCCAAACGGCGTCCCTGCCAACATCGACCAGATCAGAGCCAAATTAGCGCGCGTGCCGCCAAAATGGGCGAATGTAAACTGGGGACCATAGGTAAAAAGATATTTTGAAAAAAGACCCGTAAACACGATATCCCGAAACACCTGAAGCTTTTGGCGACTGCTTGGGCAATCCGTCATAATCCCAACAAACACGGTCTTAATTATGGCGGCGGACAAAAACACTCGCAGTACATCAAACCAGGATTTCACCAACTCTGGTAGATATGTTGTGATCTCGGTAAATTTCTCCAATTCCGGCGCGATGGACGTTGGACGGGGATGAGTTGCGAACACTCGCACCTCAAATCCCAATTGCAGGAGTTGGCTGATCTCATGATGGACCCAAGTCTCGCTGGTCGATGGGAAGATTTCCGCAAAGTACGCTATTTTCACCTTTTTACCCGGCAAAGCTCACGTCCTACAAAACAATTACGGCCGCCATTTGAAGGTTTTACAGTCCAGGGCCATCAGATCGCCCGCCATGCTGATCGTATGGCACCCATAAATGTTTGGCAGCCAGTCGGGTTCGATGCGATAAGCAAGCCGCTCAGCGTAGCGGTCCGGTGTGAGCTCGGTCACCTCCATGATGGCGAGAGAGTGACCATATGTTTTGGCACTGTTCTGGGCTGGCCGATAAAGCACCCCATCGCGGTAAAACAGCGCCCCGGCAGGCCGCGCGCTTCGCACATCTGAAACAATCGGGTTCATTGGGTGCGGTATCCATGGTCCCAGAGGCGTTTCGGCAACGAACAGAAACAATTCGTCACAAGTCGAGCCGCCAGATTCGCTCACGCAGGTGAATAGGTACCAGCGCCCACCATGCACGCAGATAGTTGCATCAACAGCATTTATGTCGGTCAGGAGGTCCTGCACGTACTCCCACCGAGTCGGAAACTCCACGGCGCGGTAGAGGTGGACGGCGTTCATGCTAGCCGTTTCGGGTATCATAAAGTACTCGCCGCGCCACTCGAAGACGAAGGGATATGATAGGTGGTGATCAGTCACCAGTGCGGCGCGGGGGGTGCCGGCGCGACCAGTGGCATCGAGCTCGACGACCGAAATATGGGCGCGGCGTAGCGTATAATCATAGTCTTCAAAAAATACGAACACCTGACCCTTGCTACTCACGATCATCGGGTCGGCCCAAAATCTCCCCTTTGGCGGATATAGTGCAGTGACTTTTCCGACGAGCGGCTGACCCGGCGCTACTCCTCGTGCGATCGCGAGAAACCAATGATTGGGGTCGATGCATAGGCATTCCTGTATTCGGGCAGCGAGCATCTTGAATGCCGCCCGCGTGAGAAAGCGCAGCATTTGGCCGTTGCGAGGTGTGCCGTATACTCGGTGCGAAGTTGCGGGCGCCTTCGCCTCTGGGGCGATGCCGGCGAGTCCATGCTCATCAATTTTTCTAAGACAGCGCGCGACGAACGGGATCGCCTTCTGAAAAGTCGAGCAGCGGTTTACCAGCAGAGACTCGAAGCTCCGCGTCGCACCATAGCTGCGGTAGATCACTCGGTCGCCATCATTGTTTTCGGTTAAAACCCGCAGTACCGTACCGGTGAGCAAATTGCTGTCATACATCTCCCAGAATCCAGCGGGGCGTCCCTGGTACTCCGTGTTGTCACCATGATGGTAAGACCAAACGCCGTATTTCGATACCGAAAGAATATCACCCCGTAGGATCTTGGATCCGAAGTAGAGAATCACATCCAGACACTCGCGTTTGACGGCCGCGGAATCGATCGCGGTGAAACGGCAGAAACTCTCCTCGCATTGCGGCAGGAGATCGAACCATTTGACGCGAGGAAAGAGCATGCGGGCATCCTTGGGATGGAAAGGTGCCGTGAAATTACCGCGTAACCGTTCATCTACTCGTAAATACAAGCGCCAAAGTAGACTATTTGGACTGGCTGATCGCCTGGTCAAGGGTCGTGGCAACCGCTCGCCTGAGTTTGTTCCCTTGGCTGGAGGCTCGCGGCTGAGGATTATAGTGGTCAGTTTCGCGACACCCGAGCGTTGAATACTTTTTAATACCTCCGTGACCCAGGCCGGCACAGTCCAATCGTCAAGCATTATTCCGACGCGAAGCAGAGGTCGGGTCGATAGCGTCGTAGGATACAGAAGCGTGGCTTTGGTCGTTCCTTCGACGAAGGCGTCGGGTGCAGTTTCGAATCCGTCGCGCAAGTCCGGTTTGAGTTGCCGGGTTCCGATGAGCAATTGTGGATCGGGATTCAAGCCGGTTCCTAATCTCAGGTAGCGTCCTGCTGGCTAAATCGGAGTCCTTGGTAAAGAGACATCGTGTTTCTCGACACTATTTCCATGGCGAAACGCGCTTCGAATTTAAGGCGCGCATTCTTGCTCAATCGCACCCTCATCGATTCGTTTGTAAGAAGCGCTTCGATAGCTGCCGCAATCGCCTTTGTATCGCCCACATTCACCACCATACCCGCAGCGGGTTCCTCGGATAGCGTGGAGCTTCCGGAAACCCGCGTCGAAACCACCGGTAATCCCGATGCCATTGCTTCGATCATCGAATTCGAGAGCCCCTCAATGTGCGACGGAATTACATAAAGATCGGCTGCACGGTACCAGGTGGCGACTTCGCTGCAATGACCCGCCAGATGGATGCTGCCTGCCAGATTCAGCGCTTGCACTTTAGCTCGGACGTTGTCGAGTTCCGGTCCGTCACCGACCAGCGCAAGCAACACGCCAGCACGCGCTTCGGGATCGACGTCCCGCCAGGCCTCGAGAAGTCCGAGAGGGTTCTTTTCAGCCGACAAACGGCCGACGTTGAGCACTAGCCGGTCGCATACGAGTCCTAGCTCCCGACGAGCCGCCTGACGCTGGTGCGGTGAGGCAGGACAAAACTGGCGGCTGCTTATCCCGTTAGGCAAAAGGAAAACACGCTCGGACGGGAAGCCATACCGGATCGCTTCCGTGCGCGTTTCCGGGCTGATTACTATGCATGCACTGGCCTGCCGCTGCAGGAAACCAAGCAGGCTACTTACAATATGGCGGCCCGTCGTTTTCTCGATGCCCAAGGCAGCCGAACTCGTCAATTTAATTATCACCGGACGACTCAAAAACTTGCTCAGTGCCACGGCTAGCGCCGCGTGATATCCGTATTGATGCACGTGCCAGACATCGAAACTACGGCCATGAAGCAACAGGAAGCCGGCGAGCGAAAGCAGACCGGTGAGGATATGAAAATGAGGACGGTAAAAGCAGAACAATCGTCGTACCACGTAGCCGTCCAAATGTTCTACTCTTGGCCAGTCGCGGTTACGGTGCTCGGTAATGACGACGACATAGATCCCGTTCTCGACCAAAGCCGCTGACAAGCGTTCTGCTGCGCGTTCATAACCGCCAGTCAAGGGGCGGAACTGAGGACTGACCATTAAGACCCGAAGCGCTCGGTTATTTTGCTGGTTCATCGATAAACCTGCGGCGATTGGCTGCCAATTGCACTCTGCGCTCACGGGTGAATGCGAATCTTTGGCTCGCTAGAGCCTGAATCTGATATGCACGGGCAAGCGCGAAACCGAGTAACGGGAGCGTCATTATATTTCCCACCAGATTGTGCGACGCGAAGCTGAAAATGACGAGCCATCCAACAAAAAACAAAACCTGTCTAGACAAATGGCCGCTCGCGCTGCGGGCGACCTGGATCAGTCTGACAATAACGGTGAGATAAATAATCAGCCCGAGAATCCCAAAATCCACCATCATGGCGACAAACATATTATGAGGGCCCTGTGGCAGTGTCGTACTTGCCAGAAAGCCAGCGCCGAAGAACGGATTTGTTTCAATTAAATCAAGCGCTTCCGTCGCGACATAGCCCCTATCCGTTCCGTAATCACCCAGGCCTCCAGACTCAAGCAAGGAAGCAATGCGTAGTAGAGCGTCATTGGACAAATCGATATGATGAATGACATACGAAACGAACCCGAAGGCCGCGAGCGAGATTGCCATCAGACCAACGAGGATACGCATCACGTACTCCCGGCGGACCCGCATCAATATGGTAGCCGTAAGCAATAACAGACTGGCCAAGACTCCGGCGCGGCTAAACGTGGCGAATACTCCGACCACGACTAAAGCAATAAGGATCAAATCGACGAACCGGAGTTTGGTGACGCGATCCGTCAGAAATACGAGTCCGTATCCGAGCAGCGCCTCGCCGCTAATAGTTGGGTTTCCATAAAACCCGGCCGAGCGTCCGGGAGCGCTGCTCCACTTATTGTTCTCGATCAAAAGCTCGTAAAGGTTCATCGCTGAGCCCATTCCTACAATGACAAATACCGCGAGCGCCAGAGTCCGGTTTAGATCGCCTCGCAGGGCCAGCGCAGAGGCGACGACAAAGACCATCGCGACGCCTATCTGTGACGTATACGCGTTGCGTTCGTATAATCGGTCGGAAAACATCATTAGAATAAGAGGAACAACGAGCAGGGAGAGAACCAACAGATAGTCCTTTAAGAAAATCAGGCGCAGCAATTCCTTGCGAAAGAAGATCGCGCAGTAAGCGCCGCCGGCCAAAATAACAGCGCCGTGATAGGGCACCTCGTTGGAGTAATGATGCGCCACATTGCTGCCGATTAGGATCAGCCACGCAAAGGCAAATAATTTGTCCATTAGGAATTGAGGTTAACGGCGCGCACGGAGGAATTCGTAAAGGTTTGCGTATCGAGCCGCCACCGAATCGATAGAGTAACAGCGCTCAGCGCGTTCTTGCGCTTTCAACGCAAGACTCCTCGCCAACGAGTTGTTTTCGACCATGTCGTGCATTGCCGATTCAAGGGCGTCGCAGTTTTCGACCGGAACCAGGACTCCGACTTTTCCGTCGTCCAGGACCTCTCGGTTCGGAGGGATGTCGTTCGCGATGCAGGGAAGGCCTGCTGCCATTGCTTCCAGTAATGCGACCGAGAGGCCTTCCCGCCGCGACGGCAGGACGAAACAATCCGCCCACGCTAGCCATTTTTCCGGCCGGTCGAAGCCCGCCAGGCGGATACGATCGTGCGCGACGCAGTTTTCTGCCAGTCTCCGGGTCTCCTCAAAGAGGCCGCCCCCGCCTACGATGGCTAATTCCACGTCGTGGAAGGAAACAGCGAGTCGATCAAATGCTTTGATCAGTCCCGGAATGTCACGTCTAGCATTCTTCGACAGGCGTCCTAAGTAGAGGAAACGTTTGACGCTCCGGGATTGCCTACAAGGCCTTAGGTAGTTCGCTAAGTTGACGCCATTGGGGATGCGGACGATTTTCCGACGCTCGACTCCGGCGCGGATCAGCGCCTCCTCTACTGCGAGAGTGGTGGCCACCCAAGTTTGTATCGTTGCGCGGACCAACCCGGCTATCAGCCGGCCACAAGCGCCGGTTCTTTCTATTTCTCCGAGATCGCTTCGTTCATCGGCGGTCCCTGCTGTGCATAACATCGGGACCCGAATCAGGCGAGCGGCAAGGGCCACGGCTGCGGTTTGCAGCGAGCCGAGATGGCAATGAAGAACGTCCACACCATTACGGCGGGCCCATACGGCTCGAACGATCTGCCAGATGATATAAGGGATGTTCAAAACGGCCACGCCAGGCATGGGATAGCGATACGATAAATCGAGGAAGGGAAATCGCTCGATTGTCACGCCGTTTACGCTTTCGACCGTCGGTGAGTCCGGGTCGTAGCGTGGCGTCAAGATCGCCACCCGACTGCCAGCAGCGGCCAGCGCGACCGCGAGCGATTCAGCATGGCGCTCAGCGCCGCCGTTTTGATTCAAGCCTATACCATAGGTGATGGAGCCAGGTCGGAATTGCGGCAAGAACATCAAAACGGACAGTTTCATTTTTTCACGTTGAATGGTAAACGTCAGCCCAGGTTTTGACCTGCTTTACAAGCCGATGTCGGTGCAGCTCCAGCGGGTACGTGTGGTCGGCCTCCGGCCAGAAGAGCTCTGTGCAAAACCGATGATATCCTTTTATCTTCAGAACTCGACCCAATTGCCCCGCTTGGTTGTAGTAGCGAAGAGCGTATTGCGTGAAAACCGACAGCACCCGCCCCCCTCTATCGCCAATGCGCTCGAACGCCGATTGCAGCTCCTCGTGACTTGGAACGTCTCGGATTGTCAGCGGGTCGATTTTCTCGTCGCCGCCTAGCGGCTGCGTGGCCTGCCCTTTTAGGCGACGCTTCAACCAGCCTATATAGCGCGCAGGGTTGGTATAACTATAGACAAGAGATCGTGTGTGAAATCCATCGTCCGGGGAGCAGACGGGATCGAGTAACACCAGACCGACGACTCGCCGCTCGTTGAGCGTCAGGCGAATGGCGTTGTCCGCGCCGGAGCAGAGTCCGGCCAGGACAATGGCCCTGGAGCCCCCGTACGTTGCCAAAACACTCAAAATCTCCTCAAAGTCTGCGGCAACGGATTGCTCGTTCGTTAGGCCGAGGCGTGGTGGACTATCACCTGTGCCTGCCAAGTCGACGCGCAGCGATGCCAAGCCCATCCGAGCGAGGTTCCGAGCTAGTCGCACATATAATCTGTGTGGACCGACCCGGTGCAGCAAGCCTGCGTTCAAGAAGACAAACATCGGAAGTTCCTGTGCATTCGGAGGCCGTAGGTTGGGTAGGGTCAGAATCCCAAGCAACCGGCCGCCGTCCCCGAACTGCAATGATTCTTCTACGAGGGGTTCGTCAGGCATTCAACGAGGCGCTCCAAAACCGGTCGGGCCAGGATCAATTCTTCCGCCGCCGTGTTCCACTCGCAGTTAAACAAGGCGACAGTGTGGGGAACCCTCTGGATAGGAAATGAAGTCGTTGATGATGAAACGACGCGCAGCAGCCCATCGGGAACAGACAAATAAGCGCTCGCATCGAACGAAACTAGCTGTTTCTCCATAGCTTCGGAAAGAACGTACCCTGCATACTCGTGCTTCACCCTGCGACGCTCTGCGCGGCTTAGCCAAAGTTGGCGGTCAGCTATTACCATTTGAATGTCACGCAGGGACTGAAGGTAACTACTCCCATCGAGCACCGGATCCCACAGAACCACCCGCTGGACGTCACTGGAAAGGTCTACCGCGCTACAGGCCAGAAGGGAAGCCGCCCGTACTCCTAGAAGGTAAACCCTGCTGCTTCCGGATATCTCGCGTCCCTCGCGAACGGCGAGTGTAATATCTTCCTGCCAATCGACAAGCGAAACCTCGCGGAGCTCACCGAACGAATCGCCCGTGCCTCGATAGTCAAATCTGAGTACATGCTGTCCTCTCTCGGCGAGTGAAATCGCCAGTTCCCGCAGCGCGAGGTGCGTTCGCATGTACTCATTGAAAAAAGGCGGACAGATAACGGTGAGTACCTGGCCATTGCCCCCCAACGGAGGATGGTACGTTGCAAATATCTGTTGACCACAGGGTCCGAAGAAAAACGCTTCGATCACGGGATACACTCATTCTGCGATAAATTGCCTGAGCGGCTCCCAGACTGCTAGAGAGCAATCAAACAATCGCTCACGAGCGCAAGATCCACCGGATAATTAGAAGAGCTGGCTTGAAATCCACGTGACGGATGTCCCAGCGACCATGATTTACTTGATTAATCCGCTCGGCCGGCTTTTTCGGAAATTCGTTCAGACCGGCACTTTATTGCAATGTCCGCCAAGCTTTCATGAAAGAGCACACGGAAATCAAGCCTTACGCCGAGCTTCGCTTCAATATGCTCCAATGCTTGCACGCCTAACAGTGAGTGACCGCCGATTTCAAAAAACTTGTCAAAGCGGCCAACCGGTAGAGTAGGATTAACCAGATTGGTCCATATTTCGGCAAGAGTTGTTTCAATTGGATTCGACGGAGCTTCCTGTCGGCCGATATGGCTCTCCGTGACAACAGGTGTTGGAAGTCTGTGTCGATCAACCTTGCCAATTGGTGTCAGCGGAATTTGGTCCACGGCCAAGAAATGCTGCGGAATCATGTACTCGGGAAGTCGAGCGTGCAGATGCTTGCGTAAGCGAATCGGCGCCAATGCCCCCGCGCTTAATGGAACACAGCATGCGACGATGCGCACGTCGTTCGCCTTTACCTGCCACAAATGCACGGCCGCTTGGCGCACGTCTGGATGCTCACAAAGCACCGCCTCCACCTCTCCCAGCTCGATGCGAAAGCCGCGAATTTTAACCTGATCGTCGATGCGGCCGACAAAATCGATTTGACCGTCCGAACGCCAGCGCCCGAAATCCCCCGTGCGGTACATCAAAGCTCCGGCCTTATCGCTGAAAGGATCCGGGATGAAGCGCTCCGCACTAAGGTTCGGCCTCCCTACATAACCACGCGCGACGCCAACACCGCTAACGTAAAGTTCTCCGGACACGCCGACCGGAACGGGTTGGAGCCATTTGTCGAGGATATAGACGCGGACGTTCGGAAAAGGCCGACCGATGAGTGGGGGTAGCTCGCCGTGGCGATATTCAGCATAGGTAGTGGTGATGGTGGTCTCGGTGGGGCCATAAGCGTTGAAGAAGCGGCACCGGTCCTGCCAGCGCAACGCGAGCGCCGTCGGGCATGGTTCGCCGCCCACGATGACCGCCTCGACGCTGGGAGTTACTTCAGGATCGAGCATCGCCAGGGCGGAAGGCGTGAGCGAGAGTACCGTAATCTTCTCGTGATCGATATATCGCTCCAAAGTGCGCCCGGGCAAGGTAGTTGCCTTCGCTTCGATGTAGAGTGCGGCCCCCGAGCAGAGAGCCAACGCGATTTCCGAAAGCGAGGTATCAAAGCTTAACGAGGCAAACTGTAGTACTCGGCTCTGCGGTCCGATGCCGTAAAGACGCTTTTCATTAATGGCGAGATTGCACAGTCCTCGATGCGTGACCATGACGGCCTTGGGCCGGCCGGTCGACCCCGAGGTATAGATGGCATAGGCGAGATTGGAAGGCTCGACATCCGAAGGCGGGGTTTCGTGGGACTCGGCCGCCAGAGTGGGAGCGTCTTTGTCGAGATAGATCACGTCGCAGACAGAAGGCAAAAGGAAAGACAATGTGCGGACACTCTCCTCAGTAACCAGCACCTTTGCGCCACTGTCCTCGAGCATGAAAGCGAGCCGATCCTCCGGATACTCGGGATCGAGCGGAATGAATGCGCCGCCTGCCTTTAGCACGCCGAGCAAGGCAATAATCGTCGCGGCTGTGCGATTCGTACATAGCCCAACCAGGACTTCCGGTCCGACGCCGCGCTTTCGCAACGCGCTGGCAAGCTGGTTGGCACGGCGGTCGAGTTCACCATAGCTAAGAGCTTGACCGCCGGACACTACAGCCACGGCATTGGGGGTGCGCGCGGCTTGAGCTTCTATCAGATCGTGAAGCAATGCGTCGCTAGGTTGCTCACTACTCATATTGTTCCACTCGACCAGCAAGCGGCGATGCTCCGCGGGCGTCAGCAAAGACAGGTCCCGTAGTCTAACCTGCAAATTAGCCTCCATCCCTTCGAGCAGCGTTTGCAAATGACCTAGCATGCGTTCGGCAATATCATCGGCAAAGCGGCGGCGCGAGTAATCGAGATGCAGCAGCAGCTCACGATCGCCCCATGCAACTAACGAAAGTGGAAACCCCGCCTGGCCAAAATTTACAAAGTGCCGCTTGGCCCAATTCTGACCCAATCGAGACAACTGTGCGTCAAGGGTCTGGTTCTCGAACACAAGGATGCTCTCGAAAAGCGGCGCGTTTCGAGGAACGTCGCTCCAGCTATGAATCTTTATCAAAGGTGTGTGCTCGTAATCGCGCAAATCCAGCTGCTGCGTCCGAAAAGTCTGCAACCACGGTACGACTCGAGTATCAGGATCAATCCTAACCCGCATTGGCAATGTATTGATCAATAGGCCGATCATTTGGTCCGCGCCCGAGACCGAGGATCTTCGACAGGCGCGGGTAGCGCCAAAAACGATGTCCTCCTCGCCCCCATAACGGTGTAACAGTAAAGCCCAGGCGCCTTGCAATAGGTTGTTGAGCGTCACGGAAGCTTCTCGCGCACGCGCTTTCAAAGCCGTCGTGAGCGCCGCCGAAAACCGCAATTCTTGAGTTCCCCACACCTTTTGTGATACCTGCTCGCCCTCACGGTCGAGCGTCGCGGTTAATGGAGTCGGTGCCCGAAAGCCCGAAAAGACGCTTTGCCAGTAGAATTTAGCGGCGCCATGATCGAGCTTGCGGAGCCAATCGATGTGGTCGCGGTACGGACGAGGCAGCGGCAGGTTGACTTCTTTACCGCACGAAAACGCCTCATAAAAGGTAAACACCTCTTGCAGTACCAGAGGGTACGACCGCCCATCGAGAAGTGCGTGATGAAAGGTCCAAACTGCCCAATACTCGCTCTTGGCGACGCGCACGAGCGTAAGGCGCGTAAGGGGCGCCTGAGTCAGATCAAAGCCACGGACGCGGTCGTTTTCTAAGAGCGCCTGAAAACGCTGGTCGCGCTCGGTCACCGCGAGATCCCGCCAATCGTGCCGCGCGACAGGAATTTGGACTCGATCCATTACGTCCTGCAAAGGTTCCGCAATGCCTTTCCAACGAAAGCGAGTGCGGAGAACCTCATGGCGCTCAGCTACGCGCTGCCAAGCGCGAATGAAAAGCTCTTCATCCAAGTTTTCGCGGAGCGTCGCGACTACTTGCTCGATGGCAATGCCGAGATCTTGTTCGCTAAGGGATTGAAAAAGCATCCCTGCTTGCATCGGCGACAGCCCGTACGTTTCAATCACTTGAGGCAAGGCGACTCTTCCTGACAGGCCAAACGGGTTGTGGACGGGGCGTAATCAAAATGCCCTTCGCGGCGTACGGCTTGACGCCTCCAAGGATCCATTTAAATTAAAGAAGTGGTCACGGCTCGCCCATTACGAGTGTCGGGTTTTCCCAAGCATCGTATTTTACCGTGTGGGCCGTGTTCAGCTTGCGCGATCCTCTACGGCTGTAACGCTAAGCGAAGTTGCCCGGCTTGTCGGAACGTCCTCACCGGCGCCTTGGGTAGGGCGCTTGGACCGGCACTGCGTTGCGATTTCCGCCAAGCTCTCGTTGAAGAGCGCTCGCAAATCGTGCTTCACACCCAGCCGCTGTTCCATTTGTTGCAATGCCCGCAGAGCCAACAAGGAGTGCCCGCCCATCTCGAAAAACTTATCGGCGCGGCCGATTGATCGAGCAGGACGTATAAGGTTGGTCCAGATCTCCGCGATTGTGGCCTCGATCGAATCCACCGGAGCGTCATGTTGGCGGGAATTGCCCTCCGCCAGAGACGGCGTAGGAAGGCTGCTGCGATCAACTTTGCCGTTGGGCGTCAACGGAATCGCTTGTACCAGTATGAAGTACTGCGGAACCATGTATTCAGGCAGCCGTGCACGCATGTGCTTGCGCAAGCGAATCGGAGCCAAAGCCCCCGCCTGCTCTGGCACGCAGCAGGCGACGATGCGAAGGTCATTCGGCGCTACCTGCCACAGACGCACGGCCGCCTGGCGCATGTCTGGGTATTCACAAAGAACCGCTTCGATCTCTCCCAGCTCAATGCGGAAGCCGCGAATTTTGACTTGATCGTCGATCCGTCCGAGGTGCTCAAGCAGGCCATCGTCGCGCCAGAGGGCCAGATCACCGGTGCGGTAGAGTCTTGCTCCCGGAGTCGTGCTGAACGAATCCGGGATGAATCGCTCTGCGGTGATCTCCCGGCGGTTCCAATAACCTTGAGTGATCCCGGCACCCCCGATGCACAGTTCGCCAGGAACACCGATAGGGCAGGGGTTTTGTTGCTCATCGAGGACGTAGACAGTGGTGTTGGCAATCGGTCTGCCGATTGTGATGCCGTTAGTAGTGTCGGTGATACGCGCACAGGTGGACCACACTGTGGTCTCGGTGGGGCCGTACATGTTCCACAGCTCGACACCTTGTGCGGTCAGCTGTTCAGCCAAATCTTTGGGTAACGCTTCGCCACCGACCAGCGCTTTGAACTCTTTATCGCCGCGCCAGCCGGCCTCCAAGAGCAGGCGCCAAGTGACTGGCGTGGCCTGCATGACGGTGGCACGGTGCGTCTCGATTAGATCCCTGAGTGCACGGCCGTTCACGGAGTCATCGCTGCTTGCGATCACCACCGTGGCCCCCTTTGTCAACGGCAATTGCAGCTCAAGCACTGCAATATCGAAAGACAGGGTGGTGACGGCCAGCAGCACGTCGTCTGCAGTCAATCCAGGATTGCAGGCCATGCTGGCGAGGAAGTTTACCACCGCGCGGTGCGGAACGATGACACCTTTGGGCTTGCCAGTCGATCCCGAAGTGTAAATGACATAAGCGGGGTCTTCGGGTTGTGCGCTCTGGGCATTCACCGTTAGGCGGGTTGCCGGCGCAGAAGCGATGCTCCCGGCATCTGCATCGAGCAGCAACTGGCGCTCGCGGGCCAAACCAAATGCGTTGGCCAGGGCGGTTGTCGACACGAGCAGAGTAATCTCCGCGTCCTGCGCCATGAAGCGCAGACGCTCCTGCGGAAACGCAGGATCCAGGGGTACGTAGGCCGCCCCTGCCTTGAGGATGCCGAACAGGGCGACGAGCATCTCCGCGCCTCGCTCCACGCACAGCCCCACGCGGTCACCGCGGCCTACGCCGCGCGCACGCAGCGTTTGTGCAACCCGGTTGGCGCGTGCTTCGAGCTCCGTATAAGAGAGCATCGTCGGTCCCGCCTTGACGGCCGTGCGCGCGGGGGTGAGCACCGCCTGCGCCTCAAACAACCCGTGCAACAGGGTCTCATCGGGAAAAAAACTAGCCGTGGCGTTCCACTCGTGCAGCAGCTGATGGCTCTCGGTATCGCTGATGATCGGAAGATCCGAGAGGCGGCACCCAGGTGTGGTAACCATCCCTTCGAGCAACGTGCGGCAGTGCACCAGCACCCGTTCGACGTCGGTTCGATTGAAACGCTCAGGGTCGTACACCAGATCCAAAGTCGGATTTTCTCCCATCGCCACTTCCAGCATAAGCGGTTGATCGTCCGTTTCGAAGGTATCGAGTCTCGTGACCTGCAAGTCCGGTGTTACCTGACCAGAGGGAAAGTCGCCCAGCCAGTTCTGGAAGGCCAATGCCGTGTGAAACAGTGGCTCCCCACCCGGCCTACCACTCCACGCTTGGACCTGCGCCAGCGAACTGCAATCGAATTGACGCATCGTGGCCTGATCGAGCTGAAGTGCTTGCAACCAGGGAATCAACTTTGCACCTCCGTCGACGTTTACCCGTGCCGGCAGGGTGTTCACAAACAGCCCGACAATCGATTCCACACCGGGAAGATCCGGAGAACGCCCGGAAAGCACCGCGCCAAACACTACATCCTGCTCGCCCGAGTAACGGCTCAGCAGGATTGACCAGGCGCCCTGAACAACAGAGTTAAGAGTAACTCGGTGTGTGCGTGCAAAGCCTTTCAATGCATCAGCAAAACTCCTGGAAAGAATTAACCTGCAGGATTCAACTCTCCTGACCTGAGCCGGCGCGTTTTCGATGGAGAAATCGATCGCTAGATGGGTGGGCGGGCCAACGTCCTTTAATCGTTCCCGCCAGTAGACTTCCGCATCGCTTTGATCCCTGGCATGCAGCCAGCGAATAAACTCCGCGTAGGGTCGTACGGCGGGCAAATCGGGGGATCGATGCGCGCACAGGTCGCCGTAACATTTCCAAAGTTCATTCAGAACGATCGCAGCAGACCAGCTGTCCAGGATGATGTGATGAAATGTCCAGACCAATCGAAAATTCTGCTCCCCGAGGATAATTAAAGACAAACGCATCAGGGGAGGCCTGGTCAGGTTAAACAGACGATTGCGATCCTCCTCGAGATAAGCCCGTCTGCGCAGCTCCTGCTCGGCGGCGTTCAATGCGCTCCAATCGTGACGGGCGATTTTCAAATTGACGTCATGGTGCACCAGCTGGAAGGGTTTCTCAACGCGCTCCCACACGAAGGAGGTGCGCAGCGCAGTATGCCGGTCCACCAGTAATTGCCAAGCTTGTTCGAGCGCACGCTCGTCGAGATCTCCCTCGAGCGCAAATTCTAACTGGAGGTTGTAAACGGTAGATTCGGGCGTATACAGTGTATGAAATAGCATTCCCTGCTGCAACGGCGACAGCAGAAGGATGTCATCAATGCCGTTGGGTCTTTTCATCATTCCTCCTGGGCCTGCGCTTCCAGTTGCCGACCGATTTCTGCGAGGTCTGAGTCACTGACGCCGAATCCATTGAGCGAAGCGAAAGCTTCATCGCCCGCATCAACGTCCTGGCATTCAACAATTCCTGGATCGGGCGCGATCGCTTCTTTTGCACCAGCTACGGCTGCAAGCGTAGCGATCGTCTGGTTCTCGAAGGCTTGCTTCGGAGTGAATCTTAACCCGGCCTGATTCGCCCTGGCGGTGATCTGGATGCCGATGACCGAATCTCCACCCAGCTCGAAGAAGTTGTCGTGGATTCCGACTTGGTTGATACCAAGCATCTTGCCCCAAATGTCGGCGAGCAGCCGTTCGACGTCATTACGTGGTGCCTCGTACTGCGATGATATCGCGGGCCGCGGGTATGCCTGCGAAGTCGCGGAGTCTCCGGCTGCTTGCGGCTCTTCTCCCACGAGTTTCTCGCGACTACTCCCCTGATCGATGCGCCCCTGGAGTTCTCGGGTCGAAATCAGCACATGCGGTAACGAGCTTTCAAGAACCCGACGAAACACTTCAATACCTTCGGCATCACGGATCCCTGCCTCCAAGTCTTTCCGGCGTAGCTCGGAAAGGTTAGAGGTCGCTGCGGTTTCTACCGCCATTCCCGTCTCACTCCAGGAATCCCATGCAATCGAGACAGTGAGGCGCCGGTCGTTTCTCGTCTGTGCCAGGGCGACGGTGTCGAGGTAAGCGTTGGCCGCCGTGTAATCCACCTGGCCGGCTCCCCCTAGGACTGCACTGAGCGAGGAGCACAGAACCACGAAGTCAAGCTCTGCATCCGCGAATATGTCATTGAGCACCATCGTTCCCTGTACTTTGGGAGCGAGGATCGTGGTGGCCGATTGGAGCGTTTTCAATTCGATGATCCCTCCCGCCGGAACTCCGGCAGAGTGCACCACACCATGAATTTCGCCAAATCTCTCCCGCGCTGACTTGGCGATTCTCTCCATTTGGTCACGGTTGCCCACGTCTGCGCTCGCGACCATGACCTCGGCGCCAGACTTCTCGATTGCGACGATTCTGCGGATTTGATTGCTTGTCTTGTCGTCTGGAGCATGTGTTTCCAACCAGGAATCCCAATTTTTGCGCTCCGGAAGCCCCGTACGGCTGATCAGCACCAGCCGTGCGGACACGCTTGCCGCTAGGTACTCCGCGATCGCCAATCCAATGCCGCCAAGGCCACCAGTGATAAGGTACACGCCGTTGTCGCGCAGCCGTAACGGCCGGCCCTCAAATGGGGGGAGGCGCACCGGTTCAAAAGTTCGCACCCAGCGGTGTCTACCCCGATACGCGACAAAAGCATCGACCGGGGGAGAGTGGAGTTCCGCGCACAGCTGATTGAGCAGCAAGCGCTCTCCTTGGCTGCCTGGTTGAGGGAGCGCCACGTCAACGCTCCGGCAATCGATCCCTGGGTATTCCTGAGGAATTACCCGGCACGGGCCGATTACCATTGCCTTCTCGGGTCGTAAACTCTCGTCCCCCGTCACCTCCTGGACGCCTTCGGAGACAAAGGTGACCTCGAAGCGTTCACCGGAGGCAACCCGGCCCAAGGCCTTGGCGACACATGTGGGACTCCAGAAACAGCGATCTAGCGTTGCTTCAATGGGAACATGAGCGTGCCCATTGAGCAATCCGGTAACCGCCCACAAATGCACGATTCGAGTCGGGAGCTCTTTTTTGTCATCGAGGGCGGCAAACAAGGAATCGTAGTGATCGTCCTTCCCTGGATCGATGCTGTACGTGAAATCATCCAATTCCTCGAAAACCCGCCCAGGATGGACCATCACCACGACATCACCGTCGCCGGTGAGCCGCCGAGCTAGTTTTTCCGCCCAGCCGCATTCGTCCGCAAACAGCAGCCAGCGCAACGGCCCGGTGGCGCTTCCCTTGAAATCTGCAGGGCTTGGGGCTCGTTTCCACGAAGGAGCGTATAACCAATCACCAATCTCCGATTTCCTCGCCAGGGTAGTTGACACTGTCGGGTGGCCACCCTCCTTGCCGGATTCAAGCCAGTACCTTTGCCTTTGATATGGATAGGTGGGCAGACGCACCCGTCGGCGCGGAACACCGGAGTGCAGCGCCAACCACTCCGGCCGCGCACCCGCGAGCCACAACCGCCCCATGCTTTCCGTGAACACCGTTTCGTCCGCTTGCGTTTCCCCGGCGTTGCGCATGGAGGCAATGAAGGTCTGTTTCTCTTTATGCGCCGGATGCCGTCTGGCTAGGTTCGCCAGAGTATGGCCCGGCCCCACCTCGAGGAAAACACCAATCGAATCAGAAAAAAGTTGCTCCAGGCCTCTGGCGAACTGTACGGGCTGGCGCAAATGCGCGGCGTAATAGGCGGAGTCGGTTGCCTGTTCAGGTGTGATCCATTGCCCGGTCACGTTGGAGATGTAAGGCAATCGCGGCGGATTCAAGACGATTCCGCGCACCAGGCTCGTGAATGGCTCTAGGATCGGGTCCATCATGGAGGAATGGAAGGCGTGTGATGTGTGAAGGCGCCGAGGAGATAATCCCATTGCGACTAGTTGCGCTTCCAGGGCGGCGATATGAGTTTGTGGACCGGATACGACACATAGAGACGAGCTGTTGATGCTGGCTAGCGACAGTTGCTCGCTCAGCAGGGGAAGCACCTGCGCCTCGCTCAGCGGGACCGCCAGCATGGAGCCTGGCGGCAGTTGACCCATCAGACGGCCACGCTTGGCCACTAATTCGAGGGCGTCATCGAGTGACATGACGCCGGCAAGGCATGCCGCAACGTATTCTCCGATACTGTGGCCGATCATCGCCGCAGGCTGTATGCCGAGCGACATCCACAACCTCGCGAGGGCGTACTCGATTAGGAAGAGGGCTGGCTGCGCCATGTCAGTGCGCGTGAGTTGCTCGGCGGCTTGTTGAAACGCATCCTCCGCAGGAAACAACACCTCCCGCAGATTCAGGCCCACGCGAGACTTGAGTTTTTCGCAACCGTTATCCACTGCCTCACGGAACAGTGCTTCGGTGTTGTAGAGGCCAAGACCCATATTGGGGTACTGGGCGCCTTGTCCGGTGAACATGAAATGCACGGAGCGCACGCCGCCTTTATGAACACTGCGGATCAACCGTTGCGCAGCTCCTCCGTTCAGGGCCGACACTGCGTCGGCCACATCGCGACATACAACAGCGCAACGATGCGGGAACTCACGGCGTCCGAGCTGCAATGTGTAGGCGACGTCAGCCAGGTTGATATCGGGGTGCTTGCTCAAGTGCCGAGCCAGATTTGTTATGGCTTGCTCCAAAGCGCTATCAGTCTTCGTAGAAAGACAGAGTAGTTGCCATTCGCGTGACGGCCCGGTCGACTCTAGCACTGGCGACTCTTCGAGTACCGCATGGACGTTAGTGCCGCCAAAACCAAATGAACTCACTCCAGCGCGCCGGGGCACGCCCTCAGGACTTTCCCACCGCCGAAGTTCGGTATTAACCTTAAAAGGGCCCGCAGTAAATTCGATCTGCGGGTTCGGCTTGCTAAAATTCAAGCTAGGCACCAGTTCTTTGTGCTCCAACGACAAGACGGTTTTAATCAACCCAGCCACACCGGCCGCAGCGTAGAGGTGGCCAAAGTTGGTCTTCACCGAGCCAATCCAGCAGGTCGAGCTTCGACGTCGGCCATCACCGAACACGCGCGTCAGAGCAGCAACCTCGATCGGGTCGCCCAGCAGCGTTCCCGTGCCATGTGCTTCCACGTAACCGATCGAGTCGGGATCGCACACTCCAGAGGCTTGTGCGAGCGCGATAACCTGCGCTTGGCCTTCCACGCTGGGTGCCGTATATCCCGCCTTCGACGATCCGTCGTTGTTAATGGCCGTCCCTCGAATGACGCTATGAATATGGTCACCGTCAGCGAGAGCAGCCGAAAGGCGCTTTAGCAGAACGAGTGCTACGCCATTGCCGCCGACGATGCCGTTCGCGCCAGCGTCGAATACGCGGCAGTGACCATCCGGGGAATAGATGCCTTCCTCCATGTAAATAGCGCCTGACTTCATCGGCAGCACCACCGAAACGCCTCCCGCCAGCGCCATGTCACATTCGTAGTTCCAAAGTGCCCGACAAGCCTGGTGTACGGCCACTAAGGATGTGGAGCAAGCGGTTTGGACATTCACGCTCGGACCGTGAAGATTCAGCTTGTATGAGATGCGGGTCGTCAGAAAATCCCCGGCGCTGGCCAGAGCGGTCGAGAGCCAACCGTTCGAACCCAGAGGAACGTGCTGTGTTCTCATGCCCGATAAATACGTATTGCCCATTGATCCCGCATACACGCCTATGAGACCGTGGTAGCGGTCCGGATCGTATCCGGCACGCTCCAACGTTTCGGCCGCACACTCGAGTAAGAGACGTTCCTGCGGATCGATGCTCTCCGCCTCCCGCGCAGAGTAACCAAAGAAGGCGGCATCGAATTTGTCGGCGTCCTCCAGATAGCCCATCGCTCCCACATAGTTTGGATTGCTAATCACATTTTCCGGCACACCCGACTCGCGCATCTCGTCGGCGCTGAAGAATGTAATCGATTCCTTGCCTTCGCGCAGGTTCGCCCAAAACGACTCGATGTCTCCCGCGCCTGGAAACCGTCCAGACATGGCGATGATGGCGATTGGCTCTACTTGCCCGGATCCAGTGTCGCGTCGGATGGCTCGTGTAATGGCGTCCCTCTCGATCCCGTCAGCTCCAGCCTCTCGGCCGAGATGCCTAGCCAAGGCTTCGACAGTGGGGTAGGTAAACAAATCCACGATTTTGAGTTCACGATGGAGTTCGGTGGAAAGCCGATTGCAGGTTTTCACCAGCAGCAGCGAATGGCCGCCCAGGTCGAAAAAATTTTCTCTCACTCCAACTTGCTCGATATGTAGCATCTCGCCCCAAACCTTGGCGATCTGTTTTTCCAGAAGGCTTTGCGGAGCGACGTAAGCAGTCTGCTCGGAAGAGCGCTCCGCTGCCGGTAGCGGCTTGCGGTCAATTACATGTGGGAGAGGCAGTGTCGCAATGGGTCGATCCGGGTCGGCGACCACCGTCTCAAGTAGGCGCATGAAGGCCGAGGCGAGTTCCTCGACGGTGTCAGCGTAGAATATGTCGGTCGAATACTCAAATCGGCCGCGATAGCCTTCGACTTCCTCGTACAAATGTAGGCTCAGGTCGAACTGAGAAAACGCGTAGTCGATTTGGAAGTTTTCGATCTCGAGATCCGCTAGTCTTGCCCTGCCTACCGGCAGAACCTGCAGCAATGATTGAAAGATCGGGTCTCGGCCCGAGTCTCTATCGATGTTTATGCCATCGACGATTCGGTCGAAAGGCAGATCCCTGTTGGAGAGCGCATTGAACGTCGTTTCCCGGCTCCTTCGCAGCAGTTCGGTGAAGCTCGGGTCGCTCGATACATCACACCGCAAGGGGACCAGGTTGAGAAAATTGCCGATCAGCGGCCCGAGCTCTTCCCGCGTGCGGATGGAGATCGGCGTGAGAATCAGCATATCCTGCGAACCTGAATAGCGATGCAGCAGGATCTGAAACAAAGCAAGGGCTATCGAGAAAAAGCTTCCCCCCCCCTCCGCATCCAGCGCGTTGAGCTTCTCGACCAGATACCTGGAAATCGCGAAATGGGCATTTGCACCGTTGAATGATCGGACTGCAGGCCTAGCCCTGTCATAAGGCAACGCCAAGGGACGAAGCCGGCCGCTCATTTGCGCCCGCCAGTATTCGGCCTGCTCTGGAAACGGATTCTCTTGAAGCTCGCGTCTCTGCCAGCAGGCGAAGTCAGCGTACTGGACGGGGAGCTCCGGAAGATCAGCTGCGCCTCGGTGCTTAAAGGCCTTGTAAAAAGCATCCAGCTCGTCCAGTAGCGGAACGAAGGACAACCCGTCCGCGATGATGTGGTGCAGGTTAATAATCAATACGTGATCGTTAATCCGGAGCTTGAATAGGGAAACACGAATCAGCGGTAGTCGTGAGAGATCAAAAGGCTCAATGGATTCCTTTGACGCTAGTTTTCGAAGCCTGATCTCGCTTTCGCTGGCGGGCAGGTGGGTGAAATCAACGACCGCAATCTTTATTCGACACTCCGCGTGGATGATTTGCAGCGGCTCGCCGGCGATTACGGTGAACGCGGTTCTCAATACCTCATGGCGCTCGACGATCGCGTTAAAGCTGTCTTCCAAGGTACCGACATCTAGATCCCCCTTGATCCGGAACCCTACCGGCAAATTGTGGCTCGGATTGCCGGGCGACTTCCGATCGGCCGCCCAGATGTAGAACTGGGAATACGAAAGCGGCGCCGGACTTTTGCCGGCTCGGCGCGACAATCGACCTTTGTCGGCGAGTGCTTTTGCGGCGCCCCTGAGGCGGAGCTTGAGCAACGCCTGCTTTTCTGCGGATAATGGGCTTGTCTTTCCCATGCTAGGAACCCTGACCTGCGCTCATGGTCTGTACGATCCGGCCCGCTTCGTCGTCACTGAGATTCTCGATCTCTCGTAAAATTTTGCGTTCCACTGCCACGCTCAAGCGAGCAATCGTGGGAGCGGCAAAGAAGTCTCGCAGAGAGAGATCGATCTGATAGAAAGACCTTATTTTTGCAACGATCTGCATCGCGATCATAGAATGGCCCCCTAATTCCGAGAAATGTTGATGGATCCCGATATGTTTATGTCCGAAGACGTCGATCCAGATCCTCGCCACTTCCGATTCGATCTCGTTGGTCGGTTGATCCAGCGCAATGTCGTTGGGAATCGATTGCTCGGGGTCACGCGCGCCGAGATGAAACCCTGGTGACACAGGCACAGGCCTGGATCGATCAATCAGGTTGCTTAGATCCTCTGGGCTGACGACAATCTGAGAAAAATCCGAGTTTAGCGCTCGTGCGAATGCCTCCACTCCGTCGTCTGTCTGGATCGCTCTCTTAAGCATCTCTTCCTGCAAGTTCTCAACGCCAAGCAAGGCCTCAAGTTGCGCAAAGTACGAACTCCTTGCTCCAATGCCCACCTCCTTCCATACTGGCCAGTTGATCGCCACGGTATGGAATTTAGACCGGGAATTGGAATAGCTAGCAAAAGCGTCTAAGAAGCAGTTTGCGGCGCTGTAGTCGGAGTGCGCATACGGGCCTGTGACCGATGACATGGACGAAAACAGAACTATAAAGTCGAGTTCGAGGTCTTTCAGCAAATCAAACAAGACCATCGTGCCTTCGACCTTCGGCGCCAGCACGCTTTCAGCCATTCTTTTTGTCATTGTCTTGATCAAGCTAGGCTTGACGATACCGGCCGCGTGGAATACACCGTTAATGGCTTGGAATTTAGAAAGAGCCTCGGCTATCACCCGTCGCATTTGGCCCTGGTCGGAAGCCTCGGCGGAGAACACTTCCACCTCACCGCCTAGGCGCTCGATCTCTAAGAGTTCCTTGATGATGTTGACGACGGCGTTCGATGCCTCCTTAGAATGCAGCGATTTCTGCCACTGTGATTTGTCGGGAAATGCCGTCTTTTTCGTCAACACGATCCTGGCTTGACAGGTCCTGGCCAGATATTTTGCAAATGCCAAACCAAGCCCGCCTGTTCCGCCCGTGATCAAATAGACTCCGCGCGTTCGCAGTCGCTTCACTACCGGAAGCCCAGCGCGCCCATTCATGGCGATTGGGGCGGGCAAGGCCACCCGTTCGTACTTTCTCTTCCAACGGTGCTTACCCCGGTAGGCAATTACGTCACTTTGGCCGTGCTCGGTAAACTCCGACACGATCCTGGCAATGACCTCGTCGCTTAGATCCTCAGCAGCCGCCGGGTCAGGCAGGTCGATGTTGAAGCAGGAGATATTAGGAAACTCGTGGGGAATCACTTTGCACGGGCCCAATACGGTCGCCATTTCGGGAGCAAGAGCCTCCTCACCCGTAATTTCGTGGATACGGTTGGAAACAATACCCAGACGGATCGGCAAGGAATTGGTCACCGCGTCGATAGCTTGCGCGATGTACAGCAAGCTAAAGAAACCGAAGTCTTGATTACGATTCAGAGTCCGGCTCTCCGTCAGATCATGATCGGACGTCAGGCACCCCAGGTGGACGATGTTCAGCGAGTCCCCGAGCTTTCCCTTGAGCTCGCCAAACAACCTCAGGTAATCATCAGGACCTGCGGGATTTATTTCGAAAGAGCCATCGTCTCTGCGGTAAAATTGATTGCCGAAACGCGCAACGTGAACATCAGCTCCCCGTTCCCGCAGCTTTCTGTAAAGGCCCGTTCCACCGCCCCAACGGTCCGTGAAGATGAGCCAGGACGTTATTGTGTTGATAGCAGCGCTGCCGATGCCTCCGGCAGCAGGTGTTCGTTCCCATGAAGGAACGTAGAACCAGCCATCGATACCAGAGCATTGAGGATTCGTGCTGGATAGTGGAGGGGCAGTGTGAGAGTCTTGCTTCTCGAACCAGTACCTCTGCCGCTCAAACGGGTAGGTCGGCAGCGAGACTTTACGGCGCGATTTTCCCTGATGCAGGTTGTCCCACTTGATCTCCACCCCAGAGGCCCACAACCTGCCCACACTCTGTAGCAGGAGTTCGACATCATCCTGGTTTTCATAGTGGTGGCGCAGGGTCGAGAGCACCGTCGCCTCCTTGCGGTCCGGGTGCTGCATGGCTAGAACGCCGATTGTCTTTCCGGGTCCGACCTCCAGGAGAATAGGGTCCTTGAACTGCCACAGAGTGCGCAACGCGTCGCTAAATCTCGCCGTGTGGTTGGTATGACTCGCCCAATACGCAGGATCTGTGGCCTGCGGCTTGGTGATCCATTCTCCAGTGACGTTCGAGGTGAAGGGTATCTTCGGCTCATTGAGTTGAACCCGTCGAACTTCGTTTTCATAGGCTCCTACGACGGGATCGAGCATCCTGGAATGAAAAGCATGGGTATTCTGGACCGGCCGGTAGATAACACCTTTCCTAGAGAGCATTCCCTCGAACTCTTTGACCTTTTCTAATTCACCCGCAACAACGCAGAGTTTCGGGCCGTTAATCAAGCAAACCGAAAGGTTAGAGATGAGCAGTGGGAGGATTTCCTCTTCCGACAGGGCAACGGCGAGCATTCGGCCGGTCGGCAGCCGATCGACCAGTTGTGCACGACGGACGATTAATCGCAACGCGTCCTCAAGAGACAAAACTCCCGCCAGGCATGCGGCCACGTATTCCCCCATACTGTGGCCGACGATCGCATTCGGGATAACGCCCAGATTATTCCACAACTGGGCCAATGCGTATTCAACGGTAAATTGCGCGGGTTGGACATGGATAGTCTGGTTCAATCCTTTCGAACCGCCATTTTCTGATTCGGTGGTTTGCCCTGCGAGCATCTTCTTGAGGTCAATTCCCTGGCGTTGATCCTGACTCTTCCAGCTATGGCTATCCGGATAAATGGTTTTTCGGATATCGACGCCGAGATGTTGTTCGATAATTTGCGCGCATCGGTCAACCTCGCGTCTGAATATATCGAAATGCACGTATAGATCGTGCGCCATGCCCACGTAGTGTTCAGCTATCCCCGGCAACAGGAAAATCACGGGCCGCCGAGAATCCCCGACCTGGGAGGACACAAGGCGCTTCGAATTCTCGCTGAGGCCCGGGATGGTGTCATTCCGGCCGCTGCAGACGAGGAATCTCCTATGTGGAAAATGCTTGCGTCCGGCCTGCAAGGTGAATGCAACGTCAATCATGTTTACTGACGCGTTGCCTTTTAAAAATTCGAGTATACGAACAGTTGCTGAATTCAAAGCCGCGGCGGTTCGAGCCGACAACACCAGCAAATTTGGAAGACCTGAGTCGACATTTTCTACAGGTGCCGTCGCCTCTTCGAGGATCACATGGGCATTCGTTCCACCCATTCCGGTAGACATTACCCCTGCCCTTCTGGGACCAGTGCTCCTCCAGGGAGCCCGCTGCGCATTCACATAGAAAGGTGTGGACGGAAAATCAATTTCCGGATTCGGCTGGGAGTAGTGCAAAGTCGCGGGAATTTCCCGATGCTTGAGCGCCAGAACGGTCTTGATCAAGCCCGCGATACCTGCTGCCACATCGAGGTGCCCGATGTTGGTTTTTACTGAACCAATTGCGCAGCATCCTGAGCGCTCGGTAGACGTGCGGAACGCTTTGGTCAAGGCCGTAATTTCGATTGGATCGCCTACGGGCGTCCCCGAACCGTGGGCCTCGATGTAATTGATGCTCTCCGCGTCAATTCCTGCATTGGCCAGAGCCTCGACTACAACGTCGGCCTGGCTGTTAACGCTGGGGGCCGTATAGCCAGCCTTTTCAGTACCGTCATTATTCACAGCTGAGCCCTTGATAATGGCATGAATGGTGTCGCCGTCTGCGATGGCGTCAGTCAAGCGTTTCAACACGACGACTCCGCCGCCGCTGCCGAAAACTGTGCCATTGGCTTTAGCGTCGAAAGCTCTGACATGGCCGTCGGGCGAAGTGACTCCACCGACGTCGGAAAAATAGCCGGCCCGATGAGGAACCCGCACCGAAATCGCCCCAGCCAGGGCCATATCCGTCTCTTCACTTAGAAGGCTCTGACGGGCTAGATGAACGGCGACAAGCGACGTGGAGCAGGCGGTCTGAATCGTTATACTCGGCCCTTTCAAATTGAGTTTGTAGGAAATTCTGGTGCTCAGAAAATCTTTGTCATTGCCGATGAGTGTAGGAATGTACTGCTCGGCTAGTTGGCCATTCAATCCAGCGTTCATGAAATAGGTGTTCAGCGCGGCTCCAGTGAAGACGCCGACTCGTCCTGGATAGCGATCTGGGTCGCAACCCGCATGCTCCAGAGCTTCATAAGCCAACTCCAACAAAATACGATGCTGCGGGTCCATGGTCTTCGCTTCCGTCGGCGAGAAGCCAAAAAAACCTGCGTCAAAATAGCCCGGCTCATCCAGGATTGGCGCGGCCTTTACATAGTTAGAGTTGCTAATGTAAGAGGAAGGAACTCCGCTTTCGAGAAGCTCCTGATCCGAGAATCGCGTAATAGACTCGATCCCGGAAGTTAGATTACGCCAAAATTCATCTAGGTTGCGCGCACCGGGCAGTCGACAGGACATCCCAACGATCGCGATATCATAGTCGCTATACACTTGGCCTCTGAAACAAGTAAACGTAATAATTGGAATTTCCGATTTGTTGCCAGTTTGCCGGCACTAAATCGCTCGGGGCACGCTCGCTAACCACCACCGCCTTGGCGCCCACGTCTCGAAACAATTGCATAACCGCTGCGTTTTTCTCCGGATCCAGCGACCAAAACGTCCTCGCGCCTCCCGGCTCATCGGGGATCTCAGCGACTATGCGAACGCGAGCCATTCGCGCCCAATAAGCACTATATGTCCACCCCACTGCCCCGACGGGGTCCCCCGCACGCAGGCCCGCTTCATTTAGAAACTTCGCGACTTTCCAATTGGTGTATCCGGACTGGAAAAAGGGAGGCTCGGCGTTACCCATCACGAATTGGCGTGCCGCATGAAATACAGCTCGGCCTGACCCGATTGCCAATGTAATGACGATAACTAGCGCGGCGGAGGTCAAAATTGCGTTGAATATCTTCTTCGATTCCACCGAAGGCGGGATCGCTATCGATCGAAACAACACTATCCATAGAACCACGACATAAGCCGCGATATACCTACCCTCGTAGTGTAACAGGGCGTACGCGCCTAGAACTGCACCCACCGGGACTAGCAAAAACCAGTGGCTGGCAGCTTCTTTAAAGACTGCCACGCGTCCGAGAGTCGAGAGGGCCAAAGCGCCAAAAAGAGCTAGGATCGGCCCGATGGTCATGTCGATATTGCCGTAGAATTCCCCCCAGCTGCGAAACTTTAAATCGCCAGACCCAGGAGAGCTAGCAAAAAAAAATAAAATGTCTTTGGTATTTCGACCAATGATATATAGGTGCCTCGGCAAATCGATGGTCAGCTTGATGCCTTCGTACCAATAAGTTGGGTTGTACCATGGAGGATATGTTACCTTGAACGGCTTCCCAAACTCATACATCGGTGGATCGTCGTGAATCTTTCTTGTCGGATGTACTGGGGTGCCTTGACCGGCTTTTTCCCCTTGCCAATGATTCCAATGCTTAACTTGATTTACGTGTACCGCATAAGTGAACCAGCCGGCATCATTGACAGTCCAACGCCCAGTGGCATCGGACAAAATGACGATGTACGGTAGAGACAATAACAAGAACACCGAAAACGCAACGAGAATTTTGTGTACCTTTTCGGCGGACCGCCGCGCTAATATCAAAGCTACAACGGTGAATACAAAGGCCATTGGGAACATCACACCCTTGGCTAAATACCCAAGTCCTAAGATTAGTCCTAAGATTATCGATTCTGCCCAAGTTGTGATCCCCCTCCGAATACGGAACAACATGGTGAAGATTAGGTATAAAAGCGCACAAACGAACAAATCCGGCTCAGGCTGATGTGGGGGGATCAGTCGGATGACGGACCAAGTAAATAAGGAATAGCCGAGAACGAGCCAAGACCAATCTGGCAGGCGTTCGTTCGCCGTCGACTCTCGTTTAGCCCGCAAAAATTCCATCATAAAGACACTGAACGATGCCAACGTAACTAAATAAATGAAATAATTTAGAACGTGAACAGCGGTAAATTCCCATTGCGCCGAGGGATTGAAAAAAAGCATCATGAGCGCTAAGAGCCAGGCGTATAAAGGACTCCAATTGCCCACGAGCGCCGCCCGCCAATCCCCGCGGCGATAGGCATCGGCCATATCAAGATAGGTAATGCCCTCAGGGTCAAATTGTTCTCGGTGATCCCATAGATCGACTGCCACCAAACAACAACTGACGACACAAGCAATCGCTGCAACGCGAAGCGTCAACCGCCGATCGGTTGCGGGAAAGCGGTTAAAGTCCACCCGGTTTATGCTTTCGTAAGTGGGTCCAGTATCGGAGACTCGAGTGCTGGAGATATTCATGAAAAATTCTTAATTGAGGATCGGTTCTGGCAAAGCCTTTCGGTCTGCCTTCCCACTAGACGTCAAAGGTATCTCAGCAATCTTCTCGAAATGATTGGGAATCATGTAGTCGGGGAGTTGTTTTTTTAGAAAAAGCTTTAGGCCGTCAAGTTCCAAGGCCGACTTGCAAACTATGTAAGCGACTATGAGAATGACATTTTCCGAGCACTTCTTCACCAGAGCAACGCAGTCGGTGATACCAGGATACTCCCGGATCGTGTTTTCAATTTCCCCCAATTCAATTCGCAATCCTCGTATCTTTACCTGGTGGTCCTCGCGGCCCAGATACTCAATATTGCCATCGGAAAGCCACCGCGCGATGTCGCCGGTACGATAGATTCTTTCACCGGGGTTAACGGGATTGTCGGTAAACCTTTCATCGGTTAGGACCGGGTTGTTCAGGTAACCTTTAGCCAGACCGATCCCCGCAATGCATAACTCTCCTGCCTCACCGATCGCAGTTTGCCGGTCGTCTTTGATGACGTAAAATTTAATGTTGTGGATTGGGCGCCCGATTGGAATGATTGTAAAGTTATTATCCGCGGGGCAATTGAAATAGCTGACGTCAACGGTAGCCTCAGTGGGGCCGTAGAGGTTGGTCAATCGAGCGCTGATCTTGTTGCCCAAATTGTGATTGAACTTTCTGACGTGACTGGACGTCAATGCCTCGCCGCTGGCGAATACCTGGCGGACCGAGGCCAGACGGTGCAGCGCACTCTCAGGCTTGCCCTCCAGATAATCGAGAAAAACACTCAACATGGAAGGCACGAAGTGTATGACACTGACCTTATGTTTTTTGATGGCCTCGACAATCGCCAGAGGATGTTTTTCCCCACCGGGTACCAAGAAGCAAAGTTTGGCACCCTGCAGGGCCCACCAGAATAGTTCCCACAATGAAACATCAAAACAGTAGGGAGTCTTTTGCAAGATAACGTCGCTCACGTCGATCGGGTAGGCGTGTTGCATCCAGTGTAAGCGGTTGACGAGGGAGCGGTGCTCGATCATCACTCCCTTTGGCTTGCCGGTCGATCCGGACGTATAAATCACATATGCGAGATCCTGCGGATTATTGACGATGGCGGGGTTTGCTGTCGAGCCGCGATAAACGGCGGGGTCATCGAGGTTGATGACTAACCCCGAGAAAGCGATCCGGCTGGCGGTCTTGTTGTGAACCAACAGTATTTTAACTCCGGCATCTTGCAGCATGTAACTTATGCGATCCGAAGGGAAGTCGGGCGAGATAGGGAGATACGCTCCTCCGGACTTTACGATTCCGAAGATCCCAACAATCATGGCAAAGGAACGTTCCACCATCAAAGCAACGATGTTTCCGGGTCCTACCCCCGTGCGTCTCAACAAATGAGCTAGTTGGTTGACCCTGTCGTTAAGTTGAATGTAGGTGAGCGATGACACATCGAAATTTTGATCATGGTCGCAGATGACAGCCGTTTGCATTGAATGCTTCTTAACCTGCTCTTCGAACAATTCCTGAAGGGTGACATTATCCGGAAAGCTCGCCTCAGTGCGGTTAAATTGAGCGATTCGCCCGAGATCGGCTTCGGCAGCAGTGGCTGGAGCGTTAACGGCCATATGAAATGAAAAACAATTTTCTCCCGCTTAGGCGCAAAGAACGCCAAGTTCGGAGTGATCACCACGAAGTGCACGAAGGACACGAAGCTGGGGAATATATTTTCATTGCGGTTTTTGCGTTCCTTCAGCTTCGCTCAGGGCAGGTGTTTGTGCGAGATTGTCCCAATTACGGTTCCAGGGTAGCGGCACCTGGAGGATTATCCCCCCTATATCAACTGAATGTCTGCAAGTTAATTGCATAACCTGGCTGCTTGATCGACAAATATCTTCCCTAGTAGGTGCTCATGGATCTGCGTGGTTCCTTCGATGATCTCCATGATCTTGGCATCGCGGTAAAATCTAGAGACTGGCGATGATTCGTGACAGCCCGAGGCTCCCCTAATCTGGACGGCATCAGAAGCGGCTCTCACGGCGGCTCGGGAGGTGAAGAGTTTGGCTGTCAAGGCTTTCTCGAATGCCTCCGGAACATGGTCGTTTTCGGCCCGGCAAGCGTTGTGACATAAGAAATTACCGGCCTCCAAGTCTACTCCCATTCCGGCGATCAATGTTCGAATCATGCCGAATTCACCAACCGTTTTTTCATCTATTCTTCGAACTGCGGAGTAAGCGATGCTTTCTTCGAAGCAACCTCGCAAAAGCCCCAAGCCTGAGCACGCGGTGCTAATTCTGCCGTACTGTAATCCAACCGGCGCGACATGGGATAAAGCAAAACCCGGCCTACCAACGATGTCGGAGGATCGAACCCTCACGTTGTTGAAAGTAAGCTTAGCGAGGCCCGCCGAGCGAAAACCCATTAAACCGCCGATAGGCTCAATTTCGAGGCCAAGAGCATCGGCCGGCACAAGACAGGCGATGGAAGATTGCCCCAGCTTGCCGAACACCAGAAACAAACCGGCATGCTGTCCGCAGGTTATCCATTGTTTTTTGCCGTTCAGAATTAAAGTGTCGTGGACAGCATCCTGGGTGAATTCTGTTGCGAGGGCCTGAACAGCGCTTCCAACACCAGGTTCGGTCAAGGCAAAGGCCCCGATCATGTTCCCTGTGGCGAGAGGCGGAAGCCACTTTGCTTTTTGCTCGTCAGTACCCCATTTCAAAAGCGCCATCGATACCATCGCTTGCACTGTCACCACGCTCGTCAGGGACGATGAACCTCTTCCCAAGGCTTCATTGAGCAGACCAAACGTGACAATATCCCATCCTTGCCCGCCGTAGTTTAACGGCAGAGTGGAGCCCAAATAGCCCGATTCTGCCACGCTGAAGATAACCCGCTCTGGAATTTTTTGCTCTTGGTCCCACTTCTCGGAAAAGGGTTCGACGTTCGATGAAACAAAGTTCTTGAACTCCAGGTATTTTGCCTTTTGCGCGCAAGTTAATAGATGCTGCATAGGCAGCTCCCGTCTAACCATTGTCCCGTTTTCCGCTTTTTTTAACGACAAACGCGGTAGAGGCGTTTAGAGACTTGAAATTTTCAATGTCTAAATCGTCCATTTCTACCTCGATAGCAAAGGTTTTTTCGAGAAATGTCATCAACTGGACGGCAAATAAAGAGTTTGCAAGACCTGATTCAAACAGGTTCTCGTCGTCATCCAAATTTGTGATGTTGGTCGAGCTGGATATAAAGCGCTTGACGGTTTCTTTAATAGTGCTTTCGTTTTCTGGTCTCATAGACTTCTCCTGAAGGGATAGTGTACGGCGCTAATTAGGAACGTTGTTCGGGAAGTACAGTTAATTAAGGGTAGTGGGTCCTGGACTTCCTACTGCGTGGGTACTGGGAGGACCGCAAAGAATCTACTTTACGCGACTACCGTTTCTGTGATCGATATTTTGGAACTAGAATCGGCGTATTAGCAATCAGCAAACTGGTCGGTTAAAAGTGTTCCGTATTATTCAGCAGGGTAAGCGTGAAACCCTTTCCCTGTCTTCCGCCCTAATTGACCTGCATGTACCAGCTTTCTTAACAAAGGGCAGCAGCGGTATTTTGGATCTTGAAAGCTTTCATAAAGCACATCAAGGGAACGCACCACGGTATCCAACCCGATCAAATCCGCTGTTTCCAGAGGACCCATTTTGTGTCCGAAGCATTGCCTGAAGATTGCATCGATCTTCTCGGCTGTTGCCACTCCGTCCTGTAAGGCAAACGCGGCTTCGTTCATGAACAGATGGGAAATTCGATTGGAAACAAATCCGGGTAAGTCCTCTACGAGGATCGCCTCCTTGTTGAGCCGAGAAAATAGTTGTAGTAGCAGGTCGACGGTCCGGTCTGATGTGTGAAATCCGCGAATTACCTCAACTGTAGGCTTTAGGTAAACGGGATTCATTAGATGGATGCCGACAACATTGCTCGGACGTTTGGTTGCCGTCGCTATTTGCGTTATGGAAATGCACGAGGTATTCGCACCAAAACAGATCTCCGGGGGCATCAGCCGCTCCAGATTTTCATAGACCTGTTTCTTGATTTCCCAGTTTTCGGTAACATTTTCGATCACGAAATCGCAGCTGGCGACGCGCATCAGATTCGTGGTCAGGGTCATGCGCGTGGCGGCCTCTTCCTTTGTGATCCGTGGCAAAGTTTTCAGGAGAAGAGGGGCGAATCGTATGTTTTTCAATATGTCCGCTTGAGCGCGCTCTAATATCTCTTCTGAAATATCGACCACGACCGCCGATATCCCGTGAAGGACCAGGTCGGTTACTACGCCGATGCCGATATTTCCTGCGCCAAGAACGCCTACTTGTCTAAATTCCATTGATTTCATATGAGAAAGGACTCACCACGAAGGACCCAGCGCGGCTGAGCCGCAACCAAAAATGACAGAATCAATTAGTTGGTGTAAAGAGTGGGTATGAGTACAACCCACTCGACAGTGAAAAATGAGGTAGCCGGTGCGTT
>Ga0187893_10001624_pt1 | contig 53212 bp, 44 predicted proteins | sample MA1701074metaG_FD_139574 | JGI IMG/M metagenome (GOLD analysis project Ga0187893, IMG submission 139574) | White microbial mat communities from a basaltic lava cave in the Kipuka Kanohina Cave System on the Island of Hawaii, USA - MA170107-4 metaG ... | reverse complement strand
CTCTACGGCGAGCACAGCGAGATCATGGGCAACCTGTTCCAGATCTCGAACCAGACCACGCTCGGCCGGAGCGAGCGCGACTCCATCGAGAGCCTCGAGCGCGTGACGCGCCAGATCATCGAGACCGAGGAGCGCGCGCGCGAGCGCATGCTGCGCGACGCGCGCACCCAGCTCGAGGACAAGGTCTGGCGCGCGTACGGCACGCTCCGCTACTGTCGCTCCATCCAGGCCAAGGAGGTCATCAACCTGTGCTCGGCGGTGCGCCTCGGCGTGGCCATGGGCCTCGAGGGCCTGCCGCCGCTCCGGACCGTGAACGAGCTGCTGGTGATGACCCAGCCGGCGCACCTGCAGCGCCAGGCCGGCACCGAGATGTCGCCCGCGGAACGCAACGTCTACCGCGCCCGGGTCGTGCGCGAGCGGCTCACCGCCGCCGAGCACGGGCCGGGCGGCGGCCCACGATAAAGGAGGAGCGCTCGCGCCCCCCGGGCGGGAGCCGGAACCCATGCACGACAAGTTCACCGAGCGGGTCCGCAAGGTCATCTATCTCGCGCGCGAGGAGGCGGCGAGGCTCCAGCACGACTACATCGGCACCGAGCACCTGCTGCTCGGCGTCATCCGCGAGGGCGAGGGCATCGCCGCCACGGTGCTCAACAACCTGGGGCTGGACCTCGACCGCATCCGGCAGGAGGTCGAGAACATGGTGAGCGCCTCGGGCGGCACCATGACGATCGGTGAGATCCCGTTCACGCCGCGCGCCAAGCGCGTGCTCGAGCTGGCGGTCGAGGAGGCGCGCTCGCTGGGGCACAACTACGTCGGCACCGAGCACCTGCTGCTCGGCCTGATCCGCGAGGGAGAGGGCGTGGCGGCCAAGGTCCTGCTCGAGCTGGGTGTGGACCGCAAGCGCGTGCGCGAGGAGACCTTGAAGCTCCTGGGCGGCACGCCGAGCGCCTCGGGCGGCACCGAGCGGGGCGAGGAGCGCGCCGAGACGCCGGCCCTGAACCAGTTCGGACGCGACCTCACCGCGCTCGCCCGCGAGGGCAAGCTCGACCCGGTCATCGGCCGCGACAAGGAGATCGAGCGCGTCGTCCAGGTGCTGTCGCGGCGCAAGAAGAACAACCCGGTCCTGATCGGCGAGCCCGGCGTGGGCAAGACCGCGATCGCCGAGGGCCTCGCCCAGCGCATCGTCTCGGCGCAGGTCCCCGAGAGCCTCAAGAACAAGCGCATCGTGACGCTCGACCTCGCCGCCGTGGTCGCGGGCACCAAGTACCGCGGCCAGTTCGAGGAGCGCCTGAAGACGGTGATGAACGAGATCCGCGAGTCGAAGGACACCGTCATCTTCATCGATGAGCTGCATACGATCGTGGGCGCGGGCGGCGCCGAGGGCGCGATCGACGCGAGCAACATGCTCAAGCCGGCGCTCGCGCGCGGCGAGCTCCAGTGCATCGGCGCCACCACGCTCGACGAGTACCGCAAGTACATCGAGAAGGACGGCGCGCTCGAGCGGCGTTTCCAACCGGTGATGGTGGACCAGCCCTCGGTCGAGGACACGATCCGCATCCTCATGGGTCTGCGCGACAAGTACGAGGCGCACCACGGCGTCAAGGTCACGGACGGCGCCATCGTCCAAGCCGTGAAACTGGCGGAGCGCTACATGAACGACCGCTTCTTCCCGGACAAGGCCATCGACGTCATCGACGAGGCCTGCGCCCGGGCGCGGCTCTCGGTGAGCACCGTGCCGTCCGAGATCCACGACCTCGAGAAGCGGCTGGACGAGGTGGTCAAGGAGAAGGAGGCGGCGATCCGCGGCCAGGAGTACGAGAAGGCGGCGCGGCTCCGCGACAAGGAGAAGGAGCTCCGCTCGCGCCGGAACGAGCTCAAGAAGTCGTGGTCGGAGAGCAAGCGCGACCTGTCCGTGCAGGTGGACGAGGACCAGATCGCGGCGGTGTTGAGCATCATGACCGGCATCCCGGTCGTGAAGCTCGCGGCCGAGGAGAGCGAGAAGCTGCTCAAGATGGAAGCGCAGCTCATGAAGCGCGTCGTGGGCCAGGACGAGGCGGTCTCCGCGGTCTCCCGCGCGGTGCGCCGCAACCGGGTGGGCCTGCGCGACCCCAAGCGGCCGATCGGCTCGTTCATCTTCCTCGGGCCCACGGGCGTGGGGAAGACCGAGCTCGCGCGCGCGCTGGCCACGTACCTGTTCGACGACGAGAACGCGCTCATCCGCATCGACATGAGCGAGTACATGGAGAAATTCTCGGTGTCGCGGCTCGTGGGCGCGCCCCCGGGCTACGTGGGTTACGAGGAGGGCGGCCAGCTCACCGAAAAGGTGCGCCGCAAGCCCTACTCGGTGGTGCTGCTCGACGAGGTCGAGAAGGCGCATCCGGACGTGTTCAACGTCCTGCTCCAGGTGCTGGACGACGGCGTGCTCACGGACAGCTCGCGCCGCAGGGTGGACTTCAAGAACACCGTCATCATCATGACCTCCAACCTGGGCGGCCGGCAGATCATCACCGGCGGCCAGAAGCTCGGGTTCAAGCAGGCGGACAGCGGCCAGGCGTTCAGCGCCATCAAGTCCACGGTGCAGGACGAGCTCAAGCGCACGTTCAACCCCGAGTTCCTGAACCGCATCGACGACGTCATCGTGTTCCACGCCCTGACTCGCGAGAACATGAAGGAGATCGTCAGCATCCTGCTCGGGCAGTTCAGCGCCCGGCTCAAGTCGCAGGACATCACGCTCGAGGTGACGACCGAGGCGACCGAGCTCCTGATCGACAAGGGGTTCGACCCCACGCTCGGCGCGCGCCCCTTGAAGCGCGCGATCCAGCGGCTGCTCGAGGATCCGTTCGCCGAGTTCATCCTGAAGGGGCAGATCCCGCCCGGCTCGAACGTGCGGGTCTCGCGGCAGGACGACCGGCTGGACTTCACGACCGCCCCGGCGGTGGCGCCGTCGCCGCCGCCGGCGGTGCCGAGCGCCTGACGGCGCGACGGTCGGTCGAAGCGGCGCGGCCGGGGCCCCATGGGTCCCGGCCGTCGTCCTGGGCCCGGAGACGAGGCCGAACCCGCGACGCCGGAACGGGGTAGCAGCGTTCGCTCCCCGGTCGGGGGCGCTGGACAAGCCGCACGGGCTTGTCCAATATCGCCCGCCGACTCCCCTCGAGCCGGGCCCGGCTCATGCTCCCGGATGGCTCCGCCCGACCTCCGGGTCGGGCCCCCGTGACCGCAAGGAAGCCGTCGTCGCGGGCGGCAGGAGTCCCCGCCAGGCCCAGGAGAGCCCCGAGTGCCAGAACCCCAGTCGGTCGTCCCGCGGTGCCACGGCCTCACCCGCCTGGCGGCCGCCATCCTCGCCTGCCTGCTGCTCGCCGCCGGAGTGGCGCACGCCCAGGCTCCGCCCGGCGGTCCGCCCGCCAAGGCCGCGCCCGGGCCCGCGACGGTCATCGGCAGCGTCCGCGTCGTGGGCGCCGCGTTCACGGACTCGACCCGGGTCCTGCGCACGTTCGACGTCCACCCCGGGCAGGCCTACGCCCCCGACCTGATCCGCCGGGGGCTTCGCAAGCTGCTCGCGCTCGGGCTCTACTCCGACGCGCGGGTCGAGCGCGTGGCGCGGCCCGGCGAGGACGTGCTCGACCTGATCGTGGTCGTCACCGAGCGCCCGCGAATCGCCCGCGTCTCGTTCTCGGGGCAGAAGCAGCGCGAGGACTCCGACCTCGAGAAGAAGCTCTTCCTCAAGGTGGGCGAGACCTATTCGCCGACGGTGGCGGCGAACCAGGTGGACAGCCTGGTGCGCTACTACCGGGAGGAGGGTTTCCCGCGCGCGAAGGTGACCGCGCACGCCGACGCGCTCGAGGGCCGGAACGAGGTCCACCTCCGCTTCATGGTGGAGGAGGGTGAGAAGCTGCGCGTCACCGCGATCCGCTTCGAGGACCGCACCGCGTTCCCCGAGAAGCGCCTGCGCAAGGTGATGAAAACGCGGGCGAAGTGGTTCCTGGGCGGCGGCCAGCTCAAGGACGAGACGTTCGCCGAGGACCGCGAGAAGCTCGAGGGCTGGTACCGCGACCACGGCTACCGGGACGCCCGGGTGCTGGACTTCGCGCTCCAGCCGGGCGCGAGCGCGCGCGACCTGACGCTCGTGGTGCGGCTCGACGAGGGCCCGCGCTACCGCCAGGGCGGGGTGAGCTGGTCCGGGAACCAGGTCGTGGCCACCTCCGCGCTCGAGCGCGCCTGGCCGCGCAAGGGCGGCCCGCTCTACAGCCGCGACCGGATCGAGCGCGCGGTCGCGGGCGCCTACGGCGAGTACCAGGAGCAGGGCTATCTCTACGTGACGATCGAGCCTCGCGAGGAGGTCGTGCGCGACTCGGTCGTGGACGTGACGTTCGCGATCGGCGAGGGCGCGCCGTCGCACGTGCGCCGCATCAGCATCACCGGCAACAAGGCCACGCGCGAGCACGTCGTCCGCCGGGAGATCCTGATCCGCGAGGGCGACCGGTTCCGGCGCTCGGCGCTCGTGCGCAGCCAGGGCGACGTCATGCGGCTCGGCATCTTCAACCAGGTGATCCCCGACTTCACGCCGGCCGAGAGCACCGACGTGGACCTCGTGTTCAAGATCGAGGAGAAGCAGGTCGGCACGGCTTCCGCCGGCGCCGGCTACACGAACGAATCCGGCCTCACCGGCTTTCTCGAGCTGGGCCACAACAACGTGCTCGGGAACGGGCAGTCGCTGTCGCTCCGCCTCGAGCGCGGCGGGCGGCGCGAGGACTATCAGTTGAGCTTCACCGAGCCGTGGTTCCACGGCACGCCCACGCTGCTCGGCTTCTCCGCCTACAACACGTTCCGGATCTTCGACGAGTTCGACCAGAAGCGCCGCGGGCTCTCCGGCCGCATCGGCCGGCCGCTCGGGTGGCCGGACTACGCGCGCGGATCGGTCTCGTACACGTTCGAAGGCCTGCGCTTCACGAACGTGCGCTCGGGCATCACGCTCGGCGGCATCCGGGTGGGCCGGGAGGAGCTCACGAGCACGCTCGAGACGAACTTCCTGCGCAACAGCACGGACAACCCGTTCTACCCCACCAAGGGCACGCGGCTCTCGGCGAACGAGGAGTACACGGGTGGGCCGTTCGGGGGCGACCTGAACTACCATCGCCACCGCTACGAGGGCCGCGCCTACCTGCCGTCGCTCACGAAGCGCGTCACGACCATGCTGCGGCTGCGCCTCGGCACCGTGAACGTCTACCCGTGGAAGGGCGGCGTGGTGCCGGACTACTCGCGCTTCCGGCTCGGCGGCGGGAACACGCTCGACCCGTTGCGCGGCTACGACGACTACCAGGTGGTGCCGCCGAAGTTCGTGCGCTTCGATACGACGTACTTCGACGCCGACCGCAACGACGGCAAGGACACGACGAGCGTCGCGCGCGTGCGCTACCCGGGCGGCCGCTACCTGGCCCTGTTCACGCTCGAGCAGCAGTTCCCGATCGCGCACCCGCTGCATGGTGTATTGTTCCTCGACGCCGGCAACGTCTGGGACCAGCGGCTCGAGATCCGTCCGTTCGACCTCAAGGTCGGCGCGGGGCTGGGCTTCCGCATGGAGATCCCGATCCTCGGGAACATCGGCTTCGACTACGGCTACGGCTTCCATCGCGACGACCGACCGCGATGGATCGGGCACTTCATGCTCGGGAACGTGGGCTTCTGATGTCCCGTCCCGGGGGCCGCCTGGCCGCGACGGCCGCGGGCGCGGGGCTGGCGCTGCTCGCGCTGGCGGCCACGCCGGCGGTCGCGCAGGTGCGCGTGGGCTACATCGACTCGGGCCGCATCTGGCTCGAGTTCCGGCTCGCGCAGGAGGCGCAGCAGCGCTTCGAGCGCCAGGTCCAGGGCTGGCGCGACGAGGCGGCCGAGAAGGAGCGGGCCGTGAGCGAGCTGCGCAAGGAGGTGCGCGACCAGAGCCCGGTGCTCTCGGCGCTCCGGCGCCAGGAGAAGGAGTCCGCGCTCCAGAAGGCGATCAGCGACTACGAAGCGTTCGTGCAGGAGGTGTGGGGCGCGAACGGCCGGGCGGCCACCGAGAACGCGCGCGCCACGGACGAGATCATCTCGCTCGTGCGCCGGGCGGTCGAGAAGCTGGCGGCCCAGCGCGGGGTGGATCTGGTGCTGGACGCGACCTCCGGATTCATCATCTATGCCGACAAGAGCCTCGACATGACGAACGAGGTGCTGGCCGGGCTCAACGCGAGCGCGGCCGGAACGAGCCCGAGGTGAGGAGGGATCCATGAGCACGCGCACGCTGGGCGAGCTCGCCCAGGCACTCGGCGGGACCGTGATCGGGGACGAGAGCGTGATGATCCGCGGCGTGGCGGGGATCCGCGAGGCGCAGACCGGGGACGTGACGTTCCTCGCGAATGCGCGCTACGAGGGCTACCTGCGCGAGACCCGGGCCTCGGCCGTGATCTGCGACCGCACGCCGCGGCTGGCGCCGGTGCCGCTGCTGCAGGTGGACCATCCGTACCTGGCGTTCCAGCGCGCCGTGCGCTGGTTCCGGCCCGAACTCTACCAGCCGCTCCCGGGCGTGCACCCGACCGCGATCGTCTCGCCGGCGGCGTCCATCGGCGCGGAGACCTCGATCGGACCCTACTGCACGATCGAGGCCGGAGCGCGCATCGGCGCCCGCACCGTGCTCATGTCGGGCTGCTACGTGGGCGTGCAGGCGGCGATCGGCGAGGGCTGCCTGCTCTACCCGAACGTCGTCGTGCGCGAGGAGTGCGTGCTGGGCGACCGCTGCATCCTCCACCCGGGCGTGGTGATCGGCTCGGACGGGTTCGGGTTCGCGTTCGACGCCGGCCGCTACCACAAGGTGCCGCAGGTGGGGAACGTGGTGGTGGGCGACGACGTGGAGATCGGCGCGAACAGCACGGTGGACCGGGCGACCACGGACAGCACGCGCATCGGCGACGGCACCAAGATCGACAACCTCGTCCAGATCGGCCACAACGTCATCATCGGCCGGCACTGCATCATCGTGGCGCAGGTGGGGATCTCCGGCAGCACGGAGCTCGAGGACTACGTCACGATCGGCGGCCAGGCCGGCATCGTCGGCCACCTGAAGCTCGGCAAGGGCTCGCAGATCGGGGCGCAGAGCGGGGTGACGAAGTCGGTTCCGGCGGACGCCACCGTGTTCGGCACGCCTGCCGCGCCGCTGGCGTTCGTCAAGCGGCTGAACGCCTACCTCCAACGCCTGCCGCTCCTGTTCGACCGCACGAAGCGGCTCGAGGCCCGGGTGGAGCGCCTCGAGGAGGACCAGAAGGAGAGCGTGCGGTGAGCGGCCGGCCGCAGCGGACGCTCGCGCGCCCGGCGGTCATCGAGGGCGTGGGCCTGCACACCGGCGCGCGCGGGGCCATGCGCTTCCTGCCGGCGCCGGTCGGGCACGGCGTGCGTTTCGTGCGTACCGACCTGCCGAACCGGCCCGAGGTGCGCGTGCGCCCGGAGAACGCCCACTTCGACCCGGGCGCGGGCCGCCGCACCATCCTCCAGCAGGACGGCGTCCAGGTGCACACGATGGAGCACGTGCTCGCCGCCATCGCCGGGCTGGGGCTCGACAACCTGATCGTGGAGACCGACACGATGGAGGTGCCGGAGGGCCACGACGGCAGCGCGGCGCCCATCGCCCAGGCGCTCCAGGCCGCGGGGATCGTGGACCAGGAGAAGCCCACCCACCACATCAAGGTCAGCAAGCCGGTGCGCTGGTCCGAAGACCGCGTCGAGCTCTCGGCGGTGCCCCACGCGGGCTTCCGCATCACGTTCCGCATCGAGTACGACCATCCCGCGATCGGCGTGCAGGAGAAGACGCTCGACCTCACGCCCGAGACGTTCCTCGAGGAGATCGCGCCGGCGCGCACGTTCGTGCTCGAGCGCGACCTCGACGCCCTGCGCCGGTCCGGCTGGATCAAGGGCGGACGCATCGAAAGCGCGATCGTCGTGGGCCGGGACGGCGTGCTCAACGAGGGCAAGCTGCGCTTCCCGGACGAGTTCGTGCGCCACAAGATCCTCGACCTGCTCGGTGACCTGTTCCTGCTCGGCGGGCCGCTGCTCGGCCACGTCACAGCGCACCGCTCCGGGCACCAGGCCCACGTCGCGTTCGTCAAGCACCTGAAGGAGACGCTGCCGCTCCCCGGGCGGCGCGCGGGCGGCCCGCCGGAGGAGTGGGACACCACCGCGATCATGGACCTCATGCCGCACCGCTACCCGTTCCTGCTCGTGGACCGGATCGGGAACATCGAGGAGGGACGTTCCATCGAGGGGCTCAAGAACGTCACCATCAACGAGCCGTTCTTCCAGGGGCACTTCCCCGGCCATCCCGTGATGCCCGCGGTGCTCATCCTCGAGGCCATGGCGCAGGTCGGCGGCATGCTGATGCTGAACTCGGTGGACGACCCGGGCAACAAGCTCATGTACTTCATGGGCATCGACGGCGCCAAGTTCCGCCGGCCGGTGGTCCCCGGCGACCAGCTCCGCTTCAAGCTCACGCTGCTGTCGGTGAAGCGCCGCACGATGAAGATGCGGGGCGAGGCGTTCGTGGACGGCCAGCTCGTGGCCGAGGCCGAGCTGCTCGCGACCGTGGTGGACAGGCGCCCATGAGCGTCACGATCCACCCCGCGGCGTTCGTGGACCCGGGCGCCGAGCTCGGCGCCGGCGTCTCGATCGGCCCCGGCTCGATCGTGGGGCCGCACGTGCGGGTCGGCGACCGCACGCGCATCGACGCGCACGCGCTCGTGACCGGCTGGACCACGCTCGGCGCGGACAATCGCGTGCACCACGGGGCCGTGCTCGGCTCCCCGCCCCAGGACCTCAAGTACCGCGGCGAGCGCTCCCTTCTCGCGATCGGCGACGGCAACGAGTTCCGCGAGTACGTCACCGTGAACCTGGCGACCGAGCCGGGTGAGGTCACCCGCATCGGGAGCCACGGTCTGTTCATGGCCTACTCGCACGTGGCACACAACTGCGCCATCGGCGACCGCGTGGTCATCGCGAACGCGGTCCAGCTCGCCGGCTACGTGGTCGTGGACGACTGGGCGATCGTGGGCGGCGGGACCGTGGTGCACCAGTTCACCCGCATCGGCCGGCACGCCATGATCGGCGGCGGCTCGCGCGTCTCGCAGGACATCGCGCCGTTCGTGCGCTCGGCCGGGAGCCCGCCGCGCAACGCCGGCGTCAACAGCATCGGGCTCGAGCGCCGCGGCTTCGGGCGCGAGACGCGCGAGGCGCTCGAGCGCGCCTACCGGCTGTTCTTCCGCGACGGGGCCACCGTGACCGCCGCGGTCGAGTCCATCCGCCGCGAGCTGCCCGGCGTGCCCGAGGCCGAGCACTTCGCGCGCTTCTGCGAGACGTCCGTGCGCGGCGTCACCCGCTGACCGGCATGGAACGCGTGCGCGTCGGCGTGTGGGGCGTGGGCGTCTGGGGCGAGAAGCACGCCCGCGTCTACGCCGGGCTCCCGGGGGTGCAGTGGGTGGGGGTGCACGACCGCTCGCGCGCGCGCGCCGAGGCGGTGGTGCGCGAGCACGGCGGCCGCGTCTTCGAGACCCCCGAGGCGCTGCTCGAGGCCTGCGACGCGGTCTCGGTCGCGGTGCCCACGGTGGCGCATCGCGAGGCCGTGGAGCGCGCGCTCGCCGCCGGGCGGCACGTGCTGGTCGAGAAGCCGATGGCGGCGACCGTGGCCGAGGCCGACGCCATGATCGCCGCGGCCGAGCGGGCCGGGCGCACGCTCCAGGTGGGTCAGGTCGAGCGCTTCAACCCGGCGCTCGCCGCGGCGCGCCGGTTCCTGCGCGAACCCAAGTTCATCGAGGCGCACCGGCTGGCGGCGTTCCAGCCGCGCTCGCTCGACATCGACGTGGTCGGCGACCTCATGATCCACGACATCGACGCGGTGCTGCACCTGACCGGGCGCACGCCCTCGGACCTCTCGGCGGTGGGCGTCGCGGTGCTCTCGAGCACCGAGGACATCGCGAACGCGCGCCTCGAGTTCGCCGACGGCTGTGTCGCGAACCTGACCGCGAGCCGGGTCTCGGTCGAGCGGCTGCGGCGCATCCGCTTCTTCACCCGGGACGCGTACGTGAGCGTGGACCTGTTCGAGAAGGCCGGCGAGGCGTTCGTCATCAAGGATCCGGGCTCGTTCCAGCCGGGACGCGTGGACCCGCTCGCGCTCCTTTCGGGGATCCGCCGGACGAAGCTCGACGTGCCGGCCGGCGAGCCGCTGGCGCTGGAGCTGGCCGCGTTCGTGCGCTCGCTCGGCGGCGAGGGCGAGGGCGCCGCCTCCGCGCGCGCCGGCCGCGACGCGCTGGCGGTGGCCGAGCAGGTGCGCGAGGCGATGCGCCGGCGCGCCCGGCAGTGGTCGCTGACCTGAGCGCCGCGCGGGAGCCGCGCGAGCGCAGGCTCATCGTCGTGGCCGGCGAGGCCTCGGGCGACGCGCACGCGGCGCGGCTCGTGCGCGCGCTGCGCGAGCACGGCCCGGTGCGCGTGCGGGCGGTGGCGGGCCCGGCGCTGCGGGCGGCGGGGGCCGAGACGATCGTGCCCCAGGAGGACCTGGCGGTGATCGGCTTCAGCGGCGTGCTCGCGCGGCTGCCCGCGATCCTCAAGGCGCGGCGGGCGATCCTCGACGAGGTGGCGCGGTTCCGCCCGGACGCGGTCGTGCTCGTGGACTACCCGGGCTTCAACCTGCGCCTCGGCCCCGCGCTCAAGCGGCTCGGCGTGCCGGTGCTCTACTACATCGCGCCGCAGGTGTGGGCGTGGCACGCCGAGCGCGCCCGCGAGATGGCGGGCTGGGTGGACCGGCTCGCGGTCGTGTTCCCGTTCGAGGAGCCGCTGTTCCGCGACGCCGGGGTCAAGGCCACGTTCGTGGGCCACCCGCTGCTGGACGACCTGGCCCCCGAGGTGAGCGAGGCGGCGTTCCGCGCCGAGCTGGGTGCGGGACCCGCGGATCGCATCCTCGGGCTCCTGCCCGGGAGCCGCCCCGGCGAGCTGGCCGCGCATGGCGACGAGCTGCTCGAGGTGGCGCGGCGGCTGCGCGAGGGCCGGCCCGACCTGGTGCCGGTGCTGGCGCTCGCCCCCGGGCTCTCCACGCGCCGGCTCGATCCGGCGCGGCTCGCCGGCGTGCGCGTGGTGGAGGGCCGCACGCACAGCGTGCAGGCCTGGGCCACCTGCTGCGTGGTGGCCTCCGGCACCGCCACGCTCGAGACGGCGCTCTTCGGCACGCCGCTCGCGATCGTGTACCGGGTCGGCTGGCTGAACCACGCCATCGCGCGCCGGCTCGTGCGGCTCACCCGCATCGGGCTCCCGAACATCGTCGCCGGGCGCGAGGTGGCGCCCGAGTTCGTGCAGGGTGACTTCCGCGCCCCCGCGGTGGCGGCGGCGCTCGCGCGCTGGCTCGACGATCCAGGCGAGAGAGAGCGCGCGCGCGCGGCGCTCGCGGTCGTGCGCGAGAAGCTCGGCGGCCCGGGCGCCTCGCGGCGCGTGGCCGGGCTCGCCTGGGACCTGGTGGCGTGAGCGGCGGGCGGCATGCGTGGTGGCTGCCGCTCGCCGCGTGGCTCGGCGCGTGGCTCGTGCGGGCGCTCGGGGCGACCTGGCGGCTGGAGTGGACGGACCACCCGGAATACGTCGAGGCCGAAGCGGGCGGCGAGCGGTTCGTCTACATCTTCTGGCACTCGGGCATCCTTCCCCTGGCGTGGTCCCACCGCGGGCGCGGGATCGCGGTGCTGGTGAGCCAGCACCACGATGGCGAGCTGATCGCGCGGCTGATCCACCGGCTGGGCTACGTCACGGGCCGCGGCTCGAGCACGCGCTCCGGGGACGCCGGCATCCGCGAGATGCTCGCCTGGGCCGAGCGCGGCCGGCACCTGGCGGTGACGCCCGACGGTCCGCGCGGCCCGGCCGAGACGATGAAGGGCGGCGTGGCGTATCTCGCCACGCGGAGCGGGCGGCGCGTCGTGCCCATCGCGCTCGGCGTGCGCCCGGCGTGGAGGCTTCGCTCCTGGGACCGCTTCCGCGTCCCGCGGCCGTTCGCGCGCGTCGTCATCGGGCACGGCCGGCCACTCGCGCTCGTCTCCGCGGAGGCGGCCGGCGAGCCGGCGAGGCTCGAATGCCAGGCCGCGCTCGACTCGCTCAACCGCGCGACGCGCGCACGCGCCGGCGAGGCCGTGGCGTGAACGCGCTGTGGGGGAGCTACCGGCTCGTGGCGCCGGTCGTCGGCGCGCTCGCCCCGGCGGCGGGGCTCTTCACCTCGCCGCGCGAGCGCGAGTTGTGGCGCGAGCGGCTCGGCCACGTGAGCCGGCCGGATGGCTGCGGGGCCTGGGTGCACGCGGCCTCGCTCGGCGAGGCGCTGGCCGCGCTCGCCTTCGCGCGCGCGCTCGAACGTGCCGCCCCCGGGGCGCGGATCCAGCTCACCGCCACCACCCGCACCGGTCGCGAACGGCTGCGCGGCGCGGGCCACGACGCCGTGCTCGCCCCGCTCGACACGCCGCAGGCGGCGCGCCGGTTCCTGGCCGGCGTCCGGCCGCGGGTGCTGTTCCTGATCGAATCCGAGCTGTGGCCGCACTGGCTGCTCGCCGCCCGGCGCGAGCAGATGCCGGTGGCGGTCGTGAGCGCGCGGCTCTCCGAGCGCTCGGTGCACCACTACGGCCGGCTCGGCCCCGGGCTGCGCGGGCTGGTGGCGGGGCTCGCGGGCGTGCTCTGCCAGAGCGAGGAGGACCAGCAGCGCTGGCTCACGCTCGGGAGCCGGCCCGACCGCACGCACGTGGTCGGGAACCTGAAGAGCGACGGGCTGCCCGAGCCCGCGGAAGACCGCGCGGCGCAGCGCGTCGCGCTCGGCGTGGACGCCGCGCGCCCGCTGCTCGTGCTCGGGAACCTGCGCCCGGGCGAGGCGCGCCGGGTGGTGCGCGCCTGGCGCGCGCTGCCGGCGCGGCTCCGCGCCGGATGGCAGGTCGTGGCCGTGCCGCGGCACCCGCGCGCGCTCGCGCAGCTCCAGGCCGAGGCGGTCGCGGCCGGGCTGGCCGCCATGGCCGGTGCGTCGCCCTCGGACGCGTGGCGCTGGGACGAGCGCCTCGGCGTGCTCGCGTCCTGGTATCGCGCCGCCGACGTGGCGTTCGTGGGCGGGAGCCTCGTTCCCTACGGCGGGCACAACCCGATGGAGGCGGCGGCCTGCGGCGCGGCCGTGGTGATGGGCACGAACGACGGCGCGCAGCGCGGCGGCGTGCGCGCGCTCGAGCGCGCGGGCGCGATCTGGCGCGTGGCCGACGCGGCCGCGCTCACGCGCGCGCTGGAGGCGTTGCTCGGCCACGCCGACCTGCGCGCGAGCCGCGCCGCCGCGGCGCTGGCCGTGGCGGCCGCCGAGCGTGGCGCCGTGCCGCGGGCGCTCGAGCGGCTCGGGGAGATGGGGCTGTGGCCGCCCTCGTGACGGGCCCGCTCGGGAGCGGGCTGGCCGCGGTCACGGGCGCGCTCTGGGAGGCGCGCCGGCGGCTCTACGAGTGGGGCGTGCTCGCGCCCGAGAAGCTCCCCGCGCGCGTCGTCTCGATCGGGAACCTGACCGTGGGCGGCGCCGGCAAGACGACGCTCGTGCTCCATCTGGCACGCCAGCTCGCCGGCCTCGGCGTGGACGTGGCGGTGGTGACTCGCCGCTACCGGCCGGGCCCGGGCGGCCGGGGCGACGAGGAGTTCCTCTACCTCGACGCCGTGGGACCCGCGCGCACGTTCGCCGGGCGCAGCAAGCGCGTCCTCGCCCGGGCCGCGGCCGCCGCCGGGGCGCGGCTCGTGCTCGTGGACGACGGCTTCTCGCACTGGGGGCTCGCGCGCGCCCTGGACCTGGTGCTCGTGGACCGGACCGACCCCTGGGGCGGCGGCCGGCTCCTGCCCGCGGGGCGGCTGCGCGAGCCGCTGCGCGCGCTCCAGCGCGCGGACGTCGTGATCGTCACGCGCCTCGGGGTCGGCGAGGATCCCGCGCCGTGGCTGGCCGAGGCCGCGCGCCGCGCGCCCGGGGCGTTCGTGGCCGCGGCGCGGCACGAGGTGGCCGGCGTGCGCGGGCTGGACGACACGCCGGTGGCCCCCGAGGGGCCGGCGCGCGTCGTCACCGGGACCGGCAACCCCGGCGCCGTGTCGCGGAGCGCGCGCGAGGCCGGCTTCATGCCGGTCACGCTCTCCGGCTGGCGCGACCACCACTGGTGGTCGGTGGCGGAGGCCACGCGCGAGCACCGTGCCGCCGCCGGCGGCGTGCTGCTGCTGACCGCCAAGGACGCGGCGCGGTGGCCCGCGGGCGCTCCGCGCGACGGGGTCGCGGTGCTGGAGACGGCGTGGCGCTGGCTCTACGGCGGCGAGGAGGTCGAGCGTCGCGTCCGCGAGGCGGCGCCATGAGCGCTGCCCGCGCCGACGTGCTCGTGCTCGGAAGCGGCATCGGCGGGCTCATGACCGCGCTCTCGCTCGCCCGCGACGCGCACGTGCTCGTGCTCACGAAGAAGCGCGCCGACGACTCCAGCACGAACTACGCCCAGGGCGGCATCGCCGCGGTGTTCGACGGGCACGACAGCTTCGCCCGGCACGAGGCGGACACGCTCCGGGCCGGGGCGGGGCTCTGCGACCGGACCGTCGTGCGCCGCGTGGTGCGCGAGGCGCCCGAGCGCGTGCGCGAGCTGGCCGACCTGGGGGTGACGTTCAACCGCGGTCCGCGCGGTTTCGAGCTCGCGCGCGAGGGCGGCCACTCGCGCCGACGGATCGTGCACGCCTCGGACTTCACCGGCCGGGCCATCGAGCAGGTGCTGCTCGATCGCGTCCGCGCGAACCCGAACATCGAGCTGATCGAGGACCAGCTCGCCGTGGACCTGATCCTCGGCTCGCGGCTGGCCCCGCGGCGGCGCGCGGCGGGCCGGGACACGTGCTGGGGCGCCTACGTGCTGGACCGCGCGAGCGGCCGCATCCGGCCGGTCACGGCGCGCGCCACCGTGCTCGCCACCGGCGGCTCCGGCAAGGTCTACCTCTACACCACGAACCCCGACGTCGCGACCGGCGACGGGCTCGCCATGGCCTACCGCGCCGGGGCCTCGGTCGAGAGTCTCGAGTTCGTCCAGTTCCACCCCACCTGCCTCTACCACCCGCGCGAGCGCACGTTCCTGATCAGCGAGGCGGTGCGCGGCGAGGGCGGCCTGCTGCGCACGCTGGACGGCACGCGGTTCATGCCCGCGGTGCACCCGCTCGCGGAGCTGGCGCCGCGCGACATCGTAGCCCGCGCCATCGACCGCGAGATGAAGCGCCGGGGCGAGCCGCACGTGTGGCTGGACCTCACCCGCGTGCCCGCCGCCCGCGTGCGCGAGCGCTTCCCGAACATCGTGGCGCGGCTCCTCGAGCTGGGCCTCGACCTCGCCCGCGAGCCCATCCCGGTCGTGCCGGCGGCCCACTACCAGTGCGGCGGCGTGCGGGCCACGCTCGCCGGCCGAACCGACCTGGACGGCCTGCACGCGATCGGCGAGGTGGCCTGCACCGGGCTCCACGGCGCGAATCGGCTGGCGAGCAACTCGCTGCTCGAGGCCCTCGTCAGCGCGCACCACGCCGCGGCCGGGGTGCGCGAGCGGCTGGCCTCGGTCGCGCGCGCGCCGCACGCCGAGGCGTGGGTGAGCGCGGGCACCCGGCCGCCGCGCGAGGCCGTGGTCTCGGACCACAACTGGGACGCCGTGCGGCGCGTCATGTGGGACCTCGTGGGCATCGTGCGCAGTGATGAGCGGCTGGCGTTCGCCGCGCGCCGGCTCGTGCTCCTCGGCGAGGAGATCGAGCGCGATTACGGGCGCCTGCGGCTCTCAGCGGACCTGGTCGAGCTGCGCAACATCGCGCTCGTCGGCTCCCTGATCGTGGCCTCCGCGCGGCGCCGGCGCGAGAGCCGCGGGCTCCACTACAACCTCGATCATCCGGCCCGCGTCGCGGCGTGGGGGCGGCGCCGCGTCGTGCTGCGGCGCGCGGGCGGCGTCGCGGCCCCGCTTGTGCCGGCTTCGAGCACCCGCCTATAGTGCCCGCGTTTCGGTGGGAGGGAGGCGCATGAGCCAGGAGTCGGCTTTCCACGACGCGGTGGACGCGCTGCGCGCACGCCGGCCGCGCTACGCGCGCGAGGCCTATGCGTTCGTCGTGGCTGCGCTCAACGAGACCGTGCGCGGGCTGCCGGCGGAGCGCTTCGAAGTCCCCGAGCGCCGTCACCTCTCCGGCCGCGAGCTCACCGAAGGCGTCGTGCGGCTGGCCCGCGCGGAGTTCGGGTCTCTGGCCCCCGTGGTGTTCCGCGAGTGGGGGGTGCGCGCCACGGAGGACCTGGGCGAGATCGTGTTCGAGCTCGTGGAGGTCCGCCAGCTCTCGGCCCGGGCCGAGGACACGCGCGCCGACTTCACCGGCCAGCTCGAGCTGCTCGCCGCGCTCGGGGAGCCGGCCCCGCCCCGAGCCCTGCGCGGCCGCCCCGCCTGACGCGGCGTGCGCGCGCTCGGGCGGCTCCTCGGGCTGCTGCGGCCCTACCGGCTCCGGCTGGCCGGCGCGATCGGCTGCATGGTCGTCTACTCGGCCAGCTCGACGCTGTGGATCGCGCTGATCCAGCCGCTCATGGCGGTGCTGTTCACGGGCCGGAGCGCGCCCGCGCCCGCGTCGGGCTCGCCCGCCTGGCTCGGCGCGCTGCAGGCCGCGATCTCCGGCTGGCTCGCCGCCGACACGCCGCTCGCCACGTTCGCCCGCCTGGGCCAGGTCGTCCTGGTCCTGTTCCTGCTCCGGAACCTGGCCGACTACGCCGCGCAGTACCTGAGCGTGTCCGTGGAACAGGCCGCGATGCGCGACCTGCGGCGCCGGCTGTTCGCGCACGTGACGCGCCTGCCGCTGTCGTGGATCCAGGACCGCCGCGGGGGTGAGATCCTGTCGCGGCTCACGAACGACGTCGAGGCGCTGCGCGGCTCGCTCGCCGCCGGCATCAGCAACCTCATCAAGGACGGACTCACGCTGCTCGGCTGCGTGGTGTGGGTGTTCGCGGCGTCGTGGCGGCTGGCGCTGTTCGCGCTGATCGTGCTGCCACCCGCAGCCTGGGCGCTGGTCACCATCGGGCGCAAGATGCGCAAGCGCTCGCAGCACGCGCAGGAGCGGATGGCGGCGCTCACCGGGGTGCTTCAGGAGAACCTGGGCGGCGCGCGCATCGTGCGGGCGTTCGGCGCCGAGCGCTTCGAGGAAAGCCGGTTCGAGCGGGTGAACACCGGCACGTTCCGCGCTTTCACGCGGCTGCGCCGGGTCTCCGCTGCCGCCAAGCCGCTGTCCGAGTACCTGATCGTGCTCGTGGCGCTCGCCATCGGCTGGATGGGCGCGCGCGAGGTGTTCGTCTCGCGCACGCTCCCGCCCGAGCAGCTGTTCACGTTCGTGGCCGCGCTGCTCGCGATGCTGTCGCCGGTCAAGAGCCTGTCCGAGCTGGGCGGCACGCTCGCCGCGGGGCTCGGGGCCGCCGACCGCGTCTGGAGCGTGCTCGACACCCCGGCCACGATCGCCGACGCGCCGGGGGCGCGACCGCTCGCGCCGTTCGCGCGCGAGATCCGCTACGAGGACGTCACGTTCGCCTACCGGCCGGGGCAGCCGGTGCTGCACGGGCTCTCGCTCACCGTGCGGCGCGGCGAGGTGGTCGCGCTCGTGGGCGCGAGCGGCGCGGGCAAGAGCACGACGCTCGACCTGCTCGCGCGCTTCCACGACCCCACGGCCGGGCGGATCACGGTGGACGGCGTGGACCTGCGCGAGGTCACGCTCGCCTCGCTCCGCGCCCAGCTCGGCGTGGTGTCGCAGGACACGATCCTGTTCCACGACACCGTGCGCGCCAACATCGCCTACGCGCTCGAGGGCGCGGAGCCTGCGGCGGTCGAGCGGGCGGCGCGCGCGGCGCACGCGCACGAATTCGTCTCCCGCCTGCCGCAGGGCTACGACACACTCGTGGGCGACCGCGGCGTGCTGCTCTCGGGAGGCGAGCGGCAGCGCCTGGCGATCGCACGGGCCCTGCTCCGCAATCCGCCCATCCTGCTCCTGGACGAGGCCACGTCGGCGCTCGACGCGGAGAGCGAGCGGCTGGTGCAGGAGGCGCTCGAGCGGCTCATGCGCGACCGCACCGTGCTGGTGATCGCGCACCGTCTCGCCACGGTGCGACACGCCGACCGCATCGTGGTGTTCGACGGCGGGCGGATCGTGCAGGAGGGTCGCCACGCCGAGCTGCTCGCGCCCGAGGGCCCCTACCGGCGCCTGCACGCGCTCCAGTTCCGGGAGGGCTGACGCGCCGATGGCCGCGCCCGTCGTCCCGGCCGGCGGCTTCCGCCGCATCGCCGTGCTGCGGCTCTCCTCGCTCGGCGACGTGGTCCTGACGCTGCCGGTCGTGGATGCGCTGGCGCGGGCTTGGCCCGCCGCGCGGCTCGACTACTGGGTGAAGGAGGAGTACGCGGACCTCCTGCGCGCGAACCCCGCGATCGGCCACGTGCGCGTGCTCGAGCGCGACGCGCGGCGGCTCGAGGACCTGGTCTCGATGAGCGCCGAGCTCGAGGACTGCGACCTGATCGTGGACCTGCACGCGAACCTGCGCACGCGCCTGCTCACGTTCCACCAGCGCGCTCCCGTGCTGCGCGTGCGGAGCCGGCGGCTCCAGCGCGCGCGCTGGGTGCACGCGCGCTGGAGCCGACCCGCCCGGCTGCCGCACGCGACCGAGCGCTTTGTCGAGCCGCTGGCCGCCCTCGGGCTCTCCGCGGCCACGGTGCCGCGCGTGCACGTGGCGGCGGAGCTCGAGGCGTGGGCGCGCGCCGAAGGCTGGGCGTTCGCGGGCGGACGGCCGCGCGTGGCGCTCTGTCCCGGGGCGCTCCATCCGAGCAAGCGCTGGCCCGAGGCGCACTGGGTCGAGCTGGACGAGCGCCTCGAGGCGGCCGGCGCGGCGCGGCTCGTGCTCACGACCGAGGCCGAGCGGGCCGCGCTTCCCGCGCTCGCCGCGCGCATCGCCGCCGCGCCGGCGGCGGCCTGGGCGGTGGGGACTCTCGCGCGCGCCGCGGCGCTCCTCGGCGAGGCGGCGGTGGCGGTGGCGCACGACTCGGGGCTCATGCACCTGGCCGCCGCGCGCGGCGCGCGCGTCGTGGCGCTCTTCGGCAGCACCTCGCCCGTGCTGGGCTTCGCGCCGGTGGGCGCGGGCCACACGGTCCTTTGCCGCGACCTCGCGTGCCAGCCGTGCACGCTCCACGGCCGCGAGCGCTGTCCGCTCGGCCACCATGCCTGCATGACCGGCCTCGCGAGCGCCGGGGTGGCCGGCCACGCGCTGGCCGCGCTCGCCGCCCACACTCCGGGGTGGACAGCCGCCCCGACGGGCTGACAATCTCCGCGCGCCGGGACGGGAGGGGAGCCTTGCGATCCATGAGGCCCGCGGCGGGGGCCTTCCTGCTCGCCGCCGCGCTGGCCGCACCCGCCGCCGCCGGGACGCGCGAGCGCATCGCCGTCCAGCGCGCGCTCGAGGGTGCGGCGCCGACGGCCGTCGGGGTGCTGAAGCCGGGCTCGGACGTGCTCGAGGCCGCGCGCGGCCTCGACGAGCCGCTCCCCGGCGGAACGGATGCGGCCACGGCCGCGCTCGCGTGGCTGCGCGAGCGCTCCGAAGCGCTGGGCCTCGAGCCGGGCGCCGACTCGCTCGTCCTCGAGCGCGTGGAGCCTCGGCCGGGCGGCGGCGTGCGCGTGCTCGCCCGCCAGCTCCGGTGGGGGCTCCCGGTCGCGGGCGGCGAGGTGCGCCTGGTCATGAGCGCCGAGCGCCGGCTCCGCTCGCTGGCCTCGGGCTGCGTGACGGGGCTCGTGGCCCCCGTCCGGGCGCAGGTCCCGGTCGAGGTCGCGCGCGCACGAGCGTCCGCCGCACTGGGTCTCGCGCCGGCGGAGGATCCCGCGGCCATGCTCTGGGTCCGACGTCGTGCCGACGGCGACCGGCTCGAGTGGGAGGTGCGCGTGCCGCTCGGCGACGGGCGCACGAGCTCGACGTGGGTGGACGCGGCGGATGGCCGGCTGCTCGCGCTCGACGAGTCGACCGTGCACGCGGTGGGCCTCGTCTTCCCCACGGACCCGCGCGCACCCGAAGCCGAGGTGCCGCTGTCGCGGCTCCTCCCCGGCCAGGGCCTCGCGAGCCACGCCTGCGCGATCGAGGACCTGGCGGGGCCGCGCGTCACCCCGCTCGGCCCCGGCGACGACTACCGCTACCCGAGCAGCTCGGGCGGCTTCGACCAGGTGAACGCCTACTGGCACGCCGACCGGTTCCTGAACGAGTTCCTCGGCGCGCTCGGGCACGCCGGGATGTCCGAGTCGCTGATCGTGCGCGTTCACGTGCCGCTCGCGCCCGCGGTCGCACTCACGAGCGGCCGTTTCGTCCTGCTCGGGCTTCCCATCGCGGGCCACGTCGGCGAGGTCTCGCGCTGCCACGACCTCCTCTACCACGAGCTTTCGCACGCGGTCCTCTTCGCCGCCGGCGTCCAGTCCACGGGCGGCGGCTCCGCGGGCTCGCTGCACGAGGCGCTCGCCGACTACCTGGCCGCCGCCTGCACCGGCGACCCGGCGATCGGCGAGTGGCTCTACCTCCAGTTCCCGGCCGGCGGCACGCGCGTGGACCAGCCGGTGGACCCCTGGCACGCGCGGAACCTGAACCGCGTCGCCTACGGCGCGGCCCCGGTGGGCTCGGTGTGGGCGAACGGCATGGTCCTCTCCGCGGCGCTCTGGGATCTGCGCGCAGTGCTCGGCACGACCGCCGATTCGCTCGTGCTCGAGGCGCTGGACCACCTGCCGGGCGTGCCGACCTGGGCGCATCTGGCGAACGCGCTCCTCCAGGCCGACCTCGAGCGCCACGGCGGCCGCGGGACCGGCGCGATCGTCGCCGCGCTCTCGCGCCGCGGCGTGCGCGGCGCGGCCACGGCCACGTTCACCGGGCCCGCCCGGCTCGAGCCCGGCGAGCCGGGCGAGTTCCGGGCGCTACCCTGCTGCGGTGGCGTGTGGGGCGAGGTTCGCTGGCGCGCGCGGCCCTGGTGCCACGGCGCGGCGTGCGGCGAGTGGCGGCAGCTCGGCGAAGGTTCGCTCCTCCAGACGGCGTTCGACGAGGACTCGGAGCTCGAGCTCGAACTGCGGACACCGTGGGGAGACACGCTGACGACCGCGCGGTTCGTGAGCGTGCGGCCGCCGTGGCTGCGGCTCGAGGGTCCCGCGCGTCTCGCGAGCGGCACGCGCGGGACCTGGCGTGCGCGGGTCGCCGCGATGGCGCCCTGGCGGGTCGAGTGGACGCGGCTCTGGCGGCGGCCGGACGCGCTTCCGGAGCGGCTCGGCCGCGGCGCCGAGGTCGCGTTCGAGATGCTGGCCGGATGTGAGCTCCTGGCCCTCGTAACGGACGGCCTCGGCCGCACCACCTCGGCCCGGCTCGAGGTGGAGGCGTTCGCGGGCACGCCTCCGGGGGAGGCCCTGGGCGCGCTCGACGTTCGGCACCGGCTCGACCCGGGCGCACCCACGGGCGAGCTGCGGGTGAGCATGGGCCGAGCCGGGCGACTGCGGGCCGAGGTCTTCGACGTGCGGGGACGCGCGCGGCTCGCGCTCTGGGACGGGCCCGCCGCGCGCGGCGCGCATGTCGTCCGCTGGGACGCGCGCGCGCTCGAGCCGGGACTCTACGTCTTGCGCGTGCGCTTCGAGGACGAGGGCGCGCTGGCGCGGTTCGTGGTGATCCGGTGAGGGCGTGGCCGCGGCTCGCGCGCGGCCGCCGCGGCTGGCGGTTCCCGAAGCGGCCGGGCTAGACTGCGCACTTCGAGTGCGGGCCGCGGGCCCGCGTGGGCGGGCGCGACCACCGGGAGCGAGGCGTGAGCGAGACCGAGGCAGAGAAGCGGTACGTGGAGGAGCTGACCGACCAGTCGGACGATTTCTCCCGCTGGTACACGGAGGTCATCCGCAAGGCGCAGCTCGCGGACTACTCGCCGGTGCGGGGCTGCATGGTCATCCGCCCCTACGGCTACGGCCTGTGGGAGAACCTGCAGCGGTCGCTCGACCGCCGCATCCGTGCCACCGGCCACGAGAACGCCTACTTCCCGATGCTCATCCCGGAGTCGCTGCTCCAGCTCGAAGCCGAGCACGTGGAGGGCTTCGCGCCCGAGTGCGCCTGGGTCACGCACGGCGGCCGCGAGCAGCTCGAGGAGCGCTTCGCGATCCGGCCCACGAGCGAGGCCATCATCTGCCACATGTACTCGCGCTGGATCGAGAGCTATCGCGACCTGCCGGTGCTGTTGAACCAGTGGTGCAACGTCATGCGCTGGGAGAAGGTGACCCGCCTGTTCCTGCGCACGACCGAGTTCCTGTGGCAGGAGGGGCACACGGCGCACGCCACCGAGCCGGAGGCACGGGAGGAGGTGCTGCGCATGCTGGAGGTCTACCGCGAGTTCCTCGAGACCGAGCTTGCGATCCCGGCCTTCGCCGGCAGGAAGAGCGACAGCGAGCGCTTCGCCGGAGCCGAGGAGACCTACACGATCGAGGCGCTCATGAAGGACGGCAAAGCGCTCCAGGCCGGCACCTCGCACCACCTCGGCCAGCACTTCGCGAAGGTCTTCGACATCACGTACCAGGACGTGCAGGGTAAGCGCCAGTACGTGTGGCAGACCTCGTGGGGCGTGACCACGCGTTTGATCGGCGCGCTGGTCATGGTGCATGGCGACGACCGGGGGCTGCGGCTCCCGCCCCGTGTGGCGCCCGTGCAGGCGGTGGTCGTGCCGATCTGGAAGAAGGACGAGGACCGGAGCGCGGTGCGCGCGTTCGTGGACCGCATCCGCGAGGCGCTCGGCGAGCGCGTCCGCCTGCACGTGGACGCGCGCGACCAGTACTCGCCGGGCTGGAAGTACAACGAGTACGAGATGCGCGGCGTGCCGGTGCGGCTCGAGGTCGGGCCGCGGGACGTGGCGGGCGGGTCCGTGATGTGCGTGCGGCGCGACGACCGTTCGAAGACCCCGGTGCCGCTCGCCGAGCTCGCGGAGCGGCTGCCGGCGATGCTCGACGAGGTGCAGGCCTCGCTGCTGCGGCAGGCGGAGGAGTTCCGTACGAAGCACACCACGCTCGCCGGCTCGCTCGCCGACGTCGTGGCGCACTTCGCGGGCGAGAAGCGCGGGTTCGTGGCGGTGCCGTGGGACGGCTCGGCGGCGTTCGAGGCCGAGGTGAAGGAGAAGACCGGGGCCACGCTCCGCTGCATGCCGCTCGACGTCGCGCGCTTCGCCCCGCTCGAGCGGCCGGGGCACCGCGTGGCGCTGTTCGCGCGCTCGTATTGAGCGGGCCGGCCGTGGCGCCCTCGCGGGTGCTCGTCCACCTGCCGAACTGGCTCGGGGACGTGCTCATGGCGCGGCCGCTGCTGCACGCTCTGCGCGCGGCCTGGCCGGGGGCGCGGCTCCTTGGCGTGGGCCCGGCGCCGCTGCTCGCGCTGCCGGCGGGGGAGGGCGCGCTCGACGAGACCGCGGCCTGGCCCCACGAACGGCGCGGCCGCCGCGCGGCGTCCGGCGCCGTGCGGGGATTCCGCCCCGAGGCGGCGCTCGTCCTGCCGGGCTCGTTCTCGAGCGCGTGGCTCGCGTGGCGCTCGGGCGCGCGCGTGCGCGTGGGCTACCGGGGCGAGGGGCGCGACTGGTTGCTCACCCGGGCGCTGCCGCGGCCGGCGCGTGGCGACCGCCACCAGAGCGAGGAGTACCTGGAGCTGGCCGGCACGCTCGGCGTGCCGCCGGCGGCGGCGCCGCCGCTCGTGCCCACGCCCGAGGGCGGGACGCAGGCGAGCGCCGCGCTCGCCGCGGCCGGGCTAGCGCCGGGCGAGCGCTATGCGCTCCTCGGGCCGCGCTCGGCCTACGGCCCGGCGCGCGAGTGGTTCGCGGAGCGCTTCGTCGCCGCGGGGCGCGGGCTCGCCGCGCGCGGACTGCGGCTGCTCGTCTGCGGCACCGCGGCGGAGTCGGCCGACTGCGCCGCGATCGCGTCCGGGATCGGCCCGGCGGCGCGCTCGGTCGCCGGGGCCACGACGCTCCCGGCGCTCGTCGGACTCGCCGTCGGCGCGCGGCTCGCGCTCTGCAACGACTCGGGGCTCGCGCACCTGGCGGCGGCCGCGGGAACCCCCACGCTCCAGATCTACGGCTCGGCCGCGAGCGCCTGGACCGCCGCCCGGGGGCCGCGCGTGCGCGTGCTGCACCGCGCCCCGGTCTGCTCGCCGTGCTGGCGCCGCACCTGCCGGATCGGCACGCGCTGCCTGGACGCGGTCACGGTGGCGTGGGTGCTTGCGGAGGCGGACACGCTCCTGGCGGGGGCGGCGTGAGGATCGCCGTCCACGCGCCCTCGGTCGCGCCCGGCGGGCGGCTCGAGCGGGCGGTCCTGGGCCTCGGCGCACGCGGGCACGCGCTGGCGGTCGCGGGCCGACTGCCCGCCCGCTCCCGGCTCGCGGAAGCGGGCGGCCGGGCCGCAGGGGCCGGCAGGCCGGTGGACGCGGTCGTGGGCGGCACGCGCCCGCTCGGCGCGTTCGCGCTCGCCGCGCTCCGTCAGGCGCAGGCCGTCGTGCTCGGGCTCGAGGCGGACGCGCACGCGAGCTGGGGCCTGCTCGAGCGCTGGGCCTGGGCGCGCTTCCGCGCCGCGGGCGTGATCGACGAGGCGGAGGCCGCGCGCTTCGCGGCCGCCGTGCGCGAGGACGAGCGCGAGCGGTTCGCGCTCTGGCCCGACGATGCCGGGGAGGCCCGGCCCGCGACGAGTCCGGACACGTCCGTGCTCGAGCGGGCCTGCGAGCGGGCGCTGGCGCGGAGCGTGGCGGGCCCGGGGCGCTCGGCGCTGTTCGTGGACCGCGACGGCACGCTGATCGAGGAGCGCGACCATCTCGCGGACCCGGCCGGTGTGGCGCTCCTGCCCGGCGTCGCGCGCGCACTGCGCGAGGCACGCACGCTCGGACACCCGGTCGTGGCCGTCTCGAACCAGGCCGGCGTGGGCCGCGGGCTCTTCCCGGAGAGCCGCGTGCACGAGGTGATGGCGCGGCTGCGCGAGCTCCTCCGCCGCGAGGGCGTCGAGCTGGACGCGGTCCGGTTCTGCCCGCACGCGCCGGACGCGGGCTGCGACTGCCGCAAGCCCGGGGCGCGGCTCCTGCGCGAAGCGGCGGAGGATCTTCGCCTCGACCTCGCGGCCTCGGTCATGGTCGGCGACAAGGGCGTCGACGTGGGCGCCGGCCGCGCCGCAGGCACGGCGGCCGTGCTCGTGCTCACCGGGCACGGTGGGCGCGAGGCCGCCGCGGGATCCGGCGCGGACGCGGACGCGGTCGTCGCCGACCTGCCCGAGGCCGTGCGCTGGTTCCTCTCGCGCGGCCCGGGCTGACGTCGGCCGCCGCGCCGCCGTGCCCTGATCGCCGCCGGCCGGTCAGCGCGCGGCGGCCAGCGTGAGCTCGAAGTCGTGGCCGCCCGCCCCCACGTCGTACTCGATCACCAGGCCCGGGATGCGGAGCTCGGCCGGCTCGATCCAGCGGTCGTCCACGAGGTCGTCGAGCCGGCGCGGGAGCCCGCCGCGCTCGCGCGCGTAGAGCTCGACCGCCAGGCGCAGGTCGCGGAGCCGGGCCTGGGCGTGCACGTCGCGCGCCGTGTCGGGCGCGGGCCCGCCTCCCGGGTGCGCGGCGAACGCCCGCACGAGCCCGAGCAGCGCGAGCACGGCCACGGCCGCGACCGCCTCGCGCACCCAGACCGGGGTGCGGCGCTCGGCCCGCAGCGGCGGCGCCACCGGCGTCGGCGGCGTGACCACGCCCGGGTCGCGCCGGCCCGAGAACTCGATCCAGTGCGCCTCCAGCATGCGGTGCAGCGCCTCGTAGGTCTCGTACTCGGAGAGCGGGGCGGCGGCGACGATGTCGGCCACCGTGTGCTGTCCGTCGACGAGTCCGAACATCTCCCGCTCCTCCTCGGACAGCGGCTCGTCCGGGTCGGGCAGGTCGTGCACGGCGAGCTGCTGGTGCGGGTCACGGAACACGCCCATGAACCGCTTCTGCTCGTCCACGCGGCGCGCGGCCTCGATGAGCGAGGCCTCCATGCCGAGCGAGACCACCGGTTCGCCCGGCCAGCGCGCGGCCGGGTCGAAGCGGTAGCTGCCGTTCTCCCAGCGGACGAGCCGCATCAGGTCGTCGAGGATCTGGCGCTCGACGAACGGGGCCAGCTCCTCGGCCTCGACGTAGCGGCCGTTCACGAGCAGGTCCTCGAAGTCGCGCGCGGATTCCTTCTGGATGATGAGCAGGCCGCGGAACTGCTCGTCGGAGAGCCGGTGGACCTGGCGCAGGAAGCGCGCGAGCGGGTCGTCCTTGGAGAGCCCGGGGTCGCGCGTCGAGACGATGCGCCCGTCCAGCACCCAGATCGCGACCCGCTCGGTGTTCCACTCCATCACGAGGCAGCCGGTCTTCTTCTGGGATCCGACGAGCTGCAGGATCTCCATCGCGGTGAAATCGCGGAGGCTGCCTTGCAGGGCCATGATCGTCCTTCTAGGCGGCGAGGGTGGTCTGCCGGGCGGTGGCCTGGGTGAGCCGGCTGCGGGAGGCGGCGGCGTCGAGCTGCGCCTGGCGCTGCCGCTCGAGCGCGGTCACGAGCAGGTACCCGCCCAGCGAGCCGGCGTAGACGAGCAGGATCGCGGCCCACAACACGAGCGGCGGCAGCCCGCTGCCGGGTGGGGCGAAGCGCGCGGCCACGGCGAACGGCATCGGCACGCCGAGCGCGAGGCGCCCGAGCAGCCAGGTGAGCGAGAGGAGCACGACGGGCCCGACGACGCGCCGGTGGGCGAGGAGCCCGAAGCCGGGCACGACCGCGGCGAGCGAAGTGCCGAGGACCCGCTCGCCGTCGCGGCGGCGGGCGCGGTGCTGGAGCAGGAGCACGCGCGAGAACTCCTGGGTCTCCGCTCCGGCCCCGATCCGGTCGCAGGGCTCGCACAGCGCGGCCTCGCGCCGGCGCCGGGCGCAGCGCCGGCACACGACCAGGCCGCAGTTCGTGCAGTGACGGAGCGGCAGGCGCCGGTGCCGCCAGCGGCCGGCCGCGAAGCCGGCGGCGGCGAGCACCAGCGCGCCGAAGGCGAAGCCGAAGCCCGAGGCCTCGATCCGGTCGCGCAGCAGCAGCGGCAGCGGGTGCGCGCGGCCCCGGGCGCCGGCCAGGCCGGCCCAGAACGTCGCCGGCGCCGGCCACGCGTCCACGAGCGGCAGCAGGCCGCTCTCGCCGGCGCGGGACTGGTAGTGCCTCACGAGCTCGAAGTCGATCGCGGAGGCCTGGCGGAGTTCCTCGTTGGCGCCCTGGTAGTCGAAGCGCCGGGTGAGGAGCTGGGCGGCGTTGAAGTGCGCGGCCGCGGCGCGCGGGTCGCGGGCCGCGGCGCGGCGATAGAGCTCGAGCGCGCGGTCGGTGCGCCCGCGCATCGCGGCCACGTTCCCGAGGTCGGTGAGGACCGCGGGGTGCTCGGGCCAGACGCGCAGCGCGGCCTCGTAGGCCCGCTCCGCCAGCTCCAGGTCGCCGCCGCGGCGGGAGTGCCATGCGAGTGCGAACTGCGCGAAGCCGCTCCCGGGGTCGTCGGCCGCGGCGCGGACGAGCCGGGCCTGGCGCTCCGGCGTCCAGGGGGCGTGCTCGAGCGCGGGCAGGCCGTGGAACGGGCGGCCGTCGGCGCGCAGCGCCAGCGCCAAGCGGTCGAGCATCGCCGGCGCGAGCGGGCTCGCGAGCGAGCAGGCGAGCAGCGCCACCGCGAGCCCGCGCTCGCGGCCGCGCAGGTAGGGCCACAGGAACCCGAGCAGGAGCAGCACGGGGAGCGCGAGGCCGAGCCCGGCGAGGAACGGCGCCACGAGCAGCACCGGGACCAGCACGCGCGCCGCGCGCGCCGAGGCATGCGGCGCCAGCTCCTCCACGAACCCGTGCGCGAGCTCGCTCCGGCGCAGGAACACGAGCATCAGGCCGGCGATCAGGAGCCCGGCGAACAGGGCGTCGAGGCCGAGCGTGAGCGCGTTCGCGGCGACGTCCAGTTGCAGGTTGAAGTCGCGGCGGAAGCGCTCCACGACTGCCGCGCAGTGGACGAGCGCCTGCGACGGTTCGGAGAACGCGAGCCAGCCGGCGAGCGTCAGGTGCGGCTGCACATAGGAGGGGTCGAGCTCCACGGCGCCGCGCACGTCGGTGAGCGCCTCGACGCGCTGGCCGGAGGCGTGCGCGAGGAGCCCGCGCCGGTAGAAGAGCCGGGCCTCCAGCGGAAGCGAGGCGAGCTGGCCCGCGTGCTTCCAGCGCACCCACTGGGCCACGTCGCGCAGGTCGCGTGGCGCACCCGAGGCGTCGCGCGCGGCGGGCGCCGGCGGTGCGGTGGCGCCCGATCCGGCCCGGGCCGGACGCGCGTGCGCGACGAGCGCGAGCACGAGAGCGCACGCGAGGGCGGCGGCCGGCCGGCGGGCGGCGCGCGGCCGCGCGAGCCACCCGGGCCAGGTCCATGGTCGGGTCATCCCGTGCATTCCCTTGACACTCCGAGGGTTCGCTCCTTACCGTGCCGCGGCTTCCAGCGGGGTATCGGCGGCCGCGCCGCGCCGCTTGAGAGGCATCTCCTCCCAGGCCGCGCCGGTCCGGACCCGGCGCGCGCCCCCGGCCGCCGCGGCGCCCCGTCCGGATCGGAGTCCCCGCATGCCCGAGACCGTCCCCGGCGCCGCGCCGTGGGTCCGCATCCGCGACGCCGCGCGCCACGTGGGCGGGCCGGTCGAGGTCCGCGGCTGGGTGACGCACCGGCGCTCGAGCGGCAAGGTGCAGTTCCTGGTCCTGCGCGACGGCAGCGGGCTCCTCCAGTGTGTGGCCGGCGCGCGCGACCTCCCCGCGGAGCAGTGGGAGGCGTTCGGCACGCTCACCCAGGAGAGCGCGGTGCGGGTCCGGGGCAACGTCAAGACCGACGCGCGCCAGGTCGGCGGCGTCGAGCTCGCGCTCACGCATCTGGAGGTCGTCTCGCTCGCCCCGGAGTACCCGATCACGCCCAAGGAGCACGGCGTGGACTTCCTCATGGACCACCGCCACCTGTGGCTGCGAGCGCCGCGCCAGCAGGCCATCCTCCGCATCCGCGGCGAGATCGTGGCCGCGTTCCGCGACTTCATGGCCGCGGAGGGCTTCGTGCTCGTGGACGCCCCGATCTTCACGCCGAACGCGTGCGAGGGAACGACGACGCTGTTCGAGACGCGCTACTTCGACGAGCGCGCCTACCTCTCGCAGAGCGGCCAGCTCTACATGGAGGCCGCCGCCATGGCGCTCGGCCGAGTCTACTGCCTGGGACCCGCGTTCCGCGCCGAGAAGAGCAAGACGCGCCGGCACCTGATCGAGTTCTGGATGATGGAGCCGGAGTGGGCGTGGGCCACGCTCGAGGACCTTCTGCCGCTCGAGGAGCGGCTCCTCCTGACCACGATCGCCCGCGTCCTCGACCGCTGCCGCGAGGACCTGAAGCAGGTCGAGCGCGACACCTCGAAGCTCGAGGCGGTGAAGGCGCCGTTCCCGCGCCTGCACTACGACGAGGCGGCGCGGCTGCTGCGCGAGGCCGGCCACGCGTTCGAGTGGGGGAGCGACTTCGGCGCCCCGGACGAAACGCTGCTCTCGAGCCGGCACGACTCGCCGCTGTTCGTGACGAACTACCCGGCCGCGGTCAAGGCGTTCTACATGGAGCCTGACCCCGCCGACCCGCGCCTGTCGCTGTCGTGCGACTGCCTGGCGCCGGAAGGCTACGGCGAGATCATCGGCGGCGGCCAGCGCATGGCGGACCTGGCGCTGCTCGAGCGCCGCATCGAGGAGCACGGCCTGCCGCAGCAGGCGTTCGAGTGGTACAAGGACCTGCGCCGCTACGGCTCGGTGCCGCACGCGGGGTTCGGGATCGGCGTCGAGCGCACGCTGTGCTGGATCGCCGGGCTCGAGCACGTGCGCGAGAGCGCGGCGTTCGCGCGCATGCTCTACCGGCTCGCACCCTGACGGCGCGCGCGCACGGCGGGCTCCTGCCGCGCGCGGCGGCCGCCATGGCCTTGCGGACTCTTGACAGCCTCCTCACAGCTTCCTAGTCTGCGCCGCTTCGGCGTGGCCCAGCATGGGGACGTGCTTCGCGCCTCCACCCCGGCGCCGGGGCATCGCTTCGATTGACATGCGCGGACTCCCGTCCATATATTTATCCCACTTCGTTTTCCGGGGCCCCGGCCGGGTGCGGTCGGCGCTGGCCCTCGGTTTGGGCTTGCCTCTGGCAGCCCTCCTCGCCCTGCCGCTCGGGTGCGGCCGGCGCGAGACGACCCCGCCGGTGGTGGAAGACACCGAGACCAGCGGGCGTATCTCCATCGCCACCTCGCCCGACCTGTTCGGGCTCGTGGACACGCTCGCGGCCGGGTTCCGTGGGAACCACCCGCAGGCCACGCTCGAGCTGGGCGAGGCGATGCCGTCGAACCGCGTCGTGGCCGAGCTGCTCGCCGGGCGCGCGGACGTGGCGGTGGTGGGACGGGCGCTGGAGCCGGAGGAACGCGAGATGGCGCGACGGGGGGGGATCGAGGTGGAGGGGCATCGCATCGCCCTCGACGGCCTGTGCCTGGTCGTGCACGAGGCGAACCCGGTGGAGAACGTGAGCGTGAGCGAGCTGCAGCGCATCTGGTCGGGCGAGATCCGGGACTGGGGTGGGCTCGGGGGGCGCCACGGGCGCATCCTGCCCGTGCTGCCCCCGCTCTACGCCGACCTCGCGCGCGCCTTCGCGCAGCGGGTGATGGCCGGCCAGCCGCTGCGCGCGGCCTCGCTCGTGGAGCTCTCCGACTCGGCGGTGGCCGATCGCGTCGCGCGCACGGCGGGCGCGATCGGGCTCGTGCCGCTGCGGCTCGCCGCCGCGCCGGGCGTGCGGGCGCTGCGCGTGGCGCCGATCGAGGGCGCCGCCTATGTCGAGCCCGACCTGGAGACCGTGCACGAAGGCCGCTATCCGCTGGGCGCCTACGTGCATCTCTATCTGCGCACGCGCCGGCCGCGGCTCGCCGGCGGCTTCCTGACCTACACCGCGAGCCAGCCCGGCCAGGAACGCGTGCTCGCCGGCGGCCGCCTGCCGACCTCGGTGCCGTTGCGCTTCGTCCGCCGCTCCCCGATGCTGGGATCCCACTGAACAGGAGACCCGAACCCCGCGCCATGAACCCGACCCCCTTCGTTTCGCGCCGGACCGCCGCGCTCGCGGTCCTCCTGGCCCTGGCGATCGCCGGGCCGATCCCTTCCGCCCGGGCGGACGAGCTGAAAGACGGCCGCGCCGCGCTTGCCGCGGGCCAGCTCGAGGACGCCGTGCGCCTGTTCGAGAAGGCCGCCGCGCAGGGCTACGCCGAGGGCCGCGCCGGTGTCGGCCAGGTGTGGCTGCGGCGGCGCAACTACGAGAAGGCCCGGGAGCAGTTCGAGCTCGCCGTGCGAATGGACGCGAATCTCGCGCTCGGGCACTGGGGGCTCGGCGAGGTGGCGCGCCGGAACGAGGACTGGACGGGGGCGATCCCGCACCTTCAGAAGGCGGTCTCGCTCGACCGCAAGTTCCCCGACGCGGCGCTCGCGCTGGGGGACTGCTTCACGCAGCTCAAGCGGCTCGACGAGGCGGTCAGCGCGCTCCAGCCGGGCCTCAACTGGGGCTCGCGCTGGCGGCCGCGCTTCCTCGTCGCGCTGGGCTTCGTCGAGCTGGCTCGAGATTCGCTGCGCGACGCGGGCATCTACTTCACGCAGGCGCGCGAGGCGGCGCCCGAGGACCCGGTCACGAACCGGGCGCTCGGCGACTTCTACCTCAAGCGCGGCATCGGCGCGCTGGCGATCCCCGAATACGAGAAGGCGGTCGCGCTGGACTCCACCGACATCGACCTGCGCTTCGCGCTCGGGCGCGCGCTGGCGTTCGACCAGCGCTACCCGGAGGCGATCGCGCAGTACCGCTGGGTCGCGGACCGCAACCCGGACTACGCCGGCGCCCAGCTCGCGCTCGGGGACATCTTCTACCGCGCCGGCCAGGCGCAGCCCTCCTATTACACGGATGCGCGCCCGCACCTGGAGAAGTACACGCAGCTCGTGCCCGGGGACCCCCGCGGCTGGTCGCTGCTCGGCCGGGACTACCACTACCTCCGCATGAAGGACGAGGCCGTGGCCGCGCTGCAGAAGGCGCAGTCCCTGGGCGACCGCTCCAAGGACATGTACACGGTGCTGTTCCGGGCGATGGTGGAGCGGCGGGACTGGCCGGCGGCGCTCGCGGCGATCGAGCGGGGCGAGCCCACGAACGCCGACCTGGTCAAGCTGGCCCAGGTGCACGCCTTCATGGGCAACCGGCCGAAGGCCGATTCCGCGTACCGCTCGATCATCGAGCGCGATTCGCTCTCGAGCGACGGCCGCTTCGCCATGCTGGAGCTGGCGAAGCTCCAGTACGCCCAGAAGGACTACCCGACCGCCATCGCCACGCTCGGGCGCCGGATCGCTCTTGACGGGACCAGTGACGAGGCCTACTACTTCCGGGGCTTGTCCTACAAGGAGATGAAGCAGCTTCCGGAGGCGCTGGCCGACCTCCGGATGGCGGCCTCGTTGGCACCGAACAAGTCGGATCGCCGGTTCTGGCTCGCCGTCACGCTGACCCAGGCCGACTCGGTGGACGCCGCCCTCGAGGAGTTCCGGGCGATGGTGACGGTGGACTCGACCAGCAAGAACGCCGCGGTCGCCTACCAGCAGGTGGGCTTCCGCTCGCACCTCATGAGGAAGGATTGGACGGGCGCGATCGAGCAGCTCGAGCGGTCCGTGGCGATCGACGCCCGGAACCTCCAGTCGCTCATCTGGCTCGGCCAGGCCTATCAGAACTCGGGCAACCGGGCGAAGGCGGCGGACTTCTACCGCCGGGTCCTCGAGATCCAGCCGGGCGAGCCCAACGCCACCAAGGGACTGAAGACGCTCGGGCTGTGACGGCCCGGACGGATCGCCGGAGCACGCGGAGGGACGGATGGCCACGTTGAAGAGCCGTCAGGTCGGGACCATCGCCATCCTGACGCCGAAGGGCTACCTGACGGGCGGCGAGGAGACCGAGGAGCTGGAGCGCGCCATCAAGGCGCTGGGCGAGGACCAGAACAAGCACCTGGTCATCAACCTGAGCGAGACGCAGCACCTGAACTCGACGGCCCTCGGCGTGCTCATCTCGGCGCACTCGAGCTACGCGCGCCGGGGCGGACAGATGAAGCTCGCGGCCGTCGACAAGCGCATCGAGAACATCTTCGTCATCACGAAGCTGTCGCTGGTCTTCGACGTCTACCCGACCGAGGAGCAGGCGATCGCGAGCTTCGCGGAGAAGGAGTCCGTCTGACATGGCCGTCAAGCGCCGCGAGGTCCGGTCCATCGTGATCTTGTCCCTCAAGGGGCGGTTCTACGGGGACCGCGAGACCGACGAGCTGGAAGGGGCCGTGATGGACGAGGCCTCGGCCGGCAACAAGATGCTCGTGCTGAACCTGAGCGAGTGCGAGGCGCTGAACTCGGTGGCGATCGGCGTGCTCATGCGCGGCTATGCGAACTACAAGGCGCGCGGGGGCGAGATCAAGCTGTGCGCGCTGGGCAAGCGACTCAAGGACCTGTTCACCATGACCAAGCTGATCATGGTGTTCGACCATCACGACACCGAGGAGCAGGCGATCGCCGCCTTCGTCCCCGCGTGATCGCAGGGCCCGGCCGCGGGCCGGGAGCAGTGGCAGTGAACGACACGGGATCGCGTCCGGCGCGGTCCGCACGACGGTAGAGGGTCGCGGACCCGACGCCATTCCAGGCCGTACGGCGCCGCCTGACCGCGGCATCGGAGGATCACAGACCCATGAATCGTTTCCTCGTCCCGCTGGGCTTCGCCGGAGCGCTGGCCGCCTCGGTCGTCATCTGGCTCAACATGCCGCTCATCGTGGGACCGGAGCTCGGCAAGCAGATGCTGGAGGCGGGTCCCCTCGTGTCCACGCTCATCATGTTGCTCATCCTGCAGATCGCGTTCGTGATCGAGCGGATGTTCAGCCTGCGCAAGGCGCAGGGCCGCGGCTCGCTCCCGGACTTCCTGAACAACGTGCGCAAGGTGCTGCACACCGGCGACGTGGACGGCGCCATCCGCCTGTGCGGCCAGCAGCGCGGCTCGGCGGCGAACGTCATGCGCGCGGGCCTCGAGCGCTACGCGATGCTGCGCAAGGAGAACGCGCCCAAGGAGAAGATCGTGGCCGAGACCCAGGCCGCCATCCAGGAGGCGAGCGGCCTCGAGACGCCGCTCCTGGAGCGCAACCTCATCGCGCTCTCCACGATCGCCTCGATCGGCACGATGGTGGGTCTGCTCGGAACGACCTGGGGCATGATCCGCAGCTTCGCGGCGCTCGGCCACTCGGGCGCTGTGGACGCGACCAAGCTCGCCATCGGCATCTCGGAGGCGCTCGTCAACACGGCCGGGGGCCTGCTCGTGGCGATCATCGGCATCGTCATGTACAACGTATTCGTGACCCGCGTGGACAACTTCAACTACATGATGGATGAGGCGTCGTACGAGGTGCTCCAGCTCCTCGCCGCGTCGGCCTCGGACCGCAAGTAGGGTCGCGGGGAGCGGGGCATGCTCAAGAAGAAGCGCCGGATCGGCATCAGCATCGACATGACGCCCATGGTGGACGTCGCGTTCCTGCTGCTCATCTTCTTCATGACGACGACGCAGTTCCAGCCGCCGGAGAAGGACAAGATCGAACTGCCCAAGTCGTCCACCGAGGCGAAGTCGCCCGAGTCGGACGTGATCACCATCGCCGTGACCAAGGCGCCGACCGTGAAGGTGGTCTACAAGGTGCGCAGCGCCGATGGGTTCGAGGAGCAGACGGTGGAGCTGAACCCGAACGCGCTCCAGACCGACCTCGGCCCCGCCCTGCAGCGGGCCCGTGCCGCGAACCCCGCGGCCCGCGTCGTGGTCAAGATGGACCGGGGGGCGCAGTACGGCCTCATCGCCGACATGGTCGCGGGGCTCCAGCAGGCGAACGCCACGCGCTTCAACGTGCAGACCAACCTGCGGGAGGGCGCGGGCGCACTCGCCCGGCCGGCCTCGCATTGAAGGGACGGTGGTGAGACATGGGCGCGGTTGACACCCCCGAACGGAAATCCGGCAAAGCCAAGGCCGGCCTCTCCGGCCGCAAGCCCAAGCGCCGGGTGGGCATCCGCATCGACATGACGCCCATGGTGGACGTCGCGTTCCTGCTGCTCATCTTCTTCATGGTCACGACCGTGTTCCGCACGCCGAAGGCGCTCGAGATCAACCTGCCGCCGAAGGACGCCAAGGTGGACGTGGCGGAGTCGAAGACGCTGACGCTGCGCATGCTCGCCGACGGGCGCCTGTATTGGAAGCGCGGCGCCGCGACGAACCCGTGGAACCGATCCTCCGCCGACGAGGTCAAGAACGTGCTCCAGCCCTTCGCGGGCCAGAGCGAGCTCATCGTCGTCGTGAAGATCGACCGCGAGACCGAGTTCGAGCGCATGGTCACGGCCCTCGACGAGCTGCACGCCGCCAAGCTCACCCGCTTCTCCATCAATCCGCTCGAGGACAAGGAGAAGAAGGAGGTGGAGGTCCTGTGAGCCGCACGAGCGAACCCCGCATCAGCCTGTACGAGTTCATGCCCTATGGGGCGCCCGAGCTCATGGAGGTGGCGCGGCGCTACATGTTCCGTGCCACCATGAGCGGGATCGGATTCATGGCGGCGCTGTCCGCGATCCTGTTCGTGGTGAACCTGATCCTGGCGCGCCAGCAGGAGGCGATCCCGGTCGTGCAGATGCAGGTGAGCGACCTGGCCGCGCCGCCGCCGCTGTCCCAGGACACGCCGCCGCCCCAGGTGCAGGTCGCGCCCGCTGCGGCGCCGCCCGCGGCCGCGATCCCGGTTCCGGTCCCGGACGCCCAGGCCCCCGAGGAGCAGACGATCATGTCGCAGGAGGAGATCGCGACCTCCACCCCCGGCGTGGCCGAGACGGGCGAGGGTCAGATGGTCGTGGCGCCTCCGGAGGATGGGCTGCCGGCGTTCGGGGACTACGTCTACGTCGAGGAGCTCCCCGAGCCGATCACTCGCGTGAACCCGGTCTACCCCGACCTCGCGCGCGAGGCCGGCGTGGACGGGACCGTGAACGTCCAGGCGCTCGTGGGCAAGGACGGACGGGTGAAGGACGTCCGCGTCGTGAAGAGCATCCCGATGCTGGACGATGCGGCGAAGTCCGCGGTGCGCCAGTGGGTCTTCAAGCCGGCGCTCTCGAACAACAAGCCGGTGGCGGTCTGGGTGGGCGTGCCGGTCAAGTTCAGCCTGCACTGACCCCTCGCGGGGGTGGCGGGGCGCGGGCTCGCGGCGGCCCGCGGCCCCGCACGCTTCCGGGCCCATCAGGCGCGCGCCGCGCCCGCCGGCCGCCCGGGCCGCGCCCGTCGCGTCGCGGTTTGACCGGCTCCGGGCGGCCGCCTAAGTTGGCACGCCCGTTCCGGCCCGTGCCCTGGAGTCCGCCATGACCGAAGACGTCTCCGCGATCGCCGCACCGGGTCCCGCGCCGCGGCTCTCGCCGCTCGCCCGGACCGCGAGGATCTTCGCCGACCCCGCCCGCGCCTGGGAGGGCCTCCGCGAGAAGAGCGCGTGGGCGTTCCCGCTCCTGCTCGGCCTGGTCCTGTGGGTGGCGCTCCAGGCGCTGGCCTACGACCGCGTCACCGTGCCCACGATGCTCGACCAGTGGGGCGAGGCGGTCGCGAACGGCCGCATGGAGGCGGCGCAGGAGCAGCAGCTGAGCCGGTTCTTCAGCGAGTCCCCGGTCGCGCGCTGGATCGTCGTGGGCCAGCAGGCCATCGTCTGGCCCATCCTGATCCTGCTGCAGGCACTCCTGCTCTGGTTCGGCGTCGGCTTCGTGCTCGGCACCCGGATCCGATTCGGCTCGGCCCTGGACGTCATCTGCTGGTCCGGGCTCGTCAAGCTGCCCCAGCTCGTGCTGTTCTTCACGATCGCGTTCCTGAGGGAGTCGTTCCTCGGGGTCCACCTCGGCCTCGGGGCCCTCGTCCCGGAGGCGGACTCGCCCACGAAGCTGCAGAACGGTCTGCGCACGTTCCTCGACCTGATCGGGCCGTTCGAGGCGTGGTGGCTGTTCGTGGCCGTGCTCGGCGCGGCGGCGCTGTCCGGAGCGCCGCGCAGGAGCGTCGCCTGGGTGGTCGTGGCGCTCTACCTCGCACTGGGGGCGTTCCTCGCCGCGGTCGGCGCTTACTTCGGCCCCGGGGCGTGACCGTCCGGGGCAACCCCGTAGCAGACTTCCGCGTACTGTCACGCGCCCGTGGGGTCCGCCCGCGGCCGCCGGTCCCGTAAGGAGAACCCCCCACGATGCGTCCCGTCGTGTCGTTCGCGCTTCCCGTCCTGCTGCTCGCCGCGGCCGCTTCGGCCGCGCCCCTGACCGCCGACGAAGCCGTCCGGCTCGCGCTCGAGAAGAGCCCCGCGATCCTCCGCTCGCAGGCCTCCGTGCTCTCCGCCCGGAGCGGGCTCTGGAGCGCCTACAGCCGGGTGCTGCCGAACGTGAGCGCGGACGCGAACCGCGACGGGTCGTTCACGCGCGAGGCCGCGGGCACCCAGGCGTTCGGCTCGGTCACGTTCCCGTCCTCGACGTTCGACTCCGAGCGCTTCAGCGGCTCGTACGGACTGTCCGGCCAATGGTCCGTGCTCGACCCCTCGGCGATCGTCGGGTTGAGCTCGGCCCGCTCCGGGATGAAGGCCGCGAACTGGAGCCACCAGGCCACGCGTGCCGACATCCGGCTCGAGACGAAGCGCCGCTTCTACTCGGTCGTCAAGTCCATGCACCTGGCCGGCGTGGCGAGTCAGGCGCTGCGTCTCTCGCGCGACGACGAGCGCCGGGTGCGGGCGCTGTTCGAGGTGGGCTCCGTCTCGAAGAGCGAGCTGCTGCGCGCGCAGGTGCGCACCGCACAGAGCCAGCTCGACTCGATCCTCGCCGACCACGCAGTCGTGACCCAGCGCCTGTCCCTGGCGCAGCAGTTGAGCGTGGCCGAGCGCGATCTGGGCGACGTGGACTCCTCGCTCTCGACCGCGCTGCGCGGCGTGGATGCCGCCGGCGTGCTCGAGGAGGCGCGCCGGCAGCGCCCCGACCTGCGCGCAGCCGAGGCCGAGGTGCGAGCCGCCGAGCTCGGCCTGCGCTCGGCGCACTGGGCGCGCCTGCCGTCCGTGCTCGTCCAGGGCTCCTACACACCGAAGAACGTGTCCTCGTCGCGCTACTTCGGAGCCGACATCGCGCCGTACGACACCGCCACCACGACCTCGTTCGAGACCAAGGGCATCTACAGCGGTCGAGTCGCGGTCAGCCTCAACGTCTTCGACGGCTTCGCGATCGACTCGCGCGTCGCCGCGGCGCGCAGCCGCATGGTGCTCGCGCGGCAGACGCGCGACGCTCTCCTGCGCGACCTCGAGGGCGAGGTTCGCCAGACGCTGCTCAACCACCAGGAGGCGGGTGAGCGGGAGACGCTCGCGCGGCGCACGCTGGCGTCCGCGAGCGAGAACCTGAACCTCGTGCAGCAGAAGTACAACGTGGGCTCGGCCACGATCCTGGACCTCATCGACGCGCAGGTGGCGCTCCAGCGGGCGCAGAGCGATCTCGTGTCCGCTCTGGCCGACATCCGGGTCGCCGAAGCCGCCGTGGACCGTGTCCGCGGCCGGAACGAGTGAGAGGAGAGCCCGCACCCATGAAGAGGACGTGGATCTGGATCGCCGCCGGGGTGCTCGTCGTGATCGTGCTCGTGGGCCTGACGCTGGCCAGGGGCTCGGGCGGCAAGGTCGAGTCCGTGCAGTTCGCGCGGGTCAGGCGCGAAGACGTGACCTCGCGCGTGCGCGCCCCGGGAAAGATCGAGCCGAGGACGCAGGTGAAGGTGAGCGCGGACATCCCCGGCAAGGTCGTGGTGCTGAACGTCAAGGAGGGCGACCCGGTGCGCCGGGGCCAGCTCCTGCTCCAGATCGACGACACCCAGTACCGCACGGCGTTCGCGCAGGCCACCGCGGCGCTCGCCTCGGCCAAGGCGCGGCTGCGCGAGGCCGAGACCACCTATCGCGTGGCCGGCGCCAACAACCAGCGCCAGCGCGCGCTGTTCGAGCAGCGCCTGCTGTCGCAGGCCGAGTGGGACGCGGCCACGAGCTCGTACGAGCAGGCGACCGTGGCGCACACGACGGCGCAGGAGGACGTCACCCGTGCGCAGGCGGCGCGGGACGCCGCGGCGGACAACCTCTCGAAGTGCCGGTTCGTGGCGCCGTTCCATGGCGTCGTGAGCGCGCTCAACGTGGAGCGCGGGGAGATCGTCGTGACCGGCACCATGAACAACCCGGGCACGCAGATCCTAGTCGTCTCGGACCTGTCGCGCATGCTCGTTCGCGCGGAGGTGGACGAGACCGACGTCGTGGACATGCAGCTCGGCCAGAAGGCGAAGATCTCGGTGGACGCGTTCCCCGACACGACGTTCCCCGGAACCGTCGTCGAGATCGGGAACACGGCGAAGCGCTCGGCGATCTCGTCGGTCGAGGGTCAGACGAACTTCGAGGTGAAGGTGGTGTTCGACCAGAACGTGCCCGAGGTGCGGCCGGGGATGACGGCCGACGTGGACATCGAGACCGGCTCCCATCCGCGGACGCTCGCCGTGCCCATCCAGGCGGTCGTCATCCGCACCCAGAGCCAGCTCGACCGCGCCGCGGCCCGCGCCAAGCCGGGTGGCCGGCGGCCATCACGCGTGCGCACCGCCTCGACGGAGGACGACACGGTGGGCCGGAAGGACCCCGAGCTCACCGGGGTCATGGCGATCGTGGATGGCGTGACGAAGTTCGTGCCGGTGCGCACCGGCCTCGCCAGCGAGACGATGATGGAGGTGTTCGGCGAGCTCAAGGAGGGCGACCAGGTCGTCGCGGGGCCCTACCGCGCGCTGCGCGAGATCCGGCCCGGCGCGAAGGTGAAGCGCGAGCAGGCGGGCGGCCGCCCGGGCCGGTGAGCCGATGCTGATCCGGATCCGCGACCTGCACCGCGTGTACCGGGTGGGGGAGATCGAGGTCCGCGCGCTGGACGGCGTGGATCTGGACATCGACGCGAACGAGTACGTGGCGATCATGGGCCCCTCGGGCTCGGGCAAGTCCACGCTCATGAACATCGTGGGCTGCCTCGACACGCCCACGCAGGGCTCGTACCGGCTCAAGGGCAAGGAGATCGCCGAGCGCACCGACGACGAGCTGGCGCGCATCCGGAACCAGGAGATCGGCTTCGTCTTCCAGACGTTCAACCTGCTTCCGCGCGCCGATGCGCTGCACAACGTGGAGCTGCCGCTCGTCTACGCCGGACTCAAGCACGAGGAGCGCCGCCGGCGGGCGCGCGAGTCGCTCGAACTGGTCGGGCTCGGCGACCGCATGAAGCACCGCCCGAACGAGCTCTCGGGCGGCCAGCGCCAGCGCGTCGCCATCGCCCGGGCGCTCGTGAACGAGCCGAGCATCATCCTCGCGGACGAGCCCACCGGGAACCTCGACACCCGGACCGGCGAGGAGATCATGGCGGCGTTCGAGGCCATCTGGCGCAAGGGCAACACCGTGATCCTGGTGACCCACGAGGCGGACGTGGCGGAGCACGCCCGCCGTGTCGTGCGCATGCGCGACGGGCGCATCGAGAGCGACGTCCTGAACCCGAACCCCCGCACCGTGGAGTCCACCGGCAACGGGAAGGGCCCGGCATGAACCTGCGGGAGAGCATCGGCATCGCGCTCGGGGGCGTGCGCGCGAACAAGCTGCGCTCGTTCCTGACGCTGCTCGGCATCATCATCGGCGTGGCGTCGGTGATCGCGGTGATGTCGTTCGTCGAGGGCTTGAACCGCTTCGTCACCCAGCGTCTCCTGAACGCGGGGGCGAACGTGTTCGTGATCGACAAGTACGGCTTCATCACGAGCCAGGAGGCGTTCGAGGACGCGAGCAAGCACCCCGACGTGACGCTGGCCGACGCCGACGCGCTCCGCGACGGCATGCGGCACGCGACGTTGATCGTCGCCCAGGCGGGCTCGGGCGCGCCGATCCGCTACCGCAACAAGCTGGTGAAGGGGGCGCCGGTGAACGGGCGCAGCGCCGGTTACGACATCGTGGACGACATCACCATCGACCGCGGCCGGCACCTGACCGAGCTGGACGACCTGGAGCGGCGCCCGGTGGCGGTGCTTGGGCCGGAGGTGGCGGAGGAGCTGTTCGGCACCCTCGACCCGCTCGGGCGCCGGATCCGGGTGGACCGCCACGAATTCGAGGTGATCGGCGTGGTAAAGGCGCGCGGCAAGATGTTCGGCCAGTCTCAGGATCGCTTCCTCACCGTGCCGATCCGCACGTTCGAGAAGTACTGGCAGGAGCGCGGCTCGTTCCAGCTCGCGGTGAAGAGCGTGGACCAGGCCTCGCTCGAGCTGGCGCAGCAGGAGGCGCGCAACATCCTGCGCGCCCGCCGCCACCAGCGCCCGGGGCAGCCCGACCGCTTCGGGATCACCACGTCGGAGACGTGGCTCCAGCTCTACCGCACGCTCACGGGAGGCATCTTCGTGGTCTCGATCGGCGTGGCGGCGATCTCGCTGCTCGTGGGCGGCATCGTCATCATGAACATCATGCTCGTCTCGGTGACCGAGCGGACCCGCGAGATCGGCATCCGCAAGGCGCTCGGGGCCCGGCGCCGCGACATCCTCACGCAGTTCCTCGTGGAGTCCACCACGCTGTCGCTCGCAGGCGGCGTCATCGGCATCCTGCTCGGCGGCTCGCTGGCGCTGCTCGTCGGGGCGGTGAGCCCGCTGCCGGCGGCGTTGAGCCTGGGCGCCGTCGTGCTCGGCGTGCTCATGAGCACCGCGGTGGGCGTGTTCTTCGGCTCGTACCCCGCGGCGCGCGCCTCGCGCCTCGACCCCATCGAAGCCCTGCGCTACGAGTGACGCCATGAGATGGACGTATCTGCTCGCCGAGACCTTCACCATCGCCCGCCAGGCGCTGGCCGCGAACCGCATGCGCTCGATGCTGGCGCTCCTCGGCATCGTCATCGGCGTGGCGACCGTGATCGCGATGGCGTCGCTCATCAACGGCTTCCAGCGCTCGTTCCAGCAGAGCATCCAGTCGTTCGGGAACAACACGCTCTACATCCGCCGCATCCGGCCCGGCATCCGCTTCAGCGACGGCGTGCCGGACTCCCTCAAGCAGCGCAAGGCGTTCACGATCGCGGACGCGCGCGCGATCCTCGACCAGTCCCCCGCGATCCGGGCGATCTCGGTGTTCAAGTTCTCGTGGCACGACATCCGGCTCTCACACCAGGGTCGGCGCACCCGCACGACGTTCGTCTACGGCACGAACGACCAGCTCCTGCAGACGCACGGCTACGACCTGGCGCGCGGCCGCTTCTTCACGGAGGAGGAGGTGCGGCGCAACGCGAACGTGGTCGTGCTCGGCAAGGACACGCGCGAGACGCTGTTCAAGGACGCCTCGGGGCTGGGCCGCACGGTGCACCTGAACGGCGTGCCGTTCACGGTGGTCGGCGAATTCGAGCCCAAGGGTCGCTTCCTCGGCAACAACTTCGACGAGGTGGCGTGCATCCCGTACCCGCTCATCGACAAGTACTTCGGCACGCCGTCCGACGCGCCACCCTGGTTCCCGAAGAAGGGCGAGCTGTTCCTGGACGCGATCGCGACGTCGCCCGAGCAGAGCGAGGAGGCGATCCGTCAGATCAGCGAGGTGCTGCGCGTGCGGCGGCATCTGCCGAGCAACAAGGCGAACGACTTCGTTGTCTTCAGCGACGACGCGTTCCTGGCGATCTACAACACCATCACGGGCGGGATCTTCGCGCTGATGTTCCTGATCTCGTCCATCTCGCTGGTCGTGGGCGGCATCGGAGTCATGAACATCATGATGGTGGCGGTCACGGAGCGCACCCGAGAGATCGGCGTGCGCAAGGCGCTGGGGGCTCCGCGGCGGGCGATCCTGCTGCAGTTCCTGGTCGAATCGCTCATGCTGACGGCGCTCGGCGGCGCGGTGGGCATCCTCACGGGCGCGGGCATCTCGTGGCTCGTGCGCGCGCTGTCTCCGCTCCCGACGTTCGTCTCGCCCTGGTCGGTGACGCTGGGCCTGATGGTCTCGGGCCTGATCGGAATCTTCTTCGGCCTCTACCCCGCGATGCGCGCCGCCCGCCTCGACCCCGTGGACTCGCTCCGCTACGAGTGACCTCGCGGCGCTCGCGTCGCGGACGAAGGTCGAGACCAGGTGGAATGCGGCCATCGCGGGTCCCTCGCGAGCTCGCTCACCCGCGGCTCCGTCGCGAGCTCGCTCACCCGCGGCTCCGTCGCGATCTCGCTCACCTGCGGCTCCGTCGCGGGGGGTCGAGTGGCATCGCGAGAGCTGCGAACGCTCGGGCTGGCCTTCCTGGCCAGCCCATCGCTGACGCTCGCATCGGCCTCCGCCCTCCCTGGCTGCGGCCTGCTCGCGACTCGCCGCTCTCGCGATGTCACTCGACCCCCCGCTCGAGCGTCCGGGCCTGGGACGCGCCTCCGGTACCCGCACCCCGATGGTCGAGGGCCGGGGCGGCGGCGGGTGTGAGCGGGGACAGTCGCGAGCAGCCACGGGCCAGGGATGGCCCGGGGCGTCGCGAGCGTCAGCGACAGGCTGGCCAGGAAGGCCAGCCCGAGCGTTGGCACCGCTCACACCCGCCGCCGGCCCGGACCGACGCGATGGGAGCGGGTCGATCCCACGACGACGCAATGCAGTGGCCACCGTTCGCTCGACCGGGGTGGCGGGATGGCGGAGAGTCGGCGGCGTGACGGTCCGGGCGCTGGTGCGGGAGACACTCCGGGCGGCGGGGCAGGCGCTGGTCGCGAACCGGCTGCGGACGCTGCTCGCGCTGCTCGGCATCGTCATCGGCGTCGCCACCGTCGTCGCCATGGTGTCGCTCATCAATGGCTTCCGGCGCTCGTTCGAGCGCGGCATCCAGTCGTTCAGCAGCAACACCATCTACGTCCGCCCGTTCCGTCCCGGCGTCGCGCTCTTCGCCGGCCTCCCCGACAGCCTGCGCCGGCGCCGCGGGTTCACGCCCGGCGACGCCGAGGCCATCCTCGAGCTCGCGCCGGCCGTGGCCGACATCTCGCCCGTCAAGCTGTTCGAGGGCGACCTGCGGCTCACCTACCGCGAGCGCGGGACGCGCGCCACGAGCACGTTCGGCACCGACGACCGGTTCGTGCGGACGCGCGGCTTCGACGTTCACCGCGGGCGGTTCTTCACGGCCGAGGAGGTGCGGCGGAGCGCCAGCGTCGTTGTGCTCGGGCAGGACACGCACGAGACCCTGTTCCGCGACGCGAACGGCGTCGGGCGCATCGTCCGCGTGGGCGGCAAGCCGTTCACCGTGGTCGGCGTGTTCGAGCCCAAGGGCCGCTTCCTCGGCAGCAACCTCGACGACGTCGCCTGCCTGCCGTGGACGACCGGGGACAAGTACTGGGCCCCCGGGCCCGACTCCCCGCCGTGGTACTCGAAGAAGGGCGAGATGTTCCTGGACGCGATCCCGGTCGCCCCGGAGCAGACCGACGCCGCGATCCGGCAGATCCGCAACGTGCTCCGGCTGCGCCGCCACCTGCCCAGCCACCGGCCCGACGACTTCGAGGTCTTCAGCGACGACGCGCTGATGGCCATCTACCAGGCCATCACCGGCGGCATCTCGCTGCTCATGTTCGTGATCTCGGCCATCTCTCTGCTCGTGGGCGGCATCGGCATCATGAACATCATGCTCGTGGCCGTGACCGAGCGGACGCGCGAGATCGGGCTGCGCAAGGCGGTCGGCGCGCCGCGCCGCGCGATCCTGCTCCAGTTCCTCGTCGAGGCCGTGCTGCTCACGCTCGCGGGCGGGGCGTTCGGCATCCTGCTCGGCGCCGGCGTTTCGCTGGCGGTGCGCGCCTTCTCCGGGCTGCCCACGTTCGTCTCGCCCGGCTCCGTCGTCGCCGCCGTGGTCGTGTCCACCGCGGTCTGCGTGTTCTGCGGGCTCTATCCCGCCGCGCGCGCGGCGGGCCTCGACCCCGTGGAGTCGCTGCGGTACGAGTGATAGGGTCGCGTCGCCCATGACCGCCCGCACCGCGCCCGCGCCCGCCCCGAGCCATCGCCACGCCCTCTCCGACATCGTCATCCGCGGCGCGCGCGAGCACAACCTGCGCGACATCACGCTGCGGCTGCCGCGGCAGAGCCTGATCGTGATCACGGGCGTGTCCGGCTCGGGAAAGTCGTCGCTCGCGTTCGACACGCTCTACGCCGAGGGCCAGCGCCGCTACGTCGAGTCCCTGTCCGCCTACGCCCGCCAGTTCCTCGGCCAGATGGAGAAGCCGGACGTGGACGCGATCGAGGGGCTCTCGCCCGCGATCGCCATCGAGCAGCGCGGTGCCGGCTCGAACCCGCGCTCGACCGTTGCCACCATCACCGAGGTCTACGACTACCTGCGGCTGTTGTTCTCGCGCCTGGGCGCACGTCACTGCCCCCGGTGCGGCACGCCGCTCGCCCGGCGGAGCGTGCAGGAGATGACCGACCAGCTCCTCGACCAGCTCGCCGGCGAGCGGGTGGCGGTGCTGGCCCCCGTCGTGCGCGGGCGCAAGGGCGAGTACCGGAAGGAGCTGGAAGCCTGGCACCGCTCCGGCTACCTGCGCGCGCGCGTGGACGGGGCCTGGGTCGAGCTCGAGGAGCCCCCGAGGCTCGCCCGCCACAAGCGGCACGACATCGAGGTCGTGGTGGACCGCCTGCGGCTCGAGCGGGAGAACCGCGGGCGGCTGACGGAGGCGCTGGAGGCCGGCGTGCGGCTCTCGAACGGGCTCATCACCGTGGCCCGCGACGGCGCCGAGGACCTGGTCCTGAGCGTGGGCGCCACCTGCCCGCGCTGCGGCACCGCCGTGGATGAGCTCGAGCCCCGGCACTTCTCGTTCAACTCGCCGTACGGGGCCTGCAGCACCTGCGACGGGCTCGGCAGCCTGCTGCGCGTGGACCCGGCCCGCGTCGTCCCGGACCCCTCCAAGTCGCTGGCCGAGGGCGCCATCACGAGCCTGGGCGACGCCGACGGCACCTGGACCGCGGGCACGCTTCGCGGCCTCGCGCGCGCGTTCAAGATCCCGCTCGACGTGCCGTGGCGGAAGCTCCCGGTGAAGCAGCGTAACCTGGTGCTCCACGGCGCCGGCGAGGAGAAGATCGCGTTCGAGTACCGATTGCGGAAGGGCTCCGTGTGGGCGCACCGCGCCGCGTGGCGCGGCGTGCTCCCGGACCTCGAGCGGCGCCACCGCAGCACCACGAGCGAGGCGGTGCGGCGGTCCATCGGGGCGCTCATGAACCCGACCCCGTGCCCGGACTGCCGCGGGCTCCGGCTCAAGCCGGCGACGCTCGCCGTGCGCGTGGACGGGCGGAACATCGGCGAGTGGTGCGCGCTCTCCGTGAGTGCCGCGCGCGCCGCGGCCGAGCGGCTGGAGTTCAGCGGCGGCCAGGCGCGGATCGCCGCGCCGATCGTGAAGGAGGTGCGGGCGCGGCTCGGCTTTCTCGAGGACGTGGGCCTGGGCTACCTGACGCTCGACCGCATGGCCGGCACGCTCGCCGGCGGAGAGGCCCAGCGCATCCGGCTCGCCACCCAGATCGGCTCGCAGCTCACCGGCGTGCTCTACATCCTGGACGAGCCGAGCATCGGTCTCCACCACCGCGACAACCGGCGCCTGCTGGAGACGCTGCAGCGCCTGCGCGATCTCGGGAACACGGTGGTGGTCGTCGAGCACGACGAGGACACGATGCGCGCCGCCGACTGGCTCGTGGACCTGGGGCCCGGCGCGGGCCGCCACGGCGGCCGCGTGGTGGCCGCCGGGCCGCCCGCGGAGGTCGAGCGCGACCCCGCCTCGCTCACGGGGCGCTACCTCGCCGGGGCCGCCCGCATCCCGGTGCCGGCGGCGCGGCGGCGGGGGAGCGGCCGGCGGCTGGTCGTGCGCGGGGCGAGCGAGCACAACCTGCGCGACCTGGAAGTCGCGATCCCGCTCGGCACGTTCACCTGCGTGACCGGCGTTTCCGGCTCGGGCAAGAGCACGCTCGTGAACGACATCCTGCTCGAGGCGCTCGACCGGCGGCTCAACCCGGCCTCGACCGCCACGCCCGGAGCACACCGCGCGCTCGAGGGCGCCGAGCACCTCGACAAGGTCGTGGCCGTGGACCAGAGCCCCATCGGGCGCACCCCGCGCTCGAACCCGGCCACCTATACGGGCGCGTTCACGTTCATCCGCGACCTGTTCGCGAACCTGCCCGAGGCCAAGGTGCGCGGCTACGGGCCGGGCCGGTTCTCGTTCAACGTGAAGGGCGGCCGCTGCGAGGCGTGCGAGGGCGACGGCTCGCGGCGGATCGAGATGCACTTCCTGCCCGACGTCTACGTGCGCTGCGACACCTGCCACGGCCGGCGCTACAACCGCGACACGCTCGAGGTGGCCTACCGCGGGCGCTCCATCGCCGACGTGCTCGAGATGACCGTGGAGGAGGCGCTGGAGTTCCTGGGTGCCGTCCCGGCCCTGCGCCGCAAACTCGAGACTTTGCGTGACGTGGGGCTGGGCTATATTCACCTCGGTCAGTCGGCCACCACGCTGTCCGGCGGCGAGGCGCAGCGCGTGAAGCTGGCGACGGAGCTGTCGCGCGTCGCCACGGGCCGCACGCTGTACGTGCTCGACGAGCCCACGACCGGGCTCCACTTCGAGGACGTGCGGGTGCTGCTCGACGTGCTCCAGGCGCTGGTCGAGCGCGGGAACACGGTGCTCGTGATCGAGCACCAGCTCGACGTCGTCAAGAGCGCCGACTGGCTGATCGACCTTGGTCCCGATGGAGGCGACCGCGGCGGGCACGTCGTGGCCGCCGGCACCCCCGAGGCGTTGGCGCGCGCGAAGGGGTCGCACACCGGCTCGGCCCTGCGCCAGGTGCTCCGCCCATGAACCCCACGACCGCGAGCGCGGCCGGGCCCGCCCGGCCCGCCACCCGCACGCGCACGATGAAGGCGGTGGTCAAGGCGGCCGCCGAGCCCGGCGCCGAGATCCGGGACGTGCCGGTGCCGCAGTCGGGCCCCGGCGAGGTGTTGCTCCGCGTGCTGCGGGCGGGGGTGTGCGGCACCGACCTGCACATCTGGAGTTGGGACCGCTGGTCGCAGGGGCGCCTGAAGCCCCCGGTCACGCTCGGGCACGAGTTCGTGGGTGAAATCGTCGAGCGCGGCGCCGGGGTCGCCGGGCTCGCGGCCGGCGACCGGGTCGCGTGCGAGAGTCACATCGTCTGCCACACCTGCATCGCCTGCCGAACGGGGAACGCGCACGTGTGCGAGAACACCCGCATCCTCGGCGTGGACGTGAACGGCGGCTTCGCCGAGTTCGTGTGCGTGCCGGCGGTCAACTGCTGGCGCGTGCCGGACGGGCTTCCGCTCGAGGTCGCGGCGGTGATGGAGCCGTGCGGGAACGCGGTGCACACCGCGTTCGCGGGCGAGCTGTCCGGGCGCAGCATCGCGGTCACCGGCTGCGGGCCGATCGGCCTGTTCGCGATCGGCGTGGCGCGCGCCGCCGGCGCGGCGCACGTGTTCGCCTCCGACGTCTCGCCCTATCGGCTCGAGCTCGCGCGCGCGATGAAAGCCGACGCGGTGATCGACGCGCGCAGCGAGAGCCTCGCCGAGCGCGTGCGCGCGCTCACCGACGGACGCATGCTGGACGGCGTGCTCGAGATGAGCGGCCACCCCGCCGCGGTGCGGGACGGCCTCGCCGCGCTGCGCATGGGCGGGCGCATGAGCATGCTCGGGCTCCCGACCGAGCCGTTCGAGCTGGACTGGAACCGGCTCGTGATCTTCAAGGGCGTGACGCTTCACGGCATCATCGGCCGGCGCATGTACGAGACCTGGTTCCAGCTCGACCAGCTCCTGCGCTCGGGCCGGCTCGACCTGCGCCCGGCGATCACGCACGTCATGGGCATGGACCGCTTCGAGGAGGCCATCGGCCTGCTGCGGGACGGACGGGCCGGCAAGGTGGTGCTGGTGCCGTGGGGCGAGACCGCGTGAGCGGGGGAGGGGGCGGGCCATGTTCGAGGCGATGAAGCCGGCGCTCGAGGCCGAGCTGCAGAGGATCCGCGGCGCCGGGCTGTGGAAGTCGGAGCGCGTGCTGGCCTCGCCGCAGGGCCCGGAGGTCGCGCTCGCCGACGGCCGGCGCGTGCTCGTGTTCTGCGCCAACAACTATCTCGGCCTCTCGAGCCATCCACGCGTGCTCGAGGCCGCGCACCGCGCGCTCGACTCGCACGGCTTCGGGCTCTCATCCGTGCGCTTCATTTGCGGCACGCAGGATCTGCACCTGGCGCTCGAGCGGCGTATCGCCGAGTTCGTGGGCACGGAGGACGCGATCCTCTACGCCGCCTGCTTCGACGCGAACGGCGGGGTGTTCGAGCCGCTGCTCGGCGAGGCCGACGCGATCGTGAGCGACGAGCTGAACCACGCCTCGATCATCGACGGCATCCGGCTGTGCAAGGCGAAGCGCTGGCGCTACCGGCACGCCGACCTGGGCGACCTCGAGCGCTGCCTCGCCGAGGCCGACGCGGCCGGCTGCCCGCAGAAGCTCGTGGTGACGGATGGCGTCTTCAGCATGGACGGCGCCGTGGCCGACCTCGGGGGCATCGTCGAGCGTGCCGAGCGCCACCGGGCGCTGGTCATGGTGGACGACTGCCACGCCACCGGGTTCGTGGGGCCGACCGGCCGCGGCACGCCGGAGCTGCACGGCGTGCGTGGCCGGGTGGACATCGTCACCGGCACGCTCGGCAAGGCGCTGGGTGGCGCGCTCGGTGGCTTCACCGCGGCTCGACGCGAGATCGTGGCGCTGCTGCGCCAGCGCTCACGTCCCTATCTGTTCTCGAACTCGTTGCCGCCGGCCGTGGTCGCGGCCGGGCTCGCGGTCTTCGACCTGCTCTCGAGCACCACCGAGCTGCGCGACCGGCTCGAGGCCAACACGCGCCGGTTCCGGGCCGGGATGGCGGCGGCCGGCTACGAGATCAAGCCCGGCGAGCACCCGATCGTGCCCATCATGCTCTACGACGAGCGCCTCGCACACGAGCTCGCGGCGCGACTCCTGGACAAGGGCATCTACGTGATCGGCTTCTCCTACCCGGTGGTGCCGAAGGGGCAGGCGCGCATCCGCGTGCAGCTCTCGGCCGCGCACTCGGCGGAGCAGATCGACCGCGCGGTCTCGGCGTTCGCCGAGGCGGGTCGCGAGCTCGGCGCGCTCAAGGCCGGCGCGGCGCGCTGACGCGTTCGCGCTCGTTGCTTGACCCTCCCACGGCGCCCCGCTACCGTGGCCGCGTTTGTCCCCTCGGGAGGAGGTTCGGTGGAGCCGACGACGGCGCTCAAGCGTACGCCCTTCTACGAGTTCCACCGTGCCGCCAGCGGGAAACTCGTGGAATTCGCGGGCTTCGAGATGCCGGTGCGCTACACGGGGGACGTGCGCGAGCACCTGGCGGTGCGAACCGCGTGCGGGCTCTTCGACATCTCGCACATGGGCGAGTTCGAGGTGCGCGGTGCGGGGGCGGCGGCCTGGCTCGACCGCATGGTCACGAACCACGTGGCGGCGCTCGCGGTCGGCCAGGCGCTCTACTCGCCGATGTGCCGGCCCGACGGCGGCATCGTGGACGACCTGCTCGTCTACCGCTTCGAGGACCACCACCTGCTTGTGGTCAACGCCTCGAACATCACGAAGGACTTCGCCTGGCTGGACGCGAACCGGCCGGAGGGCGTGAGCCTCGAGGACCGCTCGGACGCGACCGCCCTGCTCGCTGTCCAGGGGCCGAAGGCCGTGGACGTGCTGCGCGGACACGTGGACGAGCGCGCGCTCGAGCTGGGCTACTACCGCTTCACCACGGGCCGCCTGTTCGGCGTGCAGGCGACGCTGTCGCGCACCGGCTACACGGGCGAGGACGGCTTCGAGCTCTACTTCGAGCCCGCGCACGCCGCGACCGTGTGGGAGGGGCTCGTCGCGGCCGGGCGCGCGGTGGGACTCGAGCCGGTGGGCCTCGGGGCCCGCGACACGCTCCGGCTCGAGATGGGCTACATGCTGTACGGGAACGACATCACCGACCAGACCACGCCGCTCGAGGCGGGCCTCGGCTGGACGGTCAAGCTCGCGAAGGGCGACTTCCTCGGCCGCGACGTGCTCGTTCGCCAGAAAGCCGAAGGCCTCGCGCGCCGGCTCGTGGGCTTCCAGCTCGAGGGCCGCCGCGTGCCGCGGCACGACATGCGCATCCGGCACGGCGGACGCGACGTGGGCGCGGTCACGAGCGGGACCTTCAGCCCCAGCCTCGAGCGCCCGGTCGGCATGGGCTACGTCGAGGCCGGGCTCGCCGGGACCGGCACCGCGCTCGAGATCGAGGCCGGCTCGTCCGCGCTGCCGGCACGGGTCACCGCGCGCCCGTTCTACACGCGCGGCACGCACCGATCATGACTCCCAGGGAGGCGACGTGACCTTTCCGCCGGAACTCCGCTACACGCGCGAGCACGAGTGGGCCCGCGAGGAGGGCGGGGTCGTGACCGTGGGCATCACCGGCTATGCCACCGACCAGCTGGGCGACGTGGTGTTCGTGGAGCTGCCCGAGGTGGGACGCCGGCTCGAGGCGGGCAAGCCGTTCGGCGTGGTCGAGGCGGTCAAGACCGTGAGCGACCTCTACGCGCCGGTCTCGGGCGAGGTCGTGGAGACGAACGACGCGCTCGCCGCCGACCCGGCGGCGGTGAACCGCGACCCGTACGGGGCGGGCTGGATCGTGCGCATCCGCGCCGCCGACGCGGGTGCGGTCGCCTCGCTGCTCGACAGCTTGGGCTACGCGAAGCTCGTGGAGGACGCGCACGGGTGAGCTCCGCGGCGGCGAGCCCCGCGGCGCCGGACCCCGGCGCGCCGGACGGCCTCGAGTGGACCTATGACCCGTGCGTCGAGCGGCCCGGCGCCGCGGTCGTGGCCGCGCTCGCGGTGCTCGCGATGTGGCTGCTCATCGCCGCGGCGGGCTTCCCGTGGCTCGTGGCCGTGGCGCTAGCCGCGATCGCGTCGGCGCCGCTCGCGCCGGCGTTCCTGCCCGCGGCCTGCCGCGTGTACCCGGACGGGGCGGAGCGCCGGGGACCGTTCCTGCGCGCCCGGCGCGCCTGGCGCGACGTGCGCCGGGTGCAGGACGTGCCGGTGGGGGTGCTGCTCTCGCCCTACTCCGCACGACACGTGCTCGACGCCACGCGGGCGCTCACGCTGCCCATGCCGGGCCCGCGTCGCGGCGACCTGCGCGCGCGCGTCCGCGAGGCCTGGGGGCGGCATGGCGGCGGTTGAGCTCGCGCCCGAGGACCTGCGCCTGCTCGAACGCCTCGCCGAGCGCGTCGTGGCGATGCGGCTCGAGACCCCCACCATCCTCACGCTCGAGAGCACGCGCCCGCTGTCGGTGATCGCCGGCCAGGCGATGCTGTTCTTCGAGCCGTTCGCGCAGGCGCTGTTCCGCTACCCGGACTACCGGCGCCTGGCGGCGCTGATCGAGCGCCGCGACGCGATGGAGACGCTCACGCGGCTCATCGAGGAGCGGGCGGAGGCGCGCACGCGGCGATGATCCCGCCCCCGGAGACCATCCGCTCCATCCTCGCCACCGACTGCGGCTCCACCACGACCAAGGCCGTGCTCATCGAGCGAGGGCCCGACGGCTATCGCCTCGTCACGCGCGGCGAGGCGCCGACCACGGTCGAGGCGCCGTTCGAGGACGTGACGCGCGGCGTGCTGAACGCGGTCAAGGAGGTCGAGGAGCTGCGCGGCCGCCGGCTCCTGGACGGCGACCGCATCCTCGCCCCGCAGCAGGGCGAGGAGGGCGTGGACCTCTACCTGAGCACCTCGAGCGCGGGCGGCGGACTGCAGATGATGGTGTCCGGGCTCGTGCTCCAGATGACGGGCGAGAGCGCGCAGCGCGCCGCGCTCGGCGCCGGGGCGATCGTCATGGACGTCATCGCGCTGAACGACGGCCGCCGCCCGCACGAGAAGATCCGCCGCCTGCGCCAGCTCCGGCCCGACATGATCCTGCTCTCGGGCGGCACCGACGGCGGCGACGTGCGGCGGGTCACCGAGATGGCCGAGATCATCGCCGCGGCCGACCCGCGCGCGCGCCTCGGCGCCGGCTACGAGCTGCCGGTGATCTACGCCGGCAACCGCGACGCGGCGCCGATGGTGAAGGACT